>Ga0265330_10001730_pt1 | contig 12286 bp, 12 predicted proteins | sample 41919metaG_FD_202083 | JGI IMG/M metagenome (GOLD analysis project Ga0265330, IMG submission 202083) | Rhizosphere microbial communities from Carex aquatilis grown in University of Washington, Seatle, WA, United States - 4-19-19 metaG | ecosystem: Host-associated > Plants > Roots > Rhizosphere... | reverse complement strand
GGGACCAGCGTGAACAACAAGCCCTGCGAGGCTTGGGTCTGATTGCTGCCCCACACAAAATCCGCAAGATACGCCACGTAGGAGCCTTTGCTGCCGGTATACGCGGGGAAGTTGTCGCCTCCATTTAACCCGGCGAGCACCTTGGTCTTGATCGCAGATGCCACCGCCGCTGTGGCGTTGCTGGCGGTGGCGTAGGTGAGGAGCGCATCGAGGTCACCGATGTCCCACGGACCGACGTAGCCCGCGAGGCTCGACGTCACGCCGCCCACATCGTAGTTGGCATCGAAATAGCCCTGGTAGGTGGGGCTCCCTGTCGCCGCAAAAAGCAACGCCGAGGCATCCAGCTTGATTTGCGCGAAAGCGGCGGCAGAGACCTCCTGTTGACCGGCGCCAAGCCCGGAGGTATTGGACGCGGCATCGTTGTTCTGAAAGAAGACTGCGGGATTGGCCACGGCCCAGGTCCAAGCCTTTTCGGCGCGAGTCAGTAGTTCGGCCGCGTACGAGACGAGCGAAGGAGTCTTCTTCAGCACAATCGAAGCGTAGGCAAACGCGCCGGCAGTGCTCAAGGTCGCCGAGGTATTGACCTCGCCGTAGAAACACTTGGCGTTCGATGCCGAAGGCGGCGACCTTATCGCGCCGGCTGCCGGCAGGACTTCGCCCGCGATGCTCAGCACCGAGCCATTGGCGCCTGCGCCGTCTTGCATCTTCTTCATCCAATTGAGTTCCCACATCACTTCGTCCAAGATATCGGGCACGCCGTTGCCCGATTCGGGGATGTTCACATCGTCGGTGAAAGCAGGGGGATTCTCGGTGTAGGCGCGCAGGAGTTGGACGACATCGGCGGCGGCCCAGTTGGTGTATTTGTGGAAGACAATCAGGCGGGGCGAGCGAAATCTCATCGCCTGAGTAGAAGCCATGAATCTAGCGCGGGCAATGGCAGACTTGGCTCCAGAGTGTCTGGTGTCATCGGCATTGGGCCGCTCTGATCCCCCACTTGGCTCCGCTTCGCTAGATCCGCCAAGCGCAGCTTTGCTCCATCGGTTGTTTGTTCTATCTTCCCACGGATGAACTCGCGCTGGCGATGGCTCGTTCTCGTGGCTTTGGCGGTGCTGGCCTTCTCTGCCGCAGCCCTACGACTGTCGTCGACGCGCTTGTTTCCGCGCTACGACGAAGTGGCGTATCTCTCGGTGGCGCGCACTTTCGCGCGCGAGGGCGGCGTGGCTTCCACCATACGCTGCTACGTTGAGACGCGCTGCCAGGAGGACAACCGTCCGCCACTGTTCATGCTGCTCATGCAGCCATTCATGGACGACGCGCCCAGCTCGCTTGCCAAAGCGAAACTGGTCACCCACGCCACCGCGTTCCTGTTGATGCTGGTGATGTTTCTTATCGTGCGCCGCCGGTTCTCGAACACCGAAGCTGCGGCGTGCGTGGTGGCGTTGTGTCTAATGCCGGAATTGCAAGATCTCGCTTCGCGCGTCCTGCACGATCCCCTCTACGCTGCGACGACCTTCGCGGCGGTGTTCGCTATCGCTGCCTGGCAGAACAAGGGATTGGTCGCGTGGCTTGCGGTTGGTGGGCTGGTCGGGCTGGCGTTTCTGACCAAAGGCAGCGGCCACCTACTCTTCATCCCGCTCTTGGCTACTTCCCTTTACTGCCATCGCATGGCGCTGGTCCGCCGACCGATCGTGTACGCCTCGGTCGCTGGGTTCGTGGCGGTCGCGTTCTTCCTGCTGTGGCGGAACACCAAGCTTTGGGGCAGCCCGTTCTACACCATCAACGCGGTCCAGGTCTGGCTGGATAGATGGTCCGACGTGTGGGCATGGCAACTTGACCCAGCCCGGGAATCCGTGGGCCTGATCTGGTATCTGCGGCGGCATTCGATCCTCGATTTGCTGGCCATACTTGCAAAAGGAGCGGGCCTGACCGCAGGCACCTTCTTCTACGTGGCGGGGCTTGGCTTCGCGAACCCAGTCGCGCGGGTGGTGACCGGGGTGGCAGTGTGGACGCTGGCCTGCTTGGGTTTGCGGCGGCGGTGGCGCTCGGGTCATCGGGTCGAGGTAGTCGCGGTTATGTCTACCCTGGGGGTGTATTTCGCAGCGCTGGCGCTGGCCCAGGGGGGAAGCCTGGGGCCAAACGCGCGCTACGCGCTTCCCTACGTCGCCCTTGTGCTCCCTTACGCGTCTCACGAATTCTTCGCTGGGGTCTGGCCGCATCTGTGCGCTTGGTGGGTCCATTGGGTTCCTCGCGTGCCGCCAGCAACGGCTGCCATGACCCTGGCCAGCGCCCTCTTGCTTGCACGCGTCGTCGTCGCGGCGCCGATCTTCGCCACAAATCCACTTTCGTACTATGCGGTGGAGCCCCATTGGCATGAGACATCCGAGTGGCTCTCCCACGCCCTCGTTCCCGGGGAGAAATTCGCCACTTCGCCGCAAAGCTTCTACTCGACCTGGGATCTTCCGTACCCGGACACCGATGCACGCTGGCTGTTCAAATTTGGCACGCCCGCCCCTGAATTGCTGTGGTACCTGGACCTCGCCCACGTTCGCAAGGCGCTGGTCGATCGCTCGCTTCCCGAATTCAAAGACTACGGCGACAAGTTGTCGGCTGTGGTCGATGCCCACGGTCCGCTGGAATTTCTGCACTGGCCTCGCTGCTTTGCGGACAGCGCAACGCCCAGCCGCTTTCTTCTCTATTGCCACCCCTAGCGTGGGCTGGACTGAGATTCCGAACAAATGGACTTCGACACCGACGGACCGCAGCCAGTTGCCCCTTACGGCTTGCCCTTGGGCATGGGCTTGCCACCGCGCTGGTACTTGACCACAGCGGCTTCGTGCTCGGCCAGGGTGGCAGAGAACTGGTGCGTGCCATCGTTCTTGGAAACGAAATACAAATATGGGCTGCCGTCGGGGCGCATAACCGCGGCCAAGGCAGCCCGCCCCGGGTTGGCGATGGGTCCGGGGGGCAAGCCTTCGTGCGTGTACGTGTTGTACAGGTTGGCCTGGTCTTCGAGTTGGATGCGCCGGATGCGGCCGTCCCACTGCGCGCAGGCAGGCGAGGCTTTGCCCAGAAAGACCGGCGCGACCGTGCAGCCGTAGATGATGGTGGGGTCGGACTGCAACAGCTTGGGCCGGTAGCTGGGTTTGGAAAGACGGTTGATGAACACCTGGGCGATGCGCGGCCGCTCCTCGGGCTGTCCGGTTTCCTTTTCCACGATCGAGGCCAGGGTCACGATGCGCGCGTCGTCGAAGCCCAGCTTGTTCTTGAGCATGGCCATCCCGGTGGGATGGGCCGCGCGCAGCTCCTCGAAGACCTGGCGGTGGCGCCGAACCAGAGCCACCAGGGCGCGCGCCGCTGGCATATGCGGCCGCAAGCGGTAGGTGTCGGGGAAAAGGTAGCCTTCCAGAGAGGCGCTGGGCAGTTCCAGGCTGCGCGCGAAAGCCGGATCCGTGGCCTGGGCCATCAGCTCGGCCTTGGGCGCGACGCCGGCGGCGTCCAAGATGTCGATGACCTCGATCAGGTTCTTGCCCTCGGGCACCGTGACCGCCACCAACTCATCGGCCGCGCCGCGAATCATGAGCTCAACCAGTTTCCGCGGCGTGACCGGCGCCTCGATCTTGTAGTGCCCGGCTTTGAAGCGCGCGGCGACCCCACGCTGGCCTGCGTACAGCCGGAAGTAGCTCGGACTGTCGAGTAGGCCCGCGACGGCCAGCAACTCCGACACCTGGCGAGCGCCCGCACCCTTGGGGATCTCTACTTCCACGGTCCCGCGCGCGGAGCCAGTCGCCCTGTCCGGGTAGTGCACAAGTTTGTTGAGCACTCCCACCAAAACCGCGCCGCCCAGTGCGGTGGTCAGCAAGAAAACCAGCAAAGCCCGTCGCATGGGTCGTGTCATCGCGCCATCTCCCGGCGGTGTGAATCCAGCCAGCGTTGCAAAATCACCGCGGCAGCCAGTTTGTCTACCACCTGCTTACGCCGCGCCCGCGAAACGTCGGCAGCCAGCAACGGAATCTCGGCCTCGACTGTGCTGAAGCTCTCGTCGATGAGGTCCACCGGCACGGCCAAGGCCGCGTGTAGCTTCTCGGCAAAAGCGCGCGCCTTGAGAGCGGCCAGCCCTTCCTCGCCGTCGGGATCCAGGGGCAGGCCCACGACGATGCGCTCCGCGCCCACGGCGTTCACCTGTGCCGCGATGGCCTCGAGGTCGCGCTTGCCGCCGTGGCGGGCAATGGTGTCGTGCGGCTGGGCGGTCAGCCCGAGGCCGTCCGAAACAGCCACGCCGATGCGACGTGACCCGAGGTCGATGCCGAGGACCCTTTTCATGGCGGGCGTGCAGTCTACAACGTCTTTCGCGAATCTTGGCGTCGCGGTACAACATTGCCCATGTCCGAACAAGCCAAACCGCCCGTACAAGCCCAGCAGATCCAAATCGACATCGACGAGGGGACCGCCCAGGGCACCTACGCCAATCTGGTTTTCATCAACCACACCGATGCTGAGTTCGTCCTGGACTTCGTGTTTGTCCAGCCCGGCGTGCCGCGCGCCCGCGTCCGCTCGCGCATCATTTCGTCGCCTCGCCACGCCAAACGCATGCTGCGCGCGCTGGAGTCCAACATTGCCCGCTACGAACAAGTCTTTGGCAAGATCGAGGAAGCCGGTCCCGCGCCGCCCATCGAGCCCAATCTGATTAGCTGAAGAAGGGCTAGGAAACCGCGCCTTCCAGTGCTGCCAGCGTGCCCGCGTCGGCGTCAAGTTCGACGCGCGTTCCGTAGGGCAAGGCGCGGTTGCGCCGGCCGTGGCCGACGGGCGCGCCCAGAACCACGGGAATGCCTAGCCGGCCCAGCCGCTCGCGCAGCACCTCGCTGGCCGTGGGCGACGACAGCTTGGATCCTGCCGGTTCGTCGCAATCGCGAAACTCACCGGTCACCAACCCAGCCGCAGCCTGGAAAACCCCGGCCAGCTCCAGCTGGGTCAGCAGGCGATCGAGCCGGTAGGGGCGCTCGCCCACATCTTCGAGGAACAAGATCGCGCCGCGCAGGTCAGGCAGATAGGGCGTTCCCAGCATGCGCGAGAAGACCTCGAGGTTGCCGCCCAGAAGTGGCCCCGTCGCGCGGCCTGTGACCAGCGCCTGCAATCCCGAAAGCAGCACGCGCGCATCCGGTTGTTCCAACGCCGCGAAGAGAGCCTCGTGATCCGCGCGGGGCAGGCGCCCGAGCTGCGTGACCACCGGCCCGTGAACCGAGGCCAGGCCCGCGCGCGCCGCTTGCGCCAGCAACAAGGTTCCGTCGGAGAATCCCACGATGGGCTTGGCGGCTGCCCGCAATAGGTCGGCATCCAGGCCGGCCAGAATGCGCAACAGCCCGTAACCGCCCCGCCCCATGATCACGGCGCGCGCTTCTGGATCGCGCAAGGCTGCCTGCAACTCGGCCAAGCGAACCTGGTCAGGCCCGGCGGTGAAGCCGGTCGCGCGAAACAGGGAAATCGGGTCGTAGCGAAGCTGATAGCGGGCCGACAGCACCGCTGCCCCGTGAGCGAAGTCATCGGGCGGAATGGGCCCTGAAGGCGCCACCACGCGCACGACATCACCAGGTCGCAGATGCGCAGGCCGGATCACGACGAGCGGCGCCGCTTGGTGCGACGTCGTCCGCTCGCACCCTGTACGGGCTTTGCCGGCGGAAGATCGCCCTTGACGGGCTCGCCCTCGGCGGCGCCGGAAAACTCTCCGGACTCGCCTCCCACTGCGTCCTTCAACGCGCCGGTCAGGCTGGAGGCAACAGTCACGGGAACCGCTTGCGGAACGGCGCCGCTATCATTCGAAAACGCGCGTGTCGCCGATTCGCTCGGGACGGCCTCGCTCGCCGCTGGCTGCTCCTCTTTCGCGAGAGGCGCCGCGGCGGCCGGAGGAAACACCTCGACCGCCTCGAAGGCCAACTGCACAGCGGGCGACGGCGCAGGCTCCTCGGCCACCGGCGGGCTCCCCGAAGCAGACGGGACAACGGCCGGCTCAGAGGCGGCTTGGGCCTGCTCATTCGCAACCGCGGGCGCGACGACAGCGGGCGCTGACGTGGCCGCTGCGGGTGGCGGGCTGACGGGTTTGGCCGCTGGCGGCGGCGGGATCCACATGGCCACACCGGCATCGTCTGATGCCGCTGGGCGCACTTGCATTCCACTGCCCGCCCCGTCGGCAGATTCCACCACATGCGCGACCCGCACGTGAACCAGCTCGTCCGCCGTGCGCACGCCCAGCAGCGTGCCCACGGGAAGCGGATCTTTCGTGACCACGAAGAACTCGCCTCGCTCGCCCTCGCGCACTTCATCGGCACGAGCAATCACGACGCCTGCATAGCAAATTTCAACCGGCGCTTGCATAGCGTCGCAAGTCTACAGGGATGAGGCGTATGCGAGCAAGCGCCGAGATGAGCGTGTCGCCCAGAGGCGCTACTTCTGCTTTTCCCTGGCGCCCTGGGCCGCCCCCATCATTTGCTGCAGATCGAAGGGTTTGGCCGGCTTGGTGACGAAGGGCTTGGCACCCGAGCCGGTGCCGGCCAGTTCCATGGCAAAATGTGGAGCCCGTGCCAGCTTGGACTTGCCCGTCTCGGGCTCAGGCGTGGCCACCACCTTGACCAGGCCCAGCGGTGGAACATCCTCGCTGACCCAGACGTCGACAGTGCCGGCCGGCGTGTGGTCCCGATAGTGAGCGGTCTTCATGGTTCCGGCTGCCACTTTGATGGTTTCCTTGCCCATCAGGGTCTTGGGATCAGGCTTTTGAAACTTCTGCGCCGGCGCGTCCGGCGGCCCCAGCATGGGATCGCCGTCGCCAATCTGCATGGCGATTTCCTTCACCGGGTTGGCCAGGCCGACGGGGTCGGGCGCAAGAACCAGCTTGAGCGTGACCTTGTCGCCCATTTGAGCAAACACCCCGCCCCGCATCGTCGCCTCGAGCGTGACCGAGCTGGCGTTGCGAGCCACCAGGGCCCAGCGAGCCTTCATCTTGTTGTCGCCGAAGGTCATGTTGTAGTCCGCCCAGCCGCCAACCACAGCGGTTTTCAGGTCGACAACCACAGGCAGGGACTGCGGGGCGCCAATGGGTTGGGCCGCGGCTGCGGCGGGGATGAAAATCAGGGCGAGCGCGATCATGCGTTTCATGGAGACTCTTTCTCTGGCCGCGTGGGATGGCCGATTCTTCGAGTTCTCTAGCGCGACCGCGTGACAAACGCGACCAGGAAAATACAGTCTCGTCGCTTGCGCTTTTCTGTTTGGTGCGGATGATGGGGCACCCTCGTGAAAAGGAGCCATCCCATGCGCAACATTCTCACCGCCGTTCTGGTGCTCGGCCTTGCTGGCTGCGCGCCCTCGATCAATCCCCAGATGAAAGCCGCCACCGACAACTTGGCGGGTTCCTTTCAGACCCAGGGACGCAACCAGGCAGCGCCGGCCGTCTACGAACCAACGCCGTGGGCGGCGGGACAGTGGATCGTCCAGCGTACGGTCGACGACAAGGGCAACATCGCCATCCAGCGCCTCAGCGTCGTGGGAGCCGACAGCGGCGGCATCTGGCTGCAGATGGATCGACAGGACTACTTCCACCACACCATCGTAAAGATCCTCTACGCTCGCATGCCCCGAACAGCCGACGAAGCCATGGACGTCCTGCTCAAGGTGGAGACGAAGACCGACGACAAGCCGGCGCAGACCGTCGACTTCGTAAACGTGCCTCTGGCCGCCTTGATGAAGGGCCAGTTCAAGGCCGTGGTTCAGGCCGGCGTGGTTCCCTCCGACCTGTCCCAGACCACCAAGGAAACCGTGACGGTTCCCGCGGGCACCTTCCAAGATTGTGCCAAAGTCCCGGTCCAGGTTTCCATCATGGGTTCGACCCAGAAGTCGACCTCGTGGTTCCACCCGGCGGTCCCCATCAACGGCTCGGTGAAGGCCTCCTCCGACGACGGCAAGTGGACTGTCGAACTGCTTGACTACGGCACCAGCGGCGCCGCCGGCAAGATGTAGCTACGACATCTGGCTGCCGCCACATACTGGCAAATACGTGCCGGTGACGAAACGCGAATAGTCGGCGCAGAAAAACAGAACCGCGCCCGCCACGTCGTCGGCCTGACCAAAACGTCGCAGCGGCGTGTGCGCGGCGACCCGCTCGCGCATCTCCTTGGACATGAATGCGATGGCGTCGGTATCGGTGGCACCAGGCGCAACCACGTTCACGCGGATGCCACGCGGACCCAGCTCCAGGGCGAGCGACTTGGAAAAGCCGTCGAGCGCGGACTTGGCGGTGGAATGGGCGACAAAGCCCGGGCCAGGCACGCGCGAAAGGCCGCTGCTGATGTTCACGATGCAGCCGGCCCCGCGCGCCACCATGCCGGGGACCACCACCTGGCAAGGAAAGTAGAGCGCCTTCATCTCGCCCAGCACCTTCTTCTCGAAATCCTCCCACTTGTGCTGCACGAAAGGCGTGATGGGGAAGTGGATGCTGGCGTTGTTGACCAGAATGTCCACCGGGCCGAGCGCGTCCTCGGTCTTCTCCACCATGGCCTCCACATCCTCGCGCACAGTCACATCGGCGCGCACCAGGATGGCCTTGCCGCCGGCCCGGGCGATCTCGTCCAGGACCTTTTCACCCTTTTCGCGGTTCTGCACGTAGTTGACCGTGACCTTGGCGCCGTGGGCGGCCAACAACTTGGCCGTGGCTGCGCCGATGCCTCGACTGGAACCAGTAACGATGGCGACCTTGTCTCGCAGGATCATGCGCGTGCTCCTCGAAAAGACGGTTGGTGTGCGGCGGAGCGTAGCACGCCTAAGGCTGGTGAGCGCGCCCTGCCGCTTGCGCTGGACGAAGCCTTGGTGGTACACCGCAGGCATGAAATGTGCGGCTTTTCTCTTGGTAGCTGCTCTGGCGATGGGTTGTGGCACATCCGGGCCGCCAAGACCGGACGAGTCTGAACCGCCAGCCCGCGGCTATCTTGACAGGAAGGTCATCAAGGACGTCATGCGTGGGCACAGCAAGGAAGTGCGCTCGTGCTACGAGATGGCGACAGTCAGGCAACCTGACCTTGCCGGCCGCGTGCTCAGCCAATTCACCATTTCCACTGCCGGCAACGTCGTCGACGTGGTCTTGCGCGAATCGACGGTGGGGAGCCCAACCATAGAGGAGTGTCTGCGCACGCACCTTCTGACCTGGAAATTCCCCAAGCCTCAAGGCGGAGGCAATGTCGACGTGGTCTACGCCTTCGATTTCTTTCCGAGTCCGTAGATCGTCTCACCCATATCAGACAATTACGTCCAGCCGTCCGCCGGCCCGTCGCGGGACCGGCCGGTATTCTTGCCAGGCTCGGCCCAGGCGAGCCACGGCCTCGGTCATGATCGCGGCGTCGGCCACGATGGGCAGACGGACCCGGTCGGCGAAACGGTGGTCGGGCGAATTGGCCGAACCGGCCACGATGGCCACGCCGTGGCGCTGGGCAATCGGAGCCAGCTCGTTGGCATCGCCCGACGGCATGCGCGCCCACAGCAGCAAGCCGCCGTCGGGTCGCCGCCAGGTCCAGTCGGGCAGATGTTGCTTGAGCAGCGCCACCAGTAAGTCGAGGCGCGCGCTGCTGTCGCGCCGGCGCAGCTTCTCGGCCGCGGCTTCTTCCGCCAGCAGATGCACCGCCATGGCCTGCGTGAAGATCGGGCTGCCCAAATCCGCCAGCGCCTTCCAGCGCCCGAGCCGCGCAATCAGCGCCTCCGGGCCGCGAATCCAGCCCACGCGCAGCCCCGACCAGAAGAGCTTGCTGGGCGAGCCGATGGTCAAAATGGGCGCGTTCTTGGCGAAAGCCGCAATGGGCGGCGGCAGGGCCGGACCCAGTCCCAGCCCGGCCAGCGCATTGTCCTCCACCACAGGAATCTGAAATTCTGCGGCCAGGCGCGCGATCGTACGTCGGCTCCGTTCAGGCATGAGCGCGCCGGTCGGATTGTGAAAACTGGGCACCAGATAGATGAGGCGCGGCCGCGTTTCCAGCATGGGACGCAGTCGATCCACGTCGATCCCTTCGACGCCGGAGGGCAATGCGACCAGGCGCGCGCCCGCCGCAGAAAAGACATCGATGGCGCCAATGTACGTCGGATCTTCGACGGCCACCGTCTCACCGCGGGGCACCAGCAAACCCGCCACCAGGCTGATGGCCTGCTGGGCACCGCTGGTGATCAACACCTGCTCCGCAACGGTGGGGAGTTCCGCGCGCGACAGCGAATCGGCCACCACCTGGCGCAACGCCGGCATGCCCATGGGCGAGTAGCCCGGCTCGGCGGCGAGCACAGCCAGGGGCTGGCGAGCCACCAAGCGCGCTGCCTCCTCCACCGCGGGCAACGGGGCCAGATACGCGCCCACCAAACCGATGGTATCGTGCGCATGCTCGAGCATGCTGCGAAACACGACGTTGCGACGAAAAGCCGAGGTCACGTCGTGCTCTTGTGGACTGGGCCGCAGCTCCTGTGCCGAGCGACGGACCCAGGTGCCACTGCCCTGACGGCTGTCGATGCGACCAGCCTGGCGCAGATCCTGGTAGGCCTGCACCACGGTGGTGCGACTCACCTTGAGGGCGCGGGCCAGCGCGCGTTCCGGGGGCAGCGGCGCCCCGGGCAGAAGCTCGCCGCGGGTGATGGCGGCGTCGATGGCGGCGTGCAGCCGCGCATAGAGGGGCCCAGGCCCCGAGGACCAGCCCGCCAGGATTTCGAGCAAAGAATGGTCCTTTGCCATGGTCAGTCCAAAGACAGTCCAATTGTCGGGAAGTGGCTATTGAACGGGCAATTCATTGGATGGACAGTCAACAACATACCAGATACCAATTCGCAATTGGACTCAAAAGTGGACACAAGGAGGCACCGATGGCTCTTCCCCGCATGGCTTTCTTCAAAGACCGCATCCTGCCCTACGCCGAGGCGCAGCTGGGCCTGTTGACCCACGCGCTCAACTACGGCACGGGCGTGTTCGCTGGCATTCGCGGCTATTGGAACAAAGACGAGGGCAAGCTCTTCGTGTTTCGCCTGACCGACCACATGCGCCGCTTTCACGAGTCGGCGCGCCTGCTACGCATGAGCCTAGCCCTCACAGAGGACGCCAACGCGACCGCTATCCTGGACTTGCTGCGCGCCGAGGGACTGCGCGAAGACTGCTACGTCCGCGCGCTGGCGTTCTATGCCGACGAGGCCATCGGCGTCCGGCTGCACGGCCTCAAGCCGGTAGTGGCCGTGGTGGCCCTGCCCTTTGGCCTGTACATCGACAAGGCCGAGGGCGCGCACTGCACGGTCTCGTCGTGGCGCCGGCCCGACGACAACGTGGTTCCGCCGCGCGGAAAAATCACAGGCAGCTACATCAACAGCGCCTTTGCCAAGAGCGACGCCGAGCTGGCCGGTTTCGACGAGGCCATCCTGCTCAACCGCGACGGACGCGTGAGCGAAGGTTCGGGCGAGAACATCTTTCTCATTCGCCGCGGGGTCGCGGTCACCCCTTCACTCGATCAAAGCGTTCTGGAAGGCATCACGCGCCGGTCGCTCATCACCCTGCTGCGCGACGAGCTGGGCATGGCCGTCGAGGAGCGTCCGGTGGAGCGCGGAGAGCTCTACCTGGCCGACGAGATCTTCCTGACCGGCACCGCGGCGCAGATCACCGCGGTCACGCGCATCGACCACCGGCCTATCGGCACCGGCCAGATGGGCAGCGTGACCTCACGTCTTCGCTCGCTGTTCTTCGATGCCGTGCGCGGCCGCTCGCCCAAGTACCGGGCGTGGTGCACGCCGGTAGCGTGATCGGGCGGTAGTACCGGGCCCGGAACCGGTGGCCGGATCCGTTCCGTGTCCGGTCTCGGTTCCGTATCCGGTTCCGGCCGTCGGACCCGGCCCCGGCCACCGCCGCCGGCAATCCGGCCGCGCAACCAGCCAGGACCCTGCAAAAGGCGGCTCTACCGTCGCGCCCAGTGGCCGGGCCGCCACTGCATACGATTGCCGACGGGCTGCCAGCGCGGCGGCACCCACACCCATCCTGGCCGGGGAGCTTCCCAGCGGCCCGGCGACCACTCATATTGCCGACCGTCCCAGATCCAGTCGCCGGGAACCCACACGTACCCGTAGCCAGGCTGGCGGGGAACTCCCTCCGCGCGGCGGGGCGGCGGCGGGCCAATGCCGATGGTGACCTCTGGCGGTGGCGCCCAGGCGGGCGACGGGGCTGGGGGCGGAGGCGGCGGGGCCGCGGCGCCAGCCCAATGTCCCTGATAGAAGACCCACTCGCCGCCCTCATTCACCCAGC
>Ga0265330_10001728_pt1 | contig 12303 bp, 9 predicted proteins | sample 41919metaG_FD_202083 | JGI IMG/M metagenome (GOLD analysis project Ga0265330, IMG submission 202083) | Rhizosphere microbial communities from Carex aquatilis grown in University of Washington, Seatle, WA, United States - 4-19-19 metaG | ecosystem: Host-associated > Plants > Roots > Rhizosphere >... | reverse complement strand
ATTGGAGTGAACCAAGGGCAGCGGCTTGCCCCCACAACCCTTGGAGTGCTGTGCTAGCCAGGTTGTCATCAGAAGAGAGCCCTGCCCAACGGAGTTTCTCGAAGTGTCGTCCCAAGGTCCCCAGATACCAATTGTGGCGAGTGCCGGGCACCCGGGGTCGGCAATGCATGAGCCCATGCAACAGAGGTTTGCCCCCCCACAGCTGGCGCCGCATGCGCCGCAGTTGCTGGTGCTCGATAGAAGGTCGACGCAGGAGCCGCTGCAGCAGGTCTGGGAAGAGGGGCAGTCACTGGCCTTGGTGCAGCCAGTGGCAGTTCCTGTTCCTGTTCCGGTGCCGGTTCCCGTTCCGGTTCCTGTTCCGGTGCCGGTGCCGGTTCCGGTTCCGCTGTTGGTTCCAGTGCCGCTGCCGGTTCCCGTTCCGGTGCCGGCGCCGGTGCCAGTGCCGGTGCCAGTGCCCGTTCCGGTGCCAGTGCCCGTTCCGGTGCCTGTTCCAGTGCCGGTGCCGGTACCGGTGCCTGTTCCTGTGCCGGTGCCGGTGCCGGTTCCCGTGCCCGTCGAGGTCAGGCCGCCGGCCACCGTGATACCCTGTTGCACGGAAGAATTGTCGTCACACCCGGCAGCGCCAGCCGAGCAGACCGAGGCAATTCCCGTGTTCACGATCTGCGCGTTCAGGTTAGGCGACATGGTGACCTCCAGGATCACCTTGGTGCGGCCGTCGGAGGCCGTGCCCTCGGAGCGAATGACCACGACGCGATTGGGGTTGCGGTCGTCGTCTTCATTGGAAAAGAAACCCTGTCGGCACTCGGCCAGATCCTGACGGATGAAGAGGGTGTACGCGCCCATGAACTGGACGGGCAGGACATTGCTGTTGTCGGGCGTCACCTCGTCGTGCGCAAAGTAAATGGGGGAAGTAATGACGGGGGGGTAGTTGCAATCTATGTACGCTGACGTGTCGGCTCGACAGCCCGAACCCGGTTCGTCGCGCAGATAGGCCCCGCGTGTCAGCGTGCCGTCACCACTCCGGCCAAGGCAGCCAGGGTCGCTTGGGTCCACCTTGGAGTTGCCGGGGATCTCGTCGTAGATGCCCGAGGGTAGGGGAATTGCGTTGCCCATGGGGCTGCCGCCAGCCAGCATGCGGCTCAGGTTGGGGGTCCAGCCAGGCATTCCCGCGATGGTCCGGTTGAGAATGCTCCTGGCGGTCTGGACCCCCGCCTCGGCGACGTAGAGGGCCTGGTTGCGCATGTTGATGTTTGTGCTCATCTGGATGCTGCCGCTGGTCAGGTAGAGGCCGGTGAGGCCCATGCCGAGCAGGGCAACCATCGCCAGCAGCACCACCACCAGCACGGCCCCGGTTTCAGGGTGGCGAAGCGAAAGTCGTTGGGAAGAGCCGTTGGTCTTCATCACGCCTCTCCTTAGTTACGGGGATACACAGTGGTGGTCAGAACCCGCCGGCGGAACTGGTCCTGGCCGGTGTTGAAGTTGGTGTCCGCCGTATGGGCCGCGTGATTCTCGACCGCGGGCCGGCCGTTGTTGGTCAGGGCGGCGTCGATGCCGTTGTCTTCGGTCAACGAGCGGGCAACCAGCGTCAGGCGTATCGCGGATGGCTGGTTGCACTTGCGGGCGTTACTGGTGGCAATCGGGTCGCCGGCAGCGTTGAGCGTCCATTCGTCGGTGGTCGAGGGCGGGCTGCCCTCGTTCAGGACTCCGTCGGCGTTGAGGTCGCAGGCGAACGCCACCTGCAGGTCCTCGATGCCCTCGGCCAGCACCTGGGGACCGGAGGGACCGGCCGTGACGGAGCCGTCAAGACGTTCCATGGCCAGGACCGGAACGTCGTGGGTTTTCCCCGCAACGCCTTTGTTGGAGAGATGTTTGCCATCCTTGTCGGTCGTTCTGATGGCAAAGCGCACCCACCAGAAATCACCGAAGTTGCGCACGCCAGTGCTGGTGCCCCCGCTCGCGATCGGCAGGTAGCCGCTAGCACCGGGAATCATGGCAGCGACCGTGTTCGGTGGATTCCACACCGAGCCTGCACATGCGCCAGTGGGTGGGGGCGGGCACGCAGTCGTTCCGCCCGATGCATGATTCAGCAGGTCCATACCGCCGGGGCTCACGTTCGTGATCTGGAGCAAGGTACATCCGAGTTCGCTGGCGAACCCGAAGCCAGTCCCGCCCATCCCCGGCTGGCCGATCATCACGATGAACTCGCCTCGCTGAAACATGGCGCCGTTCCCCGCCGGGAGTGGAATGTCGGTGTTCGTGTTCAGGACAGGCCCGGCGAGTGGCGAATCGAAATTCGTGCCGGAAGACCGGTTGCCAAAGGCAACCGTGATGACGTCGGTCCCGGCAACGATTCCGACGTCACTTCCATCCGCCTGGTCGACGATCCACAGGGGGGGAATCCGTTGCATCGCGCCCGCGGCGTACGCGCGCAGGCCGGCGTTGGGACGCTGGGAGAGGTTGGGTACGCCAGCGACCACAGGGGGACCGTCGCTGTCATCCGGGTCGATGCCGAGCGAGCGATTGAGGGGAGGAGAGGGCACGATTCCCCCTACCGGCCGCACGCAGCCGTACATGCCAGAGCCTTCGGAGCGGACGAACCGGTTGAGGACCTCCATGGCGGCCCATACGTTTTGCTGGACGTTGAGCAGCTTGGTCTGGGTTTCGTACACGCGTTGCTGGCCGGCAAAGAACATGAAGGTCGAGGCGGCCACGATGGACGCGATGACCATGGTCACCATCAACTCGACCAGGGTCATGCCCCGATCGGGCGCGCGCCGGCCTACCACGATTTCCTCCGTTCCATGTCCAGGCGGACCGTCTTGGGGGTTCCGGTGTCTGAGTTGTAGGTGACGGTCACGGAAATGACATAGGGCTGGCTGATCCCCACGTTGACGACCCGCCACCTCCGGGTCCAGCGATATTCGGGGCTGGCAGCCGCAGCTTGTACCCCCTCGGCGTTCAGATACACGGCTGGTTGCCAGGTCGTGGTGCCGATGGGATTGGCGATGGGGGTGGGCTGAAGCTGGAACTGATCGACGTGGGGCAAGGGATCCACATTCGTGGGGGATCCGGTGGTCAGCACGGTGCTGAACTCTTCCAGTTTCTGGCTGGCCAGGCGCAAGGCGACGGCCGAATCGTTGGCAGCCTTCGATGCGCCGATCACGGCTTGCTGAACCGCCAGGGTTCCGAGTAGTCCGATGGCCCCCAGCAGCAGGGCCACCAGGACCTCGACCAACGTGAATCCAGAATTGCGCCTCATTTTGCGAAGGTGAAGGGAAGTGTGGAAACGAACGACGTGAGGCCAGTCACCGAAATGGCAAAGCCGCCATCGGGGTGAGCGGGGTTGACGAGGTTCTCATTGCGAATGTAGATCCGCCAGCTCGCCAGGTTTGCGGCGGCGACGGTGGTGCCGGCGTTGCCCATCGAGTTGAAGTAGATCCATACGCAGCCTGTGGGTCGGACGGCGGTGAGGACGCGATCCCCCGGCGCAGTGTTGGTTGTGTTCGCATCCCAGATCGCAACCCCCGGAGGCGCAAGCAGGTCGCGTACGGGCGGATTCTGGTCGATGCGGTAGGTGGCCATGCCATCCCCGCAGACCAACACGAAGTGGGCGACCCGCAAGCTCATGGCATCGAGGTGGGCCCGCTGCAGGCCTTGCGCGATGTAGTTGGTGAAGTCGCGTCCCTTGCGCGCGGTGCTGTCCCGGGTCAAGGACGGGGTCGCAACCGCAGCAAGCAGCCCGATGATGACCAGCACCACCATCAGCTCGGTGATGGTGAACCCAGTCTGCCGATTGTGGCTTGGCGACATAACTCCCCAATCTCGTGCGTGCAAAGGTGCGGCCATCAAGAACTCTCGGGAGAATCCCCCTCGATCATAAGATAGATGAGGCGTTCACTAGGAAAACATTTCACGGGGCGCAAGGTTGTTCGTGCTCCGAGGTATGCATGTGCATACATGGGAGCGTCTCTGACCACAGCCCTCCCGGCTAGCGCGAGGGGCGCCGCGCCTGGTGGAACCACGCCCGATATTCGAGCATGCGACCGTGCTGCTCGGGGGGCGCGTGGCGGGTGCAGGTGGCGTAGTCGGAGGTCTTCGCATCGGCCCCCCAGCGCACCTCGACGCAGTCGTTTGGGTTGTACGCCATCTCCAGGGCGCTGCGGCGGGCATACACATCGGCCACAGTGAGTCTGAACGGCGTGCCGTCGCTGCGCCGGTACTCGACCGAGCGCTCGTGGATGCGTCGCTGGTGCAGCTTCTCGAGTTCGGCAGAAAGCTCCTCGGGCTTGCGGTTGCCCAGCACGAACAGGTCGGGGTGTGCCGACACGCGGGCCGGCAGGCGCGCGAGCACGTCGAGCGCGATGAGCAGGCGCATGTCGCGCGACGGGGTGGCGTAGTCTTCCCAGGGACCCACGGTCTCGAAGATCTTGGCGCCCACGGGCATGGGGACCACGGGGTTGCCCTTGTCGCGCATGAAGCGCTCGCCGTTGTCGACCGAACCCAGGCGTGTCTCCAGTTGTTCCACCAACGCGTTGAGGGTTTCTTCGTAGCTGGCCTGGGCGTCCAGGCCCTTGGGGTTGATCAGCTTGGCCATGCGCGCGTAGAAGTCGTCACGAGACAGCGTGGCCTGCTCGGCCGAGAAGGGCGCAAAGCGATGGTCGCCGGTCAGCGCACGATTGGAAAGCGCGACGACCGATCCGGTTTCGGCTGATTTCTCCACCGGGCGAAAGGCCTTGAAGCCGGGGCCGGCGCTCTTCACATCGCTGGCAAAGAGAAACGTGCCCTCCCAGAAGCGCTTGCGGCCCACTGAATTATCGGGCTGGCCGTCTACCGCAAATAGGCGTCCGCCCTTGCTGCCGTCCTGCTCGACCCATTTGGCGATCATCATCACGTGTCCGTAGGGGTCGGCGTAGATCAGGCCGGGGCGCAGGACGTCGCGTGCCAGCTTGACCGGGTAGAAATCGGTTTCGTCGTCGTCGAGCGCGGTGCGAGCGCTGCCCGAGTGGACCTTGTTGGCGAGCAGGCGCAAGAACTTGCGAAACCGGTCGAGAGGGTCGGTGCCGGCAACCGGCTCCTCCTGACTGACCAGCGTGCCGCAGGTGGGTGGGTGGTCGCTGGTGCCGCGGTTGCAGTCGCGCAGGCCGAAGGGCAAGCCCATCTTCCAGGCAAAGGTGGCGCGCAGGTAGTACGGCAGATCGGCACAGTCGGGCACCGCCGGGGGCGCGGCGCGGTTCTTGGGATCGTCCTCGCGCAGGCCGAGGTGGCCCCAGAGGAAGTTGCGCGCCGGGTCCCGGACGACTGGTGCCAGCGACGGGAAGCCCAGCGCGGCGTCGGCAGGAGCGTCGAACAGGCGCTCGATCCACGCCGAATAGAGGTTCTCCAGGTTGCGGTTCCAGGCGCGAGTGACCGGCCAGGCGCCCGGCCCTTGCGACCGACCGCGCGCCGGGGCAGCGTGGCCGCGGGATGCCACTGAGATGCGGTGACAGGAGAGGATCTCGGTGCCGGAAACCAGGGCGACACGAACCTCGCCCGCCGCCGGCGTGGGCAGCTCGGCGGAGAAGCTGAAGGGCGGCCCGCCCCGGCGCACGGTTTGCAGTTTCTGCACCGGCCGCCCGGCCGTGCCGACCGTGATGGTCCCGTCGTGGGCCTGTTCGCTGACCACCATGAGGCGCAAGGGCGTGCCGGCCGACGGATTCTCGGGCGACCACCAGATGCGGGTTTCGGGCGATTCGCGACAAGTCTCGGACGCCAGCACCGGAGATCGCGCGAGCAGGAGAGAAAGCATGCCCAAGCAAGTGAGGATGGTTGCCCTGTGCATCCCTTGCCTACCAGTGATCGGGATGGGCGCGCCGTCGCACCAGGGTGCGCGCACGGACCAGCGCCGGGTTCTCGAACAGCTTGACCAGGACGAATCCGGCGAAGAACCCGCCGATATGCGCCCAGACCGCCACGCCCGACGAGATTTCAGGTCGCACCGACGAGAGCTGGGGCAGGCCGTTCAAGAGTTGCAGCCCGATCCACCACAGCAGCACCAGGTAGGCGGGCAGCGAGATCACCTGCACGAAAATCACCCAGATGAACAGCACGTTGACCCGCACCCGCGGATACAGCATCAGGTACGCGCCCAGCACCCCCGAGATGGCACCCGAGGCGCCCACCATGGGAACCGGCGATGCGGGATCGATGGCGATCTGTGCGGCCGCAGCCGCCAGGCCGCACACGAAATAGAAGGCCAGGAAGCGCCAGCGTCCCATGCTGTCTTCCACGTTGTTGCCGAATACCCAGAGAAACAGGCCATTGCCGAGCAGGTGCATCCATCCGCCGTGCAGGAACATGGAAAAGACGGGAGTCAGGTAGTTGATGGGGTCGCGGTCCACCAGGCAGAGAAGCCCGCGGCCGAGGGGCACGGCCTGACCGATAGGGGCGCGGCCGGTGATTTCGCCCGCTACCAGGCCCAGGTTGCACACGCTGGCCGCCAGGATGGTGGGGCTGAGACCCGCGCCTTGGACCACGAACCATACCAGGCCCATCACGATCAGCAGCGCGATGGTCACCAGTGGAAAGCGCAGGGTCTGGTTGTCGTCGCTGATGGGGATCATGGGACGAAGATCCTACCGCTGCGGGATCGGCGCGGGCGCTGGCGGGGGCGGGGGCGCGGGCGGAGGCGCGGAAGGCGGCGCGGGCGGAGGCGCGCCTGCGTCGGGACTGACGGGTGCCTCGGGCGGCACCTCCTGTCGGTATCCGAAGAGAGTGTTCTTCTCGGAAACCGGCGTCAGCTTGATGGCGACGCGGCTGTCAGAAAAAGTATAGGCGCGCGTGTGAACCGGCAAGAAGCCCGCGGCGCGAACCACCAGGTCGAGCGGCCCGCTGTCTCGTGGTCGCACCACCACCAGCGGCCGGGGCACGGGGATCACGCCCAAGGTCTTGTTGCCCCACTTGACCATCGCCTTGCGCGGCGGAACCGTCTGCACGGTGATATTGACCTTGTCCTGCGTCTTCGGGGAGGAGGGTTCAGCCACGGCTGGGCTCTCGTCGGTATCCTCTGCACCCAGCCCCACCGCCGCCGCCAGTCCCAGAATTGCCAGCAGCGCGACGCCGGCGAGCAGGCGAAGTCTGGACCAGTGCGCGTGCGGCTTCATGGCGCACCCCCTTCGTCGTCGCCCCCGGCCGAGCGGCCCGGACTGACACCGCCCGCACGGGCTTCGGCCGAATTGGGCACGGCCGGCGGCGGCCCGGGATAGCGCACGCCCGGCTTGGGCACGTAGGTCAGGACCGGCTTCTTCAGCGTGCCCTTGATCTCACCTTCCAGTACGTCCACGGGCAGGGGCGGCTCGAGCACGTATTGGTAGCCGCGCGACGGGACGCGAATCTCGAACACGTCGTTGTCGAGCAGGAACTGGCGCGCGATGTTGACCGGTTGGTCGCCCAGGATGCGCATGGGGCGGTGGCGCAGGATGAACGAGTAGAGCCGGATGGCCAGGTGGTTGGGCAGGCGATGGCAACCGTGCGAGTAGCCCTCGGAGCTATACATGGACAGATACTCCGACGAGCCGTGGGCGCGGATGCCGTTGTCCCAGTCGGGCTTGCCGCCCTTGCCCGGCACCACCAGATAGCCGGCGATTAGGCCGTAGGCCGAGAGAAATCCCGGGCCCAGCTCGTCGTAGTTGACCACCCGTTGCCAGAGGCCGTTCACCGTCTTGGGCTTCACCAGCGTGCGGATGGGGGTGGACTCGGGCGCGATCCACACCGGGCCGGCCACCACGTTGCGGATCACCCGCGGCCCCACGTCCGAGCCCTTGTAGCGATAGTACTCGTAGCCGTCCGAGGCCTGTTCGGCGCGCCAGCCGCCGATAGTGGTGCGCCAGCGAGCAAGCGGGATGCGTTGTTCCTTGTACTTCACGTAGACGTGAAAGCTGGGATAGCGTTTGCGCGGCTGCGCGTGGCGTACGCCGGAGGCGTCCCAGGGCAGGTCGTACCAGACTTCGCCGCGATCGATGACGATGGACAGATCCATGTTGGGTCCGTAGTACTCGGGCAAAGCCGGCGGACGAACCGCGGCCCGCAGGTGGCGGAAATCGGCCGCGCTGTGGCGCTTGAAGAAAGCCAGCGCAGCCTCGGGGGTGGCCAGGCCGAGTTGCTCGACCGCGGTCTGGGTCATCTCCTCGACCAGGTTGCGCACCGGCACGGTCTGGCCGTTGGCGCCGGTGTACGTGGGCGGGCCATTCTTGCCCTCGGCACTGCCGTCCTCGACCACGCCCGCGGCGGCCACCACGCGCTCTCGCAGCACGCGTCGCAACGCCTCGAGATCGTTGGCCAGCGGCGCCCGGGCCAGGGCGTCCATGGTCTTCTGGCGCAGGTAGTTGGACTCGTAGATCATGTGCTTCTGCTGAAAGCGGCGCACCGCCAGGCGCATAGCATCGTCGTAAATGCCCGGGCTGTGTTTCACGCCGCGCTTGAACATGCCCTCGCAGGCCAGCCGACGTTCCACTTCGGTCATGGCCAGCTTCTCGGCGGCCCGTCGCTCGACCAGCTTGACCTTGGGTTCCAGCTTGGGGTCCTTGGCCGCCAGTTCGGCCAGCGTCTGCGCATTGGCTTTCTTGCGCGCGCCTTCCAGATCGTTGCGCATGCGCGCGATGCGCGTCTGTTCCTGCAGCACCTTCTCGGGTGCTACGTAGCTCACCGTCTCCACCGCCTCCATGGCCGCCAAGTTCGCGCCCTCGTGGCACTTCTGTTTCTCGTCCTCCAGGAAGCGGGCGCGCAGCACGCCGAGCGAGGGCGGAATGCCGTAGAGTTCGAGGAAATTCTTTTCGCCTGCGGCCAAGGGCTCGCCATCGTCGTCGAGCGTGTCATTGGCCAGGCCGAGAAACACGCGGCGATAGCGATTGGGCATGCTCTGCCCGTCGGCGCCACGATGCTCCTCGAAGATGTAGGGAGTCCAGTCGTCACCGAGATCGACGATGGTGTAGCCGGAGCGGGCTGCGCCGGCGGCGCTGGTCCAGCTCTCCTGGCCGTCGCGAACCACCAGGGCGCGATCCTCATCAGACAGGACGCCGGGCTCAGGTGGGGCGGGCACCTTGCTGGTCGGGTTGGAGGCCGCGGGCTTGCTGGCTGGTGGAGTCGTGGGCTTGCTGGCCGGGGACGGGATAGCCGTGGTGGCCGAGGAGGTGGTCTGGCGTGGCGGCAGGGACGCGACACCGCGAACGTCGCATCCCAGCCAGAGGGCCAGGGAGGCCACGACGGGAAACTGCAGTGCGCCTTTGATCACGGAATGCCTGTCCAAACTATGCCCCGGACGAGGCGCTGGGCAAGAAATCAGCTTCGCCGGAAGAGGGGGGAGCCAGGTTTTTTCAGACTACGCCGCAAGCGCTGCTGCCACGATGGCGCGTGCCGCTTCGATCACACTGTTCAGATGGGTCTGGCCCTTGAAGCTCTCGGCGTAGATCTTGTAGATGTTCTCCGTGCCCGAGGGGCGCGCTGCGAACCAACCGTTCTGCGACGCGACCTTGAGCCCACCGATGGCGGCGCCGTTGCCCGGCGCCTTGGTCAGAACCGCGGTGATGGCCTCGCCGGCCAGAGTATCGCTTTTGACCTGCGCCGGTGAGAGTTGCTTGAGTCGGGCCTTTTCTGCCGGCGTGGCCGGCTGATCGATGCGGGTGTAGACGGGATCGCCATGGGTCGCCGCGATCTCACGGTAGTGTTCGCCGGGATCCTTGCCGGTGCGGGCCACGATCTCTGCCGCCAGGAGCGCCAGAATCATACCGTCCTTGTCGGTGGACCAGGTGCTACCGTCGAAGCGCAGGAAGCTGGCCCCGGCGCTCTCCTCGCCGCCAAACCCGAGGCTGCCGTCGAGAAGCCCGTCGACGAACCACTTGAAGCCCACCGGTACCTCGATGAGCCGGCGCCCCAGCGCAGCCACCACCCGATCGACGATCGCGCTGGATACCAGGGTCTTGCCCACCGCCGCCTGCTGGGGCCAGTTGGGCCGATGGGAGAAGAGGTAGCGGATGGCAACGGCCAGGTAGTGGTTGGGGTTCATGAGGCCCACCGACGGCACCACGATCCCGTGTCGGTCGGCGTCGGGATCGTTGCCGAAAGCGACCTGGTAGGAGTTGCGCAGCCCGACCAGATTGGCCATGGCAAAGGGGCTGGAGCAGTCCATGCGGATCTTTCCGTCGTGGTCCACCGTCATGAAAGCGAAGCGCGGATCCACGTTCGGATTGACCACGTCCAAATCGAGCTTCCAGTGTTCGGCGATGGCTTGCCAGTAGGCCACCGAGGCGCCGCCCAGCGGATCCACGCCGCACTTGATGCGCGCGTCGCGGATGGCTGCCACGTCTACCACGTTGGCCAGATCCGCCACGTAGGGGCCGACGAAGTCGGCCTGTCGCACGTTGGCTGCATGGCGCGCCCGCTCGAAGGGAATGCGGCGGATGTCCGAGCTGTTCGATCGCAGCAAGGCATTGGCGCGGTCCTGTATCCAGGCGGTGACGTTGGTGTCGGCCGGGCCGCCGTTGGGTGGGTTGTACTTTAGGCCTCCGTCGGCGGGCGGGTTGTGCGAGGGGGTGACCACGATGCCGTCGCCCAGGCCGCTCGCGCGGCCCCGGTTGTGGATGAGGATCAATCGCGAGATCGAGGGCGTCGGCGTGCAACCATCGTCGCGCTGAATGACGGTGTCCACGCCGTTGGCCGCCAGAACCTCGAGGGCCGTGCGCTCGGCCGGGCGCGAGAGCGCGTGGGTGTCCTTGCCGAGGAAAAGCGGGCCGGTGATGCCTTCTCGCTGGCGCCACTCGCAGATGGCCTGGGTGATGGCCAGAATGTGGGATTGGTTGAAGGATCCGGCGAGAGACGACCCGCGGTGTCCGCTGGTCCCAAAGCTGACGAGCTGTTCGGGGTCGCTCGTGTCGGGCTCCTGACTGTAGTAGGCGCTGGTGAGACGGTCGGTATCGATGAGCAGCGTCGCCGGCGCGGGTTTGCCTGCAAGCTCGTGGGGCATGGGAACGGTTCTCCTTGGCTTTGCGAAGGTTACACTGAAGGAAACTATCGTGCTTGCCCGCGCAGCCTGGCCCAGAAAAGCCCCAGGTACTCGTGCAGGGCCCGCTCGATCGTCTGACTGGCTCCGGCGCGAGGAATCAAGGCCAGCAGGTGACCCACACCCACTGGCTCGTCGAGGGCCAGGTAGTCGGTGGGGGCCGGGATGGGGTTCATGCCGGCCTTCTCGAACATGGCCATGGCCCGGCGCAGGTGCGTGGCCGATGTCACCAGCGCGAAGCGCTCCCCGCCTAGAAGTGTGCGCAGCGCTCGCACTTCGTCGATGGTGTCGCAGGACTGGGATTCGAGGACCATGCGGTCGGGCGGGGCGCCCAGGCTGGCACCGGCTGCGGCCAGCAGTTGGGCCTCGGTGGTCTCGGGGCGGTTGCCCCCACCTGACAGGATCAACTTCGACTCGGGCAGCAGCCTCTGCAACCGGATGCCTTCGGCCAGGCGAACCAGGGTCGGCGCGGACAAATTGTGGATGGCCGCCAGGGCACGGCGTTCGGCGTGTCCGCCTCCCAGCACCACCACCCAGCGCGGCGCTGGCGAGCCGTCGGGAAGAGTTGCACTCGCTTGCGTTGCCCCGGCCAGCAACGGGGGATAGGTCGCCTCCAGCGGACGAACGAGAGCCCGGGCCACAGGGTCGAGCATCAGCAGCGCCAGGAGCGCGAGGCCAGAGGTGAGCAAGGCCTTGGCGGTTCGCTGCTTCTTGGTGAACCACAGGAGGACCAACCCCACCGCTATAACGGCAAGCAGCAAGGAGCATGGCTGCAGGCCTGCGGACAGCAGTTTCTTGAGGGCGAACATGGCCCGATCTTGTACCTCGATTTGCCCGGCGGAGGTGTGCGCAGTCTCTGCACTCCCTCGCGCTTGTCTGCTACATTTCGAGCCTCCCTGGCCTCCGTCGCATCGGTTCTGTCCAATTGACGTCTTCCCCGGTCCTTCCTGGCCCGCGCAGTCGCGCCTTTGTTGCGTGGGCGCTCAGGCATGGCCGGCTCCTGTGGCTGCTCGCCATCGCGCTCGCCGTGCCGTCGGCGCTGGCCACCGCCAAGCTCTACTTCAACCTGCGCAGCGATCTGGAAGAGTTGCTCCCGCGGAGCGCGCCCAGCGTCCTCGCGGTCGATGAGTTGCGCTTGCGCATGCCGGGGTTGCTGTATCTCGGCGTCTTGGTCGACGTGGGATCGGCCGACAATCTGCCCGCGGGCGAGCGCTTGCTCGATGACCTAGCGGCCCGCGTGCGCGCCTACCCGCCGGACATGGTGCGGGCGGTTC
>Ga0265330_10001717_pt1 | contig 12354 bp, 13 predicted proteins | sample 41919metaG_FD_202083 | JGI IMG/M metagenome (GOLD analysis project Ga0265330, IMG submission 202083) | Rhizosphere microbial communities from Carex aquatilis grown in University of Washington, Seatle, WA, United States - 4-19-19 metaG | ecosystem: Host-associated > Plants > Roots > Rhizosphere... | reverse complement strand
TTTTGTTGGGTTCGTTGAAGCCCAACACCGTCTTGTAGCCGGCATCGCCAATCGCCTTGATGGCGCCCGCGACATCGCCTCCTCCCCAAACCATCGGCACGAACAAGGGATCGTTGCACTCGGTGGCGTTGGGCGAGGTGGCCCAGTTGTAGCACCATGTGGAGCCCAAGGCCGCGAGCTGTGCCGCAGGGGAGTTCGCCGCACCTTTGTACGGAGATTGGCCCGTTGTTACCCCCGTGCTGGTCGCACCACCCGAGCCCGCTCCGCCAGTCCCGCTGGCTCCGCCGGTCCGTCCCCCCGGGGACACGCCGGCGTCCGCCGATGTCCCGCCGCAGCCCGCGCCACTCGTGCCTGTCCGTCCGCCCGTGGCGACGGCGGCGTCCGCAGACTCGCCACCGGTGCCGCTTGTTCCACCCGTGCTGGTTTGTCCGGCCGTGGAAATGGCGGCGTCCGCCGATGTCCCGCCGCTGCCCGTCGCGCCACTCGTGCCCGCCCGTCCGCCGGCGGCCGAGCCACCAACCGCTGAACCGTCGCCGCTCGCGGTAGCGCCGCCGGTTCCCTGGCCGCCCGTGCCCCCGCCGGTTTGCGACGATGCCCGACCGCCGCCCGCAGTAGCGCCGCCCGAACCGACCTGACCAGTCGCGCCCCCGGTCCCAGGCATGGCGCCACCACTGCCTGCCCCCTGCGAGTCGCCTTTGGCACTGCAGCCGAAAAACCCCAGACCGAACAGTGCAGTCACGAAGACCGCCGCTACTTTGCGCATTCTGCTTCGCTCCGTTGACCGAAATGGCCATGGAGCAACAAGGTTTTCCGGGCTACGGGATCGTCAGACGTGTGTCCCTCGATCGCGTCGTCCCCAGAATTGCGCTCAGCAGCCTATTGGCCGTGTGGTTCATCTGGATGGGAATCGGCTCGGTTCGGGCTCGACGTTGGGCGCGAGCGCTCATCCTGGTTTCATCGTGGCTCTGCCTCACCTACGGAATCTTGGCCTCCGTCATTCTCCTCGAGAGTATCCCCCATGCCTTCACAAGGATGGTGGCAAGAGGTGAAACTTCCTCATCCAAAATTCCGGCGATGTGGGCCGAAGCTATTGCCTTCCTGGCCACAGTCTCTGTCGTCATACCTGGCTTGTTCATTCTTCTCTATCGCGGTCGCGACGTGCAGGCTACCTGTCAATCCAGAGATCCGCAGACACGATGGACCGACAAGTGTCCCTTGCCCGTCCTGGCAATAAGTCTGGTGGCTGCGGCTGAGGGCCTGGCGCTGTTTGGGACGGGGATCTCTGTTTGGACGTATTCGCACCTCCGGGCCATTTCGCACGGACCGTTGGTGGCCATCGCAGACCTGTTGTTGGCCGCGGTGAGTATCTACGCGGCCTGGGGGCTCTACCAGCAAAGCATCAAGGCCTGGTGGGCATCGCTGCTGGTGGCGTGCGCGCACATTGAAGACACCACCCGGAGGGATGCCTGCTACCTTCAATCAGTTGCGCGATTTCATGGCTCAGTTGACTTGCGCGACGAGGTGGTTGAGCGCAAACCGGAATGCCTGATTCGCTTTGCCCAGGAACGTCCAGAGATCTGCGAACAGATAGGATCGGGACCGAGCTCGCTTTCTCGACGCCGCTGCTATGACGACGCCTTCGAGCACCGCGATTCGTGCACTGGTGTTTCAGATCGCCTTCAGAGACTGGAATGTGAGGCTCGGCTTGCAAACGCGCCAAGAGCAGTGTCACTTGTGCCGCCATCACGAACAGCGAGGACGTGGACGACTGCTGGGATGCTGTCGCCAACACAGACGGTGCCTTGTGTCTTGAGATCAAGCAATCCGAATTCCGACAGCAGTGCCTGAAGAAGTACTGGCCCAAAGCCAAGGACGCTCGGATTTGTTCCTCGCTCACGCGGGCGTATCTGGCACAGGCATGCAGCGCCCGCTTTGGTCTCATGCTCACCAGCAGACCCGGGCGCTAGTAGAGACCTGTTGCGCATAGTGCGTCTGGCGCGTAGGTGGTTCCAACAGCCACGGAGGTTGATGTGGCAACGCCATGGATTGCCCGGCCTTCGTAGGTCGTTCATTGGTTTGCGCGAAATCCCAAACCAAGGGTAGTTTCCAGGCAACTTCGCCGTCTGGTGCGCGGAAAAGTCTGGGGTGCGCCGCCCAGGACGCCGGCAGCTGACAAGCTGGAAGTCCTAGTAACCCTCGTCGACGCGTACGAATCGCGACACCATCCCATTGACCCGCCCGACCCGATCGACGCTATCCGCTTCCGCCTGGAACAGATGGGCCTCACCCGCAGAGATCTGGCCGACATCATCGGCAGCCGCGCCCGCATCTCCGAGGTCTTCAACCGCCGCCGGCCACTCACCATCGCCATGATCGCGAAGCTGCGAGACAGGCTCGGAATCTCGGCTGACGTTCTCATCGGACCGCAACGCCGGGCAGCCTGAAGGTACATGAGGGGCGTTCGATCAAAGATTGGAGGTGGACATGCTCATCCACCCGAGCGTACCCGATGCCAGGCACCGAGCACGAGCCAGGCACTTGTTTGACTCCGGGAAGGGCTCAGAGGAATCCCGTGGGAACGTCGACCCCTCCTCCGGGTACGCCCGCGTCCCGCAGGCAGTCTTGCCGGAACGTGCATGTGACCTGGCCGTCGGCGATGCAGTGGCAATAGTTGCAACCGTCCGCCGCCTGAAAATGCGCGTCGAGCGGGTAGGTCTTGCCGTTGTAGACACAGGCGGCATCCGTCGCATCGACGGGGGTGGACGCGTCCACGACAGGGGAGCCGGAGCAGTCCCTCATGGTGCACGCGACCCCGGGAGTCCAAATCCAAAGATACTCGCAGGTGTTGCAGCCATCGGTCGACGGGAAGGTAGCGCCGGTAGGGGCGCCCCCATCGCAGGGAGGGAGAGCATCGCAGACGGCATTTGGCAAGCCATCACACCAGCACTCGTGACATCCGTCGGTCGACGGCCAGGTCGCGCCGTTGGGATAGGTCTTGCCGTCGTACGTGCAGGTCTGCCCTGCGGACTCGTCTGTCTGCCCACCGTCAGTACCACCGGCGCTGGTTACGACACCCGAACTCGATCCACCGACTCCCCCCGGACCAGATGCGCTTCCGCCTGCGCCGCCGGTTCGCCCCGGTGTGTCCCCGGCTGCTGGAGCATCCGGGGCGCCGCCACCGGCACCGCCCGCCGCGTCTTCCCCGCTACCCCCGGTCAGATCTCCACCCGTGCCGCCCGCGCCGCCAGTGGCCGTTCTACCGCTGCCTCCAAGACTGCCGCCCGAACTCGCCGGCGCGTCCGACTTGGCCGCGCCATCCCTCGAGAGCCCGCTTGCGGATTCTCCGCAGCCGCTGACGGCAAGCGAGACGCTGGTTGCGATCCCAATCAAGACCCGAGCAATCCACATTGGCCGCATTTGCAAGGAGTATCGATCGAGCTGACGAAGAGTCCAGCCCGAAAAGCGGGCCCGAGGTTCTGGCCACGCCGACCTGGCACCCGGCGACGGGTATACCCACGCGCACAGCTCATGGACCACCGTATCCGAACCCACGGCACGGCCGCCTACCGATCGGTCAAGCGCGGCGAGAGCAACGGCTGGGAGTCGTAGATGCTGATTACATCGAGGCCACCGGCGAGCCATCAGTCGTTTGACAATACCCTCAGAATTCTGAGGGTTGACGACTCTACCACCCTGGTTTCACCTGCCGGCAGTTCTCATATCCCAGTGGCTGCGAGGGAATCGTTTCCACCGCTACGGTGCGAGCCTTGGCACGCAGATTGCTGCCTGAGTATACGGAGGATGCGATGTTCAAGATGTCACCGGGCGTTGCGGCCCTGATCGTAGCTGGCTTGGTCAGCTTGGCGTGTAGCGACCAATCCGGTCTGAGATCTGGTGGGAGCACTGCAGGCGCCGGCGGTGTGGCGACGGGCGGCCGGACAGGCGTCGGACTGGCGGGCGGCGCGGGTGGCACACTTGGTCCAGGCGGAGCCGGGGGCGCCAGCACAGGCGGCGCGGGCAGCGGCACGGCTGGCGCTTCTGGCGGGAGCCAGGATGTGTGCAGTGGAATGCCTCCTACTTGTTTTGCTCTTTGCGAAGGGGGAGTGGGGTGTCAATGTTTCTGCCCGGGATCTGGAGGCGCAGGCGGCAGGGGTGGTGCCGTGACCAGCGGCGGTGCCGCAGCCACGGGAGGTGCGAGCAGCGCTGGCGGGGCGATGGGCGGCAACACGGTCGGGACCGGCGGCAATACGTCTACGGCCGGCTCGATCCGGACTGGCGGAGTGACGGGCGCGGGTGGCGCGACGGGCGGAACGATACGAACGGGCGGTGCCATCAGCACCGGCGGTTCGACTGGCACCGGCGACGCCGGCGCATGTCTAGACTCGACGGTCACGTTCCAAGTGAATCGCGCGCCAGGAAGCACCACAGTTTGGTGCCTTGGACAACCCGGTAACTGCTCGTCGGATTGGCTCACTATCAGCAGTCAATCGGGGGATCTCACCCTGTCGGGCATGTGTCGCACTCCATGCGATACCTGCCAATTCATGGCCTGCCCCATAGTGTGTGCCTCGGCCCAGCAGCTCACCACCGCCGGGGCGACCCAGACTTGGAACGGCACCTACTATCTTTCCGGCACTTGCGGTGCGCAGTCGACGGCGTGTCTGAGTCCTCAATGCGCGCCCGCTGAGCGCTACGCTGCGCACATTTGCGGCTTCCCCAATCCTGCCCCGGAAGCCGGATACGGCTGTGGGCAGTCAACCAGCTCCACGAATACGACCTGCGTCGACGTGCCGTTCGACTATCCGTCGAGCACACCCATTGTCGTCACGTTTCCGCCGCAGTAGCGAGATCACTGTCTGCGAGCATTGTGAATTAGTCGTTGGAAGTTGGCGCCACGGACGGTCGCACACTACCGAAGTTCGTGCTGGATGAGCTACACGGATTCATGGCCTGTGGAACCGGAGACGGCGAAGTGACCGTGGTTGCCGACGAGCAAGACAAGCCCAAGTGTCGACCAAGGTATATCCGGTGGGCAGAATTGCTGAGACGCGTTTTCGGGATCGAGATTCTCTGTACGAAGTGCAAGGCCCCGCTCCGCCTGATCGCGCTGATCAAGACCAAGGCCACCGCCAGGAAGATCCTGACCGCGATGCACCTGCCGACAGAAGTACCCCAGCTTCACCCCGCGCGCCCGCCGCCGACATCCTGCCAGGAGGCATGCGGCGCAGAAGACTGGGTGAACTGATCGGCGACCTCGGCGGGGCGCAGATGCGGTAGACTGCGCCTTGTGGTCGAGACAGGCCTTTGCAGACCCTCCGCTGGCACCCGGAGTTGCCTCGCCGACCCCGCGGCGGCACGTCGACGGCCATGCCGATCCACGGTGGGCGGGTTCTCTGACGCAGAAAAGACCTGTTCGAAAGGATTAGGCACCGATTCGGTGAAGGCAAATGGCGCTTGAAATGACTATCCACGACGATGAGCGTGGCCGCCGCCTGGTACTGGAGGACCAATGAAGTTGATAGCGCGACGGCCGTTCCTGGCTCTGGCTCTGGGCCTAGCGTTTCTTGGCGGAAATGTCCCGGGCGCGGCTATGGCCAAGGAACGGCGCGCACCCAAGAGCAGCCACGTGCTATTCGTGTGTACCGGCAACTTCTACCGGAGCCGATTCGCCGAGGCGATCTTCAAGGCCCATGCTACCGCTGGCTCGCTGAGCGCTAGCTCCCGTGGCCTCGACACGTCCAAGCCGCGCGCCACAGGGCTCTCGCCTCTGGTGGTAGATGAGCTGAAACGGCTGAAGGTTTCCCCGGACCTGGTCGCAGGCTACCCGCGCCAGCTCAAGCGCGAGGATTTGGACGCTGCCGATGTGGTGGTGTTGCTCGATGGTCGCGAACACGCACCTATGTTGAAGAAGCAGTTCCCGCAGGTGGACATGACGAAGGTCCGCCAATGGTCGGTGCCGGATGTGCCGGCCATGGCGGCCAGCGACGCCTTCGCCGAGATCACGCGCCAGGTGGACCTTCTCGTCGTCGAGTTGGGCGCGCGCCAGCCTCCCCGGTAAGCAGGCCGGGACCCGAAGGGCCGGCCACGATCTACGCCAGCTGCGCCGTGCACGTAAGTAGCTATGGCACGCTGGCCACCAACGTGCGGGGCCACGCTTCAGCGTTCTCAAGCAGTGCCGCATCTCTGCCGAACTAGAGAAGCAGTTCCACGACTGTGAAGTAGGCGAGATGCAATGAGGCCTCGGCGTCCTTCAGGGCCCGGACCTACTTGACCAGTGCCATGCGGGCGAAGCGGGGACTGGCGCAGACGTCCCGGGTATTCACGAAGGTGAGGGCTCCGCTCGCGGGATCGACACGGAACCAAGCGATCGTGTTCGAGGTCTGGTTCCCGACCACCAGCAGCTGTCCGTCTTCTGACAGGCTGAATTGCCGTGGGGTGATGCCACGCGAGCTTTCCTGATCGATCACGGTCAGGGCCCCAGTGGTCGCATCGATGCTATAGGCGACAAGGGATCCCTGGGCGACGCTGTCCAGGCGCATGGACACGTAGAGAACGCTCCCGGACGGCGCGATCTCGATCTCGCCGCCATTCTTGGCGCCGGTGTAGCCCGCCGGCAACGGGACGCTGAACGTCGCCGAGGAAACGACCGTACCGGCCGTCTGATCGACCTTGAAGAAATCGATCGTCCCTGCGGGCGATGTGGCTCCGCCGGCGGTTTCGTTGATGGAGTAGAGCCACTTCCCGTTCGCATGCAACGCCACGTGGCGGGGACCCGAGCTCGGGGCAGGCAGCGTGGTGCTGCCCACAGGGGTCAGTGCGCCCGTGCCGCCATTGAATGCGTAGACCTCGATGAGGTTCGAGCCCAGATACGGGACCAGGACGAAGTTGTTGTTGAGAGTGAAGACCGCATTGTGGGCATTGGACCCGGCTGAGTCCCACGATACGAGAGAGCCGACGGTTCCGTCGGCTGCCAGGCCGTAGATGTACACATAGCCCGAGTAATAATTGGGCACAGCGACGAAGTGGCGGCCCCGGTCGAAGGTCAGGGTCTGGGGCCCGGCGTTCGTTGCGGGGGCGGATCCGTCGATTCCTCCATCCACACCCCCTCCAGATCCAGGAGGCGAATACGGGACCGGGACCGGGGTTCCCATGGACGTCAGCGCTCCCGTGGTTGCGTTGCGCGAGTAGGTGGTTATCATTGCTTCGCTACCGATCATATTGGCGACGTAGAAGCGGTCCTCGCTGTCGTTGAACGCGGAGTTCGAGATCGCACCACCCGCCACGAAGGTAGAGAGCGGCGTGACGGCCGCGGTCGCGCTATTGAGCGAGTAGGTCAGAATTGTGCCAGTCGTGTCGGCGCATCCGACATAGAGGTGAAGCAGCGCGGGCGCGGCGCCGTCTGTTGCACTGACTTCCGCGTCAGCGGCAGCGCCGTCTGTTGCACTGACTTCCGTGTCAGTGGCAGCGCCGTCTTCTGCACTGACTTCCGTGCCGGCGGGAGCGTCAGCCACTCCTCGTCCATCTAGACCGCCCGTACCCCCGGCTCCCGCACCTCCGCCGCCGGTTTCGGCCGGAACGTCGAGGTTCGCATCTGGGAAGGCAGTCCCTCCTGTTCCTGCCGACCCGTCGACGCCCACTCCCCCCGCGCCAGCACCAGCGCCCGCGGCTCCACCGCCCACGCCGCCGCTTCCGGCCGCCGCATCGGGACCCGCATCCGCGTACGCACTTCCGCCAGCGCTGCCTCCGGTGGCTTTTCCACCTGTCCCAACCGCGGCGTCACCGCTTCGACCTCCGCTCCCCCCTCCATTCCCGCCGCCACAGCCAGCGAGAGAGATGATGGCGCTGAACAACACTGCGGACAACCACCCAACTGACGAACGAATCTGACTGGGGCACATGGCACTCTCCGATCTTTTGAAAATCGTTTTTGTGCAGCGAGCTTAACCAACCACGACAGAGGAATTGCGTCAAGAGCGAAGGGGTGCGGCTCCACCTGTGCAAGGGTTGCCGAGTCAAGCTGACGCCGCCCGTGCCAGTGACCGTCCTAAATGGCGACGTCCGTGGCAACACCAGAGCCATCAAGAGCGAGCATCCCTCAAGAAGGGTTGGCCGCAACGCACTTCCTATTCACGCATGCGGGAACCACACTCACACAAGACGGCGCGACCGGTGTCGAACAGGTTGCGCAGTTGCTATTTGCCTCTGCTGTCAGATTGGTTTCCAAATTGGCGCCCATCGTGCTTGGTAGCAAATTGCCACAGCTCGAAAAGCAGCGATTGTCTTCTGGCACGATGACGCAATCTGAACTGTTGTTGCACCCCAATGTGGCATACTTGTCGAGTAATATGGCCCGCATTGCGGCATAATCTTGCCGGCCTTGCGTGCACGGATCCACTGGGTCAGCGACACATTGGGGACAACAGGCTCCAACGGGTGTTTCGGGGTGTGTTCCGCTGGCACAGGTGAGAAGCGTCTGACAGGATGTCGTACCATCGTCTTCGGGTCCCCATCCGCCCAGACTGGGCCTCCGGCGAACCGGGACGCAACCAAGAGCAGTCGGGAGAAAGTCCGGGGAACTTGAGGATCTCGCTCTGGGGTGGTAACCCGCGGGACGTGGGCAAGGGCGAGGTGGCCCTGTGCCGGTCGGGCCATGCTACTGCGGGGGTGTCAGGGTGCCACCGCCGGCCAGAGTGTAGGTCTGGCCCGCGAGAAGCCGAGGCATTTGCCGCGTGCAAGGACAAGCAGGCCGGTGACACCTGCCAGGTCGTCATGCACGACACCACCATTGCGGGCAAGTGCGAGGCCATTCCCGATGGACGGCTGGCCTGTCGGCCCGATCAGCCGCCGCCGCGTGAGCCGCCCGCCGAGGCGTTTGCCGCGTGCAAGGACCAACAGGCTGGCAATGTTTGCTCGGTGAAGTTGCCCGACCAGACCATCACCGGACGCTGCGCTTCCGCGTCTGACAGCCGCCTCTTCTGCCTGCCCGACCACATGCCTCAGCCGCCGCGCCAAGAGTAGCGCTGCGGTTTCCAACGGCAACGCGTCGTCCGACAGTTCCTTTCAGCCGGGCGACGCGTGACCGGCAAATGAAAGAAAACGGCACGCTACCAGTTGCTGGCTCAGCCGCTACTCAGGCCGAGACTGCGACGAGCCTCCATGGCGGGACTGCACGCCAGTTTCACGATCAGATCGGACACGCTGTTCAGCGATACGTCGTGCCCTTCCATGATTCACTTTCCGGCGCGCGCAGCCAGGTGCGCAGGATAGCGATCGCCTTGCACCTTCAGATGGGCCAGGGCTTCTTCGATTTGGCGAAGCTCTTCCGCCGTCAGCTCCACCGACGCAGCAGCGATGTTCTCGTCGAGACGATGCAGCTTGGTGGTGCCCGGGATCGGCACCATCCACGTCTTCCGTGACAGCAGCCAGGCGAGTGCGATCTGGGCTGCGGTCGCCTGCTTGGCGGCCGCAATGCGCGCAAGCAGCTCGACGAACGTTTGGTTTGCCTTGCGTGCTTCGGGCGAGAAGCGCGGGACGATGTTGCGGAAGTCATCCTTGGCGAAGGACGTATTCTCGTCGATCTTCCCGGTCAGAAAGCCTTTGCCCAGCGGACTGAAGGCCACAAACCCGATGCCGAGCTCTTCGCAGGTCGGCAGCACTTCCGCTTCGGGCTGACGCCACCACAGCGAATATTCACTTTGCAGCGCCGCAACGGGCTGCACCGCGTGCGCGCGACGAATCGACTGCACGCCCGCCTCAGACAGGCCAAAGTGTTTGACCTTGCCCTCGCGGATCAGGTCCTTGACGGTGCCTGCCACGTCCTCCATCGGCACGTTCGGATCCACGCGGTGTTGATAGAAGAGGTCGATGCGATCGGTTTTCAGTCGCTTGAGCGATGCTTCGGCGACTTGCCGGATGCGCTCGGGCCGGCTGTCCATGCCCAATTGCGAATCGCCATTCTTGAAGCCGAACTTGGTTGCAATGACGACCTGGTCTCGCATCGGCGCCAATGCTTCGCCCACCATTTCCTCGTTCGTGAAGGGGCCGTAGGCTTCGGCTGTGTCGAAGAACGTCACCCCTCGCGCGAACGCCGCGCGGATCAAAGCGACCGCATCCTGCTTTCCAATGCCGGGCCCTAAGCCGAAGTTCAATCCCATGCACCCGAAGCCGATGGCCGAGACTTCGAGGCCGCTTGTTCCCAGTTTGCGCCTTTGCATTTATCTTCTCCCTTCAATGTTCGACATGCTGCCCAAGCTAGATCTGTGATCCAAGTTGATGGTGCTTAGGCTGCCATGCCTTTTCGTAGGCGTCGCGGGTGTTCTTGCTCGACCTACGTTGGTGGTTTCCCCAGCGCCGCCACCTTCCTCGCGCCGGCCCGCGCGCAAAGCGGCGGCGCGCCAGGCATCTGCGCCCCTGCCCACGGCGCCTGGAAATGGAAGGCCTTATAGCTTCTTGCCGCCTGGGACGGCTTCGGAGTAGAAGCAAGCGCATAGTGAGGAGACCCTAGGAACCATGACCATGAATTGTCTTCCAATCCAGTGGCGTCGGACGTTGATTCTGTCTGCTGCCGTCGCGTTTGCGGCTTGCTCGAGCTCGTCAACTACGAATGATGCACAGGTCGCCGGCGGAAGCGGGGGCACGACTTTGGCCGGCTCAGGCGGGGCCAGCGCTCAGCTTGATGCGGCCGTGGCCAGTACTGGGGGCTCTGCAGACAGTGGCGTCGGCGGCTCGACCACCAGTGGTGGTGGATCGACAGGCACCAGCAACACGGGTGTCGATGCCGCGCAGGCAGACAGGCCAGCGACCGGCGGCACCCAGGCAGATGCTCCCATCCGGGACAGTCAGGGCGATTCGCAACCAGATGTGAGTTATCTCGGTGACCGAGGCGTCGGCGGTGACACCGATGGGGGGATTGATGCCGGAGAGAGTGATCCCTACTTCTCCAATGTCGTGCTCCTGATGCATTTCGACGGCGCAAACACAGCGACGACATTCACCGACGTCAAGGGACACGTGATGAAGCCGAATGGCTCTGCACAGACCAGCACGGCCCAGTCCGTGTTCGGTGGGTCGAGCGGCTATTTTGACGGAACGAGCGCCTATCTCACCGCGCCGCCGTCGGATGACTGGAACTTCTATGCAGGTGACTTTACGGTGGAGTTGTTCGTCTACTTCAATGGCGGCCTAGCGAGCCAGCTTGAAATTCCAACGTTCTTCAGCTTTTGGGGACCCAGTTCTGTCAATCTGGGCTGGCAGCTGTGCTACGACGTGAACTGGACAGCGGCCACAGGGAGTTCGAACGACACAGTGCCTGGCACGATGTTTTTCATATTCTCCACTACAGGCTCTGACGAAGTTGTTCCCGCAGCCTCGTGGACGCCAACGGCCAATGCTTGGTATCATCTTGCGGTCGTGCGGCATGGGTCCGACTTCCTCTATTTCGCGAATGGGATGCTGATCGGATCGATCAGCCTCGGCGGCGATGGCGGCGTTCCCGATTGGACGCGAACGGACCCCGCGAGCAATACCGGTCTCTGGCTCACCGACGGAGGCGTCGCAGGGATCGCCGCGATTCATGCGACTACCACTTCCACCTTTGCGATTGGCGCGGGCGTAGGGAATCCAGGATCCGCAAATCCCCAGTCGTTCTTCAACGGCTACATCGATGAAGCCCGCATCACCAAGGGCGTTGCCCGCTACACGGCAAACTTCACTCCACCGACGGGACCTTTCCCTGACCAGTAAGGCGCGAGTGTGGTGCTTGAGGCATATTCAGAAACGGCGCTCGCCGAAGCCGTGCACGGCGAGACCTCGTCGCTGCCTGGCTTCAAGCTGCGACGAGTGACCGATTGGATGGTGGAGCGCCTGGCGGAGGATTTCAGCCTCGTGCGACTGGCCGAACAGGACCGGCATGAGCGAGTTCCACTTCAACTGCGCCGCTCGGAATGGGGTTTGCTCAGTAGTTCGGGCTGTTCGGGCTCGCCCAGACCGCGACGTAGGCGACTCGGAGATCAGAGGGATTCGGGGTCAGGTTCCAATCGTAGCCGTCACCGGCGGCGTTGTTGTTGGTGCCGCCGCCGAGCGCCAAGTTGAGCAGCAGGAACATCGGCTGCTTGGCCTCGTCGTAGCTTGGAACACGCCAGACCTCGGTCCGATCGTAGTACCAGACGATGGTGTCCGGCTCGATATCGACCCCGAAGCGGTGATAGCCTGCGGTCAACCCGGGTGCACTCACCGCGGAGCCTTTTCCCCCATCACTGCCGTTGCCGTTCGCCCACCGGTGCCACGTAGCCATGTAGTTGTCCGGCTGCAGGTCGTTCGGTGGTGTCCCCCAGTTCCCGTACTCTTCGACGATGT
>Ga0265330_10001716_pt1 | contig 12355 bp, 9 predicted proteins | sample 41919metaG_FD_202083 | JGI IMG/M metagenome (GOLD analysis project Ga0265330, IMG submission 202083) | Rhizosphere microbial communities from Carex aquatilis grown in University of Washington, Seatle, WA, United States - 4-19-19 metaG | ecosystem: Host-associated > Plants > Roots > Rhizosphere >... | reverse complement strand
GTGGTGTCGACGGAAATGTGCCAGCGAGCCAGAGGATGCTGAGGTGGCAGACCGAAGTCGACATCCTCTTTGCTGGGGTTGAACATCAGGAAGAGCGAATCCGGGTCATCCTCGGGGATTAGACAAGCTAGCTGTCCCTCTAGGGGGGCAGCCCAATTCGGCAGGCCTCCCCGGGGTCCAAACCAACGGATATCCTCTTCTGCATAGAATTGCTCTTTGCTCAGGACCGGATGAGCCCTCCGAAATGCGATCATACCGCGGGCAAAACGAAGGATTTCCTTATGCTGCTCCAGGAAAGTCCAGTCGAACCAGCTCGTTTCGTTGTCCTGACAATAGGCATTGTTGTTACCGACCTGCGTGCGACGAAACTCGTCCCCAGCAAGCAGCATTGGTACGCCGCGCGAGATGAATAGGGTCAAAAGGAAATTTTTGATCTGGCGCTTCCGTAAGGCTTCAATCTCGGGATCGGCGCTGGGCCCTTCCACCCCGCAGTTGTCACTGAAGTTGTAGTCCGTGCCATCGTGGTTGTCCTCCCCGTTGCCCTCATTGTGCTTACTGCGATAGCTCACGAGATCGTTTAGCGTAAAGCCATCATGGCAGGTCACGAAATTGATGCTGCTTTCGGGGCCCTTACCCGATTTGTGGTAGATGTCTGCGCTGCCGCAAATGCGACTGGCAAACAGACCTGTCATGCCATCGTCACCGCGCCAGAAGCGTCGGACATCATCTCGATACTGCCCATTCCACTCCGCCCAGCGGCGTTCTGAGAATCGGCCGACTTCGTACGCACCGGCGGCGTCCCACGCCTCTGCGATGAGCTTCAGGTCACGCAAAATTGGATCCTGGGCAATTCGTTCCAGCAACGGGGCATTGGTTAGCAAGTTTCCGGTGCCGTCCCGACTTAGAACGGAGGCCAGGTCGAATCTGAAGCCATCCACGTGCATTTCAACCACCCAGTAGCGCAAGGAATTCAGGATGTGGTCACGCACGACGGGATGGTTGGCGTTGATGGTATTGCCTGTGCCTGTGAAGTCCTTGTAGCAGCGTTTGTCATCAGCCAGCGTGTAGAATATCGCGTTGTCAATTCCGCGAAAATTCAGTGTTGGACCCAGTTCGTCTCCCTCTGCGGTGTGATTGAACACGACATCCAGAATCACTTCGATACCGGACTTGTGAAAGGCCCGTACCATCTCCTTGAACTCCAGCTTCTGCTGACCTAACCCTCCCGAGCTGCTATACGAGCCTTTCGGTGCACTGAAAACTACGGGATCGTATCCCCAGTAGTTCTTGAGTACCTGACCGACTTGGGGCTCGCCGAGCCTGAGCGAAGTTTCATTGAACTCCTGGACAGGCATCAATTCCACGGTGGTCACCCCAAGGTCGGTGAGATAGGGAATTTTCTCCATCAGACCTCGGTAGGTTCCCGGATGGGCCACTCCCGAGCTGGGATGAATGGTGATGCCGCGAACATGCACCTCGTAAATGACGGTGTTTGACGACGAATGCCGAGGCGGCTGGTCCGCAGCCCAGTCGAAGGGCTCGTTAAGAACCACGCACTTCGGCATGGATTGGGAATCGTCTACCCTAGAGGGTGCGAAGTCTTGGTCACCCGCCAAGGGGTCATAGCCGCGCGCTTTGCTAAAGTCCCAATTGGGAAGCAAGGAGATCGCGGAGGCGAAGGGATCGAGGAGGAGTTTGTTGAAATTGAAACGATGCCCTTCGCTGGGTTGGTAGGGGCCATCCACTCGGTAGGCATAGAGTTGACCTGGTGCAATTCCCCTCAGCCAAACGTGCCACACATCGCCGGTGCGGTTGCGTGCGGGATCGAGGTCAATAGCTCTGGCGGACTCCGCGTCCATAGGGTGATCAAATAGTTCCAGCCGAACGCGGGTGGCATGACGGCTAAAGATGGCGAAGTTGACTCCGCCTCCATACTCATGCGCTCCCATGGGTAGCGGGACGCCGGTTCGAACATCGGTGCGTTGCGAAACTTGCGCCACGTAGTCCTGAAGCCGGCGTTCAGGCGTCATCGCTGCCACCGGATGCGTGAGTCCTCGAGTGGAATCGCGACGCCACAGCAGTGCGGTATCACTCGCGCCGTGTAGTCCGCTGCTGCGCGAGATGCCGATACCGCCACGCTGTAGACGTAGCTGCTCGATGCGCTTGGGATCTGTCGGTCGCGTTTCATCACTTGCAGCGACGGTGCCCCATCGCCGATTGCCTCGGCGTACAGTTCCACACGGACGGCCTTTGGATCGATTGCGCCGAGGTGGACCTGGATTTCAAAGACGTGCTGCTCGCCAGTCGTCTCCACCTTCACTTCGCCGAAGCTCAGAGAGTTCCAATGGGCGTCTAGATGGTGTCGCCAATCGACTATCTGCTTGCCGACGGCGCCGGTATTGGCAAGTCGCGTGCGGTAGGCGGCGGCGGCTGGAAGGTAATGTTGTTCGGTGTATTCGCGAACGGTGCGGTCGGCTGAAAAGCGAGGGGTCAACTGCGCCATGCTCGCTCGCATTCGCTTAACCCACGCAGCGGAAATGCCATTCGCGTCTCGGGCGTAGAACTCTGGAATCACCCGACGTTCAAGCAGCTCATAAAGCGCCTCGGCTTCGCTGGCATCCCAAGCGGGGTCGTTGCCATGCTCGTGACCGTCACCCAATGCCCAGCCAACATCGGGTGAGTAGGCTTCCGCCCACCAGCCGTCAAGTTCCGAAAGATTGATCCCACCATTCACAAGCACCTTCATGCCACTTGTCCCGCTCGCCTCCCAGGGGCGCCGTGGCGTATTGATCCAGACGTCCACCCCTTGCACCATGTGTTCCGTCAAGAGCATGTCGTAGTCGCTCAGGAAGACGGCGTGCGGACGGACTTCACGCTGGCGGATGAAGGTTATCCATTCATGAATCAGGGCCTGGCCCGCCTTGTCCTCCGGATGCGCCTTGCCCGCGATGATGAGTCGCACAGGATGCTTGGGATTGGTCAATAGCCGAAGCAGTCGCGGCGGATCCTGCAGCAGCAGGTTGGGCCTCTTGTAGGTCGCGAAACGCCGAGCAAACCCCAGGGTCAGCGCGGTGGGATCGAAGAGATGATTTGCCTCGTCGATCTCCCCTTGCGAGGCACCGGAGGCGGCGAGTTGCCTCGACAAGCGCTGGCGCGTGTATTCAACGAGGGACCGATTTCCGGCGGCGCGGAATTGCCAAATATCGGCATCGGAGATCTTTTGAATGTCATCCTCCAGCGTATCGGTTGTCCCGAGCCAGCGTCCTTTTCCACACGCTTTCGTCCAAAGATCGTCCGCTGCCGCCGAGTCCCAACTTGGCATGTGTACCCCATTGGTTACGTGTGCGACCGGCACTTCGCTCGCTGGCCTGCGGAGGAAGAGTGGCTGAAAGAGTTGTCGGCTGACTTTGCCATGCAAACGACTCACGCCGTTGACCGCACCGCTGCCGCGGATTGCCAGATAGGCCATATTGAAGCTTTCCGATGTATCGTCGGGATTTTCACGGCCCAAGGCCAGCAAATCGTGCATGGAAATCCCCAGCTTCTGCTCCGCATAGCGGCCCAGGTATTGTTCAATGAGTGCCGGAGCAAACCTGTCGAAGCCTGCGGCCACGGCCGTGTGCGTAGTGAAGAGGTTTCCCGCTCGCGTGACTGCCAACGCGACTTCAAAGGACTTCCCAGCTTCCTTCATGAAGGCGCGCGCTCGCTCGAGCACGGCAAAGGCCGCATGTCCTTCATTCAGGTGGCAGACTTCCGGCCGGATACCTAGTGCATCCAGCAGACGCCATCCACCGATGCCAAGGAGCATTTCTTGCTTGAGACGAAGCTCAGGTCCACCACCGTAGAGCTGGCTAGTGATTCCTCGATGCACTGGGATATTCGCCGGGTCGTTGCTGTCGAGCAGATAGAGCTTGGCCCGGCCGACCTGGACCTCCCATGCGCGAAGCCAGACCGAGTAACCTGGCAAAGTGATCTCCAACCGCAACCACTGGCCGTTCGCTTGCCGCAGCGGGGTGATCGGTAGCTGCCCAGGGTCGTTGTAGGGATAGAGAGCCTCTTGTTCTCCGTCTTTGTCGATCACCTGGCGGAAGTAGCCTTGCTGGAAGAGCAGCCCAACGCCGACGACCGGCACGCCAAGATCGCTGGCAGCCTTGAGCTGATCGCCGGCCACATTGCCCAATCCGCCCGAGTAGATCGGCAACGCTTCGCTCAACATGAATTCCATGCTGAAATAGGCAACGGATGTCAGGGGAAACTGTGAATGCTGCTGTTGGAACCAAGCCGGTGCTTCTACGGCTTGCCGCCGTGTCTGGACCAGACTGTCAACTTTCTTGCGGAAGACCGGATCGGCCAAGACGCGTTGAATCCGGTCTCGCGAGACCGTCTGCAAGACAACCCAGGGATTGTGCGTGATCTCCCAGAGCTCCGAATCAAGGTCGCGCCATACTTCATCGGTGGCATGATTCCAAGATGAGCGCATGTCCAAGGCCAGCTCCGCCAGGGAATCGACGCCCTCGACTTCCGTTGGCAGAAGGGTGTCTTTCAGGTGTCCAACACGAGTCTGTTTGCTCACGCGTTTTCCTCGGTGTTGGTCTGGACCGCACCCAGCCGTTCCTCAACGCAGCAAAAGGCCAGCGAAGGCCCAGCCTCCTGCTACGAGAAGGACTACCCAAACGAAGTCGCCTCCCCATCCCCAAGACTGGTGGCGAAGGTCTGCTGGTTGCCCCGTCGCAGATGCTCGGAGCCCACGGCGTCGCTGGACGTAGCGCGGGTATGGCGGTCCCCATCCGCGATAGCCCCAACCATAGGTAACTGGGGATACGAGAAACAGGAACATGAATACCATCCACAAAATCCACCATGAGCTCATCATTGCTAGCTCGCTTTCCTGCTGACCATTACCACCGCCAAGCGCCTTCCTTGACCTTGACTCGGTTAAGAACAGTGGTTGCACCACTTGTACGGGCGTCCTTGTCAGCCTCACCCCAGCCAATCCAAGTCCCGACGGTGCCGGTCAAAGTGGCAACGCCTCCATCGACGACGACCTTGATGTCTTTGCCATGCACGAAGGGACTCCAAAAGAATCCGTCCTCGATGTTCCTCTTGATGTGTCCATCACTCAAAAATGCCTGCGGTCCGAATACCTCGGAAATGTAGTAGGGCGACTGGTCGTAGTAGGGCCAGCCGTACCCAAAGTAGTCAGGCCAAGCGTAGTAGGAGATCGCAAATTCGGGTTCGACCTTGAGATGATTGAGAACCGAGATCACACCCTTGGTCCGCGAGGCAACATCTTGGGCTTCGCCCTTTTGGTAGTTCGACGCCACCGAGCCAGAAAGGTAGGCCACGTGATCGACGACAGCCACATTGATGGTGGAGCTATCTAGCAGCGGATCCCAGAGCAAGATGGCTTTCAACTGCTCCTTCATTTCCACGTCGGTCGATTGGCTGTTGGGTCTCACCTTGAGGAGATTCTCAATCCCCAGGACGCCTGCTGTATTTCTCACATCCTGTTCAGCGGAGGCTTTCGCCTTCAAATTCCCCACTGTGCCACCGAGAATGACGATTCCGCTCTCGACATTCACGTCGGGAGAATAGGCCGCAACGCGTGGGTCGAGACCGAGGGCTGCCTGGACTGCCTGTTTGATCTCGCCGTCAGACTTCATGGCGTACTTCAGCTGGCGCTGATCACCGTCGCGTACCGATGGTTCCACCTTCATACTGCCGTCGTCCACGGACATCACCCCGTTCACCCAAGCATCATCGAAAGCCCGTGATCTACTGAGCGCACTACCAACGGTGCCGGTCAGAGTCACTTTGCCATCTTTTACTGCGGAGCCAATCAGCTCTCCATTGATCCAGATGTCCCATTGGAGGCGAGCCTTGACGTCGGCGGCAATTTGCAAGTCGGTCCGTTTCACTCGGTAGTTGATCGTGAGGTCATTGCGAACCTCTTTGATTCCCTTGACGCTTGCGGCTGTCCGAGCGGCAAGTTGCTTTTCAGTGTAGGATCCGACGGTGCCGCTCAGCGTGGCGACGGATTTTTCGACGGAAAGGCTCAGCCGGTAGGATTCAGTTGCTGGATCCTGCCGAAGCGCCGCCAGGATATCCTTGCGGATGTCTGTGTCTGGGCGTGCCACCGGAGTCACGGTGATGCGATCAATGGCTGCTCGGACGCCCCGGATACTTTCTGCGATCTTGACCGCCCGTTCTTTAGCAAGGAGGTTGCTGACGGCTCCGGACAGGGTGACGATCCCTTCACTTGTGCTGACATCAACACGATTCGGGAACACTCCCTTTTCGAATACTAGCCCGCGTTCGACGGCGGCTGTGATGCCGTGATCGGTAACCGCCTTTTGCGTGGTCGCCGCACGTCCCGAGCGTATGAGCGGAAGTTGCGTGACCGCCAGAATCAACAGCATGATCAACGCTCTGGCCAGCGATGGATGGTTAGGACGGACCTTCAGAGAGCTATTCCTGTGGAACGCACGGTGGTGGTGTCTTTCGGTTGTTCCATCGAACCGGAGTATCTCGTTCGTCATGTCGATGTTCCTTTTTCTGCAGAGCTTCAGCTTGCACGTCCGCCTGCTGGGATGTGCAGAATGTGGTCTGTCCCCGGCTGATGCAGATCCCAGGCCGCGCATGACGGGCTGTAAGTTCAAGTACTTACAGCCGCACATGCCCGGACATATGGTCAACGCAATCAAAATGGATCACCAAGCCGTTCAATTTGAGTGACAGTGATTGATTCCTTCGACCCCACACGAGGGCCGTCACTCTGCTTGCATGCCAATATTGCGTGCGGCACGCGTTTTGCTGATCGTCGGCGGCGAAGACAAGGATCCTCAATGAATATCAAGAAACTCTTTCAGCCATTCCAGTTGAAGTCGCTGGAACTCAAGAACCGGATCGTCATGGCTCCCATGACACGCTCATTTTCTCCTGGAGGCGTTCCGGCTTCGAACGTGGCCGACTATTATGCGCGCCGCGCGAAGGACGAGGTCGGCCTCATCGTGTCGGAGGGCACTGTGGTCAATCGCCCCGCGTCTTCCAACGATCCCGACATTCCCCGATTCTCCGGCGCAAAGCCACTCAGCGGATGGAAGACCGTGATTGATAGGGTGCATGCGGCGGGTGGTCTCATGGCCCCGCAACTCTGGCATATGGGCGTGGTCGCACCCAAGGATACCGGCTGGCTGCTACCCTCTCCGTTCGAAGGACCCTCGGGTTACGTGGCCCAAGGGAAGATCGGCGGCGTCGCGATGACAGAAACCGATATCGCAGATACGGTGCAGGCGTTTACGCAGGCGGCGGCGGCAGCCAAGGCATTGGGATTCGACGCGGTCGAGATTCACGGCGCACACGGCTACTTAGTCGACCAATTCTTTTGGCATCCTACCAATCAGCGGACCGACCGCTACGGCGGAAAGACCTTGGCGGAGCGCACTCTTTTCGCCGTGGAACTTATCCGGGCGGTTCGCCAGGCGGTTGGTGCGAATTTTCCAATCTGCCTTCGGATCTCGCAATGGAAACTGCAGGATTTTGCCGCGAAGCTAGCGACTACGCCCAAGGAAATGGAAGCGTGGCTGTTTCCATTGGTGGCGGCGGGGGTCGATGTCTTCCATTGTTCGCAACGCCGGTTCTGGGAGCCGGAGTTTCCCGAGTCTGATCTGAATTTTGCAGGATGGGCCAAGAAGCTGACCGGCAAACCCACCATCACGGTGGGCTCGGTCGGACTTTCCGGAGACTTCTTGGCTGCCTTTCAGGGAGAATCCTCGACCCCCAGCCAGTTGGATGAGCTGCTACGTCGTTATGACCGGGGAGATTTTGACTTGGTGGCAGTAGGCCGCGCCCTGCTGGCCGACGCCGGGTGGGCGCAAAAGATCCACGAAGGGCATTCGTCGGAACTGATTGGCTTCAGCAAAGAAGCTCTCGCCACGCTTTCGTAAATTGTGTCTGTGCGCAATGATCGCGAAGGACTGACCTAACCCACAGAAGTGCCAAGGAGTAGGCCAATAGCCGCGGTCACAGCCATGGCGAGAGCTCCGCCGAGGGTGACTCGTAGCGAAGCGCGAACGAGGGGCGCGCCACCGAGATGACCGCCAAGCGCACCCAGAGCTGCCAGACTCACAAGCGAGAGCGCGGCGATCAGGGGGACACGTAGAAATGCTGGTGACACGAGGAGCGCCGCAATCGGAATCATGGCAAAGGACGCAAAGCTCGCGGCCGATATCCATGCTGCTTGCATCGGCCGCGCGAGGGCTGTCTGGTCGATGCCAAGCTCATCGCGCATGTGGGATCCGAGCCGATCGTGCGCACTCAGTTGTTCCGCGACCTTCATCGCAAGATTCTCATCAAGACCACGCTTCACGTAGATTGTCGCAAGCTCCCGCAGCTCGGCTTGCGGCTGCCCGGCAAGCTCGCGCTTTTCCCGGGCGATGTCTGCCCGCTCGGCGTCGCGCTGCGAACTGACCGAAACGTACTCACCGACAGCCATCGACATCGCTCCCGCGACCAGGCCGGCGACACCGGCGATCAAGGCGGCCTCCCGCGACGCTGAAGAAGCCAAGACGCCAATCATGAGACTCGCGGTCGATACGATAGCATCGTCCGACCCGAGCACCGCCGCGCGCAACCACCCCGCGCGCCCGCTTTGGTGCTGTTCCCCATGGGGTTGCGACCTCTGTTTCCTCATGCGCCTGCGGCCCCCTGTCTTTCAATCGTGTTCAAATAGGCCCCCATTGCGGCGGCGATGATAGTGTTTGCACGCCGCCGCACGGGGGACAAGAACTAGGACTTGGCTTTGTCGCCGACCTTCACCTCGATGCGCTTCGGCTGCAATTCAGGGCGTTTCGGAAGATGAAGCGTCAGCACGCCTTGCGTGAGTTCGGCGCGAATATTTTCATTGCCGTCGGTTCCCTCCGGCAGGGTGAAGACACGCGTGAACGATCCGTAGGAACATTCACGTGCATAGTAGCTGTCGCTGCTCTCCTCTTTCTCCGCTTCCCGCTTGCCACTGATAGAGAGCCGATTGCCGGTCATGGTGATCTCTAGATCTTTTTCCTTGATCCCCGGCACGTCAGCCTTGAATACGAAGCCATCCTTGGTTTCCTTGATTTCAAAGTCGGGCGTAAGGCGCGCCAGTTGCTCCTCCCCGGTTAGATAGGGAGCCATTTGGCGAAATGGATCCCAGTGCACCCACTGGATTTGCTGACCTTCCGTTGGAACTTGGGGTGACTCTCCACCATTTCTGCGTACGACCACGTTGGACATGACGTTCTCCTTTACATTCGCCGCTAGCACGAACAGTTGCGGGTCACGTTCTTGTGACCCTCGGCCGGAGGGCTACAGCAGTTTTCGTGCCACAATGGGAATCCATGGCATTGCCAGCAGAAGCAAGCGTAGCGGTTTCCAGATGCGGTACTTGTTCCAGCGATTCTCCTTGGCTGTAACACAACTGACCGGTGGATTCGTCGGATTGGTCAACGTGTCTTGTGCGCGCCGGCCCCAACGGAATTGACCTCGCCCGCCCATATGGGCACGAATACCGGCAGGTAGACGCTGCCGAAGCTGTCTCGATCTTCTGTCAGATCGTGCAAGGAGGTGTTCACAATCTGACGGAGTTCGTCGATATCGAGCGGCTTGTCCAGCACCGCCAGCGCGCCAAACTGTTTTGCTTTTACTTGCAGTTCCTTGTCTCGAAAGGCTGTGGTGAGAACGAACGGCGGAATCTTCGCCCCATCACCGAACCCGCGCAGCACCCTTGCTTCCTCTGCACCTAGCATGCGCGCCTCGGAGATCACGAGATCGAAATGCCCAGATCCGAACTCAGGGTGAAGCGAGACGGCCAGCGTATCCATAAGATCAACACCACTCGCCATCGCGACTACCTCATGGCCGTCAGCCCCGAGGACGGCGAGCAGGTGGCCCCGAAGGGCTGGATTGGCCTCGCCAATCAAGAGACGGTGTTTGCGGACACCATTCGCCTTTGATGGCGTAGTTCGAAATTCGCTCATGGGCTCCCGACATGCACGGGCGGTGCCAATGGAACCCCTACGTCTTCAACGCTTCTGAAGCTGGTGATTCGATCTTGATGTCGGGTTCCATGACCGATCCTGTTTCCGAAGCCAATCTCGCCGCGCGCGCTTCGGAGGCAGCCATTGGAACCCCGATTCGGTCGGATGCCGACTCTCCATCGTCGGCGTCTTCGTCCGGACCAGCGACGGCCAAAGGTCCCACCGCCTGGGGTAAGGGAATGCGTAGCGGATGCGTGGCCGGTAGTCGGGTTCCCTTGCTGTGGGTGCTCGTATCTTCAGCCTTTCGAGTGGAGCCGAACTCTTCTTCTGGACGACTTTCGACAAAGGGACCGCCCAGCTCTTCGGTGACTTCTTCATCACGCGTGTCATCTGCACACTCGTCGCCGCTTGCCCCTCGGAGGTACTGTTCTGCCATAAGCTCGGCCACGCCATCCGATGTACCGGAAATCTGTGCGGACTCCGGAATGAATGCGTCGCCACCATCGGATCGTTCTTGTTTCAGCTTGCCCATATGCGTCTTGCTCCCTTCAATCTTCCCGATCTACGCCTATCCCCTACAAGCAGATTCCAGGCCACCGAGCAGGCTGGCCGCGATACTACCGATTCCTGTTGAGTGATCGGTCGTCGGCCGATCGCTCAATCATTACGAGGCAACCTTACAACCAAATTGAGCGAGTCAATTCTTCTCTGGCGATGCGGCTGGCCCAATTGCCGCGGCACAATCAATGCACTGGCCGTGGTCCATGGACGACCGCGCAATGAGCGACATGGTGGGGAAGGCTGCACCCTGACTCTCCATAGCCACGTTGTCACGCAGCTCTTGCCAGCAGTCTTGGGCGTGGCCGCAGTCATGCCCACGCGGGCACTCGCCCAGCAACCATTGGAGGAATTCCTCGCCAGTGCACGCAGGATGAATTCCGACCTTTGGGTGGCAGCCGTTCAGCAGAAGCGTTCCGTTACGAGGTAGTTCCGGCGATAGATACATAGGGCGCGTGTTCTGGGCGATCATTGCAACCACCATGGCCGCCAGCCGGCCTTGGCTGTTGCCGGAGCCGGTGCCGTCATCGCCGCAGCATTCTGCGGGATATGCCTGCCGCGGAATCCGGCAGCCACCACCCCAATCAGACCTGCGACCACGAGCACAACAGCCGCCATGAAGACCACGCGTCTTCCACGGCCGATCTCGGTTCTCTTGATTATCACATCCATTGCCGGATTCTTGTCCATGGCCTCAAACCGATGCATCGATTGTGCCGACGTACTCTGCCAGCCTGACTTTGCCCAGCCTTGGACCGACGTGGCCCAAGAGGGGACGAACCACGCCGATTCTTTCGAAAGTCGTCGAGTGGATCGGGCTAGAGATCCGTAGCTTTGGGCAAGCATCTCCCTGCCTGGATACCTATGTTTCCGTGCAATCTGGTGAAGACAGGAGGAGAATCGATGCAAAGGCGAACGTTAGGAAGAGGGCAAAGCGCCCTGGAGGTTTCGGCCATCGGCTTGGGTTGCATGGGCATGACCTCGGGGTACGGGCCGCCCGCAGATAAGAGAAGATGATCGCGCTCATGCGGGAAGCCGTGGACCTTGGTGTGACCTTATTCGATACGGCCGAGGCGTACGGCTCGTTTGCAAACGAGCAACTGGTCGGCGAGGCGCTCGCGCCCATCAGGGACCGGGTGGTGATCGCTACCAAGTTCGGCTTCGATATCGATCAAGAGACCGGTGAACGTCGAGGCGGCGTGAACAGTCGCCCCGAGCATGTGAGGGCGGTCGCAGAGAACTCCCTCAAGCGCCTCGGTGTGGAGGTCATCGACCTGCTCTACCAACATCGTGTCGACCCATCGGTGCCGATTGAGGACGTCGCCGGCGCGGTCAAGGACTTGATCAAGGAAGGCAAGGTCAAGCATTTCGGGCTTTCGGAGGCTGGGGCAAAGACCATTCGCCGCGCTCACGCCGTCCAGCCCGTGACTGCGGTTCAGAGCGAGTATTCACTGTGGTGGCGGGGGCCTGAAAGCGAGCTTCTTCCAACCTTGGAAGAGCTTGGCATTGGTTTTGTCTGCTTCAGTCCGCTCGGTGCGGGCTTCCTCACGGGCAAGATCGATGAAAGCACCAAGTTCGACAGCTCGGATTTTCGCACCGCAGTTCCCCGCTTTGCTCCGGAAGCGCTGAAGGCCAACATGGCGCTGGTCGGTCTCGTCCGTGACGTGGCGACACGCAAGGGCGCTAGCCCCGCGCAAATCGCTCTTGCCTGGCTGCTGGCTCAAAGGCCATGGATCGTGCCCATTCCAGGCACCACGAAGCTGCATCGTCTTCAAGAGAACCTT
>Ga0265330_10001713_pt1 | contig 12376 bp, 11 predicted proteins | sample 41919metaG_FD_202083 | JGI IMG/M metagenome (GOLD analysis project Ga0265330, IMG submission 202083) | Rhizosphere microbial communities from Carex aquatilis grown in University of Washington, Seatle, WA, United States - 4-19-19 metaG | ecosystem: Host-associated > Plants > Roots > Rhizosphere... | reverse complement strand
ATCGCGCAGGGGCTTCTGGAACTTCACGTCCAGGCGCAACGGCCCGGCGAGAGAAACCACCTTCTTGTAAGCGGTCAGGTGGTCCTCCTGGGTGACCGGAACCCCGACCATAGGATTGCTGGCGCTGACAGGCTGGAAATTCGCGGTGAGCGGGAACGGCGTTGTCATCTTCTCGTAGTCGCCCGACGCCATGTCAAAATCCGTCTTGGTGACGTCGAGCGCACCATTGATGTTGCCGTCAAGCGCGCAGTCTTCCATGAACAAGTGGAAATTCGGCTTTCCACTGGTGTCCAAGTTCGCGCTCTCCAGGGCGTTGGTCTTGGCCGTGCCGGAGACGAAATAGCTGCCGCGCACATTGGCCTTCCAGTTGGCCGGGTTGCCCGAATCCCCCATGATGAAGCCGATGTCCCAATCGAAGGTGACGTTGTTGACCCAGTCGAGCAGTGTGGCGCGCACTTTGGGATTGCGGGTGTGATTGTGCGCCCACAGTGAGTGGTGACCCGTTACTTTGCCCTGATCCCACAGCCCGCCGCAGGAATGGGTTTCGAGCCCCCACGCATTGATCGAATACTGATAGGTCATGTTGTCCGGAGGCGTCTTGAAGCTGGACATGTTCTCGTCGTGGCTGAACATCATGTCGCAATGGTCCCAAATGAAATTGACAGCACCGCTGTCCATGTCGACCGAATCGGCACTGAGGCCGTCACGGAATCGCATATGGCGAATGATGACGTCTCCTGTGGAAAGCCAGAAGGTGCCGTCTTTCAGCGCGAAGCCGTCACCCGGCGCGGTCTGTCCGGCAATGGTGAACGGCCCCTTCGAGGCGGTCAGAACGCCAGAAATGCTGGCATAGCCGCTCACATCGAAGACAATCGTGCGGCCGTTGGCCGGGACGTTTTCGATACCATAGGCGAACGAGCCGGCGCCGCTGGCTGCGAGACTGGTGACGTGATACACGTCGCCGCCGCGACCGCCCTTGGCAAAGGCCCCGAAGCCTTCAGCCCCGGGAAAGGCCAGCAAGGCTTTCGATCCTGGGGCCGCGCAGGTGACGGCCCCTCCGGTGCCACTTGTGCCGGATCCTCCAGCGCCGACGCCGCCTGTGACCACGCCACCCGCGCCAATGCCGCCGGCGCCCGATCCGCCGGCCGCGACTCCGCCCGCGCCGCCCGCCGCCCGCCCGCCGGTCACAGCCCCGCCAGCCACCGATCCGCCGGTCACCCGTCCACCCGAGGCAACGCCGCCTGTGAAGACCCCGCCTGCGCCAGCGCCACCCGTTCCCACGCCACCTGTCGCCAGTCCGCCCAGGCCAGACGCTCCACCGGCGACGACTCCGCCGCTGGCCGCGCCGCCGGAAACGGCCAGTCCGCCCGACGCGGGGTCTTCGCCGGCACCGCCGTTCAGGACCACGCCGCCCGCGCCCGGTGCCGTGCCGCCACCCACACCGGGGCCGCCCCCGCTGCCAGGAACAGTGGAGCCGCTGCCCCCCGAACTGCAGGCCGCGACGCCGAAAGACAGTATCAGAAGAGCGATGCGAGACGGTGATGACCTCAACAGCATGACGGTTCTCCCGGTAGAAAAGGGGGCACCTTGTCGAACGGTGCAGGGCGGCCCAGCTTATCTCAAGTACCCCAACAGAGGGCGGCACATGGGCAGGAACGGGTCAAGAAAAGGGAAAGGGCGTGCGTCCTATCCGGAATGATTCCGGGACAAGGCGCGACAGGCGTCGAGCAGATCCGAGGCTTCCTTCAGACGCGCGGTAACCGCGGGACCGCGCATGTCCAACTTGCTTGCCAGCCGCTCCTCGGGCCGCCAAGCCCCCGCCAGGCGACTGGCCTCGCGCAGGCGGGCCTCGACTGCCTGGGGCGACATGTCCACAGTCACCGATCGCCCTCTTTCAAATTCTGGATGTCCGCGATGTCTTGCGGCCGGGCTGCCTGGGCTTTCATGGCCACCAGCGCCTCGCGCGAAACCACGACAACCTCGCCACCGTGAAGGGGCACGCGCGTCCGGCTTGCCCATGCGGCCTCAAGATTGCGGTCGACCAGCATGAAATCCACGGTCATGAGGTTGCCGCCTTCGTCCACCCGGTTGACCCGCTGGAGGACGGTGCCGTCTTTGAACTCGAAGGGCAGCGCCGCAAGCGTGAAGCCGCACCCTCGCACAGCCTCCATTGCCTTTTCCAGATCCTCGCTGCGCACGAGCAGGTCGATGTCTTTGGTCGCCCGCGGTGCCCCCCATACCGCCACGGCCAAGCCGCCAATCAGCGCGCTATCCACCCGCGCCTGGTCAAGCGCATCAAGCACTGAGCGGAGTGCGTCGTAAAGGGTCACACCGAAATAGTAGCAGGGAGCGGCTTGCAGCGGCGCTGTTCCCATCCGGTGGCGCCACGGGGTGGCAGCGCTACCGATTCGTAGCATGCGGCCCTGCAGTGCTAGGCCGCAGTGGCGTGGCGCATGATCGCTGGGAACGGCGGATGCAGCTCGGTTCGTCCGGCAGCTTGCTGGCGCCGCAAAACTCGCGCGAGAAGCTGCTCAAGCTCTCTCGGGTTTTCGATCGAATCGACCACGTGCTCTGAAGAAATCCAGTCGGTCCAGCCCGAGCCTCGCACCGCGATGGTGGCGAGATCCTTGGCGCCGCGAAGAAGCGCGCCGCTCAAGTCAGCCGCAGGCATGTCGAGACCAGCCTTCCCGAGTGCTTCTGCCAGCGATCCTCTTCCCGCCCAATGCCGGGCCACGGCCTCGGTCTGCAGGGGCAAATGACGCGCAGCCAGGTACCACAGCTTCTCGGCCCGCGCGACCACGGTTGACGGATTCCACAAAGCCCCGGACGCCGTCAGCTCGGCCGACTGCACGGGTGACGCCCGTTCCACCAACCCCGCCACGGCAAACATACCCCCGCCGAGCGCTCGCCCAGGCACGATCCATGCGCGCCGGCCGCGCCGCTGACCGTCGGCCACGCCAATGAGAACCACGCCAGCCTTGTCCAGGGCCTGGTCGGCAGCGGCCACGGATTCCACCAGATCGTCCGGGAAGGGCACATAGTGGTCGGCTGGCGTCACCAGCACATGCGCATCAGGCGAACGTGAAAAGACACCCCCAAGCGCCAGAAGCAAATCAAGTCCCGCATCACATTCTGCCGGGCGCTCGATGATCTCGATGCCAGGCCAATCGCGCAGCTGCGTACGCGCCAAGCCCGCGAACGCTGACGACACCACCACAACCATGTTCTTGGCTGGCACCAGGCTGGCGTATCGCGTGACCGTCTGCTGCAGCAAAGATCCAGTGCCCGCTATCAAGGCGAACTGCTTGGGCAGGTCCACGCCGTCAAGCACGTCTGTCAGCGGTCTCAAACGGCGGTCTTCGCCGCTGGCTAGAATGATTGCGTGCAAGTTATCGCATTTGGACATGACCACTCTCCTTGTTCACGGGACGTACTGCGTGACCTTGTCCAAATGCAATCCCGAGGCCAGGAGGGCAGCCCGGCCATGGTCTTCGCTACAGAGTCACAATGATCTGCTCGCCCGCTAGCTCGGCCGGGTAGACCTGCAGCGGTCGCGGCGCTGGCCCGCTGAGCACGTGCCCAGCCAGGTCGAACAACGAGCTATGGCAAGAGCACTTGATCTTCTTTTCGCCCGCGCTGTAGGCGACCACGCACTGCCGATGCGTGCAGACGGGATTGAAGGCACGCACGCTGGTGGCGCCATCGCGGACCAGGAGGAGCGACTTGTCCTTCACCTTGAGCACGACGGATCCGCCCACCGCTTTCAACGCCTGCACCTTGGCCAGCGGAATGGCGATCTTGTTGCTCTCCGCGCGGGCCGCGCCCTTGGGCAAGACCAACAGCGCGCCCAGGCCGACGCCCGAGCCCAGGAGAAATCGTCGCCGTCCGAATGTTGAGCTGGACATCGTGAACTCCCTGACGGTGTGAAGTTGAAGCGGGCCACAGGATGGCAGAGAACGCCAAGAAAACCATTCGGCGTAGTAAAGAGACGCTCGGGTCGCGGCTCCCTTTCCCCGCGTGACTAGAGCGCTCTGAAATCCGCGCTAGAGTCGCCGCCATGAGTTTCTTCGCTGATCTGCACGATTCTCAGGCGCAGCTAGGCGGCAAGGCCCGCTCGCTGGCGCGGCTCGCCGCTTTGGGCCTGCCCACGCCCGCGGGATTCGTCATCACGGACCCGTTGTTCCGCGCTATCAGTCTATCGATCTCGTTGGCCGAAAAGATAGACGAAGCCGCGCTGGCCGAGTTGGACCGCGCCCGGTTCGCGCTGACCACGGTGCCTTTCCCGGCGGGATTTGCCGAAGAACTGGCTGCGCGGCTTGCGCAGGCTCCCCTGTGGTGCGTGCGTTCGTCATTCGCCAGCGAGGACATCGCCGGGGCTTTGGGGGCGGGCGTCTACGAATCGCGGGTGGCGGTGCGGCCAGATGAGGTCGAAACCGCCATCCGCCAGGTGCTCGCCTCTGCCCTGTCTGCCGGCGCGGTGGCCTATGCGCTGGCGCATGGGTTGCGGCCAGCGGCGCCGCCCCTATCGGTCTTGGTCCATGCCTACGTCCGCGGCGATGCCGAAGGTGGCGCGGCCTGCGTGCCACAACGGCCTGACCAGCCCATCGTCCAGATACGGGCCGGGGTTCTGACCGCCGTGGCAACCGCCCGCCTGCACAGTGCCCTGACCTTGCTCGTGAAAACCCACGGTGCGGTCGAGGTGGAATGGGTGGCGGATGGCGACAGCGTGGTCTTCCTGCAGATGCGACCATTCGAGCCGCCGCCTACGCCAGAGCCCTGGCGCGGTTGGGATGACCTGGGTGACGATTCGCGGGCGTCCTGGCGGTGGGACCAGGCACACAACCCGTTGCCGCTTTCCCCGGTGCACGCAGGCCTGGTCGCCCTGGTTGACGAGCGCTGCCGCATCGGCATCCGCCAGCGCGTGCTGGGACAGTACCTTTTCTATGCCCCTGACACGCGTCCCGGCCCGCTGGCCGTCACTGTCGAAGATGCTCCGGCACGCTTTGGAGCCTTGCGCACCGAGGTCGAATCCCGTCTGGCGGCGATGGGAGACGATCCCGATCTGGAACGGGCGCTCGATCTTCTCATTGCCGTCGAGGAGCCGATCTTCGGAATCATCCAGCCGGCGTTGCGGGCGGCACGCGCGAATTTGCGGGAATTTCTGCGCCACGAAGCACCGTCGGCGGTGCCGAATATTGGCCACCTTCTGGCCGGCGTAAGATCCAAGGCGAGCGAGCGCCGTGAGCGGGCGGCACAATGGCGAGCAGCCAAGGACGCGCGAGCGCGCGCCGAGGCTCGTGATCGCTACCTTGAGCTTTTTGGCGACGAGACCCCGGTGTGGGACGTGGCCGTGCCCACCTGTCGGGAAACGCCCGAGGCCGCATGGATCGCCGAAGAGGGCGGCCACGCCACGCTCGCGGTGCCAGGGGAATCGCCAGCCGATCCGGTCTCCAGTCAGATCGCGCCCGAGCGGCGCGTGCAGTGGCTTTCGCTCTTGCAGCTGGCCCGTCAAGCAGCCGGGTTGGGTGAAGACGACGACTGGCTGTACGCCCGGGCACAGGCAACAATTCGCCGCTCTCTTCTGCGCCTGGGCGCAAACCTTTGTCGCGTGGGCGCGCTGGCAGACGTCGATGCCGTCTTCTTCTTGCCTCTGCCGCTTGTGCGATCCCTGGTCGCCGGCGCGCCGCCACCGGCTGATTTGTCAAAACAGGCAGCGGCAGGCCGCGCGGCGTGGGATGCCGCCTGCCGTGATCCGCCCCCGGTCCCGACGGCGCCCGACCGGATGTCCGCAAGGGGCGTGGGCACAGGCGGACGGGCGATCGGGCGCGTGGTCTTGCATCAACCTGCGCATACGCGTCCGGTGCCGGGCCAGATCCTGTTGGCGCCGACCTTTCTGCCAAGCGAGCTGCCCTTGCTGGTCGCGGCCGCGCTGGTCACGGAAACCGGCGGGCCGCTCGATCACGTGGCCACCCAGGCGCGCGAGCGACGCTTGCCCGCGGTGGTCGGCGCGGCGGGCGCGTGCCGGATCTTCCACGACGGCGATCTGGTCCTGGTCGACGCCGACCGCGGCCTGGTGGTTAGGCTGGGATAGCCTTCGCTGCCTTCGCTGCCTTCGCCGGTTCGGATACGTCTGCTGTGCCTGGCTGCCCGCGCTCGTTGACCCGCTCGCGCAGCTCTTTGCCCACCTTGAAGAAAGCCAGTCGCTTGGGTTTGACGTGCACGGTGGCGCCGGTGCGCGGATTGCGCCCGTCGTAGGCGCGGTACTGGCGCACGGTAAAACTGCCGAAGCCGCGGATCTCGATGCCCTCGCCTCGCATGAGGGCATCCGACATGGACAAGAAGATCTGATCGACCAGTAGCTCCGCGCGCGCCCACGGGAACTTGAGCCTCTCGGCGATGACGGCAATGAGGTCGGCCTTGGTCATGGTCACAGAACCCATAATGTATCCAAAAGCGAGCCTCTAGTCGAGAGGGCGCGCAGGAAGGGGGGCGTTGCTGTCGGTTCGGAAGCGATAGGTCTTGAAAAACGAGTACTCGCTGCAGTTGTGGCGGGCGTAAAAATCGATGACGTCCCGCCATTCAAACTGCTTGCTGTCCACGCCTTCCTTGATCTCACGCCAAGAAAACGTCTGCTGGCAGCCCTCGCGGCCGCGGAATCCCACATGACCGGCGAATGTGCGCGGATCGTAGAGGGTGGCGTTGGGCGGAAGACGTGAAACGTAGTAGGCCGACAGCGCCGGCATCTCGACCACCTCGATGCGGTTCAGGTCGACGGCCTCCTCTTTCCGATACAGACACTCGGTGCGCGTGATGGTCTGATTCGGTGCGATGGCCACGGCGTTGTGGGGAATCTCACCCTTGCTCGAACATCGGTGTTTGTCCGCCACGCTGGTTTGAATGCGATACGCGAGATACATCGGCGTCCGGTTCTCGATGCTCAGCACCAGGTGATCGGCATTGATGGACTGGCCCTCGCTGACCGAGGCGACCTTGCGAATCTCCAGCGACACGCGGAGGTGGCGGGTCTCGATCGGGGCCTTGATGCGCAGGCGTTGCTTTCCCTTGATCTCGTCGAAATACGCATTGGGCTGGGTGATCTCATCCCAAGAAGGGACCGCAATGCCAAACGCCCTGGCGTCCTGTTCAAGCAGAGTGCGGTAGTAGACTGGGGAAAAACGCGTGTCGGAATGGATCATGAGCGAGCTAGGCGGCGGCGGGCGCGGGCGCTCGGGGGCTGCCGGCGGCGCGCTGGCCGAATGCAGGACGAACACACCTACGCCGATGGCCAGGGCACCAGCCAGGAGCACGGCAAGAGCAAGGGGTTTGCCTTCCAAGTCTGTCTACCCGAGAACGTCGCGTCCCCCAAAGTATGGTCGAAGCACGGCCGGCACGTCCAGCTTTCCGTCGGCACGCTGGTACGTTTCCAGCACCCCGACCAGGGTGCGCGGCAGGGCCAGGCCGGATCCGTTGAGTGTGTTGACAAAACGGGTCTTCTCCTGGCCGTCGCGGAAGCGGATCTTGGCCCGCCGGGCCTGGAAGTCGCCAAAGGCCGAGCAAGAGCTGACCTCCAACCACTCGCCGCAGCCCGGTGCCCACAGTTCCAGGTCGAACTTGACCATGGCCGAAAACGACAGATCGCCGGTACACATTTCCACCACCCGGTAGGGCAGTTCCAGCGCCTTCAACACGTCCTCGGCATCGGCGAGCAGGCCCTTGAGCTCGTCGAGCGAGTTTTCCGGACGCACAAACTTGACCAGCTCGACCTTGTCGAACTGGTGACCGCGCTTGATCCCGCGGGTGTCGCGGCCGGCCGCCATCTGTTCGCGCCGGAAGCACGCGGTGTAGGCCACATGCTTGATGGGCAGCTTTTCGCCTTCGAGGATCTCGTCGCGGTACAGGTTGGTCACCGGCACCTCGGCGGTGGGGATGAACCAGAAGTCCTCGACGGCGTCGCGGTACAAGTTGTCGCCGAACTTGGGCAGGTTGCCGGTGCCCACCAGGGCCTCGCGCCGGACCATGTAGGGCGGCAGGATCTCGGTGTAGCCGTGGCGGCTGGTGTGCATATCCAGCATGAAACTGATGAGCGCCCGCTGCAGGCGCGCGCCCCAATCCTTGAGAATGTAGAAGCGCGAGCCGGAAATCTTCACCCCGCGGTCGAAATCCAGAATGCCCCAGCGCGGACCCGAATCCCAGTGCGGCTGCGGCGTGAAGGCGAAGGTGCGCTTGACGCCCTCCTCGCGAATCACACGGTTTTCGCTGTCGTCCTTGCCCACAGGCACCGAGGGATGCGGCAGGTTGGGCAGCTCAAGCAGCTTCTCGTCCAGAATCTGTTCCTGCTGGGCCAGCTCGGCGTTGAGCGCCTCGATCCTCTGTTTGAGCGCCGCGCCCCTGGCCTTGGCCTCTTCGCGTGCCTCGGGGTTGGGCGCCTTGCCGATCTCGCGCGACAGGCGATTCTGGTCGGCCTGCAGAGTCTGGGAGTCGTTCTTCAGCTTGCGCACCCCCTGGTCAAGCGCCAACACCGCATCCAGGTCCACAGTGGATCCCAGCTTGGCAAAGCCAGCGCGCACGTCGTCGGGCGTCTCTCGGATGAGTCGGATGTCGAGCATAAGGACCGCAGTGTACGACGACTGGGGAAAGGGAGCTAGTTGACTCTCAGCCGGGCAGCGCGCGCAGAGTTGCCACAACATGGTCCTGCTCGGCGGTCAGCAGGCCATGAAAGAGAGGCAGGAGGATCGTGTTGTCGCGGGCGCGCTCCGAGACGGGCAGGCGCAAACAGCGGCCGGCGGCGTGGGCTGCCGGATCGCAGGGTTCTTCACCGCAGGACCAGGCGCACTTGGTGTACGCCGGCTCGGCGTGGGCGTTGCCGATGCCGCGCCGGCTGGCCACGCCCCGGTCGAGCAGAAACTGCATGATCGCAACCTGCGACAGACGCCCGCCGGGGCGGAGAGTGACTGGGTAGCTCTGCCAGTTGCTACGAGCCCAGGACGGTTCAACGGGTGGTGCAAGCAGGGGGTGGTCAGCCAAAGCCTCGGCGTAGCGATCCGCCAGAGCACGGCGCTCGGCAATGATGGCAGGCAGGTGCGCCAGTTGCGGCCGGCCTACCGCGGCCTGTAGATCAGTCATGCGAAAATTGAAGGCCGGTTCGGAGAAGTCTTCGAAGGTCACTCTGCTGCTGTCGTGGCGGGCGGTGCTGGGCACGGACATGGCGTGCTGGCGCAGCAGGCGCAGGCGGCTTGCCAACGCCGGATCCGAAGTTGTGATCATGCCGCCATCGCCGGTGGTGATCAGCTTGCGCGGGTGAAACGAAAAGCAAGCCAACAAGCCATGGGGCTGGCCGATGCGCTGCCAGACGCCGTCGATGCGGATCTCGCTGCCGATGGCACAGGCAGCGTCCTCGACAACAGGCAGGCCCCGCGCCCGCGCGATCTCCAAGATGGCGGGCAAGTCGCAGGGAAAGCCAATCTGGTGAACGCACAAGATGGCGCGCGTGCGCGGCGTGAGGGCGCGTGCAAGCGCAGCCGGGTCCATGCTGTAGGTGTGGGGCTGCACGTCGACGAAGATCGGTCGCGCCCCGACCGCCACGACGGCATTGGCCGTGGCGATGAAACTGTGGCTGACCGTGGCCACGTCGTCACCCGGCCGCACGCTCGCGACGCGCAGGGAAAGCTCCAGCGCCGTCGTGCAGTTGGACACCGCCACGGCGTGGGGCGCCCCCACCGCGGCCGCGAACTCACGCTCGAACGCCGCCACCTCTGGACCCTGCGCGACCCAGCCCGAACGGATGACCCTCGTTGCGGCCTCGGCCTCGGCGTCGCCGAGCGCCAGTCGAACAATGGGAATCTGCATGGCCTCAGAATCGGGCCTGCGACGGCGCGGGGCAAGTATTGATCAGATCCAGTGGCGTGGCCTCACATCCGCAGTCGAACACCCCCTATCGGCGAGGGCCAACTTGCGGTAAGGTGACGCCACTAACACGGGAGGACATCGTGATCCACACAAGCAAAATTCTAGGAACGATTCTGGTTGGCTCTCTTTTCGCCGTGGGCTGCGGCCCATCCGAATTGGAGCAAAAAGTGCCGGTACTTGAAAAGGCCCTGAAGGAGCAGCAGGACGAAAACGCCAAGCTCAAGGCGCAGGCCGAGGACCTCAACAAGAAGCTGGCGGACGCCAACGCGGCGGCTGACAAGTTCAAAGCGTGGGGCACCGGTACCCAGGCTGACAAGGAAGCCCTGCAGAAGAAGCTGACCGAGCTGGAAAAGGCCAAGGCGGCGTCCGAGGCGCGCGAAGCGATGTTCCGGGGCCTGGCCGAGAAGCTGCGCTCGATGGTCGACGCCGGCAAGATCAAGGTCACGGTTCGCAACGGCCGCATGCTGCTGGTACTGCCCAACGACATCCTTTTTGATTCGGGCAAGGTCGAGCTGAAGGACGAGGGCAAGACCGCCATCGCCGAGGTGGCCAAGGTGTTGGCAGGAATGGCAGACCGCCACTTTCTGGTCGCCGGCCACACCGACAACGTGCCCATCAAGACCCACAAGTTCCGCTCGAACTGGGAGCTGTCCACCCAGCGCGCGGTTGAGGTCACCCGCCTGATGGTCGAAGGTGGCATGAAGCCCAGCCAGCTTGGGGCCGCCGGCTATGCCGACTTTGACCCGGCCGCCTCCAATGACACGCCTGATGGTCAGAAGCAGAACCGCCGCATCGAGATCGTGGTCGAGCCGAACCTATCCGAGTTGCCCAGCCTGGACAACCTGGGTGGCAAGCCGGCCGCCAAGTAGTCTCCAAGTAAGTCGGCGGCCGCATCACCGGCCGTCGACGACCCAGCGACCGAACCAGCAACTGTTGATGGCTGTCTGTAGGCTCCCTGATGTTCAAGAAGCGTGACGTAGCTATTCACTTCGTAGGCATCGGGGGCATTGGTATGTCGGGGATAGCCGAGGTGCTGCTCAACCTCGGCTATCGCGTTTCCGGGTCGGACCAGCGCGACAGCGAGGCGACCCGCCGACTGCAAGCCCTGGGCGGGAAAATCCAGGTCGGACATAGCGCGGAGCAAGTCCGCGGCGCCGATGTGGTGGTGATTTCCAGCGCGGTGAAGCCCGACAATCCCGAGGTGCAGGCGGCCCGCCGGCGCGACATCCCAGTGATTCCGCGCGCCGAAATGTTGGGCGAGTTGATGCGCGTGAAGGATGGTGTCGCGGTGGCCGGTTCGCACGGCAAGACCAGCACGACCACCATGGTCGCCACCATCCTGGCCCATGCCGGCCTCGATCCCACCGCAATTATCGGCGGCAAGGCCAAGGTCTTCGGGTCCAACGCGCGCCTGGGCCAGGGCGAGGTGCTGGTGGCCGAGGCAGACGAATCAGATGGATCGTTTCGCCACCTGTTTCCCATGGTCGCGGTCATCACCAACATCGACCGCGAACACATGGATCACTACGGCACCGAGGCGGCCTTGCGCGCGGCCTTTCTCGATTTTGCCAACAAGGTTCCCTTCTATGGCCTGGTGGTTCTGTGCGCGGACAACCCGGTGGCCGCCGGGCTGGCGGCGGATCTGCAGAAACGCCATGTGACCTACGGCCTTTCCGCGGGCGACTATCGCGGCGAGATCCTGTCCGCCGATGCGCAAGGCACGCGCCTGCGCGTGGCGGTGCGGGGCAAGGCGCGCGGCGAGGTCTGGGTGCGCATGCCCGGCATTCACTACGCGCAAAACGCGCTGGCGGCCCTGTGCGTGTCCGACGTGTTCGATGTGCCCTTTGCCACCTATGGCGAGGCTTTGGCGTCCTTTGCTGGCGTAGACCGACGATTCTCCGTACGCGGCGAGGCGGGTGGAATTCTGGTCATCGACGACTACGGCCACCACCCGACTGAGATGGCCGCCACCCTGGGCGCCGCGCGCCTGTTCGGCCGGCGCGTGGTGGTCGCGTTTCAGCCCCACCGTTTCACGCGCACGCGCGATCTGCTCAAGGATTTTGCTCCTGCGCTCAAGGGCGCCGACGAGGTGGTGCTGACCGACATCTATGCCGCCGGCGAAGCCCCCATTGAAGACACGACCATCGAGCGGCTGCTCGCCACCTTCCCCGCCGGCAGCGCCGTGACCTACCTCGGCCGCAAGGGCTTGGCCGACAGTCTTTTCGCCCGCCTGCGCGCAGGCGATCTGCTGCTGACCCTGGGTGCGGGCGACATCACCCAGGTGGGCAGCGAGATTCTCGCACGGTTGGCGAAAACGTAGCACGGGAGGGACGGGCGGCTCCGGGGGCACCGGCGTCGGCTCTGGTGGAGCCACGGGCGGTCCTGGCGGTGCAGGCGGCGGCAACGGTGGATCCACGGCCAGCAACACCTCGGGTGGCAGTAGCGGCAGTGTCGGTGGGATGACCAGCAA
>Ga0265330_10001707_pt1 | contig 12400 bp, 9 predicted proteins | sample 41919metaG_FD_202083 | JGI IMG/M metagenome (GOLD analysis project Ga0265330, IMG submission 202083) | Rhizosphere microbial communities from Carex aquatilis grown in University of Washington, Seatle, WA, United States - 4-19-19 metaG | ecosystem: Host-associated > Plants > Roots > Rhizosphere >... | reverse complement strand
GCCGACGCTTCGCCCTCGTCCTTGCGAACGACGACGCACGGCTCGGAGCCAGTGCGATTCGCTACTTCTTCACTGTTGGACTTTTTCATTCCTTTCAACTTGCCGGTTTGACCGGCGCACGGAGAATCCCCATGAACAGAAACATGGCCCGCGCTGCGCTTTCGTTGGTTCTCACGCTGGTTTGGGTTGTGCCGGTCGTCGCGGCCGAGACCTTCCCCATCCGGGACGGGGACAAGGTGGTGTTTTGGGGGGATTCGATCACGGACAACGCCTTCTACACCCGCACGATCGAGAAGTACGTGCGGGGCAGGTATCCCTCCATGAAGGCCGATTTCGTCAACCTCGGCTGGGGTGGGGACAACACGTCGACGGTCAAGCGGATGGAGCGCGACCTTCTTCCCGTCAACCCGACGCTCGTGTTCATCGACCTGGGCATGAACGACGGCGGTTACAGGCCCTACGAAGACCGCATCGGGGACGCCTACATCGCGGGCATGACTGAGCTCGTGGGCCTCATCCGCACGAAGACCTCCGCCCGGATCATCCTCATCACACCCACCCCCTATGAGCCCGGGGTGCGCACGGACGACCAGGCCAAGAAACTCGATGCGTTCTATCCGCAGGCGATTAGGAAGTTGAGCGACCGCCTCGTCGCTTTCGCGAAGCAGAAGGCCATCCCGGTCGTGGACCTCAACGCCGCGTATGCCGAGACAATTGCCAAAATCAAGGCCAAGGACCCCTCCTTCAAGTTCACGGGCGATTCGGTCCATCCCAATTCGGTCGGCCAGGCGCTCATGGCCTTCCTCATCCTGAAAGGCATCGGAGCCGACGGCAGGATTCTCGATCTGGCCATCGACGCGAAGGCCGGCAAGGTCGTCAGGAGCGAGGGACAGACGATCACGGAACTCACCCACTCGAAGGACGGTCTCGTCATGACCCGCAAGGTCTCGGTATTCCCCTTTGAAACCAGCGGGAATCCGGCCGGGATCGACTTCTCTCCCTGGTACGACAGCCTGAACAGGAACATGCTCAAGGTCACCGGCCTATCGGCCCCCTGGCACATTCTGACAGCGGACGACGACGGGAAACCCCTCACGGTGCTGTCGAAGGACGAACTCGCCAGGGGAGTGAACCTCTCGGATTTCGGGATCGGTCTCCCGGAATACAAAACTGCGGGATTCATCGCGTCCCTGGTCGACGAAAAGCATTCCGCGCGGTACGCGCGTTGGCGCAGGACTCTCCTGCCGGGCGTGAGCAGCCCGTCCCAGTTCACACCCTACCTTCCCGAGACCACGGAGACCCTGTACCTCGCTGACAAGGCCGAGATGATCAGCACGTTCCTCTCGGGAGGCAAGGTCTCCTGCCCAGCCTACAGGCTTCGGCTCATCCCCTCCGCGGTCAAGCAGATCGCCAAGGAAACAACGCTCATCCGCTCGAGCCTCAAGCTCCAGGACGCCGTTACGGGTTCCTGGGGAGGCAAAGGGACGCTGACCGCGGAGGACACCGCAGGCGTCAGGACCTGGTCCCTGGATTACGCGTTCACCGACACATGGTGGGCGGGTATTGGACTGAATCTCGACAACTGGGCCGGGGCCGCGCCCAAGGACCTTTCGGGATACACCACGATGCTGGTCACGTACGAAGGCCCGGCCGAGGGCAACACACTGGCGGTCATCATGTCATCCGGCGCGGGAAAGGCGGAGATCAAGAGCGAAAACGCGGAGGTCGGCGGACCGTCGAAGGGGTGGAGAACCGTCGAAGTCCCCCTGAAGAACCTCAAGAACGCGACCTTCGACCTGACCAAGGTCGCAACGGTCATGTTCAGCGTCGGCGGCGCACCCAGCGGGAAAGGGATGCTGCGAGTGAAGGACGTCAGGCTGGTCGTGAAGGAATAGGAGGGGCCAGTACTTGATAGACCACGAGATGCGCACCGCCCCTTTTCGGCCAGGGATCGTCGGGGCTTTGTCTCAGAAGCCCCCTTGCAGAACGATTCCACCCACGGTGGGGGCAAGCACGATGGGTTCGCTCACTATTCCGGACTTTGCTTTTGACGAAGCGCCGCGGTGGGAGAGCACGAAATAGAGAGCCACCCCGCCTGAGACAAGAGTGGCAGCGCCGAGAGCATCGGTGACGTATCCATAGTTCTTGCTCCTCGTACGCGCGTTTTCGATGTTGTCTCTGGTGTTTGGATAGGTGGCGACCTGGTCCTTCAGATTCTTCTGGGCATTGAGCGCAAGATAGCCGAATATGCCAGTCCCTGCGGCGAAAGCCGCGGTGGTAGAGAGGCTGACAATCAAGCCGGTGCGTCCGGGGGTGACCGGAGGCTGCGTCGTCTTGATCAGGGACACGGACAACCGAGGCTGCGTCTTTTCGACCAAGGACGCTGACGGCGACACAGCGCTTGACGCGCGCGCCGCCGACGTGACAGCGGACTCGTCAATCTGGAGCTCGACTTTCACACTCTCTCTTCCGGCCACGGTCACCGTGCGAACCGCCTCGGCAGCGCCGGCCTTGAAGGCGCTCACCTTGCGCGCTCCCACATTGACTGAAACGAGCCCAAGCAGGGGCGATGTCCCCACGCTGACGCCGTCGACCCGAATGTCGGCGCCGAACACATTCGTGGAAATCTGCAACTGGGCGATCCTTTCCTCGATCTTTCCCAATATTTCGTCGACCTGGGCGCGACGGTCGGTTGCGATCTCGCCCTTGCCTTCGGCCATGTATTGCACGAAGGACTTATGGGCGCTCACAAAGTCGTGAAGAGCATATTGCGTCTGCGCGATATTGTAGAGCACACGGTAGGACGGACTAATTTGGTAGGCTCTGTGAAATTCGGCCAGGGCGCCCTCGTAGCTGCCCTCGCGGTACAACTCAACGGCCTGCTGAAACCTGACCGCAGCCCTCGCTGCGTCGTCATCAGCAGTGCCCTTTGACTGTGCCATGGTCACATGAGGGATGAGCAGCCATGTCAATCCGACGGATAGGGCAAGAGCCTGTGTTTTCATGGTGTGTACGGGTTCCTTTCGTCAATCGGTTTGGCCTTGCGCCGCACGGATGGACCGTCCAGGTTCATGCCCGGCTCTATGCCCGGGTCGGGCACAGTCGCCGGTCTGACGCTGCTCGTGGGTCTTGAATCGCGCTGCGAGGGTCGCAGTCTTGCCACTTGGCGGACAGGGGTGCTCTGGGCTCGGTGCAGGCTGATATCGAGTACCACGTCGCTTGAGAAACTGACCTGCTGCCTGAACGGGATGTACCCGGGCGCTGAGGCGCTGACGACGTGAATACCCCGATCCCTCGGAACCTCCAGATTCAGTCGATGGCCGGCGAGCACGTTGCCGTCAAGGCCCAGTTCGGCGGCCCTGGGTTCGGCCGTGATTTCGATGCGGATGGTATCGTGGCCAGCGCGAATTTGAGAAGGTGAAGCCGCAGCCGGCGTGGGCGGAGCCAATGACGGCCGCAGTTGGGACGGCGCCGCGGCAGCGCGAACCGGTGTACCGGTGGCGCGGACCGATGCTGGAGCAGACGTGCCCTTTCCCTTCGTCGCCAGCAAAACGATAGTCACCCCGATCACGACACCGATCGCAGCGATAGGCAGCAGAGTCCGCCACCCGGGAAATCGCTTCGGATTGCTCGGGGGGCTGTCCCACGCGCCGACATTTGCCGAGTCTGGCACCTTTCGCGTGATCGCGTCGTACTCGGTCATCATGGCGACGGGGTTGGCGCTCCCTTCGTCCTCTGCCGGGGGGCTTTCCTCGATCACGATTAGATCGTGGTCGGTGATGGAGTCGTTGCTCCCTTCGTCCTCCGCCTGGAGGCTTTCCTCGATCGCGACCAAACGAAGTGGTGTCGGAGTCGCCATCGTTTCCGCCTTTCGCTGTCTAGTGGTGAGCATTTCGGTCATGTCATGGGCTTTGTCGCTGCGGCTAACAATTTGCGCGAGTTACGAATGCGCTCATTCTTTGCATCGACAAAGACTCAACATCGGCAAAGGCAGCAGATAGATTTAGGGATTTCCCGTCCTTTGTGCGACTAACGCGGTTGTTTGGCTGACTACGGCCGACGTCGGTTCGCATCCAGAAATCCCGTATGCCTAATCCAGTGGATGGGTCGTTGAGCTACAGGGGCACGCCCTTCAGTCCGCATCAGAACAGGCGCATGATCGCCGGGCCACACGTCTTGGCCAGAAGGCACAGGCCGGAAAGCCCCAGAAGAAGGTACGAAACTCGCTTGAAATTCAAATCGGACGTCCGCCGGTAGAGGGCCAGGCCACTGAGGGTGCCCGGCACTACCGCGGGTAAGCTCAAGGCCAGGAGCAACCAGAACTGACCGTGCAAATAGGATGGATGCAGCAATGCAACCAGGCCCAACGAGTAGATCTGCGACATGATGATGTACGGCTGGACGACGGCGCGATGCTGCGCCTTGGGTAGACCGCGCAACCCCGTCCACACGACGACCGCCGCGCCGGGAAAAGCGGTGAAGCCGCCCACCACACCCCCCAAGAAGCCGACCACAGCGCCGCACACCGGACCGTCGAACCCGCGCAGCTTGGCGCTCGTAGGCTTGAACAACGAGTAGAGCGCATACAGAAGCAGCAGCGTCCCGAATACCGCCATCAGCCGCGCCGCCGGTAGGTGGGACAACAGCCAGATCCCGATGGGCACGCCGGCCACGCCGCCCAAGATGCATGGCCCTGGCCCGGCCCAGACATCCTTGCGTGACTTGGGCATGTCTTCGCGCAACTGTCCGGCCGAGAGGAGCTGGTTTCCCGTCGACAAGGTTTGAAACAGGGGGACTTGCAATATGGGTGGAAGCAGCAAGAGGGTTGTGGATCCGATTGCGGAGAAACCAAACCCTGACAGTCCACTCATCACACCAGAAAGAAAGACGATCACCTCGATGCTAGCCAGTTCTCGGAGGCTCAATCCGGCCACAGCGTTCGGTGTCGCCGGACACGAGGCGATCAGTGTCCCCGTCACCACGAGTGCTGCGACTGCGAACAGCCATAGCTTGGTTTTGCCGGATACGGCTGGCTGGGCGAACGGTTCGGCCCGCGCGACCGCCGGGCCTTCTACCACGAGGGCAAGGTGGCTGGGCGACCGTTTGTACGGGCGTTTCGCCAGCGCGTTGTTGTCGTTGGCGACAGCGGTGCGAGCTGCCTTCAGACTGATTCCGCTGTAGTCAAGAGTGAGGTCCCGTGCGTCTATGACGATTCCAATCGGCGTTGCTGTTCCCATGCTTCGCGCTCCTGGATTTGTGGTTCCCGTCTTTCGGCACAGAACGAGATACTCTTCAGGGAGCAATGCATCCCTATTGCGAACATCTCGGCGACGCGGCCGCAGCCGCCGTGTTTGCGCTGCGCGAGAACACCAGGTGCGGGCTATTGATCCGCGTGGGTTGCACCTACTCCGTCTCGCAGAAGCCGTAATTGCACGCCGGGGCGCTCACCGGGCAATCGTTGAGCGTCGTGCACGTTGCGCACGTTGCCCGGCCAGTCGTCCGGTAGTCGAAATGGCAGCCGCACTGGAACTCGTACGGATTGGGTACGAAAGCGCCCATTTCGGTGCTACGGGCCACCTTCATTGCGCACTGTGGAACCAGCGATGCGTCGATCATGGCATCCACCAGCTGGTGATCGAGGTTCGGCACCGAGAAGCGTGTCACGAAGGCCCCTGCTGCGGCAGAAGGAGCACCATTGATGTTCGCTGTGTAGAAGTGAACGTAGCCCCAAAGCGGGTAATGTCCGTCGCGCACATTTGCCTTGTTGAGGGAAGTGTCGGTGGAATCGGGCAGGTATCCAGACAGCTGACCTTCGGACTGCAAAAAGAGAACGTGCAGGTTGTCGCGGTCCTTGTCGACGTAGTCGATGGACAGGATGCCGATGGATTGCTCGGGCGCTGGGGAGACCTTCAGCGAGTCTCGGATGGCGTCGGTCGACAGACGGTCGACCCCCCAGAATGCCGTTCGCGGTACATCGATGAGCGCCGCTGTCAGGGCAGTCGATCCGGCGCCCGAATTGCGGATGGAGTAGTAGGCGGGAGCAATCCAGGGGCTTGCTTTGAGGCCTGCGGCATTCTGCCCTCCCAGCCCGAAGATGATGTGAGCCGCTTCAACGCTGATCGACTTCTGCGTGGAAGCTGCGGGCACAGTGAGACCGAACGTGACGACCGGCCCCAAGTATCCGGCAACGGTAGCACCGGGCACATAGGTCGGATCGCAAACCGTCGAGTAGAGGTTCGATACGCCGATGTCGACGACCTGGCCGTCTGTGTCGAGCGTGCAGCTAACCTGTGTGCCCGTGTCGTCGTAGTAGTAGGCGTAGTTGGCTGCCTTGGTCGCCGTCCCGGCCACGTCCTTGATGACGGTCGGCGTGGCACCGAACGCGGCACTGACGCCCCCGCACGAAGTTCCGGCCATGAAGACTGCGCGGTACGGGGGACTGTTGGCGGCGAGCAGCGGGGTCACCTGTTTGAGCAAGGGGCCGAAGTCGGATGTCCCCGTCATGTAGATCACGTTAGGCCCCGCATCGGCACACCTCAGAGTGGGTGGCGTCACGGCTTTGATGATTGCCGTGACGGCCCCGGCACTCTGCGGCGGCAGCGGGGCGGGAAGAGGCGCGCCGGCGACGCAAATCCCCAGCCTTGAGCAATTGTCGAAAGACATGTTCTGCGCGGCGGTGCACGCGTTAAGGTAATCGATGGTGGCGGTCGGCGTTCCGGAGAAGCAGCCCTTGGGACCGAGGCCAGAATTCACGCATACACCTTGACTACAAACGGCGTACGCGGTGTCGCCGGTCTCGAAGGCGGTACAGTCGAGATCGGTAGTGCACTGCTTGATGTTTCTGTCGAACATCACGCTGCATGCAGAGGTCAGAATTACCAAAACAGCCAGCGCAAAATTCAGAGCTTTGTTCATCTTCGCCATCACATCTTTCCGCGGCAACGTCCAGGACTCTCGGGACGAAATGGAATCGGCAAGCGCAGACCACTTCTTTAATCTCAGACGGGAAATCCACGGCCATCGCGAGGCGATTTCGCGCGGACGCGGGCGTCAACGCCAAAAGCCCGGCGCACGGCAAGTGGTCGATGAAAATGCGAGCGGCCTCCACGTGGCACGATGCCGCTCAGGAAGACCGGCGGGCCATTCAGCAGGATGTCCGTGCCGCCCGTCTTGATGGTGCGAAAGCCGACGCGGTCACTCGATTCTTGCTGGGGAGATTTGGTAACGCCGGATTGCTGAGAGCGCGATCAGTATCGCCGCAGTCAGCTGCGATCCATCCAGGGACCGGCGGCCGTTCACCTTTCCGTGGCCTGCCGGATGCGCGCACGAAGACCGCGGGCGCGCCTCTCGACGGCGGTCAGTCCGCGCTGTATGCCCTTCATGACCGCGGGGCCGAGAGCTTCGAGGGCTTCCCAGGCGAGGGCCAGATCGCCGGGACGATCCTCGACGAGCACAGCAAGGACTTGGACCGCCTGCAGGACGTCCTTCTCAGCCTTTGCCGCAAAGGCTGCCGGGCGGAGTTGCGCCACCAGCAACTTGTGAAAAGCAAAGCGGGCCGGCGTTGGGACGTTCACCAAGGCCGCCGTGTTGGCAAGAATCACGGCGCGCTCGGGTGATTCGAGGAGAAAGCCGAGATACACAAGCGGTTGCGCGGCGGCATTCCAGCGGGGAATGAAGATCGGGGCATCGTCGCCCCCACGCCCAGGGCATAGCAGGTCGACCCGCAGCGCCTGTCCGCGAACCTTGAACGATGTGGAAGGGCGGCGCGGATCGAGGGCCGGGACCGGAAGAAAGCCCATCTTCAGATTCTCCAGCGCCGCCGGGAGGTCAAGCTGCAAGTCAGGAACGGCAACATCCACGTCGAGCTCGCGGCTGCTACCCACGTCTACGTCCTGCGTTCTGAGCGATCCCGACGTCCATCGGACACCGAGGAGGTTGCCAATGGCTATGAACGCGTGCGTGCCGACCAGGACTCCACCCGCGGCGAACACGCCCGCATCAGCCAGGCCACTCACAACTCGGGCCGAGGCGGCGTCAGTAACGCCAGCCCCTCCCGCGCGCAGCTGCGCGGCCATCCTCGCGACACGGGCAACGTCGGCCGCAAGTGCGGCGCGTTCGCGAGCGAAGCGCACCGCCAAGCGATCCAGCGTAGGCGACTTGCGCCCCAAGTAGAATTGCCGAGTCTTGCCGCCGGGAAGTGAAGCCTGGTAGTAGACGTAGGTCTCTCCCTTGACCTGCTTTGCCGTGAACGAGCCGGCTAGGCTTCCGACCGAGCGCTGGGCCTCAAGGCCCAGCAGATGCTCCAAGAGCTCCGCGTAGAGCGTCTGCGTTTCCAGCGGCAAGCGAGAGTTCACGGCCACTTATACGTAGAATAGCACAAACCTACGTATAACAATCTGAAAATGACGGGATGCCCACGATAGGTGGCTTGCCACCGGGTACATCCGGAACCGCTGCGCGATCTGAGTCAACCTCGGTGCGACGCTATCGCACACTCGCGTGTCCCCCGACGGCCAAGTTTCAGCCATCTGGAGTCGACCAGGGCTTGCCAGCAACTCTTCGTCGATGGGGTAGATGTCGCTCGCTGGGCGGTCAGGCCGCCTTCTTGCCCCTGGTCTCCTCGATCAACGCGAGGCTCAGTCTGAGGCCCAGTGGCCGCAGCAATCGGTTGAGGGTCTCCTGCGTCGGGTTGTGGCGCGGATTGATGGCGCGAAGGACATTCGGACTAGCCGCGCCGGCCCGCGCCGCGAACTCCTTCACCCCCGCGGCTCGAATGACCTTTCCCAATGCCTGCTGCAGGGGAATCCCCTCGTGAATAGCGGCCACGAGAAACTCGCGGGCAAACGCCGGATTTTGCAGATCCCGAGCCAGGCCTTCGTTCCAATCCCTACTGCGCTTTGCCATGTTTCATGACCTCCAAAAACTCGGTCCAGGACTGTCTTGCGGTCCGGATGTCCTATTCACTCCGCATACATATCACGGCTGATATGTATGGACAACTGCCCCCGGGGTTGGCGAGTGAGCCAGTGTGTCTACGTCGTTTGACTGGCATCGCCGTTGTTGTGGCAGCGCAGCAGCGTAACTGTCTAGTGTGCGACCCTCGGCTGGTGCCGGTGGCAGCGCGGAGGGAGCAGGCACAACTTCGCCACGCCTGCTGCCTATGGTCCTCACGGGCTTCGCGCCGCTCGTTGCTCCATCTCGTCGTAAAACGACTTCAATACAGCGAACGCCTTCTTCTTGGTTCCATTCTGGCCGATCAGGCCCTTGCGATTCCAGCCGTTTTGCACGTTGGGCAGAACCCGGCGCGGGGAGCGGAAGTCGGCGAGAATCCACGGCGTCACGCCCCGCCAAGCCGGGATCTTGCGAAGCATGGCGATGGTCTTGCGATACAGGTCTTCCTGATATTCCTCACTGAAGCGCGTGAGCGCATCGGCGTGCCAGCCTTGTAGTGCATCGGCGCCGAACTCGCTGATGACCACCGGCTTTTGGTACTTGATCGACCAGGAGATGCGCGCCGTCTTGTCGGGTAGGCCGTCGTACCAGCCGATGTATTGATTGAAGCTCACCAGGTCGGTGAACTCGCCAAAGGGATCGTCCACAATGCGCAGGTCGGGGTTCTGCTTGTCGCCGTGGACTTCCATGGCCGCCGAGATCAGTCGCGATCCGTCCAGCGACCGCGCGGTGTCCACCAGCGTCTTGAGAAACCGCGTGCGCTCGGCGGTGATTGGGGTCTCGTTGGCCACGGACCAGACCATCACGCTGGCGCGGTTCTGGTCGCGCGCGATCAATTCAGTCAATTGGGCCTGCGCCAGGTGCAAGGTGTCCGCGTTGTCCCACTGAATGGCCCAGTAGACCGGGATCTCCTCCCAGATTATCAGGCCCAGCTCGTCGGCCACGCGGGCCATATGCTCGTTGTGCGGGTAGTGGGCCAGCCGGACGAAGTTGGCGTTGAGTTCTTTGGCCCAGCCGAGCAGCATGCGCGCGTCCTCAACTGAATAGGCCCGCCCGCCGCGTATCGGGTTCTCCTCGTGAATGCAGATGCCGCGCAGGAAGACGGGCTTGTCGTTCAATAGAATGTCCGTGCCGGCTGTCTTGATGGTGCGAAAGCCGATGCGGTCGGCGATCTGGTCGGTCTCGCTGGCCAGCACCACGTCGTGCAGCACCGGCCGCTCCGGCGACCAGAGCGGGATCTGCGCGACAGGGAACTCGATGCGCGCCACGCCGCTAGCATCCGTGCGAGCCTCTGCTTGCAAGCCCAGCCCGGCCAGGGTCACAGTGACCTTCTGTTGCTTGCGCGGGCCATCCAGTTGAACAGTTGCCTCGATGCGATCGCGCGTGCCGGGTTTCAGACCGACGTGGTATTGCGCGATGAAGGTCGCTGGCGTCTGCACCAGCAGCACCTCGCGCGTGAGGCCGCCGTAGTTCCACCAGTCGGTGTTCATGGCTGGCACGCCCTCGGGCCGGCGGCGGTTGTTGACCCGCACGACCAGCGAGTTGTCCTTCTCTTTGGCGAGGCCGGTGACTTCATAGGCGAACGGCGTGAACCCGCCCACGTGCCTGCCCAGCCTCCAGCCGTTCAGATAGACATCGGCCTCGTAGTTGGCCGCGCCGAAATGCACGAACAGTCGATTACCCGGTGCGGACTTGGGCGCGTCGAAGCGTCGCCGATACCAGAGCGTGCCCTCGTAGTACAGCAGGCGATCGTTCTGTGAATTCCAGTCGCCCGGCACCGTGAGTGTGGGGCTGGTGTCGAAGTTGTATTCGATCAGCTCGGACTTGTCCCGCTGGCGGCGATCGAGAGCGAAGCCCCTGGTGGGTCTGGCGAGGGCATCCTGGGACACGCCGCGATAGTCGACGTACCCGACGTCGTAGGGGTCAATGATGGTGTTCCACTTGCCATTCAAGCTGACGGACTGGCGGGCGTGGACGTTGGCCAGGACAGGCTCGGCGGAAGCTGCCGACGACAGCGCCAGCAGCAAGGCTGGACCGGCAAGTGGCCAGAGGCGCAGGTGCGAGCCGTAAGATGCGCGTCTGCTGTGGTCAGGGTTCATAGCTACAATCGAGAACCGTTTCCTGATTCGGTTGTCTAAAGACGAATGATGCCCCGCTCATCATCTGGCATCTTGTCTTCGGGCATTCCGTGGCTCCTCGTCTTGGTCATCATAGCTGCGGCCCTGATTTTGTCGATGCGTGCGTTGGTGCCACCCGCGCCGCTCGGCCGAGACGCCCCTGCCGAGCGCTTTTCGGAAGGGAGGGCCAGGGACATCGTCTACCAACTTTCGGAGGGCATCGGTCGCCGCGTAAACGGCACGCAAGGATATGCCAAAGCTGCCGAATATCTGGCCGCGGAGCTGCACAAGATTCCGGCCGTCGAGGTCGAAACCTATCAGGGCTCGGGCACGTACATACACAGGCTATTCCCTGCGTCCCCGATCGTGTACCGGAACACCAACGTCCTCGGACGCCTGCCGGGTAGAACCAGCGACGCCATCCTGCTCGATGCACACTTCGACACGCTGCCTGATTCGGTCGGTGCAGCGGACGACGCCGCCGGAGTCGCTTGCATCATCGAGGCGCTGCGCGTGCTGGCGCGCGAGGCGCCGCTCGACCGCAGCATCGTCGTGAATCTCAACGGCGGTGAGGAAATGGGACTGCTTGGGGCCGCCGCGTTCCTGAAGCATCCTTGGGCCAAGGACGTTCGCGCCTACGTCTATCTAGAGGCTCTGCCGAGTGGCAAAGCGTTTTTGATCGGGGCTGGTCCCAACAATCCTTGGTTGGCGAAGACCTACGCGCGTGCGGTGTCAGCCCCACTTGGAACCGTTCTGGGACAGGAACTGGCACAGAGTGGAATGCTGCCCTTCAATGGCGATTTCCAGCCCTTCCATGCCGCGGGCTTGGTCGGTCTGGACGTGGCGATGGCAGGGGATGCCGCACGCGTGCACACCGATCTCGATCGCCTCGCCGGCCTAGAACCCGGCGGTCTGCAACACATGGGCGACGCCACGCTGGCATCAACGCAGGCGCTGGCCAACAGAAGCACCCAGTTGGGGCCGGATCCACAGCGCGTAGTCTACTACGACATCCTCGGCTACACGATGCTCGCTTACCCGATGTGGGTCGGACGCTTGCTCGGCGTCTGTGCATTGCTCTTGTTCGCGCTACTGTTGCTGTGGGAACGTGCGCGTCGTTTGCTGTCTTTGCGAAGCGTGTTGGCTGCCTGCGCATGGAATTTCCTTGGCGTCTTGGCGGGAATCTTCGCAGCCCTCTTGCCGGCCCTAGCAGCCCGTGGTTTTAGTCCGTGTGAGCAGCAGACGCGCTTGGGCGCGTCTGCTGCGTGCCGGATGACCTGAACACCTGATCAAGATCGACGGCAGATCTCCGGTGGTGTACGAAGACGGTA
>Ga0265330_10001706_pt1 | contig 12413 bp, 9 predicted proteins | sample 41919metaG_FD_202083 | JGI IMG/M metagenome (GOLD analysis project Ga0265330, IMG submission 202083) | Rhizosphere microbial communities from Carex aquatilis grown in University of Washington, Seatle, WA, United States - 4-19-19 metaG | ecosystem: Host-associated > Plants > Roots > Rhizosphere >... | reverse complement strand
AGACATGGAACGTACATTGCAAAACTCATCGGCATTATCTACTACAACAACAACAACTACATGGTCGTACCGAGGACGAACGCTGATTATACTGGAGTCGTGACGACTCGTGTCGCGGATAATCAATTGACGGTTCCCGTGCATTATGCCCTCGAACAAAATTATCCGAATCCTTTTAACCCGTCAACGACGATCCGCTATTCAGTCCCTGCGGCTGGAAGAGTTTCATTGAAAGTGTACAATGTCTTAGGCCAGGAAGTTGCATCGCTTGTCAATACACAGAAATCGGCGGGCACCTATAACGTAACATTTGATGCATCGAGGCTTTCGACGGGAGTATATTTCTACAGGATCATGTCGGCTAATTTTGTTCAGACAAAGAAAATGCTTCTTCTGAAATAAGTGGCGCGAAGTACGCTCGCACCGTTGTAGCTGGAAGGCATCTCAATAATGGTCTCGATGTAGAATGCTCTTGTAAATGTCATGCACTCTCCCGCTCGAAGAGCGGGAGAGTGCATCGAAGGACGATGTGACATTTTTTTGAGATAGCTTCTAGAAGCCATCTCAAAAATGGTTTCGATGAGGATTGCATTTGTCAATGTCATGCTGAGCGCAGCGAAGCATCCACGACACTGAAGCCTCGTAGATTCACAATGCATGATTGTCATGGATTCTTCACTTCGCTTCGCTCCGTTCAGAATGACATTTATTGGAGTTTTTGAAATAGGTTCTAGTTGATACACAATGTTTACCGGTGCATGATATCATCGTACCGGATCTGGCGGACGAAATAAAAATAATGCGACAGTATCTTTTCCACATCATAGTTTTTTCGGCGTGCGTTCTTTCGTTCGGCAGTTGTACGAAGCAATTTACTGACGAACCGAAGGCGAATCTTCAGCCCTCGACGCGGCTCTGGTTAACTCCGGATTCGACGCTGCTGGAGACCACATCGCGCCAGCATCTCTATTGGTACGGGGAAGATCCGGACGGTATGGTCGAAGGTTATCTTCTCGCTGTTGGGAATTTCAAACCGGCTCCGACAAAAATTCTTTCTCCGGATACCATGACATATGCGTGGGTTACGACAACGGACACTCTTATTGCGCTCCCGCTGCGGGCGATCCGCGACAGCTTCACGGTGGTTGTTCGGGCGGTTGACAACACGTTTAAACAGGGGGCGATGTTGCAAAAGGGGGCAGTGATAAGGATGATGCCACAGCCATACTGGGATAAGAACACAAACGGCGTATATGATGCCGGCGATGTAGCATTAAGCAACCTGCAGGCCGCGGCAGATCCCAAGGGAGCGTTTCTTCTATTTCCCATTCGCAACACTCCGCCGACGGTTCAATTTGCCGCCAACTTTGTCGATTCCTCTACGATACAGCAGCCGGAGACTACCTATACTGTTGCAACTTTTTCCTGGGTCGGACATGATGCCGATGGAGACAATACAATTGTATCGTACCGAATTGCATTGAACGATACGACATTACCTTCGAGTTGGCAGACCCTTACCGGCAAGTCGACGCTTGTGACCCTGTCAGTGCCACGCTCTGTGAGCGATCTTGCCCCCGACAACGGCACAGTCGCTGCAAATGTTTACACGGGAGTGTTTCCGGGGCTTCAGTTTCAAACGACTATTTCCGGATTGAAGCTGAATGCGCAGAATATTCTTTACCTGCAAGCGAAAGATGTTGCGGGAGAATATAGCAAGGCTGTGCGGATGCCATCATCGGCGACAACCGGGAGATGGTTTGTGAAAAAGCCGAAAGGGAGAATGTTGGTCGTTAAAGATGATAATCAATCCAGAGATACTACAGCGCTCCCATTGTACCATAAAACTTTTTCCGACCCCAGCATTGCCGGAGGCGCGTTTGGGAATTTTGATATCCTCGATGTCGGCTTTGGCTTGAATAGCACGGACAAACAAACCCAAATTGCGAATCAGAAGTACGGAAATTTTGTTCCGGCGAATCTTAATCCAGCCTTTATTCTTACTCTTCAATTGTACGATCTTGTGTACTGGTACAGTGACTTGTACCCGAGCTATGGACCGGCACAGATCGGATTATTTAATTATACGCAACGCGGCGGGAAAGTTATTTTTTCGACCACTTTCCCGGAAAACATTTCGTTTCCGAATGTGAGTGCGCTGAACGATTTTGCTCCTATCGACAGTGTGACGACAGACCCGAGCTCGACTTCAACGGCGCCTACGAACGCAGACGACCGCCTGCCGGTGGGATCGACTCTCCTTCCGTTTGATTCGACAAGCGGGTACCCGGCACTGACGTTTGGACCTCGTCCCGGCCCTGGAGTGCAGTTCTTTAATTTTAGTTGGCGCCGCATCTATAAACGCATTGATGCCCGGTACATTTATCAGATCGACTCGGTGTATTCCGACAATTCTACGAATCCTCCGCAGCTTAAGAATGAACGCTTTGTCGGGACTCCGGAGATAGCCGTCATCGATAATAATAAAACATTTGTTCTCGTCGCGCTTCCCATGCATTTGCTTAACGGAAATACAGCCTCCCTTACGGCGTTCTTCCGCAAGGTCATCGTTGATGAATTTGGATTGCATTAATGTCAGCAACCGCGAAACATACGCGAAGCATTTTTGACAAGGCTCACTGCGGTCATCCCGGCCGTTTGCGGAACTGGATTCTTTTCTCTCTTCTTGCCGTTGCTGCGTCTACTCTCCATGTCAGTGCACAATCCACGGGTTCAGTGTCTGGCAAGATCATTGACTCGAAAACTGGAGAAGGGCTTCCGAGTGTCAACGTGCTTGTGAAAGGAACATACTACGGCTCGTCGAGCGATGTTGACGGTAAATTTACGATCGACAAAGTGAACCCGGGCGTATACAACATATCGATCACCCTGCTCGGCTATAAAGCTGTCGAATACACCGGCATAAAAGTTGAAGCGGCAAAAACCGTTCAACTCAACGTTAAGCTCGAGGAGACCGAATTAACGCTCGGTAAGGAAGTCGTTATCATCGGTGAAAAACCTCTATTTGATATAGAGCAAACCGCAAGCTCCCGAACTGTAAACAGTGAAGACATTAAAGTGACAGCCGTCCAGTCGGTTCAGGACATTGTGGGACTTCAAACCGGGGTCGTCCAAAGCGACAACCAGATTCACATTCGCGGCAGCAGGGGATATGAAAACGCGTATCTGGTTGACGGCGTTCCCGTTCAGGATATTCTGGGCGGTACAGGGTTTGGTCTTCAGCTAAGTCCTGACGCAATTCAGGAAATGGAAGTGATCACCGGCGGATACAGCGCCGAATACGGTCAGGCAACCTCGGGAGTTGTCAGCATTACGACGAAAGAAGGTTCCACAACATACCACGGCGGCATATCGTACAAGACGGATCGAATCTGGGGAAACTCACGGGCGAATTTCAACACTGATATTCTGAGTTCTACTTTCGGTGGACCCGTGCCGTTCGCGAGTGCGGTGCTGCCGGGTGATCTGAGTTTCTTCGCCTCGTTTAACGGGAATATTACCGACGGATACACCCGATGGGTGCAAGTCATAGGTAGCAACGGATTTCCCGTAGGATACCAGGCAGTGGCTCCCCACGACCTTCAATCATCGATCTTCTATGGCAACAAGTTTGCCCCGCGAGAGGCAAACGACTATTCATGGACGGGAAAAATGACATGGAAACCTGAGGCAACAGAGAAACTTTCGTACATGTACAACCAGTCCGTTACCATCGACCAGAACTCGTCCACTATTCAGACTGCGCTGGAGTTTCAAGAGCCATCTCCAGGATACCAGTACGCCTTCAAGAATATTTTAGACAGCGCAAATACTTTCACGCAAATCAATATCCAGCAAACGCTGTCGTGGACACACACCCTGAATCAAAAAGCTTTCTACGAAATTCGTCTGAGCCGCTATACCGCTCATGTTCGAGGTGATGCCAACGGAAGAGATTATAAGCAGTACAACCAACCCCGAGATATCGTAACATACCCAATCCAGTACTACAATCTTGGGAAGGACACGGTAGGCGTTATTCCGGGCGACGGCTTCTACGACACCGGCGGTCCTTTCGAATGGCGCGATCATTATATAAACGATTACAGCGCAAAGATAGATTTCACGAATCATTTTAACGAAAAAAACAAATTCAAAACGGGAATTGAAACTCATTTCCAGAATCTTCAAATGATTGACATCACCGACCCGTGGATTAAGCCGCTCGGGCTGAACAATGATATCTACAACGTAAGCCCTGCGTCGGGCGACGTGTACGCACAGGACAATATCACCATCCATGGTATGATTTTGAACTTCGGGTTGCGGTTTGATTATTGGTTCCCGGGAAAGTATGTCGACGACGCCGTGAACAACCCCAACGTTCCTCTTGCATCGGACGCTATCCGGCAGCAGTACAAAGAGAATACATTCTCATTTTTCGGGAGACGGTGGAAAGGGCGCATCAGTCCCCGGCTGGGGATTTCTCATCCGGTGTCGGATAACCAGACGCTTTTTTTCTCTTACGGCCATTTTTCAAAGCTCCCGCAGCCGACCTACGTTTACTCGAAACTTACCTCGAGCAGCGCCCAATCGACCGAACAGACGATCGGGAATCCGAATCTGAATCCGGAAACAACAGTCGCCTATGAACTGGGGATTCGTAACCAGATTACCGAGGACGATGTCTTAACAGTGACCGCATACTACAAGGACATCTTTGACTATATCACTGCGCGGACTGTCCAGGCAACGAGCGTTCGTTTTTCGAGCGGTACGTACACAACATACATCAATTCGGATTATGCAAGGACAAGGGGGCTCGAAATAGAGTATGATAAGCGGATTACGAATAATTTTAGTTCTACATTATCGGGATCGTATTCTATTGCGACCGGAAAAAGCTCTGCCTCGAATCAAGCATTGTATGATCTCGTAACGAGCGGTGTTGAAACTACGATCAAAGAAACGTACATGCCGTGGGATCGCCCGGTGCAGGCATCTCTCAATCTCAACTATAAGGTCCCCAAGAACGAGCCCCTCTTCGGGTTTGCTCCAGGGGTGCTGGATGATTATTCCATATTCATACGGTTATTTTATGAGTCGGGGAAACGCTATACTCCCTTGCTGCCTGCCGGTTATGACAATACCGGTCGCCAACTGTACATCACCGATTACAACAATATCGATGGCGGCGTAGGCCAGAATTGGTTCTACATCAATCTCAATTTGGACAAGAACATGGAATTCGGAGGGATGAAAATCACACTCAGTTTCGAAGTAGAGAATCTCTTGAACAACAATAATTCTCAAATTATCAACGCAGTAACAGGCCGTGCGTACGAATACGGGGATAACACGACGGGAAACGATCCCCGATATCCTCAGTTGCAGGGGACAATATCGCCGTATCCTTATGATCCGTCGCGATATCTTGCGCCCCGAACGGCGAAGATCGGACTTGGAATCCAGTTCTAGCAGGCGCTCATGCTCACAGAAGAGGAAGAAAACGATACATTCTCAGATTCGAAAATATTTTTGTAAAGCAGGGACACTTCTTGTCCTTCTGGTATTGACATCGGATTCAGCGGCTGCTCAACTCGTACCGAATTTGGGCGGGCAACGAGTTGGCATATCTGCATATCAATTTTTGAAGATCGGAGCGGATTCCCGCGGATCCTCCATGGGGGAAGCGTACGTTGCCGTTGTCAATGATGTTTCGGCGTTATTCTGGAACCCAGCCGCGTTAGTCAACTCCGAATCAAACCCTTCCATCGTTCGGGATACTGCCTCAATCGGAGACCGGATAGCCTACGATGGTCAGGCAATATTTTCCCACACCGATTGGCTCGTTGGTGTGCAGCACGAATTTTTTGGAGCGAGCTATTTCCTCTCGAGCAACGATGCGATCGGAATCGCCGCGACATCACTCCATACCGACCCGATGAGCGTAACCACCGAAACACAGCCGACGGGGACGGGAAATTATTTCACCTACAGCGATGTCGCGGTTGCAGGGACATACTCACGAAGAATGACGGATCAATTCAGTTTTGGCGCAACCGTCCGATACGTACGCGAGACTATCGACGTGCTTCATATGGACGGGATACTCGTTGATCTCGGCACGTTTTATTATTTGGGTCTCGGCACGTCGCGGTTTGCCGTCGTCGTTTCTAATTTCGGGGCAAATGTTCATCCGTCGGGGGTGGTCACGAGAGAGGACGGAACGACTGTGAACAATTTTCAATCGTTCTCCCCGCCAACGATGTTTCGCCTTGGATACGCCGTTGAGCCGTGGCTCGACGCCCAGAACAGGCTGACGGTTTCCATCCAGCTTAACCATCCGAACGACAACGCAGAGAATATCTGTGTCGGAGCGGAGTACGCGTACGACAGAATGTTTTTCATCCGCGTAGGTGTGAAGAGAACCGTAGGCGAATCGCTCCTCGAAGCTTCGACATCGTCAGCCGGGGATTTCGCTGCGGGTGCGGGAGTGCTGATCCCGCTGGGAATTACGACTGCTTCCCTCGACTATTCATTTGCAAACTACAATGATCTGGGCGCGGTTAATCGAATAACCGTCGCCGTCACTTATTGACACTATGATGAGATTCATTCTTCCGGCTTTAACATCGATTATGTTCGCAGCGCTCGTCGGGTGCCAATCGCCGTACGATATCGACAACCTGCCGCAAACAACTAATTACCATTTTTCCAGCGACACTTCGTACATTCAAACAGACGTGTGGACGGGATTCAATAGACCGAACGGAATTCTTTACGGAAGAGATCAGCTTTTTTATGTGCTCGATACGTACAACAACCGGATTGTCATGTTGAATCAGGCTGGGATCGAATTGAGTGAACTCGGTATACTACAGCCTCTCGCTGCAGCCCAAGACACACGGCTCGATTTGATTGTTGCCGCGGCGGCTATCGATCCCGTCATCAAAGATACGATTGCGATTATAGTCCGCGTTAAACTTGCTGCGGCGTTAGGAGTCCTTTCTCTGGCAGAAGTTGATACTGTTTGGAGAGAAAGCGGCCGTCCTCAAAGAAGGTTTGTCGGAGTCGGTATTATTCCGAACGATGAATATCTTGTTGCACGCGATGGGCCGGATAACAGCAGTCCCGTTGACCCCGATGCCCGCATACTTTTGTTCCAGTATGTTCATGAAAATCAGATCGCGCGGAGAGACTCTTTTATCACGCCGCTGGGCGATCTTCAGACGGGCATTGGAGGTTCGATCACGTCGCTGAATCATCCGACCGGCCTGGCAACATTTCCCGGCAAGTCCGACTTCGTTGTCATTCAGAAATCCACCGGAGTGCAGTATACCGCGTTGTGGATGGTGTATTCAAAGAGCGTCAATTTCGAAGGATGGCTCCCCAAGTTTGATCCCGCAGCTGGTCAAGCGGGCATCGATTTCATCCTACCGAATCGATTTTTGGATCCGGAAGGCGTTGCAATCGATCCGTTCCGGGCCGATGTATTTATTGTTGACGCACAACAGGATAGCGTTGCTCGATTTAATTCGAGAGGATTTTTCCAGAGCTCATCGTTTGGCGCCCGTTCTCCGCAAATCACTCTGACACATCCGCACGGCATTGCCGTTGCGCAAAGTGTCCTCTATGTCTGCGATACAGACAGGAATCGAATTGTCATCTACAGTCTATCGACCAGCTTTTGAGTCCTTCACATCCCCCTGTCCATTTTTGTTGAGTCGGTGCCGTTCCATCTCGAAGAGATTCTCAATCGCCGCGTAATAGTTTCCCCCCATTCTTGCAATCGGTCTAAGTTTATTTTGGTCGACTGTGCCTCTTGAATACAACGAGTCCTCTATATGGAATTGCACCACTTCTCCGATAATAAGATCCACAGGCTCGATTCCAACCTCAACGTGCCGGTGCAGCACACACTCCAGGTTGACCGGGGATTCTGCAATTCTCGGTGTGCTGATGATCGTGCTTGGCGCTAGCGTAAGATTGCTTTGTTCAATCTCTGAAATTTCCGGCGGAAAATCTGCCGACGAAATGTTCATCGATTGGAGAAAGGTTTCAGTAACGATGTTTACGACAAATTCCTTAACGCGCAAAATATTTTCCGCCGTGTGTTTCCTTGCCCCGTTCTTTCGCCCCGATGAAAACAGAACAAGAGGAGGAGCGGAAGCGATTGCATTGAAAAAACTGTACGGGGCGGCGTTCACACCGCTGTGTGTGTTCATCGAGGTGATGAACGCAATCGGGCGTGGTACGACCGCGCTGACAAGAAGGTTGTATGCCTCTCTGGATGACAGTTTTTTCGGGTCAATGACCATAAGCATTTTCCTTTAAGAGTGAGACGATTGTGCCTGCTCTGCCCGCAGCGGGGCGGTACTGACGCCCCTCAGTGAGGTGACGTATGTTTGGGGGTTGTTTCATTGGCAACAACAAGATAAAAAAATAGTTGTGAGATTAAAAGAGGAAGTTTTTGTATATTCTGACAGACGTTATGATTTGCAATATCCTCTTCATCGATCGAACAGCAATGTTTTTTCTTACCTTCTATCATCAACCTATTTCCTTACCTAAATCACGACCACAGTTACCTCTATGAATAGTCTATTATGAAGACCGCATATACACTCAACCATGTTCCGGAAATTTCGTCCGTGCAGGATATGATTCTCAAATCGGCTGCAAAGTACGGCGACAAGACCGCTCTTGAAGACCTCAAAGAAACGCCGATTTCTAAGGTAACGTACCGCTCGCTTCTTAAGAACATACTGAAGTTTGGCGTCGCTCTTAAGAATCTCGGTATAAAAGAACGGAGCCACATTGCCGTCATTGGGGAAAACCGCGTCCAATGGGGCATCGCATACCTTTCCGCGATGTGTTTCAATTACGTTGTCGTCCCCATCGATAGAAATTTACCGATCAACGAAGTTTTGAACATTATTCACGAGGCGGATGTTGTTGCGATAATCTTTTCTGATACGTTCGATTCAGTATTCCGTGAACGGAAGGCTTCGCTGAAAAAGCTAAAGCATTATATTGGAATGGACTTACCCGCTGCAAAAGACGGGTTTTGTTCGATGAGACAGCTTATCGAGGCAAGCCCGGGTTGCAGCGTAGAAGATCTGCCGAAGATCGGCCTGGAAGACGAAGCGGAAATCATCTTTACATCCGGGTCATTGGGCAGAGCCAAAGGAGTGATGCTGAGTCAGAAGAACATCGCCTCGAACCTTGTCGCGATGGTGGAAATGTTTTTCATCTACCCGGAAGATAGGTTTCTCTCAGTGCTTCCGATGCATCACACGTACGAATGCACGTGCGGCTTTCTTTGTCCCCTCTACGCCGGCGCATCGGCTCACTACGCCCGTTCGTTAAAGACTGTCGTCGAGGACCTGCAGGCCGTGCAGGCGACGATGCTCCTCGGCGTTCCGCTCCTGTTCGACAAAATGTTTAAACGGATTTACCGGACCATCCACGAAAAAAAAATCACATCGATTCTCATTGGCCCTCTCATCAAGGTCAGCGATTTTGCCGAACGGGTTGGGTGGCGCTCCTTCAAGAAAATTGTTTTTAAAGAGATTCATCGCCGGTTCGGCGGATCGATACGATGTTTTGTAGCAGGAGGGGCTGCTCAGGATCCGGTTGTTGCAAAAGGATTGCGCGAATTCGGATTTAATTTTGTTCAGGGATACGGGCTTACCGAAGCTTCTCCGTTGCTTGCCTTGAACCGGCTCGATCTGTTTAAAGACGATGCTGCCGGCTTGCCGCTTGCGTCCGTCGAATTGATGATTCATCAGCCGGATGGTGACGGAGTCGGTGAAGTGTGGGCAAAAGGCGCGAACGTGATGGTTGGCTACTACAAGAATGAATCGGCGACGAAGGATGCGTTTGAAGATGGCTGGTTCAAGACGGGGGATCTGGGGCGGATTGACGAAGAGGGATTTCTCCATATTTGCGGCAGAAAAAAGAATGTCATCATCTCGAAAAACGGGAAAAATGTTTTTCCTGAAGAGGTTGAAGACGTTCTTAACCGCAGTCCGTTTGTACTGGAATCTTATGTCTACGGGGAAGAAGATGCAAAACAGAATGAAATTATTGCAGCGCAGGTAGTTGTGGATGCCGAAGCCTTTATCGAGCTTTCAGAATTGAAGGGTGTGAAGATTACACCCGAGATGATTCATGAAGTCATTGCGAATGAAATCAGAAAAACAAATACGGAATTGCCGACCTATAAGCAAATAAAAACATTTAAAATCCGCGACCAGGAATTTGAGAAGACCACCACGCAAAAAATAAAACGGTATCTCGTAGGAAAAAATTAAGAGGATCTTAGAAGAGCAAGGCGATAGCGAGAGATGGCGGCAAGCAGGTTAGAAATAAGAGGCAATTCCTGGTTTCTGACGGCAATTGCATTTGTCCACAACGTCATTCTCGCTGCGAAAGCAATGACTAAGAGACGGCTTCTAGTTTAATTTCAGGCTCATTGTGATGCCTGCTCCCCCCGGAAGAAGCGTCGGCCGAACCGTCAAAGCGTGAGAGTCTTCTTTTCCGAAATTCGCAACGTCGTAACCCTCCGGATGGGCCGCAATCATTCCAAACGTGTAGCCAAGCATCAGGCCGAGCGGGTAATCGCTGTACCAATGAATCCCAATATTCACCATCGTTACACCGATCGCTCCTACAATTGCGTAACCGACAGGACGAATCCATGGTATCTGCGGATAGTTTTCCGCGATGACCACGACCGTAGAAATTGACGTGCAAAGATGACCTGTCGGAAATGCGTCATAGTGAGGAACTCTTTTAGCATAGTCAAATTGATTTGGGAAAAATCGCCAAACACCACCGGGGGCTGTCGCAACAAATGGACTTTCTCTTCCCGTAACATGCTTAATCAGCTGTACGACCATTCCTCCTGAGAGAATGGCTTGGACTATTTCACTGCCGGTCCGCAATGACCGGTTATCGTCGAATGTCAGCCCGTAAAGGAGGTAAGCGCTGGCAAGAGCTGCCTGAGCATCGCCCTGGCCGAAATCTGTGATGAAATTACTCACAGAACTTACCGTCGCAGATTCTTTTGTCCATCGCTTTTGAGTTTGCCATGTTTGGTTGTCGGTGGCAATGAGAATTCCGGTCATGACAGCAATTGCTGAATATTGCCCGATCTTGTCGCTGCGAAACGTGATATTATAATACTTCACCCAATCGCCCGGTACATTTGTGACCATCGAGTACCATAACGGCTTCCCATCGGGGTTTTGTGGAAATGGCTGGCGCGAGATTGATGTATCGGTTTTGGGGGATTGACTGTCGGAGCTATCAGCGGGATTGTTCGATGGTTGGCTGGCCAATGAAATCGAAACCAGAATGGCCGAGAAGATAAGCACTACTGCAGTGAAAAAGAAGAATCTAAACCTGAATCCCTTTACTGTCAATCTGAAATAAACCGTCAATTTTTAACAATATTGTAAAACTGATTCTATAATCGCTGAACAAATGATACAAAAAAAGAAAATAGGAAACAATATGGTAGTGCCGTAGTTGAGTATTCTCATCCTTCTCTTCTTTCTCGGATAGAAAGTAACGCCATGAAGCTGAGGCATTGCCAACAATTTCAGATAGTATTAGAGTTTGGGTCACTGTCGGGCGGCTACGAATAAAAAAGGCGGCCAATGCGCCGCCTTTCATGTCGATGGTTTGATCCTTATACCGTCACGCGGGTCATTGTTTTTTTGAATTGATCCATTTGCATCCTCAGGTTTTGCAGATCGGGCATGTCTTCCGGATGTTGGATTCTCAATTGGATTCCTTCCGGCTGAAACCCTTCGAGATCCGGAACATTCTCAAAATGGAAATTGAAAGATGAGGGCGGATCATCCTTGTCTTCAATTTCGACTGTCAACGTCGTGTTCGATCCCTTCCGGAGAACTTCAACCTCGACCTTGTCTCCCTGTTCAATGTCTTCCAAAGCATCCGACAGGTCTCGCAATTCTTCGACCGAGTTCTTGTTGACCTTAGTAATCACATCGCCCGCTTTGAACCCCGCTTTTGCACCGGTGCTCTTCTTTTCAACTTTCTCGACAAGAAGGCCTCTTCCATGCGGGGCGCCAAAATATTCGCCGAGTTGTTCGTTCAATTCAGAGAGCTGAAGCCCCCATGTCTTTGTTGCTCCAAAGATCGCCATGCGGGGAGGCATGGGAGGGGCAAATGCGAAGCCCGAGCTGCGGCCGTTTCGCCGAAGTTTCCCTACTGAAATCGCCATAGGCTTTTTCTCGTTATTCCGCATTACAACAATTGTCGTCTTCATCCCCGGTTTCGATTTCTGGACGGCGTGCAGAAGGTCGTCGGCATCGTCGATCGCTTTGCCGTTGAACTCAACGATCACATCCCCCTCCTTTATTCCCGCTGAATCCGCT
>Ga0265330_10001704_pt1 | contig 12424 bp, 11 predicted proteins | sample 41919metaG_FD_202083 | JGI IMG/M metagenome (GOLD analysis project Ga0265330, IMG submission 202083) | Rhizosphere microbial communities from Carex aquatilis grown in University of Washington, Seatle, WA, United States - 4-19-19 metaG | ecosystem: Host-associated > Plants > Roots > Rhizosphere... | reverse complement strand
AGGCGAGACCGTGTTCGAACTTGTTGCGCTCGATTTGCCGGCGGGTAGCGCGAAAGACAGCAACTAATCCAGTACCGTTTTCAGGTCGCGCGCAAAATGTTTTTTTGTACGCGTGCGCTGAGAGTTTGGGAGCCCTGCGGCAGCAGTCGCAAGGCTCTTATTTCTGGTACACTGATCCAAGTGCAATCGAGGGGAGTAACGCACCAGGCAGCGCCCCTGCAATGCACGTCTGCAACCCATGTTCGGGGAGTGGCTCAGCCTGGTAGAGCACCTGGTTCGGGACCAGGGGGTCGGAGGTTCGAATCCTCTCTCCCCGACCATTAAATCCAGCAATTTCAATTAATTAGCGTATTCGCCATTTCCGGCCAATCCGAAACTTGGGTCCATTTGGGTCCAATAAGGTTTCCTAGGTCTTCCACGGCCTTCAGCGCGTCTGCCGGAACTGAATTGATGTACGTTTTCGCGCGTGGTTTCCGACAAAGAATGACCGAGCAAAGCCTGAACTGTTCCCAGCGGTGTCCCAACTGAGTCGAGCAGTCTTGCATTGGCGTGACGGAACCAATGCCAATTGACTCCGGTTAATCCGAAAGCCTTACGGGCCGGTTTCAGCTGACGATTGAGCAGATTTCTACGGCTGAGATGTGCCCCGCCTCGCGCTGCAAAAATCGGTGAGGACTGAGATACATCTCTACGTTGAATTCTGCGTAGAATTCAACCGGCTTCATGCCTAAAGGAACGCGGCGTTTACTCGAAGAGCCTGAGTTGATGCACAACCTGCCCGGAGTACTACACTTGATCGATATGACACAAGAAGTGAGGAGGCAAGACGGACGATCCGACGCGGTCCAGATGAGAAGCAGTGTGCTCATTTGGATAAGCGGGGCTTGGACTCTGCCATTTCTCGGCGCTGCAATCTGGTTCTCTTCGGCTTCGCCAGCAGTACGGACGATCCTCGCCATTTTTGCTGTCGTTGCGGCCCCTCTTCCCGCACTCCTATTGACAATCAGGCAACGGCGCCGGTTAATTGCCAGCTCAGCAAAATCAGAGGAAGATGTCGCACAGCTCAAACTTCAATTGGATACTGTCCGCTACCGTACCACTAGATTGCGCGAGGAATTGCAGGCTGCGGATCGACAAGCGCGGCTAAGCCATCAACTCACGCTCCTGGGCCAATTCACGGCGGGCTTTATGCACGAGTTCAACAACCCGTTGGCGATCGTGGCAGGAAGAATTGAAGTCCTGCTCGAGGAGCGAAAGGAGGACGCCGCTCTTTGCGACGATTTGCAGCAGATGCTTAAAGAGACGCGGTATATGGGCGATGTTGCTACCACGCTCTTGCAGGCACTGCGGCGCGAGCGGGGTAGCGTGATTTTTGAGGCTGCGGCTCCGCAGGAAGCGATTGAAGAGGCGCTCGCGGCTCTCAGACCCTCCGCAAAAGACCAAAACATGGAAGTGATCGAAGAGATTGGCGAGACGCCGCGCGTGGATGTGCCCGAACACGTCATCGCCGAAATTGTTCGCGGCTTGCTCAGCAACGGCCTCAAGGCTCTGAAAGGCCAAAATGGGGGTATCGTCTGGGTCCGCATCGAGCCCTACCGAACCGCCGGCGCGAAGGTCGTAATCCGGGTTGAGGACAACGGGCCAGGCGTTCCAGATAGCATTTGCGAGCATCTCTTTGAGCCCTTCATCACGATGTCCAAAACTGGCGAGCGCGGTCTGGGTCTGGGGCTCTTTCTGGCCGCAAGCCTGCTGGATATGTATGATGGCCGCATTCGATATGAGATGAGAAACGGTGGCGGGGCCAGCTTCGTACTTGAACTGCCTCCAGCGCGATTCACTCGCGGTCAACCTTACCACTGGTTTGCCGGAGGCGTGACCGAATGAGCCGCATTCTGGTTATCGATGACGAGGCTGCGCTGGGCGAGAACATCGAGCGTATGCTGCGCCTTCCCGGGGTCTCGGTGTCGATTTTCGTCGACCCGATAAAGGGACTGGCTGAATGCTTGGCTAAACCGCCGGATCTGGTCTTGCTGGACATGCGAATGCCGGGTATGTCCGGTGAGGAGGTTTTTGCCCGTGTGCATGAAGCTCACCCCGGCCTGCCAATCATCTTTCTTACCGCGTTCGGGTCGGTAGAGGGTGCCGTGCTGGCAATGCGCAATGGGGCCTTCGACTATCTGCAGAAACCCTTCAAGCGGGAAGAGCTATTGCTTGTCGTGAAGCGTGCACTTTCGCTCTCCAAGCTGGCGCAGGAAGTGGTAACGCTTAAAGGGCGCCTGGAGGCCCTGGGCGAAGCAGAGGCAGTGCAAACGCGTAGTCCAGCAATGTTGGAGCAGACGGAAAAGTGCCGTCGCGCTGCGGCCACCGACGCTACTGTAATGATTCTGGGCGAAAGCGGTACAGGCAAAGAGGTGGCGGCTCGATTCATTCATAGCCAGAGTCGTCGTAAAGACGGCCCTTATGTTCCGGTCGAGTGCAGCGCGATGCCGGGGTCACTAATCGAAAGCGAGTTATTCGGTTACGAGCGCGGCGCTTTCACCGGCGCGGATAAGACCAAGAAGGGCCTGATCGAATCGGCTGATGGCGGCACACTGTTTTTGGATGAGATCGGCGATCTGGGCGTGGAACTGCAGACACGATTGTTTCGCTTTGTTGAAGAGCGTAATCTGCGCCGGTTGGGCGGGATTACGCCAATCAAAGTAGATTGCCGCATCGTTTGCGCGACCAATCAAGACTTGCCGGCCAAGATCAAGGCGGGCACATTTCGCGAGGAGCTTTTTTATCGGTTGAGTGTGGTCACGGTCAAACTGCCGCCACTACGAGAGAGAACCGAGGATATACCGCACCTGGCGCGCTTTTTTCTTGAGCGCTTCTCACGGCGCTATGGGAAGAGCCTATCCGCTACTCCGCAATTCTATGACGCACTGCTGAAACAGCGCTGGCCGGGCAATGTACGCCAATTGAAAAACGTGATCGAACGGTTGACAGCGTTGCATCCCGGCGGAGTGCTGGGACCTGCGGATCTCGAGGAGGAAGGACCGCGCATGGAAGCAGCTTCCAGTCTTTCCGCTCTTCCATGGAAAGATGCACGCGAGCAGTATCTGGCCAGCTTTGAGAGTTCATACGCGCGAGCTGTGCTGCTCCGCTGCAACGGAAATGTCAGTGCCGCCGCGCGCGAAGCCGGCGTAGACCGCAAGACGTTTTACGCACTCCTGAAGCGGGAACGAGATCAGGATACTGGGGAACCCATTCCCCACCTCGATCGGGAAGATGGGGAATAGAATCCCCACTGCCTGACTGCGCTTCCACCAAGTAGTTGAAAGTATTAGGCGCGTTGTTTGGCTCCTCGATTGCCTAGTAAGGGGCAGGAGCCACCGCCCATGAAACTCTCGACCAGAGGCATAAACGCCCTTCTGTTGATACTTGGCTTGATTCTTCTCATACCGCAGCCGGGGCATGCGATTCCCGCGTTTGCCCGCAAATTTGGCGTCAAGTGCTACACCTGCCACACCATCCCTCCCGCACTGAACAAGAACGGATACATGTTCAAGCGGCTTGGCTATCGAATGCCTCCGGACGAGATGGACGGCACCAAGGCGGCGCCCAAGGTTTCCGAACTGGACAAGGACATCAAGTTCAGTCTCGCCAACTCATTTGCTGTGCTCTTCCAAGCCAGCGTTACTGATGACAAGAATGTTGCTGAAACCGGAAGCACGCCTCCTACGACGACTTCAACCACCTCCAGTTTCAACTTGGACGAGGCCGCGTTCTTTGTTGCCGGAGCTGTAACCGACACCGGCTTTTCCTACTTTGGTCATTACGAGATGTATCAGGACGGGAACAATAACCTGGAGCAGGGATTCGGCGTCTGGACCGGAGGCAGGGCCAACAACAGCTACTTCATCAAAGCCGGAGAAATGCATATGCAAGAGGGTGAGGGGACACGGGCAGCCATGTTCTACAATCTCTTCCCTGATCCAGCGCCCACTTTAACGAATACCGATCCTATCAATTTCTCTCTCGATCAGCATCCAGTCGGCGTGGACTTCGGCTATACGCATGCTTCCAATTACTTCAAAAATATCTTCTCTGTTTCGGCGAAGGTGACGAACGGGTTGGATGCCGATGGCAATGCAATTCTGAATGCCTCCACCAAAAATTCAAAGGATATATGGGCCGACGCCGATTACTGGTTTGGTCCCGACGGCGGCGTCACCGTGATGATGTATCGCGGGTCAAAGGATCAGATGCAGAATGCGGGCACTCCCGATGAATTCACTTTCCGGCCCAACTTCTACCGAGCCGGTGTCTTCGGCAACTATTTGTTTTTCGACAAACTGGATCTTCTTGGTGGTTTCATCCGCAGTAACGACGATTGGAAATGGCTGACGACTTCCAAGTTGGATCATTACACCGCCAATACCTACCGCGCTGAAGCAGACTACTACCTGAAAACCGGCACGGTCATCATGGCGCGCATTGATCGCGGAACCGCAACCATCTCACCGCAGCCCACCATGCACACGCGAGCCTGGGCCGTTGGAGCCGAACACGCCCTTGTTCCTTTAGGAAACATGGTCGCTCGCATAAGCTACACGCAGGAGCATGATGGCGACCCGCTTGCCCTTTTGGGAACTACCGACAAACTGCTCAAACTCGATTTCCGATTCATGTGGTAACAGGAGACTGACAATGCACAAAGCACTTCGTTTCATCGCTGTCACTGGCATATCTTTGCCGCTCTTTCTTGCAGCACAGAGCGCCAGCAACGTGACTCTTCCGCAGGACAAGGGGCCAGCGAAGATCGACGTATCAAGCTACCCCGCAGATCAACAGAAGGGCTACAAGGTCTTTGCGGACAAATGCTCCAAGTGCCACACCATCGCCCGGCCTATCAACACAACCATGACCAAGCCCGAGTGGGAGCGCTATGTAAAGCGCATGATGCACAAACCAAACTCCGGCATCAGCGATAGCCAGGGCAAAACAATCTTCGAGTTCGTTGCATATGACCAGGAGAACCGCAAAGACAAGAACCCATCCGCGTTCTTCAAATCACTGAGCGATGAAGAGATTGAAAAGCTAAAGGCTCAACAACACTAGAGTGTTTATATGAACGTACATCGGCGTTGCCTGCAAGCCGCAGGCAACGTTGTTTTCAGCACATGCTACTGCGCGAAATGCGAATGCAGAGTGCAGTAGCTCAAAACAGGCCACCAGAGCGGGGATTCATGGCGTACACCATCACGATTCCGGACAGGGAATACTTCGATAAGAATATCCCCTGTCGCGCTGCCTGCCCGATTCATACCGAATGCGGGCGCTACGTGCAGGCCATCGGGATCTCAAAGGATGAAGAGGCGTACCTGCTCGCCCGCGCGCCCAATCCATTCGCATATGTACTGGGTCGCATCTGCGCGCACCCCTGTGAAGACAATTGCCGGCGCGGCAAGATCGACGAACCTATTGCTATTTGTGCATTGAAGCGCTACGTGACCGATCGCCACAACCTTGGCACCGGGCACGATCCAGCGCGCAAAAAGCTGCCTCCAGTCCCCAAGCGCAATAAGCGGATCGCTATCGTGGGCGCAGGCGTGTGCGGCCTCACATGCGCGCACGATCTCGCGTTGCTTGGATACACCGTCGAAGTCTTCGAGTCCGCTCCTGTTCCCGGCGGGATGCTGTATCTCGGCATTCCGCAGTTTCGTTTGCCACGCGAAATTATCAAGATGGAAGTGGACAACATTCTCGCCATGGGGGTCACGCTTCACACACGCGCTACTCTCGGGCGCGACATCTCATTCGCCGAACTGCGGTCGAAGTTCGATGCGGTTCTGCTTGCAACCGGGCTCAACAAGGGCCGCGAGCTTAATATTCCCGGAGCGCACCTTCAGGGCGTTTACAACGGCATCGATTTTCTCATTAACGTCAATCTGGGTTTCGAAATCGAACTGGGCAAGAGAGTGGTTGTTGTGGGTGGCGGCAACGTGGCCATCGATGTGGCTCGAGCCGCAGTGCGCCTGGTGCATGAACAAGTCGATTTTGCCGAGCAGGATGACGATGCGAAGGGCCTGCAACCAGCATTCGACGCAGCCCGCATGGCGTTACGTTCGGGCGCGCAAGAAGTAGACATGGTCAGCCTTGAATCGCGTGCACAAATGCCCGCGTGGAAAGGCGAAGTCGAAGAAGCCGAGCATGAAGGGATCATGGTTGACAACGGTTGGGGACCAAAAGAAATCGTCGGTGAAAATGGAGTGGTCACCGGCCTCAAGGTTCGCCGCTGTCTTACGGTCTTCGACGAAAACGGCCGTTTCAATCCCGTATTCAGCGATGAAGAAAAGATCATTCCCTGCGACAGCGTGATTCTGGCCATCGGCCAGCAGGCCGACCTCTCATTCCTCACTGGCGATGAAGGTGTGCAAGTCACCCCACGCGGAATTCTCAAAATCGATGAAAATCTGATGACCACTGCTCCTGGCGTTTTCGCTGGCGGCGATGTGGCTTTCGGGCCGCGCATACTTGTTGAGGCCGTAGCCAACGGTCACAAGTCAGCGCGCTCCATTCACGTATTTCTGAGCGGCAAAACCACCAAATCAGTATTGAGCCGTTTCCGCATTCTGCCCAATTGGGAGATGCCGCGAGGCTTTCTCTCTACACCTCGACAAAAGATGCCGGTGCTTGCAGCCAATCGGCGCATTGGCATTGCCGAAGTGGAACTGGGCTTTGACGAGGAACAGGGCCGCGCGGAAGGAAAGCGTTGCCTCAATTGCCAGGTGAACACCATCTTCGACGGGTCGAAGTGCATTCTCTGCGCCGGATGCGTTGACGTGTGTCCGGAGAGTTGCCTGCGCCTGGTCGACTTGGTGCAAGTGAGCGGCGACGCGCGTTACGACGCCTTGATTCAACAGCGCTATGGAGTGCCTGCCGATGAACTGACCGCAGGTAAGGCCGGAGCCATCATCAAGAACGAAGACAAGTGCATTCGCTGCGGACTCTGTGCCGAGCGGTGCCCAACTGGGGCCATCACCATGGAGGCCCTGGAGCAACAGGAACGCGAAGTTTTCGAATAGGGGAATATGGGAATGAACAGACGAGCATTTCTCAGTTGGGGAACAGCAGGCGTGACCGCACTATGTTCCGCGGTCGGAGTGAGTGTTGCGGCAGTGGGACGGTTCATGGTGCCGAGTGTGTTTTACGAGCCACCGCAGTCATTCAAAATTGGCAACCCCGGCGACTTCCCTTATGGTCCGCCAACGTTTATGGCTGACGAAAAGATTTTTGTATTTCGCGATCGCGACAGGGGTTTTGCCGTGGCCAGTGCAGTCTGCACGCATCTAGGCTGCACGGTTGCGCACTTCGGAAGCGACCAGAAGTTCCATTGTCCTTGCCACGGCAGCGTCTTTGGCGCTGACGGCGCCGTGCTTCACGGTCCCGCTCCGCGACCTCTGAATTGGTTTGAGGTGACGGTGGCCCGCGACGGCCAACTCAACATCAACAAGGACAAGATCGTGCCTTCCAGCTATCGATTGATGGTGTAACGATGAATCTGATTCGCGAAATCTGGCAATCAATCGTAAGGCGGGATCCGCTGACCACCGACAAGGGAAAGTCCGAACTGGTCTTTCTCAATGTGTGGCTGCACATTCATCCGGCCAAGGTCAAAAAAGAAAACCTGAAGTTCAAGCACAGTTTCTATCTGGGCTTCATCACGTTCTTTCTCTTCGTCATCCTGGTAACCACGGGCATAGCGCTCATGTGCTATTACCGGCCTTACCCGCCGCAGGCATATCAGGATATGAAGGATCTCCAGTTCGTCGTCTTCATGGGACCCTTCCTTCGGAACATGCATCGCTGGGCGGCGCATGGCATGGTGGTCTGCGTTTTTCTTCATATGTGCCGCGTGTTCTATACCGGCTCCTACAAGAAACCGCGCCAGTTCAACTGGGTCGTGGGCGTATTTCTGCTGCTGCTTACTCTTGGCCTCTCGTTCACTGGCTATTTGTTGCCTTGGGATCAATTGGCCTACTGGGCTATCACGGTCGGAACGAACATCGGCAGTTATGCACCATTCGTAGGCGCCCAGGTACGCGAAATTCTGCTGGGCGGACATACAGTTGGCGAAGCCGCGCTACTGCGTTTTTACGTTCTGCACGTAGCCGTGCTGCCATCGTTTGTCATCCTGCTCACTATCGTTCACTTCTGGCGCGTCCGCAAAGACGGTGGACTCTCGCGACCAGTATGGAAGCTAGCGCCACCAAAGCAGCAACCGCTTGTCACCATTGGCGCACCTGTCGAAACCGTGGCTCTAAATGTAACAGCGGCGTCAAAAGACAAGACCTACGGCCTCATGGAAGTTGTAACTGGCAAGCCGATTTTCGAAACGGTTACTCCTGAAGAAGAGGAAGACACGGTCTTCTCCTATCCATACGCCTTTGTTCGCGAGGCTGTCGCGCTCATGGCGACGGTGACCACGATCATGATGATGTCGCTGTTCCTGAACGCTCCACTCGAAGAACTGGCCAACCCGGCAAAGACTCCAAATCCAGCTAAAGCGCCGTGGTACTTTCTTGGCCTGCAGGAGTTGGTGAGTCATTCCGCGCTGTTGGGCGGAGTGGTGGCGCCCACTCTGATGGTGCTGGCGCTCCTCGCAATTCCGTACCTTGACAGGAATCCGAGCCGCCGTCCAGTGGATCGCAAATTGATCCTCTGGCTGTTCACATTTTTCGTCGTGGTCAACCTGGTCTTGATCGTCATTGGGACCTTCTTCCGCGGTCCAGGTTGGGCCATGGTTCCACCGTGGGTACATGTTGTTGCGGGGGCTGAGTAATGGAACGCAGACTACAACAGCTCTTCTTCGCGTTGAGCCTGGTCGCATTAGTGCTGATACTGGCCGCAGCGTGGCAGGCCAACACTCCATCATGGAAGACCTATCAACGAAGATTCCTGATGCTCGAGTCGCAAGGCGAGCCCAATGCAGCTGCAAAGTCTGCTGTTCTCGGTACACCGCTGGAGGTCCACCAAGTACTGCTTCCCGGTTTGCAGCGTGTTGACCGCTGCACCACATGCCATCTTGGCGTTGACGATCCGACGATGAAAAACGCTCCCGAGCCGTTCCGTTATCATGCCGGCCTCGGTCCCCATGTTTCTGCCCGATACGGATGCACCATCTGCCACGGTGGCCAGGGCCTGGCCACGGAAAAGGATGCGGCCCACGGCAACGTGCAGTTCTCTGAAACACCTTTGTTGGCACAAAACTATATTCGCGCCTCCTGCGGCCGTTGCCACAAGGAAGGCGATGTCCCGAATGTTCCCGAACTCGCGGAAGGCCGCCACCTGTTCGAGACTCAAGGCTGCCGTGGCTGCCACAAGTTGAATGGCGTGGGCGGAAGCATTGGTCCCGATCTGACCGAAGAGGGCGCAAGCCACCGCTCGCCGGAGTGGCTGGAACGCCATTTCCTCGCTCCCAATACTGTCTCTGCCGGTTCGGCAATGCCAAACTTCCACTTCACAAAAGATCAGGCGCGCGACCTGACTTATTACATGCTCTCGCTCACCAGCGAAGAAATGGGAACGTACTTCTCGAGCATGCGCTCCATTCCGGGCCCTGGATATGGCCGGCAGCTATTTGTCGAGAAGAACTGCATCGCGTGTCATGCCATTGGGGGAGTGGGCGCGAAGACCGGACCGGATCTCGCCGGCGTCACTACGCGACACTCGATGGGCTGGCTCGACGAACAGCTTGTCAATCCGGAACTTGTCTATCCGGGTAGCTCAATGCCTGAATATGACCTGGAAACAAATGCTCGCAAAGCGCTTGTTGCATTCATGAGCGTAGCCACTCCCGAAGATGCAAAGTCGATTCTTTCGGGAAGACCTCGCGCCTTATCGCCCGATGAAGTTTCCGTCGAAGCAGGCAAGCAGGATTTCTCGCGATTTGGCTGCGTCGGTTGTCATGGAACAGAGCTACAGGGCGGAGTGGCAAACCCCAACGCACAAGGCGGTGAGGTGCCATCGCTCCTTCACGTCTCTGATGACTACACCAAGGATGAAGTGATCGCGGTCATCCGCAACGGAAGAGTGCCTCCCATCGAGAACGCTTCTGCAGCGCCACCGCCCCTCTACATGCCTTCATGGAAGAGCGTATTAAGCGACGAAGATATCCACCATATCGCTGACTATCTGTGGTCGAAGCAGCAGCTGAAGAAGGAGAGTTGGTAGACAGTTTTCAATCGTGCTCGGTCTCAGAACCTTCACGCCTTGACACGGCCGGATTCTCCCGAAGAGGTTGTTGATTTGAGGGAGCTTGGGAAGGAGGTTTCGAAACGGGCAGGATCTCCGTTGAATAGACTCTGGAGCGCGTAACCTGCGGAATGCTCGGGGAGTTGCCGGACTGCTCGGTGGCAGTCAATCACTTGTCAATTACTGGATAGGTGCCCAGAAACGCCTCGGGGTCTGGGATGAAAGGCATGCTTGGATTGTCGCCTATCTGTCAGTCACTTTTTCGCAGAGCAATAGGATCGCTCAGGCAGACTTCCTGATGAGCAAGCAGAAAATCAGGATTCTAACGAAACGGGGCGTAGCAGCATAGCGGTTGCAAGAAGGCTGCATCCAAATCTTCCCAACTGTGGCGCATAAAAGTTCTAAAATCGTCCTCTAGCCCCGACCGTTAAAATCAACCACCTACATTGAAATATGGCCAGGCTAAACAGCCTGGGGTTCCCAAAAGGGTTCCCACTCTTTGCCATTTCCGCTGTTAGGAAGGACCTTCAGCGGAATGACGGTTGTGATGTTAACTTTCTCGTCGGGTTCAGCGAAGACAGCTTCAACAATTCTGCTTACCGCCTCGACGCGTTCGCTCCACCAAGTCTTCGAATAGACATCCAACGTGATACTGCCCGAGCTGCCAGCGTGCCCCATGTTGTCACGTGCAACTTCGAGACGAGCGCCAAAGCGTCGCATCAAGCTAGCGTGCTTGGTCCGAAAGCTGCGGAAGTCGAAGGTTGTCGATATTCCAAGTTTCCCGGCCGCTGTTTTCGCATGTCTATGAAGCAGGTTATGCCGGTCGAGCGGCTTGCCAACTTTGTTGGCAAAGACCAGGTCATCCGGCTTACGGAATTTCTTGTTGCATACTTGCAGGAAGGATGGAGTTAGTGACAACCCGCGCTCTCAAGTTCTCGCGGATGATCGGTCCATCGAATAACCTCTCGAGTTTGGGTGGCGCTCTTCCCGTCCTTATAGATGGGCTCTCCGATCGAAAGTACCTCCGCTATAAGCCAAATGTTCCTCCTCCCCTAATGACAGGGCCGCCTCGAGTCGTGGCCAACTCGCAAGTTGATAACACGCTTTAGAGCGCTATTGATCAGACTTGGCTACGAAGTGCTCTTAATGTTGTGAGTACCTTGTGCGCCTCAGTGCGCGAAATGAAAAGACGCTGCGTCGAGGTAGAAAAGGTGAGATGGATGAAGAAGATCGTAACGGTATTGGCAGTACTCAGTCTGGGCGCGGCTAGCGCCTCCTGGGCGGCGCAGAGTCGGGAAGACGTGCAGGCCCGTTTGGACAATGCAACCACTGTACTTCACGAGATTATGGGAGCACCAGATAAAGGCGTTCCGGAAGAAGTAATGGAGCACGCGAAGTGCGTGGCCGTAGTGCCCCGCATGATTAAAGCAGGGCTGGTCTTCGGCGGAGAAAATGGTAGAGGCGTGGCCACGTGCCGTACTGAAAAGGGTTGGAGCGCGCCGGCGTTCTTCGCCATTACTGGTGGTAATTGGGGACTGCAGATCGGTGTCGAAGGCGTGGATCTGGTCATGGTATTTGAAGGCGAAAAAGGGATGCAACGGATGCTCTCCAGTAACTTCCAACTTGGGGCGGATGCCTCAGCCGCAGCCGGTCCAGTCGGACGCCATGCTTCTGCAAATACTGACTGGAAGTTGGATACGGAGGTCCTGACTTACTCGCGGGCCAAGGGTATCTTTGCCGGACTCACTCTGACCGGGGCAAATCTTCGCCGGGACGATGACTCCATGGACGCCTTCTACGGAAATGACGTTTCTACACGCAGCGCACTGGAAGGCAAGCTTGCCGTTCCTGCGTCAGCGGAAGCGTTCCTCGATGCAGTGAGAAATGCCAAGGCACAGGCGATTGCTGCGAATTAACAGTTGGCCTGAATGCAACGCGAGCACCCCGAGCAGTAATATCCACTCGGGGTGCCTGCATGCTGATGAAGACCCCAACCGCACGGGCGGTTAGTCGCCGTTCTCCTCGCTCTATAGCGCTCGAGTTTCAGTCTTCATTGAGGCGGCACAGTAAGTTGAGCCGTGATCAATAGAGAGCAGCATTGTCCTGCAAACGCGCATAGCATCCAGGCTGTGTGGAGAACTGAGATGAACCATTTTTCAAGACTTGGAAGATTGTCACTGCTATC
>Ga0265330_10001703_pt1 | contig 12428 bp, 9 predicted proteins | sample 41919metaG_FD_202083 | JGI IMG/M metagenome (GOLD analysis project Ga0265330, IMG submission 202083) | Rhizosphere microbial communities from Carex aquatilis grown in University of Washington, Seatle, WA, United States - 4-19-19 metaG | ecosystem: Host-associated > Plants > Roots > Rhizosphere >... | reverse complement strand
CCTTCACAAACTCAAAGAGGCACGGCAGGAACTGCGACGCGTAGCGCGCCTGGAGGTCCGAAAGCCATTTGTTTTCCACGCCCTCCCGCCGGTTGAGAAGCACGACGTCGGAGAAATGCACGCAGGCGTCATACCACGTCACGAGCGCGTGGTGCCGGGCCGCGAGCCCGCAATGGACGACGCTGATGATGCGCGCAAGCTCCCCGCCGCTGATCGGCAGCCACGCCTGGGCGGCCTCGATCTGGTCGACCGGATTACGCCGCCCGTCGGTGACCAGGAAGACGTGCGTGGCGCCCTCCAGCGGCGGCGCCTCGATGCGGCCGTCGGCCCACCGCCACCGCTGCGGCGCGCCCAGCCGCGCGTCGATTTCATGCGCCGCTTCCCCGGCGGACAGAAGGACGAGCGCGCGATCGCCCGCTCCGAGGCCGCCCGCGATCAGGTCGGCCACGACTTCGCGCCGGCCCGAGCCGGCCGCGCCGAGGATCAGATAGATTAGCGGTTTGTCCGAAGGCATTTCATTCAGGATTATCGCGAAGACTATTTCGCTGCGAAGACCTGACCCAGAGCAATAAGATACCCGAGGACGCGCAATGCCCGCGCCCGGTCAGAACTTGAACGTCTGGTTCTGCGCGGCGTGGCGCATCCAATGATCCACCAGGACCAGCGCCGCCATCGCGTCGACGATCGGCACCGCCCGGGGGAGCACACACGGATCGTGCCGCCCGCGGCCCATGAGTTCGGCCGGCTGGCCGTGGACATCGACCGTCTGCTGCGGGCGCAGGATGGTGGCGGTCGGTTTGAACGCCACGCGAAAACGGATTTCCTCGCCGTTGCTGATGCCGCCCTGCACGCCGCCGCTGCGGTTGGTCCGCGTGCGCACCCGGCCTTCGCGTATCTCGAAGATGTCGTTGTGCTCGGAACCCTTGAGCAGCGTCCCCGCAAAACCGCTGCCCACCTCGAATCCCTTGGTTGCCGGCAGCGACAGCATCGCCTTCGCGAGGTCCGCTTCCAGGCGGTCGAACACCGGCTCGCCCAAACCCGCGGGCACTCCCCGGATCCGGCACTCGATGAGTCCGCCGACCGAGTCGCCCTCCGCGCGCACCGCCTTGATGCGCTCGATCATGCGGGCGGCCGTCGCGGCATCCGGACAGCGCACCGGCGACGCCTCGACCTCTTCGAGCGAGGGGAAGTGGTCGGACGGCGGCGCTTCGAGATCGTGAACGCGCGTCACAAATGCGCGAATTTCCACGCCCCCGGCGAGCCGCAGGATCTTTCTTGCGATCGCACCGGCGGCGACCCGGCCGATCGTCTCGCGCGCCGATGACCGGCCGCCGCCCCGGTGGTCGCGGATGCCGAACTTGGCCTGATAGGTAAAATCCGCGTGAGAAGGACGGAACTTCTCCTTCATCTCGTCGTAGGCCCCCGGACGCGCGTCGGCATTCGGAACGAGCAGCGAGACAGGTGCTCCAGTTGTGCGTCCGTCGAACACCCCCGACAGGATCTCCACCGCGTCGGATTCCTGGCGCGGCGTGACCAGGTCGCTCTGCCCCGGTCGCCGCCGGTCAAGCTCCGCCTGGATCTCGGGCGCGGTCAGAGGCAGGCGCGGTGGGCAACCGTCCACAACCACACCCACAGCCTTCCCATGGCTTTCGCCCCAGGTGGTGACGGTGAAGAGGTTGCCGAAGGAATTGGGCACGATCCCGCAGCGTGGTTTGTGAGTCGCCGGCAGGCAAGCATCTAGCGGTTTGGATGACGCGAAGGGGCACATCTGCCGATTGTCGGTTTTCCGGTGTCGCATGGGCATCCCGCCAGAGCCGAGGGTTTCTTCGGCACACACGGGCGAAACCCAGCCTTCGCCAAGACTTCGGCGGGCAGGCTGCCCGTGCCACTCTTGGCCAGGCTCATGAACCACCGACAATCGACAGATGTGCCGGCTCAGAATCCTCCAAACTGGGCCCGCCCTGAAACTTGTCCGAGAATTTGGCGTCAAAAGGAGGGCGAATCGACCCTGCGCCCGGGCGCAGGCCGGCTTCGGGCATGGCATAACTCAGTTTACATCAACCCTAAAGTCGTTTGAGATAGCCATCCCGCTTCAACGCCCTCGTGGCGTCGACCAACGCTCCAACTCATTCTCCCCGCGCCGCATGTCGAACCATCCTCGTTCCGGTTTAGCTGTGTTTGCCATCGCTGCGGTGCTGATCACTGCGGCTTCGCTGCCGGCCCAGGCACCCAAACCCGCTGCCGCCGCTCCCCCGCCCGTTATTCCGCCTGCTGCCACTCCGCCCGTGCGACCGGTTCCCCTCGTGGCCGGACCGGCCGGCGATGAAGTGATCGGGCCGATCCAGATGCGCGGCGAAACCCTCGAAGCCGTCCTGTTCCAACTGGGCCGCTGGACAGGCCGATCGATCATCCGCCCGCAGTCGTTGCCCGCAATCGAAGGGTACACGCTGACGTTGCCGCCCATGCCGAAAAGCGAGGCCACCCTCGCGGTGGAAACGATGCTCGAGCTCAGCGGCATCGCGATCAGCCCGCTCGGCGAGCATTTCCTGAAGATCATTCCGCTCAATCAGGTCCGCACGGAAGCGCCCGAGATGATCGACGGATCCACGCTCGATCTTCTGCCTAGCGGCCGGATCGTCACCAAGCTCTTCCGCCTCAGTTTTCTTCACGTCAACGAACTGAAGGATCAGGCCGGACCGCTGCTCAATCCGGCGCTCGGCGGGCTCGTGCTGTTCGAGAAGTCCAATGCCGTGCTGGTCACCGATTCCCTGAGCACGCTGCAACGGATCGAGCGGCTGATCCTGGAACTGGACAAGCCGGGCACAGCCAACCTCCAGCCGAAGTTCTATCCGCTGCAGTACGCCAAGGCCAGCGATCTGGTTGCCAAGATCACGGCGATCCTCAAGCCGCCGCTCAGCAACCGGCTCAGCTCCGCCACGAGCGTCAGCGCCGATGACCGCACCAACCAGATCGTCGTCATCTCCGACCCCCGGCAATACCCGTTCTTCGACGACCTTATCGGGAAGTTCGACATCCGCGCCGCTCCCAACACGCGCAACGAAGTCATCCCGCTGAAGCACGCGACGGCCAAGGACGTGGCGACGTTGCTGACCAATCTGGTCTCAGGGCGGAATCAGGCCGCAAGCAAGGGCGACCAATCGGGAACCAAGACCGGACCGCTCAACCGCTCCCAGCCAGCCGCCGGCGGCAATCCACCGGCAGCCCCGGGGGCGCAGCCGGCCGTCGCGAATCTCCTGGCTGAAGCCGGAGCCAACACCGATTTCAGCAGCCTGCTCACCGTGCTGGCCGATGATCGAAGCAACTCGATCGTCGTCTCCGGAACGGTCGACGACGTCCGCCTCATCCGCGAGGTTATCGAAAAAGTTGATGTGCTCCTCGCCCAGGTGAGCATCCAGGTCGTCATTGCCGAGGTCTCGCTGACGGACAGTGACTCAAGCGGAATCAATGCGCTGAAACTGACGTTCGCAACCAACAAGGTCGCGGGCACCGCTCACACCGGCACCCATATCACCAATTTTGAAGCCAACGGTGGAACCGGCAGTCCTGGCGGCATCGCCGGATGGAATATCACCGGCGGCGTTGTCAATCCGCTGTCGTTCGTTGCTGCGCTGGGCAACAACGGCAACAATAGCAACGTGAAGGTCCTGTCCGCGGACACCATCGTCACCACGCACAACAAGCAGGCTGAGTTTGTCGTCAGCCAGCAGTTGCCCATCATCACCGGATCGACCTCGAGCCCGGGGACCACGGGCACCATCAACGGCTATCAAAGCTCCACGGTCACCTACAAGGACATCGGCATCGATGTGAAAGTCACGCCGCTCATCGGCGACGACGGCAGCGTCCAGCTGGAGATCGACCAGAAAGTTGACGACAAGGTCGGCGACGTCCAGGTCGACGCCAACACCCAGCCGATCATCGGCCACCGCGAGGCCACCTCGTTTATCAATGTCCAAGATGGCGAAATGATCGTGCTCGGCGGTCTGCAACAGACCAAACACTCGACCAATCGATCCAAGCTCGGATTCCTCTACGAGATTCCCATCCTCAGTCACCTATTGGGCGGCCGTACCCATGAGGAAGACCGGACCGAGCTCCTGCTGTTTGTCCGTCCCCACATCATCCCGCCCAACGACTCAAGCAAGGACGCCAACGCCAGCATCAACCAGCTGCCGAACAAGGACCAGGTGAAGGAGTACCTCCAGAATCCCTCGAAGGACAAGAAGGAAAGCCTGCTCAAGCAGCTGACGCAATGATCTCCCGCCGGCGCGTCCAGTCATGAATGGATTGATCCAGGAGCTCCTTCCGTCGGCGCTGGCTGAGCGGCTGACCGATGAGCAGCGGCAGGCCGTGCTCGAGGCGCCGCGAGCCCAGCGGATCGCCGCCGTGGTTGCGGCGCTCTCCCTGAGCGAATCCGACGCGATTGCTCTCGTGGCCGGCGCGACCGGACTGGAGATCGCCGCGGATATCCGCCCCGACCGGTCGTCGCTGACTCTCCTGCCCGCCCGCCTGGTGCATGATTACCAGATCGTGCCGATCGCCGCCCCCGGGGCCGTAGCATCCGTGGACGGGAGGGATCCGTCCTCTCCGCCGTTCGATTCCCGGACCGTGCTCCGCCTCGCCGCATCCTGGCCACCCAACGATGCCATCCTCGACTGGGTCCGCACGTTCACGCCGCGGCCAATCACGTGGTACCTCGCCCAGCCGGATCGGGTCCATCAGCTCATCATCGAGCATTTCGGAGTCGGTTCCGGCAGCCTTGAGGACACCGGAGAGGATTTCGCGCCGGTGGTGAATGCCCAGGGAGCGGACGAGGTTGTCGACGCGGACGCCGCGGTCGTGCGGTTCGTCAGCGATGTCATCAGCCAGGCAATCACCGACGCCGCCACCGACATCCATTTCGAGCCGCAGGAGGGCCAGCTGCGGATCCGCTACCGGGTCGACGGCCTGCTCGTGCCGGTGCCGCTGCCGGAAAACCTGCTGCGCTTCCAGGACGCCATCATCTCCCGTCTCAAGATCATGGCGCGGCTCAACATCTCCGAACGCCGCCTGCCGCAGGACGGCCGCATCAACTTCAAGGCCGCCGACAACGTGCTCGACATCCGCGTCTCGACGATTCCGACGATCTACGCCGAAAGCGTGAGCCTGCGCCTCCTCAACCAGAAGAAGGAGGCGTTCACCATGGACCGCCTGGGGATGAACGCCGAGGAGCAGACGATCATCAAGCGCGTCCTCGAGTACCCCCACGGCATCATCCTCGTCACGGGTCCGACCGGTTCCGGCAAGTCGACCTCGCTCAACGCGTTTCTCCGGCAGATCAATTCGCCCGACCTGCGCATCGTCACGATCGAGGATCCGATCGAGTACGAGGTCCCGGGGGTCAACCAGATGCAGGTGCGGCCCGAGATCGGCCTGACCTTCGCCAGCGCCCTGCGGCACGTGCTGCGCCAGGATCCCGACGTGATCATGGTGGGTGAGATCCGTGATCTGGATACGGCGGAGATCGCCATCCGCGCCTCCCTGACAGGCCATCTCGTCTTCAGCACCATCCACACCAATGACGCCGCCGGCGCGTACACCCGGCTCGTCGACATGGGGGTGGAGCCGTTCCTCGTGGCCTCGGCAATCGAGCTCGTGATCGCGCAGCGCCTCGTCCGCCGGCTGTGTCCAACCTGCGCCCGGCCGCAGCCGGTCAACCGGGCAAAACTGCGCAACACCCTGGCGGTCCTCGGCCTCGATCCGGCCGAGGCCGACGCCACCCCGGAATTGCTCGCGCCGGTCGGATGCGACCGGTGCCGCAGCAGCGGCTACCGCGGGCGCATCGGCATCTTCGAGATCCTCCAGCCGAACGACGAACTTCATGATCTCATCCTGAAACGCGAATCGGCCCGGGTGCTCACCAAGTCCGCGCGCGACCATGGCATGCTGACACTCCAGCATTCCGGCTGGGCCAAGGTGAAAGCCGGCTACACGACGATGGACGAGCTGCTGCGCGTAATCACGGTGACGGAGAAGGAGGGCAAGGAGTCCGGGAAATCGGCGGCAGGAGCTTGAATCACGGAGGCAGAATGCGGAACCCAGGAGACAATGCCCGGTCGTTTGGACGCCCTGCCCGACCTACCTGCCGATGACACCCGACCTTTGCGCTTCTAACCTCTCTGATCCTTCCATGACGTCTTTGGTTGCCGCGGATTGTCGCATAACCTGGAGGGGCACGCTCCGTCGTGCCCGAATTGGTGGCGCCGAGGGACCGGCGCCCTCCAGGAATTCAATGGGTGGAGGGGCACGCTCCGTCGTGCCCGAATTGGTGGCGCCGGGAGACCGGCGCCCTCCAGGAATTCAATGCGTGGAGGGGCACGCTCCGTCGTGCCCGGTTCGCCTCGCAACTTCTTAATCCCGACTCCTAGCGCCTGGGTCTTTCTCCGGCCTTCTCGTCTCGAAACCTCAGATGCCCCGTTTCACCTACACCGCTCGCGATCGCGCCGGCCAGCCCGTCTCGGCGGGAATGGACGCTCCGTCGCGCAAGGATGCGCTCCGGATGCTGGCGGCCCGCGGTTTGTCGCCCGTGACCGTAAGCGAGGCCGGCGGCGCCAGCTCGAAGCGTCCGGCAGAACCGCCCGCGAAACCGGGGCTGGCTGAGATTTTCACCCGCCCCGCCGGCCGATCGCCGCGATCACCGGCCGCGATCTCCCGAAAGCAGCGCCTGCCGTTCCTCCAGGCACTATCCGATCTCACCGGCAGCGGGCTGTCCGCCGGCGAGGCGGTGCGGCTGCTCAGCCAGCGGCTCCAGGAACCCGCGTTGCGCGCGCTCTGCCAGGGCTTGTGGGAGCATCTCAGCGAAGGCCAGACGCTGTCCCGTGCCATGGAGGAATATTCCGCCGTGTTCGACACTTCGACCGTGAGCCTGATCCAGGCCGGCGAGGCCACGGGCAGCCTCAATGACGTGCTCCAACGTCTGATCCAGCATTTCACCGAGCAGCGGGAAGTGCGCCAGAAGCTGATCACCGCCATGGCCTATCCGATGTTCATCTGCGTGATGGCGGTCGGCGTGATCGTTTTCTTCATCTTCGTCCTTCTGCCGAAGATCGAGTCGCTGCTCACCGCCCTGGGCGGCAAGCTGCCGCTCGCCACGCGCCTGCTCATCGACCTGTCCCATTTCTTCATCAGCTACGGCGTGTTTGTCGTCCTGGCCCTGGGACTCGCCGCGGTCTCCTTTTGGCGCTGGCGGCAAAGCGTGCCCGGCCGCGCGCGCACCGACGAATGGATGCTCCGGCTGCCGTTTGCCCGCACGTTCGTCACGACCACGACGGTCATGAATTTCAGCCAGACGCTCTCGGTCCTGATTGAGAACGGCGTCACCACCGCCGAGGCGCTGCGCATGACCGAGCGAGTCATCAACAACCGCACCCACCGCCGGGCGTTCTCGGAGGCGACCGGGCGGGTGCTGGAGGGCGAAAGCCTCTCGCTGGCGCTCGCCCGCACGGGCTGTTTTCCCAACCTGGTGCTCGATCGGCTGGCGGTGGGCGAGAACACCGGCAACGTGGTGCCCAGCCTCAAGGAGATTGCGCGCACGTATCAAAAGGAGCTCACCCGCAGCCTGCAGTCCTTCACCACGATCGTCTCGACGGCCGTGCTTCTTTTTGCATTCACGTTCGTCGGATTCCTCGGCTACGCGATCTTCTCCGCGGTGTTCTCGCTCAGCGCCAGCTTCAAATTCTGAGGGCGGATCTCCGGATTGTCGGTTGTCCGAGGTGGCGTGGGCATCCTGCCCCCTGTCTGGGCCTCCTCCAAATCACAGGCGAGACCCCGCCTTCGCGAAGGCTTCGGCGGGCAGGCTGCCCGCGCCACGTTCGGCCAGGCTCATGATCCGCCGACAATTCGGACATACGCCGATCTCTGGACGCGCCGGCCGAAGCCACTTGTGACTTCCGGCTTATTCGCTATGCTTGGCTCACGGCCGATCGACAATCCTGTCGCACCGGCATCCCACATGGCAGCGCCGCCGCAGATCCGCATCCCATGAACCAGCCCACCATCGCCCAAGGATCCCCGTTCGTTAAGGAAATGGCCGCCGGCGCCTATCACTGGTGCGCCTGTGGAAATTCCAAGAACCAGCCGTTCTGCGACGGCTCGCACAAGGGCACCGGCTTCGCCCCGAAGGTGATCACGCTGGCAGAGGCCCAGACGGTCGCCTGGTGCGGCTGCAAGCATTCGAAGAACGCGCCCTTCTGCGACGGCACCCATAAGATGGTGTAGGAAGTCTGTTTGCCCGCGCCCGGCGACTGGGTTCGCCGGCCATATTCTTGTTGCGGTGACGCATCGCCTCCGGCGCACCAGAGAGACGCTCCGTTCCTTTGCCCGCAGGCGGTCTCCTGGCACGATGCCGGTGCTCCGGGATCCGGGAGGCATCGGGAGGAGGATTCCAGCTTGACTCTGCCCTCGGTGGACGATGCGACTGCTCCCGATGAATGCAGACCCCGGCGCCCGAAGCCGGCCGCTCGTTGACCCGCCTCGCTTCCTTTTGGTCGAGGACCATGTGCTGGTCCGCGAGCTGCTCTGTCGCGAACTGCGGGAGACCAATCCCGGCTGTATCATCACCGAAGCCGGGACGCTCGCCGAAATTCGGATCGTCGAGCAGCAGAGCCCACGCTTCACCCTGTCCGTCGTCGATCTCGAGCTCCCCGACGGGAGTGCGCTCGAATGGGTGCAGCAATCCATGCGAGCGCGACCGAACCAGCCCATCATCATCCTCTCGGCGCTCGATGAGGATTACGTCCTATTCCAGGTGATGCACTCGCAGGTCCCGGGCTTCGTCCACAAAAAGGACAAGCCGGAGGTGCTGCGCAAGGCGATCAAGCAGGTTCTCGCCGGGGAGATCTTCTATTCGCCCACCGTCCTGCAGATGATCCGTGAACGGCAGGCGGATTCGAAGTTCTTCAACCGGCTGTTGTCCGCCCGGGAACAGGAGGCCCTGCGCTGGCTCGGGACAGGAGTGTGCGACGATGACCTGGCCGCCCTCCTCGGGATTTCCCAATTCACCGCCGCGGCCTATCGAAAGCAGATCATGGCCAAACTCGACGTGCACAGTCAGAGCGAGCTGATGAAGTACGCCGTGTCGAAAGGTTTCTCCCGGCTGCGCTGAAAGGCAGGATCCGGCCGCCGGACGTAGGGCGGGATCACCCGATCCCGCCGCGGACCGGCCGAGACAAATGGAACTTTCCCGGCGGGGTTCGGCGACCCCGCCCCCCATTGGGAATCCGAGGATGAATCGCGAATCCGGGATCCGAGCTGTCGACCGGAAGTCTCGGCCTCAGCGGTTGATCTCGACTGAGGAGACGCGCATCACGGCATTCAACAGCGACGGGTTGGCCGGATTGACCGTCAACGAGAACTGTTCCAGCCCGATGTACGGGGCGCGTTTGTCGAGTTCGCCGTAGAAATTGAGGAGGGACGGCAGGTCGGCATTGCGGACCGCGACCTGCACCGTGTTCACCGAGAACTGGTTCGTGGGCTCGGTCCCGAGAATCTCGCTGGCGGTGTTGTTCCGCACGCCCACCTGGTCCGCAATGGTGCTCAATTCGCCCAGCAGGCGCGGGCTGCTGAACGTGCGCGCGGGATCCAGATGCGCGATCGACTTGGCGGCCGCCGCCTCGATGCCTGCCCGGTTGTTCAGCCACTGTTGCTGCGTCGCCAGCACCGCCGCGTTGGCCCGCCACTCAAGCAGGAAGACGCGGGCGCTCCGCCCCACCCGGCCCAGCCAGACAAGACCGACCAAGGCCAGAAGCATCGTCAGCAGGATCTTCTCCCGCATATGGCGGCTGAAGAAAAATGTCTTCATGACGGTGGCGCGGGCCGCAACGCCTCGGGCTTGAAGGTGACTGTGAGCGTGAAATGCGTGATTCCGCCGCGGTCCGTCGTCTGCCCAAGCACCACGCGTTCGCAGGCCGGGAGGTCCTTGAGCGCCGCCTGATAATTGAAGACATCCGGGGTCGTGTTGGTCTGACCTTCGATTTCGAGGTCGTAGAGGCCTTTCGTCGCGGTGCGGAGGAACTGGATCGTCCTCGGCCGCTTCTCATTGACGATCTCCAGCATTCGGATCGGCATCAGGCGGCGGGTGGAAAGCTCCTCAATTCGGTTGGCCAGATTCATCTCGGTCTCAATCTTCCTCGCCGCCGGGGCCTGCGCGGCCGCCCGCATGCCCTGGCTCTTCAGCCAAAGTTGGCCCCCCTGCAGTCCCAATTGCAGCAGCACGGCGACCCCGATTGCGGCGGCGCTGCCCAGGAACGCCCGCCAGAGGAAAAGGTCGCGCGCGCGGTCGCGCCGCCGGGCGGCGAGATCCGCCTTGTCCCGCACGTCGATGGCGTCGAACTGGGTGCTGGTGAAGCCGGAGACAAGGTCCCCCACGGGGAATTCCAAGCCGCGGTCGCCGATGCGGGAAAGCGTCTCCGCCGGTGCGGCCACCTTTACAGGCGTCGGGAAATCCTTCAGCTGGGCCGTCAGCTCGGCCTCGACGACCGCCCGCGTGTCCGCCGGCGCATCGGCCTCCACAGCGCGGGTTCGCACTATCGCCGGAACGGCGGTGCGTCCGTCCCATCCGATCGCGGTGATAAAGTCCGCCCCGGCCACAAGCAACGCCCGCGGGTGGTCCGGCGCGAGGCCAAGGCAGGCCGCGAACGCCGGCAGCACGACGTCTGCCTCGGCCCAGGCCGCCGCATCCTCAACCGTGAATTTCCGGCGGTAGGCCGCGTACACCAGCACCCGGTTCGCGCCGGGCGCGGCAAAATATCCGTAGCAGAGCTGGGCGACGGAGAAGGGCGTCAATCCCTCCAGCGCGAGCTCCACCTGCCCCGGGACCTCGGCCGGCAGCGTGCCTTCCGCCAAGGGCACCACCCGGATGAAAAAGGCGTGATCCGCAAGGAGCACGGCTCTCTTCCGGGTGGAAGCGGACGGTTTAGTGATCGGCAGAACGCTCATTGCGGAGACGACTGGGACAGGGAGGCGGAATCAACGATCCCACTATTCTCGCGAATTTCGAGCAGCGTAAAGGGATAATTCAAGGCCGCCTGGGTCTGCCCGGCCGCCGTGGAGCCCGCCGCAGCCGCGGACGGGGTCGTCGCGCCGGCGCCCGCGGAGGCATCTGGTGTGTTCCTGGCGGCGGTCGAATCGTTGTTCGCCGTCGAGCTCGTCGAGGTGCTGCCGGTGGTCTGCGGGGTCGGCGGTGGCAATTGTGCGCCCCCGGAAGCGGTGACCACCGCGCTCATCCGGTACGAGGATTGCCCTTCGCGCACCGTCACGTTCACCCGGAGGCAGCGCACCTGCGTCCCGAGTTTCGCCGATACCGCCGTCTGCCCCACCAGTCCGGCCACGTCCTGTGCGTTGCGGAAAAAGGACGGCCCCTGCTTGGAATAGGAGGCGAGCCCGCCGAGATATTCGCTGATCATCTTCATGCTCGACTCATCATAGCCGCCCTGCGCCGCCAGGGTCGTCATCTTGGCCGAGTTGATGTTCGGCTGGCTGAAATCGAAGAGCGACACGCTGTCCACGAAGCTCTGCCAGAGCGCGTTTGGCCGGCCGTTCTCGTCGAAGAGCCGGTCGCGCACATACTGGATGGACGCGAGTTCGGCGAACGAATGGAGCGAGCGAAGCGGCGGATCGTGCGGGAGGTCGGCCCGCTCATAGTCGCTCGCGTGCGCGGTGAACGAGTTGGCGGGCTCATAGCCCTGCTGCATCCAGACCAGCAGGGCGTCGGCCAGCCGCTCGGCGTCGGCTTGTTTCTGACCCAACAGGAGGAAGAGATCCCGCAGCGTCGGGAAATCAGCATGCGGAAGCGAGATCTTGGCGCTCTCATCTTCAATCGCCGCCTCGACGACCAATCCTTCCGGCGGCGCATAACCGGCAAAGTCCAGCGGATTGCCCCACCCCTCCGCCGGGCTGCTCAAGCCGCCGTCCACCGTCTGAAATTCCTGCAGGACCGCGAGCACCGTCTCAAGCGCCGAGTACGCCTGGCTGCGCAGCCGGTCCGCCCGGGCCGCGCGCGCGTCCGCCAGCAGGTCGATCGATGCCTTCTCCAGGTATTTGGTCAGGGCAAACGCAGTCAGCAGGAGGGTCATCAACACGAGCAGAATGACCGAGCCGGCCCGGCGGCGGCTCCACCGGGCATCCCCGTGCTCCAACGGCTGATGTGGATGCGCCATGGTCAGAAGGGCGGCAATGCCTGCACCGCCGCCGGCAGCGCCACGACCGTTTCCCGGGTCAGTTTTTCGTATGTGAACTTCAGGCGCAGGCGCGTGGGCACCTGCCATTGACCGTTGCTGTCGCGCTGGATCGACTGCGCGTTCTGCCACGACTTGAGGCTTGGGCTGTAATAGTCGTAGCTCAAGCCGGTGACCAGGGGCGTCAGCACCGTG
>Ga0265330_10001702_pt1 | contig 12431 bp, 5 predicted proteins | sample 41919metaG_FD_202083 | JGI IMG/M metagenome (GOLD analysis project Ga0265330, IMG submission 202083) | Rhizosphere microbial communities from Carex aquatilis grown in University of Washington, Seatle, WA, United States - 4-19-19 metaG | ecosystem: Host-associated > Plants > Roots > Rhizosphere >... | reverse complement strand
GAGGGACTCTCCTATGTGCATATGCCCGCAGCGCAGAAACAACTGCCGGGAACCGGGAGTAGCGGCGGCTCGGACGTTTCATTTTCCGAGGCCGCGTTTGAGGCCTTGCGCCAGCGCAGTGACGTCTTCGAGGAATTGATCGCCTATGTTCCCCTGAGTTCTACCGGCAGCATTGCGGTGCGACATGGAGAGTTGCCTGAAACGGCCAACGGCGAGGAGGTGAGTGGCAACTTCTTTTCCGGCTTAGGAGCGCGGCTGGAGCGCGGTCGAGGGTTCAGCCTCCAAGACGAAAAAGATCACACACCGACCGTAGTGCTCAGCTACGACTACTGGACACGGAGCTACTCACGGGATCCCGCCGTTGTGGGACAGACACTCTTTGTCAAAGGCATACCTATGATGGTGGTGGGTGTGTCGGCCCGAGGATTTAAGGGTATCGAACCGCACACCGCAACCGATTTCTGGATTCCCTTGCAAGATCGCTTCGATTTGACCCCATGGGGTTTGCCGGTAGAGGCCACCGGTCCACTCTACAGATCGCCAAGATGGTGGTGCTTGCAGCTAATGGCGCGGCTGCGGGCCGGCGTTACGCCGATGCAGGCGCAGCAGGCGCTGGCCGGAACATTTGGCGGGGTTGTAAAAGAGACCATAGGCACGGTCGATCCTAGGGAGTGGAAGCCGCTGCTGGAGTTTATGCCCGCGCGCGGGAGCGGCGGCTACTACGATACGTCCCGCGAGCCGCTGAGAATTTTGATGGGTTTGGTCGGGCTAGTGCTGCTGATCGCTTGCACGAATGTGGCCATGATGGTGCAAGCGCGGAACACGGTGCGGCAGCGGGAGTTCAGCCTGCGGCTGGCGATGGGAGCAGGGCGGGGGAGCATCTTCCGGCAGTTGTTGTGCGAGAGCTTGCTGCTGGTGAGCGCGGGCGCGGCGTTGGGCTGGCTCTTCGCGCTCTCTGCCACTCGGTTGTTGGCCACATGGTCGAAGATCGAGACCGGACTCAGTCCGGATCGCAGCGTACTGCTGTTCACACTCCTGATCTCCACTCTGGCGGCGCTGGCCTTTGGCCTGGTCCCCTTGTGGAGTGCCATGCGCGCGCCGGTGGCAGGCGTACTGCGGTCGAGTGCCGCGCAACTTACGGCAAACCGCAGCCGCATTCTGGGCGGACGCATCGTGCTGGCCGGACAGATGGCAATATGCCTTGTACTGCTGATGGCCGCTGGCTTGTTGCTGCGCACGCTGCGCAACTATGCGACGCAGAATCTTGGCATGCAGACTGAGGGTCTGCTTGTTTTCAATGTGTCTCCGCAGGGGAAGACCGATACCCACGTCTTCTATCGCACGTTGCTTGATCGCCTGCGCCAACTTCCGGGCGTGGACTCGGTCTCCATGGTAGAAGTTCGTCCAGGCCAGGGATGGTCGAACAAGAACCTCAACTTGTTGCTCGATGGAATCGAGAGGCAGAACGAGGTGTGGCGCGCGAACGTTGTCGGCGCCGGATTCTTTCACACGATGGGCGTTTCCATCCTTGCCGGACGCGATATCGCCGAATCCGACAAGCAGGGTAGTCAGAATGTCGTGTGGGTCAACGAGATGTTCGTGAAAAAGTATCTGGCCAACACCAATCCATTGGGACACGTGCTGGGTGGTGGCGATTACCGTTTCACCATCGTCGGAGTGGTGCATGACAGCAAGTATGAATCAGTGGATGAAGAGCCGATGCCGGTGGCCTACTTCGCAAAAATGCAGTCGCCCGCGGTCGGCCCCATGAATATCGAAGTCCGTACCCGCGGCGATGCGATGAGCGTGCTGCCGGAACTACGCAAAACCGTGGCCTCCCTCTATCCCGATGTGCCCATCGAAAAACCCATGACCCAGCAGCAGCAGTTTGAAGAGTCCTATGCGAATCCGCGCATGTTTGCCGCCATGGGCGGATTCTTCGGAGTGCTAGCGGCTCTGCTCGTGGCCACCGGCCTTTACGGCACGTATTCGTTCCGAGTCAACCGTCGCACTAGCGAGATCGGTGTGCGCATGGCGTTAGGCGCAAGCCGTGGCCAGGTGATCTGGATGGTGATGCGCGAGAGCCTGTGGATTCTGATCGGCGGACTGGCGGTGGGCATTCCGCTCACTTTGCTGGCCGTGCGCCCGCTGCGATCGATGCTGTATCGCTTGTCGCCGTTCGATGCGTTGAGCTTTATCGTGGCGATTGCAGCGATGGTCGCCGTAGCCGGATGTGCGGCCCTCATCCCCGCGCGCCGTGCGGCGAAAGTCGATCCCATGGTGGCGCTGCGGTACGAATGATCGTGATGTCGTTAAAGATGTGGCTGACGAAATGTTTTCTTGAATAGAAATAGATATATGAATTGAGGTCAATGTGATGAACACACTCTGGCAGGACATCCGTTACGCACTGCGGCAGTTGCGCAAGAGCCCTGGTTTTACAGCGGTGGCCGTGTTCACGCTGGCACTGGGTATCGGGGCCGTGACCGTAATGTTCAGCACACTCTGGGGAGTGGCGCTGAAACCGCTTCCCTTCAAACAGCCCGACCGTTTGGTCTGGGTCGACGCGACAACAAACAAAGGTTCGCCGAACTCGCTGTCCGCCATGGATTACTTCGACTACAGAGACCAATCTAACGTTTTCGAGTCGCTCGCGGCACGCAGCATCTGGGAGCCCGGGCGGGTCATCTTGGGCAAAACTGAGCCGGAACGTGTTACATCGGCCAAGGTCTCTGGAAACTTTTTCCATACTCTCGGAATCCAGCCACTCTACGGGCGATCTTTTCTGGCGGCGGAGGAAGTCAGCGGTGGACCGAACGTGGTCATGTTGAGCCACGGTTACTGGCAGCGGAGGTTGGGAGGCAAGGCGGATGTTATTGGCACAGATGTGACCATAGATAACGCCGTTTACACAATCGTCGGCGTGATGCCCGACAGTTTCGATTATCCCACCGGGGTCAGTCTGTGGTTTCCCATGCAGCGAGGCGGGGGGGAGGAAAGCGGTCGGGGCAACAACAACTTCTTTATGCTTGGCCGGTTGGCGGATGGCATCAGTTTGGAACAAGCCCAGGGCCAGATGGGCGCCATCGCTGCCCGTATCTCAAGTGCCTATCCGCAGGCAAAAGGCGGTTGGGGCATTTCACTCACACCTCTACATGAGCAGTTCTTTGGCAATGTCCGCCCATTGATGGTCATGCTAATGGGAGCCGCTATCCTTCTTCTGCTCATTGCCTGCGCCAACCTGTCGTCTCTCATATTGGCAAAGATACTGTCGCGCCGGAGCGAATTCGCGGTTCGCCTCTCCTTAGGTGCTTCTCCTTGGAAGGTCGGTCGTCAGTTGCTGATCGAGAGTCTCGTACTCACAACAAGTGGCGCCAGCCTTGGACTACTTCTGTCCAGCTTTTGCATCCAGGCAGTGAAAGCGTTGGCCCCCAGCGATCTGCCACGCCTCAGTTCAATCCGGATCGATGGCCACGCATTGCTAGCGGCGATTGCCGCGACGACAGTGACAACGCTGCTGGTCGGCATATTGCCTGCTTTTCGAGGATCGCGAACCAATCTACTCGGTAACCTTTGGAACACTGGCCGCACGACGGAGGGTCTCCGTCACCTGACTTTCCGCCAATTTCTCGTCGGGAGCCAGATCTCTCTCTCTCTGGTGCTGCTGGTGGGGATGGGCCTGCTCCTGAGGAGTGCGGTCCAGCTTCAGAGGGTGGATTCCGGGTTGCAACCGGAACATTTGCTCACGCTGGACGTTCAATTGCCTGAATCCGAAACCTCCCCGCAGCGAATCCATCAATACTACGATCAGATACTGGAGCGTGTTCGTGCCCTTCCAGGCGTTACGAAAGCCGCGGGCGCGGACCAGCTCCCCTTTTTCGGCGGGCCCTGGAACGGAGTCTATCGCGCGGATCGGCCGCCGCAAAACTTGTCGGACGCAGTTCCCGCGACGCGACGTATCGTGACCGAAGAATTCTTTCAGACCACAGGCATCCCAATGTTAACGGGACGGGGATTTGAATCGGTCGACACGGCTGGCTCGAAGTACGTAACGGTGGTTAGCAGGTCTCTTGCGCAGCAACTCTATCTCGGTGACAACCCGGTTGGGAAGACACTGATGTTGTCCAATATCCCACTCGATATTGTCGGCGTGGCCGGAGATGTCCGTGACTTTGGGCCTGCGGCAGATTTCCGGCCGGCCTTCTATCTCTCGCTTCGCCAACATCCCTATCCTCCGTCCTCGATGCGATTGGTGGTACAAAGCACCGGCTCTCCTGATGTACTCGTCCCGGCTGTACGCGCGGCTATTCGCGACGTTAATAAAAGTGCGGCGCTCTATCGGGTCGGCACGATGGAGCAGTGGATTTCCAATTCGACGAGCCAGCAGCGGTTTTCGAGTTTTCTGCTAGGTGCGTTTGCGGTGATGGCGGTGAGTTTGGCAATGGTTGGCTTGTTCGGGCTGATGTCGTATACCGTAGCGCAGCGCACGCACGAGATGGGTATTCGCCTGGCGCTTGGAGCAAAGACAGGAGACATTTTGCGTTTGCTGCTAGGCCAAGGCTTGATGTTGGCAATTGGAGGGATAGGTGTTGGCTTGCTTGTCGCATTAGCTTCGACAAGGTTTATGCGAAGCTTGCTCTACGACATAAACCCCACGGATCCCTTTGTTTTTCTTCTCGTGCCGCTGCTTTTGATGGTTGTCTCACTGTTGGCCTGTTTGCTGCCCGCCCGTCGGGCGGCGAAGGTCGATCCCATGGTGGCGTTGCGGTACGAGTAGTGGTGATGTCGTGAAAGATGTCGCTGGTGAAAAGTTTTCTTGAATAGAAGTAGGTATATGAATCGAGGTCAACGCGATGGATGCACTCTGGCAGGACATCCGCTACGCCCTGCGGCAGTTGCGCAAAAACCCAGGATTTGTCGCTGTGGCTGTGCTGACGCTGGCGATGGGACTCACCGTCAACACAACCATCTTTTTCATGATCAACGACTTGTTTCTGCGGCCGTTGCCGGCAGCGGATCCAGGACGGCTGGTAGTGATCGCGCAGACGACCACTCAGATGCCGTTCTTGCTTCCTTTTTCGTGTCAGGATTTTCTGGACTTTCAGCGGTCTGTCGAGGGAGACAGCCACGAAGTTCCAGAGATGGCGCGGGCTTTTTCCGGAATCATGACCTATCTGGAATCGGCAGTGCATATGAGCCGCCAGGGCGAAGCCACCGAAAGAACCTATGTACACATGGTCAGCGGCAACTACTTTACTGTGCTGGGCGCGCAGCCGATGATGGGTCGGCTCTTCCTGCCCAATGAGGGGCGCACTCCAGGCGCGGATGCCATTGTCGTTCTCACTTACGACACTTGGAAGAGCCGCTTTGCCGCCGATCCGCATATCGTCGGCCAACTGGTGAAGATCAACGGCCTGCCGTTCACCGTAGTGGGCGTCACGCAGCCCAAGTTTGTGGGTGCGCAGTGGGGCAGGGCGTTGAGCGGATTTGTGCCGATATCGATGCTGCCGCTGATGAATCCCGAAGGTAACGAAGTGCTCACCAATCGCGGCCACACAACGGTCTACATGATGGCCCGTCTGCAACCGGGTGCAAGCCTTGCGCAGGCGCGCGCAGCGGCATCTCTGATGATGGCGCGCATCATGAAAGACTACGGCCCGCAGCATCCGCAGGGCGCCTCGGCCACGGTGATTCGCGAATCGATGAGCCGGCCCGCGCCCTCGGTGGCCAACTTCATGCCGCTGGTCGTAGGCGCGCTGATGATCCTGGCGCTGTTGGTGCTGGCGATCACGGCGGCGAATGTGGCCAATCTGCTTTATGCGCGCGCCGCCGATCGTGAGCGAGAGTTGGCGATTCGCGGCGCTCTCGGCGCCTCGCGCTGGCGTCTGCTGCGCCAGTTGCTCGCCGAGAGCACGTTGCTGGCGCTCGCTGCCGGAACCATCGGCACGATAGCCGCCATCGCCGTCACTCCCCTGCTTGGCAAGATGATCGTTGTCGGAGACATGGCGCCCGCTGCCAACACCGGCACCGACTGGCGCTTGTATGTCTTCACCTTTGTTGCATCGTTGGCCACCGGCATTCTTGCCGGATTGCTGCCCGCATGGAAGGCTACCCGGCTGGAGATTCTGCCGTTGCTGAAGAATGCGCCCGTCTTCGCGGGTGGCCGCCACCGCCTGCGCAGCCTGCTGGTCATCGGCCAGGTGGCTATCTCGTGTGTGGTGCTGATTTGCGCCGGGCTGGCCGCGCGCAGCGTGCAAAGACTCGCGCAGATCAATCTTGGCTTTCGTCCCGATCACATCTTTCTCGCCTCGGTGGATCCTACTCTCGAACGCTACAGCGATGAGCGCGGCCGGCAGTTTCAAGCACAGTTGCTCGACAAGCTCCGCGTCATCCCCGGGGTCACCAATGCCAGCCTCGCCACTCGTCTGCCCTTCGATAATGGAGGCGGCGGTATGAACGCCAGCGTATGGCCGGAAGGGCAAACCCCAACCGATTTCCAGAAATTTACGCTCGTCCCGTGTACGTCTGTAGATCGTGCCTATCTTCAAACCCTGGGCACGCGCCTTCTTGCGGGCCGCGATTTTACCGCGCAAGACGATGAGGCCGCGCCACGCGTAGTCATCATCAATCGAGCGTTGGCCCAGCAGTGGCCCAATGGCGATGCTGTCGGCAAACGGCTTTCGCTGCAAGGAAACGTGATGCAGGTTGTCGGCGTGGTCGATGAGATGCGCTACTGGGCGATAGCCGACACCAATCGCCCGCTGATCTTTTATCCGCTGGCTCAGCATTTTCAGCAAGGCGTAACCATCGTTGTGCGCACTGGCATGGACCCGCTCGAAATCACCGCCTCCGTCAAACAAGCCGTTGCCCAACTGGACCCCGATATGCCGGTCTACAACATTCGCACCCTCGATCAGCAGATCACCACGAGTCCGATGGGCATGGCTCCAATGCGCATGGGTACTATCATCGCGGGCGCGCAAGGCATGATTGCGCTCTTTCTCGCCACGCTGGGCCTCTACGGATTGATCTCCCACTCCGTGAAACGGCGCACCCATGAGATTGGCATTCGCATGGCGCTCGGGGCCAAACCAGGCAACATGCTCTGGCTTCTCATCGGACAAGGGTTGCGGTTGGTACTTATCGGCGTCGGCCTGGGCTTGGCTGCTGCGTTCATGGTTACGCGTGTGTTGGCCAGTGTGCTGTACGGCGTTCGGCCGACGGACTTGCTCACCTTTGGCGGAGTCACGTTTCTGTTGGTCGGCGTGGCGGTTCTAGCCAGCTACATTCCTGCTCGCCGTGCGGCGAAGGTCGATCCCATGGTGGCGCTGCGGTACGAATAATGAATGACAACAAAAATCATAGAAACGAGAATCAGATGATCAAACTAGCAAACATTGAACGCAGCTACAAAACAGGCGCGGGCCAGACATGGGTCTTACGCCGCATCAATCTGGAAATCCGTGAAGGCGAGTTCATCACCATCATGGGCCCGTCAGGGGCGGGAAAGTCCTCCTTATTAAATGTGCTTGCGCTGCTGGACGACAGTTGGAAGGGCGAGTATTGGTTCTGCGAGCAGGCAGTCCACGAGATGAAGCGCAAGCAGCGCAGTGAACTGGCCAAGAAGAATATTGGCGTGGTCTTTCAGAGCTACCATCTGCTCGACGATCTCACGGTGCGGGAGAACATCGATCTTCCGCTCTCTTATAAAGATGTTCCGAACCATCAGCGGCAGAGCCTTGTGGCCGACACGCTGGACCGTTTCCAGATCGTTGCCAAGAAAGACCTCTTCCCCAGCCAACTTTCCGGTGGGCAGCAACAGCTTGTGGGAGTGGCACGCGCCGTGATTCACAAGCCTGCACTGTTGCTCGCTGATGAGCCTACGGGGAATCTGCACTCTTCGCAGGCCAAGGAAATTATGGAACTCTTTCGCGAGTTGAACCAGCAAGGGACGACGATTGTTCAAGTCACGCACTCGGATGCGAACGCGGCCTACGGTTCGCGCGTGATTCAGCTGCGCGACGGCTGGATGGTGGGAGACACTGCCAATCCGTCTTTGGAGCCGCATGAGGCGGTGACCCAATGAAACAAGGATCAATTTCGACAAAGGGAATCTTGGCGGCATTTTTAATTTTGATGACGTCGAATGCAGTTGGCCAGTCGCCTGCGCAACTTCGGATCGAGATGCCCACATCGCGCAATCCGCTCAACGCGTATTCTGCCGATCGAGTGCCGGAGCCGCAACTTGCAAACTCTCCGCGGCTGAACCATCTGGTTCGCGACGGGAAACTTTATTTGTCTCTACGCGACGCCATCAATCTTGCGCTGGAGAACAATCTGGACTTGGCCATTGCCCGTTATAACATTCCCATCGCAAATACCGACCTGCTGCGTACACGAGCGGGCGGCGTCTTTCGTGGGGTGAATACCGGCGTGGTACAGGGAACAACTGGCGGAGGGGTTGGTGGCTTAGGGACTGGCGCTCCGGGTGCAGGTGCGGGAGGAACTAGCAGCGGCGCAGGAGGAGCGGGCGCCGGCGCGTCTGGCCTGGTGCAATCCACATTAGGCACGGGAACTTCGGTTTCATCCTACGATCCTTCGTTGAGCGCCAGCATGGGGATTGAACACGCCACGTCTCCCCTCACGAACCAACAAATCTACGGCATACCTTCTCTGCAACAAAACACCGGACAAGTCAACGTCAACTATTCCCAGGCTTTCCCCACGGGGACCAATATTTCTTTTGATCTCAGCAACAACCGCCAAACCACCAACAGCCCTTATACAAATTTATCCCCCGCTCTCAATTCGCAATTTCGTTTTAGGGTTGAGCAACAGCTTCTCGCCGGATTTGGTTTTGGCCCGAACTTGCGCTATCTCCGCATTGCCAAAAACAATAAGAAAATTTCGGACATCGCCTTCAAAGATCAAGTCATCACTACAGTCACGCAGATCGAAAATATTTATTGGGACCTGGTAAGCGCCTATGAGCAGGCGAAAGTGAATGAACAATCGTTGTCGTTTGCCCAGCAGAGTTTGGAGAACGCCCAAAAACAACTTCAATTGCAGAGCGTTCCGGCGATGGACGTCATGCGCGCTGAGGCTGAGGTTTCCAGGCGCGACCAGGACTTGACCGTTGCCCGCACGAACCTTGAGCTGCAAGCGTCCCTGATGAAGAATGCGCTGACCAAGAGCCTCGATGATCCAGTCCTCGAAGAAATGCCGGTTGTTCCCACCGACCGTATGCAAGCCGCTGACGCGCAGGCCAACCCACCGATCCTGGATTTGATCTCTGAGGCGCTCCGGAATCGTCCGGAACTTTTGGAATCCAATGTGGATTTGGTCAACCGCCAGATCAGCGGCAAAGCAGCGCGCAACGCCTTGTTGCCAACGCTTTCTTTGGTGGGCTTCTATGGCGGCACTGGCTTGGCTGGCCAACTCAATCCTGTGTACGACGGTACCAATTCATCTACCGTGCCGACGGATTTTTTCGGAGCGATGAGCGGAGCCTTCAACAATTCTTCTCCCGATTACTATATTGGATTGAGTTTGAACATCCCTATACGAAACCGCGTCGCCAAAGCGGACCAATACCGTTCCGAACTGGAATACCGGCAGGCACAGTTGAGGATGGAGCAACAGAAGAAGCAGGTCCGCATTGAAGTCCGGAATGCGCGATACGCGCTGGAACAAACGCGTGCCCGGGTCGGGGCCGCCCAAAAAGCCCGCGACCTGGCCGAACGCACCTTCGAAATCACGAAGAATGAGCAGACATTGGGAGCAGGATCGAACTACCAGACCATGACTGCGCAACGCGATCTGGCGGTTGCTACACTGGATCTGGTTAATGCCATGACCACTTATGAAAAGGCCAAAGTTGAACTTGACCGCGCAACCGGCATGACTTTGGAACATAATGGAATTCAGATCCAGGACGCGATTACCGGTATAGTGAGTCAGTCGGCTCCATAGTGGCCATGCAAACTTCGGCAAAAGCGGGAGAAACTGAATTTTCGAAGCCTCTCCAGAGACGCGGCGAGCGGGCGCCTTTGATTCTCGCGGCCGATGACCAGCAACATATTCTGGAAGCCCTCAATCTATTGCTTCAACCTCTGGGATACGGAGTACACACGGCACGCTCTCCGGTATTGGTTCGCGAGGCGCTCGCCAGCAATTCTTACGACGCTCTTCTCATCGACCTGAATTACACGCGGGACACAACCTCAGGCAAAGAGGGTCTCGATCTGCTTTCGGAGATCGTCGCTCTCGACAGTAGTACCCCCGTGATCGTGATGACCGCCTGGGGCAATGTGGAACTGGCCGTCGAGGCCATGCGCCGAGGAGCGCGCGATTTTATCCAGAAGCCGTGGGACAATGAACGGCTGCTGACGATTCTCCGCACACAGGTCGAACTGCATCGCGCCTTGCAGCAGGCTGAACGATTGGCCGCCGAGAACCGACTGCTTCGTGCCGAGGGCCGCCCCGAGTTCATCGCAACCGCGCCTAGCATGCAGCCGGTGCTCGATGCAGTTACGCGCATCGGGCCATCGGATGCTAATGTGCTCATCACTGGCGAACATGGCACAGGAAAAGAAGTTGTCGCGCAAACCCTGCATTGTCTCTCGCCACGTGTATCGCATTCTCTGGTTACGGTGAACACCGGAGGCTTGGCAGAAGGCTTGTTCGAAAGCGAGCTGTTCGGTCATGTTAAGGGAGCATTCACAGATGCCAGGGCTGACCGCATCGGGCGCTTTGAGCTGGCGGATGGTGGAAGTATTTTTCTCGATGAGATTGGCAACGTGCCTATCCGGCAGCAGGCAAAACTGCTTCGAGTCGTTGAAACTGGCGAAATCGAGCGAGTGGGCTCGTCCCGCTCCAAGCGCATTGATGTGCGAGTCATCTCTGCGACCAATACGGATCTTCAGGCCGCGTGTAAGGCGGGCGAATTCCGTGAAGACCTGCTCTTCCGGCTGAACACAGTTGAAATCCATTTGCCGCCACTTCGCGAACGACGCGAAGATATTGCGCCTCTGGCAGTTCATTTCTTATCGCGCAATGCTTCTCGCTACCGGCGGGCAGTGCAGGGCTTCGATCCGGCTGCTTTATTAATAATGATGCAATACTCCTGGCCGGGAAATGTCCGCGAACTGGAACATACAATAGAACGCGCAGTTCTGATGTGCCGCGCCCAACAGATCCAGGCTTCGGATCTTGGGCTGAACGCCCAGCATTCGCTGGAGCAGAACATTGAAGAACTCAGCCTGGAATCGGTTGAATGCATTTTGGTTCGTAAGGCGCTGCAACGCTTTCAGGGCAACGTCAGCCAGGCGGCGGAAGCCTTGGGATTAAGCCGTGGCGCCCTATACCGCCGGATGGAAAAGTATGGGCTCTAGCCCAAATGCAAGGGATTCATCGAAACGTAACTCACGAAAGCCGCGACGAACCACCTTCGAGCGCCGCGTCATCCGCTTTTCCATGCTGCTGGTTGTGCCCGGCCTTCTCCTCAGCGGCATTCTTATCTGGATGCAAACATGGTCGATTGAATCAAAACTGCTGCTGCTCGGAGTAGAACTGCTTGCCTCTTTTCTTATCGGTTTTGCTCTCCATGACCACATCGTTCGCCCTCTGCAGACCATGGCCAATGTTATAGGCGCTCTTCGCGAAGAGGATTACTCCTTTCGTGCTCGATTGGCTGTTCCGAATGATGCTCTTGGCGAGCTGTCTATAGAAGTGAACGCCCTGGCTGATCTGCTTGCCCAACACCGCACTGGTGCCGTCGAAGCAACGGCCTTGCTGCAACGCGTGGTAGAAGAGGTGGACATTCCCATCTTCGCGTTTGATCCGGAAGACAAACTGCGTCTAGTGAACTCTGCCGGAGAAAAACTTCTGCAACGGCCATCGCCGCAATTGCTTGGAAAAACAGCTTCTGATCTTAAATTGCAGAATTCGCTGTCCTGTGAAAATCAGACGCTCGTTACGTTGCATTTCAATAGCGATGTTCGCTGGCTGGTACGGCGGAGCTCGTTTCGCCAACAGGGAGTGCCGCATACCCTGGTCGTCTTGTCTGACGTGAGTCGCGCACTGCGCGAAGAGGAACGGCAGGCATGGCAACGGCTGATCCGAGTGCTGGGTCATGAATTGAACAACTCGCTGGCTCCCATCAAATCGATCGCCGGTAGCCTGAGTGCGCGGCTATCTGACATGAATGTCAACGCCAAACAACGCCAGGACTTTGAATGCGGACTGGGCATCATCGAAACTCGTGCCGCTTCACTCAATCGCTTTCTGCAGGCCTATCGTCAGTTAGCGCAGACACCGCCTCCAGTTTTACGGCAATGTTCGATATCAGCCTTGGTCAAACGTGTCACCGCTCTAGAAACTCGGGTCGATATCACCGTCGTCTCAGGCCCTGACATCACGTTGATGGCGGA
>Ga0265330_10001701_pt1 | contig 12446 bp, 12 predicted proteins | sample 41919metaG_FD_202083 | JGI IMG/M metagenome (GOLD analysis project Ga0265330, IMG submission 202083) | Rhizosphere microbial communities from Carex aquatilis grown in University of Washington, Seatle, WA, United States - 4-19-19 metaG | ecosystem: Host-associated > Plants > Roots > Rhizosphere... | reverse complement strand
AGGATCAGGTCGATTTCGACGGCTGGGTCGCCGACGCCGTGCACGCGCTGGGCATCTCGGTCGCACTCAAGAACTGCCCGGAACTCGTGACCAAGGTGGACCGGACCGGCCAGCGCCTGGTCGACAAGTTCGACTTCGAACTCGATGAGCAATGTCAGGAATACAGCGAGTGCGACAGCTTCACCGAGTTCACCAAATCCGGAAAGGCGATTTTCGACGTCGAGTACAAGACCAACCTAACGCTGAACTGCTCGCAGTTCAGCAGCTTGTCGATCGACGCGCTCAAAAAGGATCTTGACCTGGTAGGCGCGGGCGATCCCGGCTACCTGCGACAGACCTGTCCGTAGCGAACTTGAACATGGCGCGAGGGCGTGGCGCCGAGAAACGCTACCGCTTTGACCAGTACCGGACTCGGTCGCCAACCGCAACGATCTTCAAGACCTGCGAAATATTTACATTCACCGTATCGCCGGGTCCGTCTTCTGCGGATCTGAATATGTCTCAGGCACCACACTCGGTGACGAAAACGATGGCGGCTCGTTCAGCGCCCGTGGTTGGCAACAACGTCACCTGCGTTGCCGCACGATGCAAGTGAGCAGCGCCAGGGCGAAAAAGATCGAGCGCGCAGGCACGGACGACGGAGCCGTCCTGCACCCGCACCCGGAGCTCTTCCCGGCCACTTCGGGCGAGCCGGGCGCCGCGCCGTCGGGCAACGCGGCCGTGCCGCCGGTCGCCGTGCCGCCTCCGCTCGACGTCGATCCGCCCGCGGCTGTCGAGCCACCCGCGCCCGTCGATCCGCCCGCGCCCGTCGAGCCACCAGCACCCGTGGCGCCGCCCGCAGCGACCGTGCCCGCGTCGCCCGTGTCCGTGCCGAACTGGAACGCACCGAGATCGAGCGCCCCCGCGCTCTTTCGGACGACGGCCTTCAGAGGATGGACGTACTCGAACGCCGGCATGAGCGAAAACCCCGATCCCTCGCCCGGATCGACGCCCTTGCCGATCGCCGGCGATCCGCTCTGCAGGTGGTAGTCGTAGCTCGCCGCCGCGACGAAGAGCGGATCCTGTCCGACGAGGTTCGCGGCCGGGAGCGCACCGCTCGACAGCGGAGTGCCCGTGCCGACGAAGATGTTGTCGACGATCCCACTCGTGTCCGTACCGGCGGGGAACCCGATGAACGTCGAGCTCTCTCCGTCCACGAACGTGTTGCCGACGACGTAGAGCGTTTGCGTCGGGTTCGAAGCGCCTTCCTCCGCAAAATCGATCAAAAAGCCGTTGCCCGCCGACGCGTCCTTCTGGATCGTGTTGCCAATGACGTACGCCAGCCCGCCGTTCGGTATGTCGATCTGGATGCTCGTCGTCGTGTTCCCCTCGGAGCCGATGCGGTTGTAGAGGATGTAGTTTGCATAAGCGCGCGTCTTGACGAGGTGGGCGGTCTCGACATTGTGACTCCAGCTGTACTGGAGAGTGAACTTACCGAAGTGGTTCAGGTACATGTTGTGCGCGCACCCGCCCTGGTTGCAGCCGTCGCCGAGCCCGTTGTGGTCGAACTCCGAGGACTCGATCAGGACCTCGCCCGTGCCGTCCGTCGGCGGGCCTCCGAGAATGCCGTCCTGGTTGTCGTGGAAATAGCAGTTGCGGATCGTCAGGTTCGCCGCCTCGATCCGGATGCCCGCCCCGTTCCAGTCCGGGACCGCCGCGCCCATGAACTCGATGTTCTCGATCGTCACCTTGTCGCTGTCGACGACCCAGATCGCCTTGCCGTTCGAGATCGCGAACCCGTCGCGTCCATCTTCGCCCGGCCGCCCACGCCACGGATCGTCAGGTTGTCCTTGCCCGCCCCGACGTTGCAGGCGTCGCTCGTGTACGTCCCGGCGTCGATCTCGACGGTGTCGCCCGCCGCCGCGGCCGCGAACGCCGCACACGGTTTCGCGTACGTCTTGCCGGACCCGACCTGGAGCGTCGCCCCGAAGGCGACGGACGGCGTGAAGGTCAGAGCGATCAGCACGGCCCGAAGGCTCCGCCTGTTGGATTGAGTGGTCATGGGTCCCTCCTCGTCAGGGCGAAGGCCGCCCCGCGCGCTGGTGGGTGCCAGAGACTTGGTTGAGAGCGGCGAGTTTGTGTGTCGGTCGAGAAGTTGAACTAGCGAGCTTCCATCACCTCGAAGCCACAGGCGAGAAGGAGCGCGTTTCGCACCTCTGGCCAACGCCGCTCTGGCAGACTGCATAGGAGCGGTCCCATGCGGCCTTGTTGCGCCAGGGAGACATGGTCGAAGTTCAGCGCGCACGTCACTGGCATGCCATCGTCGTGGGTGAGAACCAATTCTGTGGCCAAGCCGCGGACCGTTCTCGTCACGGGAACTACGATCAATTCATTCAGATTTCCGATAACCTCGTTGCGGGTCAGGATCATCACCGGGCGGCGCTTGTCTGGAAGTCGAAATCACGCCAGATTCTCCCAACCTTCGGAGTCCCACGCGAGCGGTTCCTCATCGCTGGAGAATTCGTCTCGCCCGGGCGGAGTCATTCCGTACACGGAGGCGTCGCGCTCCGATGTTGCCTCGATAAGGCGCACCAAACGATCGCGCTCGCCGGGCGTCAGACGCGCCACCAGCGGTAGCAGATCGTTGGCAGTCAGAGGCTGCGGCATGTTCGCCACAGAACCTAGTCTATCAGGTGACAGACGGTTGAGCCAGGCGTCACCCGCGCACGAAGACGGTCAGGGCGAAATTCGCCCGCAGTCCGCAGGATCGCCACGCAGCTTGCGTAGGCCATGCGGCAGGGCGGGCAGAATTGCTCGCAGGTTCTCGACTGCTGCGCGCTCGGAGCCGGGCACGGACAGGATAAGTGTCTGGCCGCGCACGCCCGAGCAGGCCTCGGGGAACAGATCGCTCCACTCATGCCGCTCGGCGCCCGGCATGCCTTGCCGGGGACCTTGGATGCCCGGAAGCGATCTCACGCAAGCGCGATGGATCGCGAGCCAGCAGGCGCAGCAGGTTGCTCATTGGAACGCTAACCGCTTGTTTGCCAGACTCGTACTTCTGAAAGGCCCGCGGCCCGCCGCCGAGCACCTCGCCGGCGCGGCGCTGGCTGAGGCTCAGCTTCTCCCGCACCTGCGCCACTTCGTCGGGGCCGAGAACCTGGTCGACGTCGGCCTTGAGTTGCTGGAAAGCCCGATCGCGGGCCAGCAGCGGCTTGCCCGCGAAAATGGCCCCGCCACATTGCATGCACCACCAGGCCAGTGTCCTACAGGACCGCTCCCGGCCCTTGTAGACCAGTACGTCCGCTCGCCGTTCGTACCGCATCGTGCCCCCGCACTCCGGACAGGGCTGCGTCTTGGGTCGAGACATCTTCCTCTTTTCCACGACGAAAGGATGGCACCTTAAAGGTGCCGGTGCAAGGGACAAGGCACTGGGGACAGGATGGCATCCACGAGCGGGCCGTGCCGAAGCAAGTCCCCGGGCGGCCCCTTGCGACAGCGGCAGAGGTAGCTCACGCGTGCGCGAGTCCGAACGCAGAAGCCGCGTTGAGAGGCGTCGGTGCTGTCTCCACTACCTGCGCCACCACAAATCCACCGGTCGGTCCGAACGCCGCGATGGCAGCCGTAAATGCCTCGTCTTCGGTCTTGTGGGTGCTGACAACGGCGTCAGCTCTGAACACCACCCACAGCCCGGCATGCTGACGCAGGAGAGTCGGCAGCATCGCGCGGAATTTCTTGGTCTGCTCCAGGACCGTCTTCTCAAGTCGCGACATGGCACTCCTTCATATGCATTTCTTTTGTACCACATCCAGCCGGCACGAGAAATGGTGGAAGATGGCGCAACGGTCGTGGCAGTCCTTGCCGATCTGGGTGATGCCGAGGATCGCCTCGCCGCCCAGGCGCACGCGGCTGCCGAGTCCGAGCCGAGCCGAGGTCGAGCCCGGCGACGATCAGGTTCTCGGCAAAGGCGCTTGCCTGCAGATCGGGGCGACCGGCCTGCTTGAAGCTTCCAAGATCCGGACACAGTCGGCAACCGCAACAATCTTCACAACCTACGAAACACCTACGTTCACCGTATCACCGGGTCCGTTTTCTGCGTTTCTGAATATGTCTCAGGCACCACACTCGCGATTTTCGCCCCGCGGCCCAACTTGCCGCTATGAGGAACCATCTGTTGTAAGGTTAGGGCCATGCCACACCCGGGCGTGAAGAAGATCTTGGATTCTCTCAACCGCGACGTACTGAATCAGCTGGCCCTTACCGTGGACATTCCGCATCCGGGGGAGGGCGGCCGAGCTCGGGAGAACGTCCTTGCAGGCTATCTTCGCCGACTCCTGCCAAAGGAGTTCGCGGTTGACACGGGCTTCGTTTTTGATGCCGGCGGCAAGATGAGCAAGCAGATCGACATCGTAATCTATCGGGCCGACTACTTTCCGGTTTTCGAAATCGGCGGAATAAAGCACTACATTGTCGAATCTGTGGCGGCGGTAATCGAAAACAAGGCATCTATTGCCAGCCAAGAAAAGCTGTCCAGTGCACTAGAGAATATCAAGTCAGTCAAGCAGCTCGACCGAACGGGCTCTGGAAAGAACTACGTTCTCATTGGCAGGAACCAGGGTGGTCCGGTTAATCCGTGGGATTTCTGTCATCAGATCTTCGGCGCCATCGCAACCGAGAATTCTTTGGCGAGTGATGGCCTCAGGGATGGTCTGCTGAAATTCCTTCGTGAGAATGACCGGAAATGGTGGCCCAATACTTACGTCGACGTTAGAGGGCTGACCGCCTGCTTCCTCAAGAGGGATCCCAAGACGACCACGAAAGTTTCAGATACCATGGACGCCGAATACCTGGCTTTCACGAATCCGGCAGCTCCGGACGCGCCCCCTCCGCTTCTGGAGCTTACGGAGCGACTTCTTGATTTTCTCAGAGTCGCCCAAATCGTGGACTATTCGCCATCGGCATACCTTGGCGGAGGAGACATCAGGACCCGTGGAGACTGGAAGATATGAATCGGCCGGAGGTGGCCGGGTGGATCCATGGCCTGGGCCATAGTCATTTTGAATGGGTTTTTCGATGGTCGGAGAACCCTCACGGGCCGAATCGGCACGGTCCCGGCGGCGTCCGCGCGGCCCGGCGGGGCGGGTTTTGACGATCACGGCGAAACTCGCCCGCAGTCCTCGGGATCGCCGCGCAGCCTGCGTAGGCCGTGCGGCAGGGCGGGCAAGATCGCGCGCAGGTTCTCGACCGCGGCGCGCTCGGAGCCGGGCACGGACAGGATCAGGGTCTGGCCGCGCACACCCGAGCAGGCGCGCGAGAGCATGGCCAGCTTGGTGTGGGCCAGCGAGGCGGCGCGCATGGTTTCATCGAAGCCGGGGGTGGCCCGTTCGATCACGTCGCGCACGGCCTCGGGGGTGATGTCGCGCGGGGAAAGACCTGTCCCGCCCACCGCGACGACGAGATCGATGCCGTGGCCGTCGGCGTAGTGGCGCAGGCGTTCGGCCAGCGGGGCGCGCTCGTCGGGCAGGATCTCGGTGCGGTAGATGTGCGCGGGCAAAAACTCGCGCAGCAGAGCGGCTACCGCGGGGCCAGCGGTGTCCTGTGTGACGCCGGCGGCGCAGCGGTCGCTCAGGGTCAGCACCACGGCCTGGAAGACTGAGCGCGGGACCGTCGCCTCGATCTCGACGGGATCGCCCACTGCCACAGCGCCGCCCGCCAGCACGCGGGCAAACAGGCCCACGCGCGGCATGATGCAATCGCCGGTCTGGCGGAAGATGGCGCAGCGGTTGTGGCAGTGCTTGCCGATCTGGGTGATGCCGAGGATCGCCTCGCTGCCCAGGCGCACGCGGCTGCCGAGCCCGAGCGAGCCGAGGTCGAGCCCGGCGACGATCAGGTTTTCGGCAAAGGCGCCTGCCTGCAGATCGAGGCGACCGGTTTGTTTGAAGGACTCGATATCGTCATGGCCGAGGATGCTGACCTGACGATGGCCGGGCCCACTGTGCGCGTCGCCCTCAATGCCGTGATCCGCGCGCAGCCGTGCGGCGGGCAGCGCGGTCTTGGGCATGCCCCTGCGCTCGCTGATGCAGATCGCTTCAACCCTTCCGGGCATGACGCGCTCCCTTGCGCAGGAAATGCCCCGAGCGGCCCCCGGATTTCTCCAGCAGGCGAATGGGGCCGATGACGATGTTCTTGCTCGCGGCCTTGCACATGTCGTACACGGTCAGTGCCGCGACGCTGGCCGCCGTCAGGGCTTCCATCTCGACACCGGTTGCGGCGCGAGCGCGCGCCATGGTCTCGATGAGCACGCGGTCGCCGACGATAGTCGCGTGGACCTCGATAACGTCGAGGGGCAAAGGATGGCACAGGGGGATGAGGTTCGCGGTCTGCTTGGCGCCCTGGATGCCGGCCAGGCGTGCGGTTTCGAGCACGTTGCCCTTGGACAGCGCTCCCGTGCGCCGCAGCCGCGCAGCGAGGGCGCGGCCCAGGATGACCACGGCCTCGGCGCGCGCCATGCGCGCAGTCGGCAGCTTGGCGGTCACATCCACCATGCGGGCGCGGCCGGCCTTGTCGAGATGAGAGAGTGGCGGTTCTTTCATTTCACACGCTAACCACCTACCGAGGACATGGGCATGGGGATGCAGAAGGGGCCAGACGGGCGTTTGCATGCGAGGGCGACATGCAGGGCGGCGGCGATGCGCTCGTCGGCGGAGGCATCAGGGTCGCGCAAGAGGCCGAGAATGCCGATGTGGTCGCGGCGACCGAGGCAGCCGAGCAAGCGACCATCGGCGGTGAGGCGCAGGCGGCGGCACCCGAAACAGAAGGGCTGGCTGTTGGCAGAGATGAAACCGACCGTGCCTTGCTTGCCGTCGCGGGTGGTCACGCTGAAGCGCCGGCTCGACGAGGCCGGCTCGTGGGCAATCGGCGCAAGATCGAAGGTGCGGGCCAGACGTTCGCGCAGCTCGGCGGATGTCATGAACCAGGCCTGGTAGTCCCGAGGGCGCAGGCCTGAGGGCATGAGCTCGATGAAACGTTGCTCGCAGCCGCGTTCGAGGGCGCGGGCGACGAGAGCCTCCGCCTCGTGGTCGTTCACCCCGCGCATGACCACGGTGTTGATGCGCACGGGAACAAGGCCGGCCGCGAGCGCGGCGTCGATGCCGGCGAGGCTGTGCGCAAGCACGCCACCCTGAGCGGCGCGCGTGAAGGTTTCCGGGTCGAGGGAATCGAGACTGACGTTGACACGGTGGAGTCCGGCCTGGCGCAACGGCCGCGCGAGCGCCGCCAGGCGCTGGCCGTTGGTGGTCAGCGCGAGGTCGGGCACGCCAAGGGGCGCGAGTGCCGCCACCAGGTCCACGATGTCGCTACGGCCAAGAGGCTCGCCGCCGGTGAGGCGAACTTTGGCGACGCCGTCCGCGGCCTGGGCCACGCGGACAAAGCGGACGATGTCCTCGGCACGCAGGCGATCACGGGCGAGCGCACGCTCCTCCTTGTACGGACGGCAGTACACGCAGCGGAGCGGGCAGCGGTCGGTGACCGAGATGCGCAGCACGAGGGGCTCTGGCACGGTCGTCATGGCCACACCCGCCAAGGGCGAAAATCGACCAGCGCACCCTGATCCAGGCCGCGCGCGTCGGGGGGCACGATGACCGCGCCGTCCGCGCGAGCGCCGGCCGCGAGGTCGGCCGAGCTTTGGCTGTCCACCGGCGTGACCTCGGCCCCCGACGTGTTCCACGCCAGCGTGGCCAGGACGTAGCGCTGGTAGCCGGGCGTGTTGGCGATCGCCTCGCGCAGGCTCGCGCGCACCAGTGGGCGACAGTCCGCCTCGGGCCAACCGGCCATACGGCGCAAGGCCGGCAACACGAATTCGTGCAGGGTGGTGGCCGCGCTCAGGGGATTGCCGGGCAGGCCGAAGACCAGGCGAGAGTCAGGCGCTGTGGCGAAGAGGAATGGCTTGCCCGGCTTCATGGCCACGCCGTGAACGTGGGGGCTCGCGCCGACCGCGGTGACGGCCGCCGGAACGAAATCGTACGCGCCCACGGACACACCGCCGCTCAGCACGACGGCGTCTGCGCTCGCGAGCCCTTGCCTTAGCGCCGTCGTCACGGCATCGAGATCGTCGGAAACCCGGGAGGCAGACGCTACAGAAATTCCCGCTGCGCGGAAAGCCGCCGTCAGCATGGGGCCATTGGCATCGCGCTCCTGGTGCGCGCCCACTTCAGCCTCCGGGGGCACAAGTTCACGCCCGGTGGCGATGATCGCGACGCGCGGCCGGCGAAATGCGCGCAGGCTCGTGCGCCCAGTGGCGGCGGCGATGGCGATTTGCAGGCTACCGAGCACCGAGCCCGCGGCAACGAGCTCGCCGCCGGCCCGCGCGTTCTCCCCCTGGCGCAGAATGTTTGCGCCCGCCGGCTCGGCCCTGACGAATGTGACTTCACCGGCGCCCGCCGAGCGCGTGTCTTCGACCTGGACCACAGTGTCGGCGCCGGGTGGGAGGTTGGCGCCGGTGAAAATGCGTGCGCAGGTTCCGTCGGTTACGACCGGCGCCGCGGGTGAGCCGGCCGCCACTTCACCGACGATCGGAAGAGTGACGGGCATCCGTAGCAAGTCCGCAGCGCGGACCGCGAACCCGTCCTTCGCCGAGCGGTTGGCAGGAGGCATGTCGCGATCCGCAAGCACGGGCACGGCCAACACGTAACCAAGAGCCTCGTCGGCGGAGATCTCGGTCGCAGGCAAGCACGTCGTGTGCGCTAGGATGGACGACCAAGCTTGCTGTGGTGTGAGCAAGACAGATCCTACTTTTTGCAGGTCACCTCGAAGATGGTCATCGGACTGGGGCTGCCCGGCATCTTGGCCTCAAGCTTGTGAACGAACTCCTTTTCGCTCTTCTTAATGAAGCTGTGTTTGCTGCTCATCTTGCCCATGAAATTCGAAGCTTCGAGATCCCAGGTCATCGTGTCGCCCGACCAGCCCGTGCTGGTGCCGGTAGCGTGGTCGCCATTGGACTGAAATTCGTCGCGAACGAACGTCTTGGAAAGGGCGTCCCAGCCCCAGGTGCCCATGGCGGTGATGGCCATGGGGTAGTCCTTGGTCTTCTGCTCAATGTAGACATAGCTTTGCCAGAAGCCGCCCAGTTCGTTCTTGACCTTGGCAGTGGCTTTGATCTTCGCGGTCTTTCCCGGTCCCAAGTTGGTCGTGCCCGTGCAGGTCCAGTTGCCCACGAACATCTTGAGGGCATCGTTCTCGGCGGCCGGCTTGCTGGGGGGCGCGGGGGACTCCTGCGCGACAGCCGAGCCGACGCCAGCCAAGGCGGTCAACAAAAGGGTCGTCGTGGTGAAGTGCTTGGTGAATCTCATGCGAACCTCCTGAGAATGGATTGCTCGATTCCGGCGCAAAATCCGCGCGGGGATTGTAATTAGCCGGTCTCTGTCTGGTTCGATTCCCCGCTTGGCAAATACGTTTCGCGATAGATGGAACGGCTGCGCGTTTGTGCCGGTTTCGCCGACCGAGGCGCGCTCATGGGGCGTGGTGCAAGCGCTTGACGATCTGTGGTGACCATATCCCCTGCCCAAAGTGACGCGAATACGCAGGCTCGTTCATCAAACCGGCTCGTGGAGAATACGAACATGAAGAAGGCGAGTGCAGTAGTGGCAGTTTCGGTGGTGTTCGGCTCGCTGGCTCTGGGCTGCGGCAGCTCGCCCAGCAGCCAAGGCCCACCCACAGTGGTCGCAGACGCTGGGGGCGGTTTCTACACGCTGTCTGGACGGGCAGCGCGTGGGATGGACATCTCGCCGGTGCCGTTGGCAATCGACGGCCTGCCCCCTGATCGGCTCGAAGTGATCGGCGCCGGGAGCTACCTGGTGAACGCCGTGGGTAGCTGCGGGCATTGCCATGACCAGGAGACGCCGACGGGGCCCGTGTTTCTGGCAGGCGGGAACCAGTTCGGGACAGTCTCCGCCCGCAATCTCACTCCCGATCCGACCACTGGCATGAAGCTCACCGAGGCCGAGTTCATCGAGGTGCTTCAAACCGGCAAGGATTTCCGCAATTCGACCGATGCCAACCCGGCCTCCCTGGTGGTGATGCCCTGGGCCGGCTTCCGCTGGCTGTCGGTCACGGACATGAAGGCGATCTATGCCTATCTGAGGGCCATTCCGGCGGTGACCCACCTGATCCCCAGCGATACCAAGCCGATCACGCCACCGGTCGCTGCACCGACCGCGTACGACGACGGAGATGTGGCTCGTCCGCTACCCGCCGACCCGGGCCAGGACCCGGACCATACAGCGAGGGGCTTGGCGATTTCGCCTCTCGCCAACCCGCTGACTGCGGACACAGTGTACGGGCGCGGGAGCTACCTGGTGAACGCCCTGGCGGGATGCAACGATTGTCACACCAATCCGAACCGAACGGGTCCGCCTGGCTCGGGCAAGATCAACACCGCCGCATTCCTGACCGGCGGCGCGGTTTTCAATCCGCCCCCACCCGTCCAGGCCGCCACCGGGTACAACCGGACCATGTCGGAAAATCTCATCGGCGCGGCCAATGGGTTTTTCGCCCACGCTCATTTCGACACATTCCTGTCGTTGATAGTCGAGGGGACCCACGTCGACGATCCGAAACCAATGCCACTCGGTTGGCCGATGCCCTGGCAGTATTTCCGGACCATGACGGTGGAGGACCTCGAGGCTGTGTTCGTGTACTTGAATGGCCTGCCACGCCCAACCGGAGTCAACGACAAGACGCCGCAAGTGCCGACCATGTACTGTACTGGCGCGCCCGGTTGCACGGCGATAGGCGGCACCTGCGACCTCGCGGCGCAGGAGTGCGTCGGGATGACGTGTGCCACCAGCGCCGACTGCGGGGCTTGCCAGACCTGCACAGCAGGCGCCTGCGCCGAGCCTGTCGCTGGCGGCGGAGGGCTGAACGACTGCACGACGAATGGAATCTAGCTTCGGCCTGGCGTGCCCACGCCGAAGAGACAATGGGCACGACAAGCCGGGTAACCGAGCGCCCCATCCAAAGAAAGAGGCCGACTTCAGACAACCCGTTTCGACACCAAAGAAGGGAGATATGACATGGCAATCAGCGTGTATTTCGCGGAAGCCAATTTCACGGCGAAGACGTATGCCGAGGTAATCAAGCGCCTGGAAAAGGCCGGCTTGGGAATGCCAAAAGGCAGGCTCTACCACGCCAGTTTTGGAGACGAAAACAACCTCCAGGTCTTCGATGTATGGGAGTCGCAAGAGACGTTCGCAAAGTTCGGCGAGACGCTGCTGCCAATCATGGCCGAGATTGGCTACAAGCCACCGACGCCGATCTTCTCCCCCGTGCACAACACCATCATCGGCCGCTAAGCAGCCCATCCCTTGGCGGCCTCGTGGCACACTTGGAAGGTGGCCAGGAGTCGATCTGCCTTGCAGTGTGCTCGCAGGCTTTGACTTGCGGTCATTCTTGCTGGCGCTGGCCGACGAAGGCGTCCTGTATGCGCCCCGGCGCCCAGACCGGCGGCCGTCCTGGAAGTGCAGCTTCTGCCCGACCGAGTCCCGCCCTTGGTCGCGCTTGGCAGCACGATCGAAAAGGACGGGTACCTTCGTCGCGTCTATGGCCGACCGAATGGTGAAGCGCTCATCAATGTGACGCTGGCGCACCTTCTTGAATTGCCGTGACAATCAAGTCGGCTTCGGCCCTCATTCCCGCTGCATTGGGATGATACGCAGCCACGGCCGGATTGGCTTGGCCTTCGACCCAGCGCTGGTCCGCTGGAGCGCAGGCGTCGTGTCCATGACTCGGACCGTACACGTCAACAAAGTTCACGCCGGCCGTCGTCGCCGCCGAACTGAACGCCGCTTGGAGCCTCGAGCCAACCTGGGCGAGGAATGTGGCATCGGCGGCTTGCACCGGCACGTCCGGCGGGCAGGGTACCGCGGGATCCGGGAGAATCATTGGGTACGCGACCAGGTAGATGCGAGCAGCGGGAGCTGCCTGTTTCACTCTGCCGAGCATCGCGACGAGCTTGTTCTCAACTTGATCCAAGAGGATGTCGATTGCCGCGGAATCGACATCGGGGGCGGCCGCGTCGGGGCTGGCTACGAGACACGACTTTCCATTCACACCGTCGCTGCCGCACGCGACGAACGACGCATAATAATTGACGCCATTCCCACCGACGGTGATCGTGATGACACGAACATCCGGCGTGACCGCACCAATCTGGAGTGGGTTCATCGACTGGGGTGTGTCGATGATATTGTCTATTGTCGCGCCGATGCAGGACACCTCCGTGAGGTCCAGGCCAACTTCGGCTGCAACAAGGTGCGCGTAGTTGTGGGTGGACCTTCCGCAGGACTGGCCGGGCACCGTATCTGGTATCATCGGACCCGCCGCAAAAGAGTCGCCCATTGCCACGTATTTGTTGGAACTCGCCGCCGCGTCGGCCGTGCAGTTCGTCCCGCAAGCCGTCGCTCCGCCTGTGTTAG
>Ga0265330_10001700_pt1 | contig 12448 bp, 14 predicted proteins | sample 41919metaG_FD_202083 | JGI IMG/M metagenome (GOLD analysis project Ga0265330, IMG submission 202083) | Rhizosphere microbial communities from Carex aquatilis grown in University of Washington, Seatle, WA, United States - 4-19-19 metaG | ecosystem: Host-associated > Plants > Roots > Rhizosphere... | reverse complement strand
GATCGCCGGGACGGCGGCAGCCGCCCTCCTCCTCGCCGCGGTAAGCCTCCATTCCCAGGAAACGCCCATCCCGACTACCTTCGCCGCAGGCGACGCGCCGAGCCAAACCGTCGACGCGGGCTCCTCGGCGACGCCGCCCGAGTCCTCGCAGGGCATACTCGGCTTCAAGAGCAAAGTGGGCTTCCACAAGTTCTCCGGCTGGATGTCGGCGGGGCTCCTCCTCGCCGCGGGGGTCGTCGGAGGCATCCACGCCCTGAGCATGAAGTCGGAAGCCCACGCCTGGCGCGACGCCCACGACATCCATGAATACGATACGGGGGACTGCGTCGACGAGATCGAGCACGTGTGGAACGATCCCGGCCAGCAGGCCCTGCGCTGGACCCACGTGGGCCTCCTCGCCGCCGGCGAAACCTTCTACCTCGCCAATGCCTTTACGGGGACGAGCCTGATGGCTCCGCTGGCGCCGGGATGGAACAAGCCCAGGATCCACCGCTACGCCTTCTTCGTGCACGCCACTCTCATGGTGGCCGAGGGAGTTCTGGGCTTCATGACGAGCGATGCCCTGAAGCGCGGCGATCACGGACAAATGATGGATCTCCTCACCGCGCATGCGGCGATCGGCATCGCGATCCCCCTCGTCATCATAGGATCGGGGGCAATCATGAGCCGACCGGAGGCGGCGCCTTGACGGGGACGGCATATACCGAGAGAGAATCCGGCAGGCCGCTCGGCGGGGCTGCCGGACGCTAGGCGCGCCGGTCGTTAGCCTTTACGAAGACTTCGGGGAGGACGAGGTTCTCCTTAGTCTTGGCGCTCGTCGGAGCCCAGACTATGGTCTCATCCTTGAGCATGCGGTAGATAGTCGCCTCGATCTCATCCTGCCCCGCGCCGAGGTGCGTGTTGATCCAACGCTTCATCGCCTCGACGTTGACCTTGATCCCTCCCTCGTGGATCTTCTCGCCGTGGCGGAGGGCGAAATCGGACATCCCGCGGGCTATGCGCTCCTTCGGCATGGTTTCGATGAGCTCGGAGACCTGGTCGTTCGAACGCCGTATCCTCGCCGCGAGGACCTTGATGATCTTGAGCGCGAACTTGCCGTTGCCCAGGATCATCGACTCGAAGGTAGGGCCGTCCACGGCGAGGACCTTGGTCTTCTTGACTGCGGTGGCGGAGGCCGATCGGGGCCTCTCGTCGAGGAGGGCCATCTCGCCGAAGAAATCGTTGGGCGTATCCACGGTCTTGATCACGGTCTCGCCGCGCTCGACCTTCTTCTTGAGCTCCACTGCCCCCTCGAGGAGGACGTACATGAGGTCGCCCTGCTCGCCCTCCTTGAAGACGACGTCGCCGGGTTCCAGCAGCTTCACGTTATCGGTGGCCATATACGTAACAGTATAGGCCCGGGATGGAGCCGGCACAAGCATAAGGCGCCTTCAGGCTCGCGCGGCCGGCGGGACCTCCGGCGTCACTCCCGATCCCGCCTCGGGCGGCCTCTTGCGCTCGAGCTTATTGAATCGGTTCGCCATGAAATACCAAGCGTCCTTGGTATAATTCCGCGGCAGAGAGGATATTCGCCTCAATAACCTCTTCGATACGCCGCCCGAGAGGGCCAATTCGCTCCCGGCCATCACCAGGGCTTCCTGTACGGACTGCAAGTGGGAGAACAGGGTCGGCTCCTCGTAGAGCGCCGTTGCGCCCGGCCGTACGATCTCCGCGACCAAGGGCGCCTTGAAGCCCCGCGCGTTGCTCCGGAACATCTCCTTGAGCGGATCGAAATGCTCGATCTCCGGGAAACCGTTGGTCGCGAACATCGCCGTATACCTTTCTCGCGGCCTCCGGTAGAACGGGTGCCTGGTCGTAGCGCCGATCCTGCTGAACTGGTTCTCCAAGAAGATGAATTGCCTGTCCAGCAGGGCCTTCAATCGCGCGGGGACGGAGTCGATATAGACCGGAAACGCGTAGACCGTGAGATAGGAATCGAAAATCCCGTCCACGATGGCCGCGGCGCCGTCGCCTATGACGCATTTCCCCTCGCCCTTCCTTTCCCAGCACGAGAAGCAGCCCCTGCATGGCTCGAAGCTCACATCCCTATCATAGACGTCGATTTCCTCGACTTTCGAACCGGCGCTCTCCATGCCGTCGATCAAGCGCTTCAAGAAGAAATAGGTGTATCCGTTCTTGGCGCGCGGGCTCCCGTTTATCACTAATATCTTTTCCGGCTTTTCCCATTTCGTCGCCCGCGGCTCCTCCCATTCTTCGGCCTCATCCCTGAAGCGTATCGAGTTAACGTTCAAGGCCTTCCCCAAGGCCTTGAATAATCCCATGTTCCCCTTGACCCTCGTCCTCCCGAGCATGATGCTCAGCGCGGGATTGACTGTCTGGTTCGCGATCCCGAGCCACTCGTCCGCCGTCGTCTCCACCGTCGCGTCCGGATTCGGATGCTCGCCCCTCGAATAGCTCATTCCCCCGTTCCTGATATCGAGGAAATAATGGAAGGTTCTTCCCCCGGCCTCCAGTTCGAATTGGAAGACGGCGTCCTCGCCGGCGTAATCGGCCGGCGTGTAGATTACCAGGGGCGTCAGGTAGAAGAGCCTATCGAGGTTGTCCTCTACCGTCATCGACTTCAGCATTCGGGCGTCTCCTTTATCGGGCTCATGGCGGCGGCGGAGGTCGCGGATGGCCGGGCCGAAAATCGTCTTTTAGTTTATAACATTAACAGTTTACTTATTAAACCTTTAATCGTCAAGCCTCGTCGACGCTCGTCCCGACCGACAAGGGATCAGCGTTGCTCCGCCAGTCGGCGAAGGTTCCTTGACGCTTGATAGTTCTATATATAAACTGTTTGTAAAACGAACTCCCAAGGGGCTTCGGCGTGGACTTCACCGAATCGGAACTCTATCTCCTTCACGAGACCGTCCTCTTCCTCGACCGGATCGCCGAGGAGGAGATATTGCCTCCCTTCGGCGTGACGTACGCCGACTGCCTCCTGCTCATCAAGATCGGCCATCACCCCGGAGCGACCCAGCAGGAGCTCGCCGAGTACCTGAACGTCGGGAAATCCTCGCTGAGCCAACGCCTAGGATTCCTGCTCGAGCGCGAGCTGGCCGTCCAGGAAGTACGCCCGGGGAACCGCCGGGAGAAAAGGATACACTTGAGCCCGGCCGGACTTAGGCTGACGGAGAAGTGCGAGGATGCGCTCGCCCGCGCGGGCGAGTCGATCTTCAAGGGCCCCCGGATCGAGCGCGCGAGCTGGCGAGCCCGACTCAAGGCCATCAGGAACCGACTCGCCGAGGCCGCCCGCGAAGGCTAGGAGGCCTAGGGCGGCTATATAGCGTCGGACCTTGACATATATCATTATTATATATATCCTGTTGATATGCCGAAAGAGAACCGGACGAAATACGCCATCCTGGGCATGCTCGACCTCTGCCCCATGTCGGGCTACGACATACGCAAGATGTCCGCCTTCAGCATTTCCCACTTCTGGAAAGAGGACTACGGCCACATCTACCCGACCCTCAAGCTCCTCCTGGAGGAAGGCCTGGCGACCAAGAAGGAGGAGCCCGCGGGCGACGGGAAGCCGGGAAGGCATTCGTATTCCATTACCGCCCAGGGAAGGCGCGCCCTATCCGCGTGGCTTGCCGCGGCCCCGAATCCGCCCAACCTCCGCATCGAGCTCCTCTTGAAAGTCTTCTTCGGCGCGAGGGCCAAGAAAAAGGACATGGCGCCGATGCTCGAGGCGCAGGAAACCGCCTGCCTCGCCGCCCTCGACGAGCTGCTCGAAACCGAGAAGCATCTTCTCGGCGAGATCGACGCGGGGGGAGAGGGGGGCCGCATGGCCCGCTTCCAGCTCATGACCCTCCGTTACGGAAAGCGCTATTACGCGAGCCTCGGCGAATGGTGCCGCGAGACTCGCGAAGAGCTGGACGCCGCGGATTAACCGGGCGTCCGAATAAGGAGACTCGCATGAAGATATTGGTATTGGGCGGGAGCCCCAAGGGAGAGACGAGCGTCACGATGCAGTACGTCCGGTGGATCGGGGAGAATCTCCCCGGCCACGAAGTCGAGACTATCCAGATCGCGTCGCGCATCGGCGTCTTGGAAAAGGACGGGGAGGCGTTGGGGGCGGTACTCGAGAAGATCCGCGGAGCCGACGCCCTGCTCTGGGCTTTCCCGCTCTACGTGTTCACGGTGTGCTCTCAGTACAAGCGCTTCATCGAGCTGATCTGGGAGCGCGGCGCCGAAGGCGCCTTCGCCGGCAAGTACGCCGCGTCGCTGTCGACCTCGATCCATTTTTTCGATACGACCGCCCACCAGTACATCCGCGAGGTCTCCGAGGACCTCGGCATGGCCTTCACCGGCTCCTTCTCGCCGAGGATGAACGACCTTCAAGACGGCGAATGCAGGAAGCAGCTCATCGTCTTCGCCGAGAGCCTCGCGGAAGCGGCGAAGGCGAAGCTTCCGATTCCCCGGTGGAGCGCTCCGCTGCCGGAGCGCGAGGCGCCCCTCGCTTCCGCCTACGAAAGCGCCGGAACCGCCGCGAAAGCCTCGGACGGCGCCGCGAAGGGCAAGAAAATCCTCGTCCTCGTCGACTATCCCGAACTGGCCATTGGCGCCATGGCCCGGCGCTTCGCCGGAGCGGCCGCCGCTTCAGGGTCCGAGGTCGAAATACTCGCCCTCGAGGACATGGGGATCAGGGGCGGCTGCCTGGGCTGCCTCAAGTGCGGCCAGGCCAACCATTGCGCCTACGAGGGGAAAGACGGCTTCATCGAAGCCTTCAGGTCGAAAGTGCAGACCGCCGACCTCCTGGTTTTCGCCGGCACGACGCGCGATCGCGCCCTTTCGGCCCGATGGAAGGCCTTCCTCGATCGCGGCTTCTTCAACACGCACCAGCGGGTCTTGAGGGGCAAGCAGTTCCTCTACCTCGTCTCGGGTCCCCTCTCGCGGCTCGACAATCTCCGGCAGACCCTCCAGGCCTACGTCGAGTGGCAGGGCGGCAATCTCGTCGACTTCGTCTCCGACGAAGTGCGCACGGGGCCCGAGCTCGATGCCCTCGTGGACGCGGCGACGCTGCGCTCGGCAGCCGCGCTCGAGTCCGGCGAGATGAAGCCCGCGACCTTCCTCGGCGTCGGCGGCATGAAGATATTCCGCGACGACATCTACGGCGAGCTGCGCATCGTCTTCAAGGGCGACTATCGCGCGTACAAGCGCGACGGTACCTACGACTTCCCGCAGCGCAGGCCGCTCAAGCGCCTCGCCGTGTGGCTCGGCTACTGGATCACCTCGATCCCCGCCGTGTACCGTCGCATGATCGCTAACTTCCCGGCTTTCATGATCATGCCGTACAAGCCGATCTTCGCGCGCAAATCCAAATAAGGGGCAGTATACTAGGGGGAAGGGGGGCAGCCATGGTCCAACGCGAGATCGTACGCGCCTTCGGGGGACTCGAGACTATGGACGGAGCGGGCGTGAGGCTCATCCGCCTCTTCGGCAACCGCGAGGCCGAGCTCCTCGATCCCTTCCTCCTCCTCGACCTCCTCGGGTCGGAGGATCCCGAGCTCTACCTGCCGGGCTTCCCCCGGCATCCGCACCGCGGCATCGAAACGGTCACCTACATGCTCGCGGGCACAGTGCGCCACGGCGACAGCATGGGGAATTCCGGTTACATAGGCCCGGGCGACGTGCAATGGATGACCGCCGGATCGGGCATCATCCACGAGGAGATGCCCCAGAGCTCGCCCCTCGGTATCCGCGGCTTCCAGCTCTGGGTCAACCTGCCCGCGGCCGAAAAGATGGTAGACCCCGCGTACCGCGGCTTCGGCGCCACCGAGATCCCCGTGGAAAAAATTCCGGGTGGCGAGGCGCGGATCATAGCGGGAAGCTTCGGCCGCACCAAGGGGCCGGTGCAGGGCCTAAAGCGCGACCCCGTATTCCTCGACCTGCGCCTGGGCGACGAAGGCTCCGCCGTCCTGGACGCGCCGCGGGGCGAGACGGCCTTCGCCTGCGTCTACGAGGGCAGTCTCGAGCTGCCCGCCGGCGCGGAGGCCCGCGCGAACTCCGGCCTCCCCCTCTGTCTCCTCTTCGGCGAGGGCGACGCAGTCCGCTTCAAGGCCGGGCGGGAAGGCTGCTCCCTCGTCTTCGCCTGCGGCAGGCCCCTGGGCGAGAAAATCGCCTGGGGCGGGCCCATCGTGATGAACACCCAGGCCGAGCTCGAGCTGGCCTTCAAGGAATATAAAGAAGGGACCTTCATTAAGAAGCGTGCGACTTAGGCGAGTGCATTTCCTCGGACTGCAGTTGACATGGCCTGTCGCAGGGAAAGCGCCGCCCCTTACAATCGCTGGGTTGCAAGAATTTTTGAACGATCTTTGAAAGTCTAAAATTCACATTTAGGCTGTCTACCATTTGGGGAATGATCTATTCCATTGGGGAAGAATTAGTTAGTTGTCTACAGAATCGGGGGAAATCCATAAGCACCTCGCTAAAAAAGGATACGAGGTGGGAAATCTGTAAGAAGGAAAACTACTTTATAATATTAATATGGTTGAATCGTGAATGCAAGTATGGGAAAGTGGTGTTGTCCACGCAAGTGGCTTTCTTGTCATGAATAGATTATCCTAAAGCTTCTTGAATACGGAGGTGGCTATGGCAATGAAAATGGGCGACTATCTTGTATCTGTAGGCGTTCTGACTGAAAACCAGGTAGCCGACGTTATCCGAATTCAAAAAGAAGGGGATACTCGAAAGTTTGGCGACATTGCCGTATCACAGGGCTTCATGGAAGAGGGCTCAATCAAGAGATTCAATGAGTATGTTGCCGCGAACTAAAAATTAGGCGGGGGTATCCCCGCCTTTCGCATTCTTGGCTGTTCATTCTCGTCCCTACCTCGCCGGTTTCCCCTTCCCCAAGTCTTTCATCATGAGATACTCATCAACACCAGGAGAAAAGAGGCTCGGGATCGTGCCGACTCTGATATACCCATTCTTCTCATAATATCCCTTCGCTTTTCGGTTCTTCTTGCCGAGCAGGAGGAATACCTTCTTGAAAAATGGATAGCCCTGATCCTGCACGATCCTCTTCTCGGCGTCAGCAAGAAGCTTCGTCCCAATCCCGCCGCCTCGAATGTCCTTCCTGACTGCGATGAGGTGGATGTAAGCGAAGATGTTGAACGTCCCATTCATGACGATACGGTAAAAACCAAGAACCTCGCCGTCCTTGTCCTTGGCAACGAAGAGTTCATGTTTCTTCGTCGCTTCCTTCAGGATGGGTTCGGCTACCTCCCGCGAGAAATACTCCTCTCCAAGATATGAGTCGAGGAGAATCTCCAAAGCGAGGAGGATATCGGCTTTGGTCGCTTCAACGATAGTCATGGAACCCTTCATGGTTTGCTCCTTAAAAAGCAGTGTTTTCTTGAACAAGCTCCTCAAGAGCTTCCATTGCCTGCCCTGCCTTGCCCTCGGGAATGAATATATGGTCATGGAAGAATGCCGCAACAACATTCGCACTTATTCCATGATCAGCCAATTTAGTCGAAACGGCGGCGGTTAGCCCAACTGCTTCGAGGCTTGAATGAACAGTGAGCGTGATGCGTTTGAAGACGCCTTGGTAGGGAAGATTGTTGCTATCCGCTTTCCCTTTGTCGATAATTAGCGTCTTTCCCTCGTCTTCTGAGATCAGAGCCCATGGCTCCAACCGAGCAAGGTTGTTCATACTTGCTGTCGCAGTTATGAAGACAAAGCGTTCATCGCTGAGTGATGGTTTCATGGAGGAGAGGAGCTTGGAGAGATTGGTTTCACCGCTCATGGCTCCTCATTATATCGACTTGAAGTTGGAGATCACTTCCCGTGTCTCCGGCACGGAGGAAAGCTTGACCATTGTGCCAAGAGTCCCAATCTCATCCCATAGATTCATGAGTTCCTCTGATTCCATCGCCTTTCTCTTCGCTGGCATGCTGATCCACTCAAAGACAGAGATGATCGTCCCGTCGATCGATTTCATGAGGAAGGAGCAGGGAGAGATGCCGCCGAGAGATTTCAATAGCGGTGCTTGCTTCTTGAGAAGGGAGAGTAGCTTCCGCTCATGACCTTCATGTGCTCGATACGCAACGATTCCCATCAGTCCCATGGCAATTCCCCCTACCTTCAGATTATCTCTCAAAACCAGTCGAGAAGGAAGTATGATTGAAAAAGAGGGGCTCGAAGTCTCCTCGCCCTGTTCAACCTCTTTGCTATTTCAGCGAAAGCAAGAAGGTCTTTACCTGAAGAGCCCATGGTTTACAAAAAACCGATGCCTTCACGTGATATTACCAACAAAAGCTACTAACAGTATGCGAATACCCATATAAAATAAGGCTAAAAACGTGATTATAGGAGTTTCAAGTCCCCCTCCGGGCGACCTGCGGATACTTTTATATTCCGCCAAAGCGAATAAGTGAAGAAGATTTTTAAAGATCCCGCCCATAGCAGCAAGTTGGAACATCATGCGGCCTTACGGTCGCGGCAATCGCCGATGATCGACGCTCTCCGGTTGATTAGGCGCGCGGATGCCCTTATGCTGGGAGGCGAGGAGATACCCGTGCCCTACTCCGCCGCCGAATCCCGCTATTCCTCCATGAGCTACCGCCGCTGCGGCGACTCGGGCCTCATGCTGCCCGCCCTGTCCCTGGGCTTCTGGCACAACTTCGGGAGCTCGACTTCCTTCGACAACATACGGGCCATGGCGCGCCGGGCATTCGACCTGGGCATCACGCACTTCGACCTGGCCAACAATTACGGTCCGCCGCCCGGCTCCGCAGAGGAGAGCCTGGGCCGGCTCATGAAGAAGGACTTCGCGCCCTATCGCGACGAGCTCGTCATCTCCACGAAGGCGGGCTACCTGATGTGGCCGGGCCCCTACGGCGACCATGGCTCGCGGAAATACCTCCTCGCGAGCCTCGACGCGAGCCTTAAGCGCATGGGCTTGGATTACGTCGACGTCTTCTATCACCACAGGCCCGACCCCGACACTCCCCTCGAGGAGACGATGCAGGCCCTCGCACAGGCGGTCCGCTCGGGCAAGGCCCTCTACGTCGGCCTCTCCAACTACCCGGCGGAGAAGACGAGGGAAGCGGCGGCCATCCTCAAGTCCATGGGCGTACGCCCCCTCATCCACCAGCCCAAGTACCACATGCTCGAGCGCGACTCGGTCGAGGGCCGCGGGGGAAAGGCGAGCATCCTGGACGCCTGCGCCGAGTCGGGCATGGGGGTCATAGCCTTCATGCCCCTCGCGCAGGGCCTCCTCACGAACCGCTACCTCTCCGGCATCCCGGCCGACTCGCGGGCAGCGTCGAAGAGCCCCTTCCTCAAGGAGGAGGGCGTCACGAAGGAGAGGGTCGCCGTGGCGCGCGCGTTGGGCGACATAGCCAAGGCCCGGGGCCAGAGCCTCGCGCAGATGGCCATAGCCTGGACCCTCCGCGACGCTCGCGTCACGAGCGCCCTTATCGGCGCCTCGAGACCTGAGCAGATCGAGGAGAACGCCGCCGCCCTGGCCGCGGGCCTCTTCTCGGCCGAGGAGCTCGCCTCGATCGACCGAATCCTGGCGAGCTAGGGCCCGAGGGAAACGCCGTGACGCGCGCGCGGCTGCGGAGCATCTGCCTTTCTCTCCCGGAAGCGACGAGCGACTTCCCCTTCGACGAGGCCACCGAGGCCTTCCGCGTCCGCGGCAAGATATTCGCGCTCCACTTCGGGGGCCAGAGGCGGCCCATTGAGGTGAATCTCAAATGCGACCCCGGCTTGGCCGCCGATCTCAGATCCGCTTGCCCGGACATAGCGCCGGGCTGGCACATGAACCACCAGCACTGGAATACGGTGAAGATCGACGGAGAGCTCCCCGACGCGAAGATCGATTGGCTGATCAAGCATTCCTACGACTGCGTCGTGGCGGGCCTGCCGCGCGCGGTTCGCGCCGAGCTTCAAAGGAAGCCCGGCGACAAAAAAGCCAAGAAGAAATAGATCCTTTACTTTCTCAATGTATATGTGCATATTTTGCGCAGCGTAATTAGTGCGCATTCTATTCGCTGGTCTTCAGGATCTCCCCTCGGTGTAACAAAGCCCATCACTGCGGAATAGTAACTGGTATTTATTATAATATATACAATTAACTGATTTGTTCTAAACCGGCCAACATCGCCAAACGTTTGGCATACATTTTGCTTTTAACAATACACACAAGGAGTCCTGGAATAATGAATATGCAGAAACCGATTAATACGGCTCTTGCCCTGGCCTTTGTCTTGTACGCGGCTCTGAGCCTCGGCTCCTGCGCGAAAAGCGCGTCAGCCGCGAAAAACCAGAGCTACGAATTCGCTACGATAGGCCGCGGTTCGATCGAAAGCGTCGTATCGAGCTCAGGGACGCTGGCGGTGGTGAATTCCGTCAGCGTCCTCGCTCAGATGAGCGGACGCATTGAAACCCTGAATGTCGATTACAACGATCGGGTTAAGAAGGGGCAGGTCCTCGCCACGATCAATACGGACATCCTCAAGCTGAACCAGCTGCAGGCCCAGGCCGCGGTCGACAAGGCCCAGGCGAACTATACCCTCCAGATACTGGCCGTGCAGAACGCGCAAACCCTCGCGGACAAGGGCCTGCTCTCGGACTATGACCTGAAGACGGCGATAGCGACGCGCGACTCGGCGAAGGCCGACCTGGCTTCGGCCAAGGCTTCGCTCGCGCAGATCCAAACGGAGATCGACCAATACGCGATCATCAGCTCGCCGATAAACGGAATCGTGCTCCAGCGGGGCATCGACGTAGGGCAGAGCGTAGTCGGAGGCTCGAGCGCCACTTCCACCGCCCTCTTCACGCTCACCGACGACCTTTCCAAGATGCAGATCGACGCCCAGGTCGACGAGCTCGATATCAGCGGCATCACCGTCGGGCAGGCCGTGCACTTCACCGTCGAGGCCTATCCGGCCGAGGCCTTCTCGGGAAAGGTAAAAGAGATACGCCTCGTTCCGGTGACCACTAACAACGTCGTCTACTACGACGTGATGATCGACGCCTACAATAAGTCGGGCAAGCTCCTTCCGGGCATGACGGCGAACGTCAGCTTCATCAAGCAGAAGAAGGACAACATCCTCGTCGCGCCGAGCGCGGCCCTGCGCTTCACTCCCACGACCATGAGCGCCGCCGAGATAAAGAAGGCGGTTTTCCTGGCCGGGCTCGGGAACCTATCCGAGGAGCAGAAGCAGGCCGCGTCTGCGCGCTACGACGCGGCGCAGAAGGCGATCGCCGCGGGCAAGGCGCCGACGGGCGCTAGGCCCACGGGCCTCACGGGGCTCATGGCCGGCGGCCGGCTCCCCGGCGCAGGCGGATTCGGAGGCCCGCCGGGAGGACGCCAGCAGGGACAGGCCGGCCAATCCGGCCAATCCGGCACTGCAGCGCAGGGCGCCCCGGCGACCGTTGCGAAGAAGCCGCTCTGGTACTTGGACGAATCGGGAAAGCTCGCCGTGACCCTCGTCGAACCGGGCCTGAGCGACGGCCTTACGACGGAGCTCGTCGGCGCCGACGCCCTCGAGGGCAAGAAAGTGATCCTCAAGATCAAGGCGGAGTAGCATGGCCATCATCGAGTTGCGCGGCATCAAGCGCCATTATCTCGTCGGCGAGATAGTCATCAAGGCGATCCGCGGCATCGACCTCGACGTGGATACGGGCGAATTCGTCGCCATAATGGGCCCGTCGGGCTCGGGCAAGTCGACCTTGATGAACACGCTCGGCTGCCTCGACAAGCCCACCGGGGGCAGCTACGTCCTCGACGGGCTCGAGACTTCCAAGGCGACTCCCGACGAGTTCGCCGACATCCGCAACGACAAAATAGGCTTCGTATTCCAGGGCTTCAATCTCCTCTCGAGGACGAGCGCGCTGGAGAACGTGGAGCTGCCGCTCTTCTACGATCGCTCGGGCTCGAAGCTGAATCCCAAGAAGCGCGCGAAGGCGGCGCTGGAGGAGGTCGGCCTCGGTGACCGCCTCGACCACATGCCCAACCAGCTCTCGGGCGGCCAGCAGCAGCGCGTCGCCATCGCCAGGGCCATGGTCAAGGACCCGGCCTTCATCCTGGCCGACGAGCCGACCGGCAACCTCGATTCGGAGATGACCATGGAGGTGATGAGCCTGTTCCAGGAACTCAACGACCGCGGGAAGACCATCGTAATGGTCACCCATGAGCCCGAGGTCGCCCAGTACACGAAGCGCGTCATAGCGATGCGCGACGGCTTGATCGTTTCGGATACCGCCGTCCAGGATAGGCGGAAGGCTAGCGACGACCTCGCGGATTGGAAGAAGCGGCATGCCCTGCTCTCGGGAGAGGAGGACGCGTCATGACCCTAGCCAAGCTCGCCAGCGCTTCGATGCGCAGCATCTTCAGGAACAAGATGAGGAGCTTCCTCACTTCCCTCGGCATCATCATCGGCGTCTG
>Ga0265330_10001699_pt1 | contig 12449 bp, 11 predicted proteins | sample 41919metaG_FD_202083 | JGI IMG/M metagenome (GOLD analysis project Ga0265330, IMG submission 202083) | Rhizosphere microbial communities from Carex aquatilis grown in University of Washington, Seatle, WA, United States - 4-19-19 metaG | ecosystem: Host-associated > Plants > Roots > Rhizosphere... | reverse complement strand
GCGCGTCGGCGCGGCGGAGACCTGCGCGGCTCCTTCAGGAAGGCGAGATCCACGCGTTTCGCGTCGGCGACGACCTCGTCCTTCAGCCAGGCCCTGAAGTACGCGACCTTCGCGGCAGTCGCGGCCCCCGGCGGATACACCAGGAACAGCTTGCGCGGCCCCCGGTACACCACGTCGAACAGGCGCACGAGAATGCCGTTGTGCAGGTCGTTGCCGATGAGCGAGCTTCGCGCGAGCGCGATGCCCTGACCGTCGGCCGCCGCCTGCAGCATCAGCGCGGAATCGTTGAACACCGTCCCGCGCGTCGGCTCCGGCCAATCGAGCCCGGCGGCATCGAACCACGCCTTCCACATCTCGTCGTCGGCGCGGAGCAGCGTGTGCGCAGCGAGATCCGCGGGCGCACGCGGCAGCCGGCCCTTCGCATAGCGCGGACTGCAGACGGGAAAGTAGACGTCGTCCATCAGCAGCTCGGCGACGATCCCCGGCCAGTCGCCGAGACCCCAGCGAATGGCGACGTCGATGTCCTCGCGCGCGAAGTCCGCGAGTCCGGCGTTCGAATTGACGTCGAGATCGATGTCCGGGTGCCGTGCGATGAAATGCCCGATGCGCGGCAGGAGCCACCGCGCGGCGAAGGAAGGCAGCACGCTGACCCCGAGATGCCGCGGGTTCCTGCGCTCGGACACTTCCCGCACCGCGTCCGCGATTTCGGTGAGCGCGCTGCGTATGCGCGTTGCGAAGCGCGCGCCTGCGTCGGTCAGACGGATGCCGCGGCCGGCGCGCTCGATGAGGCGCACGCCGAGGTCGGCTTCGAGCCCCTTGATCTGGTGGCTGATGGCGCCGTGCGTCAGGTTGAGCGCTTCGGCCGCGCGGGAGAGGCTCTGCGCGCGTGCCGTGGCTTCGAACGCGCGGAGCGCCTGCATCGGCGGAATGTGGGCGGCCATCGCAATCTCCGTATGTGAATGCCGTTCACATATTGACGCAATCCAAATCGATTGTCACTCCCGGGGTCCTTCCCTAGACTGCGCAGCAGGGACGGAGCTGTCCCGCACTGGAGACCGACATGAGAGATCTGCTCGCATTGGATGCCCGCGACCCTGCTGCCGCGAACGCCATGGAATCGACGCACCGCACCGCGGCGCCGGAGCGCACGTATACCGGAATATCGGAACTTGCGCGCCGCTCGGGAGCGAGAGCCGGCGAAACCACGACGATGATCGTTGTCCTCGTCGCGTGGGCGCTGATCGCCGGATACCTCTTCGCGCACGTGGCCGAAGGGGCCGTGATGGCCGGGACGCAGGCACCCGTCGCCGTCGCGGGATCCCGCGCGGCGGCGCACGCGTGAAGCACCGGATGCGCCCGTCGACGCGCCCGGTCAGGCGCCGGCGAGGCGCTCGCCGTGCTCGCGCGTGGCGTGGAAGCCGACCTTCTTCCAGCGTTCCATCGTGACCTGCAGGTTGTACTTGTTGGTCGCGAGGAATACCGGGTTGCCATCGACGTCCGCGGCGAGCGCGCCGGCCTGCTCGCGCTCGAACTCGCGGCGCGTCGGCGCGTCGGGAAACGTGAGCCAGCGCGCGGTCGAGATGTTCGCAGTCTCGTAGAGCGCGTCGACGCCGTATTCGCTCGCGAGTCGATGGGCGACGATTTCGAACTGCAGCGGTCCCACCGCGCCCAGCAGCAGCACATTGCCGGTAGCGGGCGCGAACACCTGGATCGCGCCTTCCTCGCCCAGCTCCTGCAGGCCCTTCGACAGCTGCTTCGACTTCAGCGGATCGCGCGGGCGCGCGACGCGGAAGAGCTCGGGTGCGAAATACGGAATGCCCCGGAACGAAAGCGACTCGCCTTCGGTGAGGGCGTCACCGATCTGCAGCTGGCCGTGATTGTGGATGCCGAGGATGTCGCCGGCGACGGCATCCTGGCTCGCGACGCGCTCGTTGGCCATGAACGTGAGCGCATTGCCGATCTTCATCTCGCGGCCGGTGCGCAGGTGCCGCACCTTGATGCCCGGCGTGTAGCGACCCGAGCAGACGCGAAAGAACGCGACGCGGTCGCGGTGGCGCGGGTCCATGTTCGCCTGGATCTTGAACACGAAGCCGGTGAACGGCGCCTCGGCCGGATCGACGACACGCGGTCCGCCGTCGCGCGGCTGCGGCGGCGGCGCCCATTCGACCAGCGCCTGCAGGATTTCCTGCACGCCGAAATTGTTGATCGCCGAGCCGAAGAACACGGGTGTCTGGCGGCCCGCGAGAAACTCGTCGGGATCGAGCGGCGGGCTCGCGCTGCGCAGGAGCAGGACGTCGCGGCGCAGCGCCGCGGTCTCGTCGGGATAGAGCGCGTCGAGGCGCGGGTTGTCGAGGCCCTCGATCTCCTCGGTGTCGGCTCCGGCGCGCTCTCCGCCCGGCGAAAAGCGCAGCAGCCGGTCGTGGCGCAGGTCGAACACGCCGCGGAAGGCCTTGCCCATGCCGACCGGCCAGCTGACCGGCGCGCAGTCGATGGCGAGAACCGACTCGATCTCCTCGAGCAGCGCCAGCGGCTCGCGCACCTCGCGGTCGAGCTTGTTGACGAACGTGATGATCGGCGTCGCGCGGAGGCGGCAGACTTCGAGCAGCTTGATCGTGCGCGCTTCCACACCCTTCGCCGCGTCGATCACCATCACCGCCGCGTCGACCGCCGTCAGCACGCGATACGTGTCCTCGGAGAAGTCCTCGTGGCCGGGCGTGTCGAGCAGGTTGATCGTGTGGCCGGCAAAATCGAACTGCATCACGGAGCTCGTCACCGAGATGCCGCGCTGCTTCTCGACCTCCATCCAGTCGGACGTCGCGTGGCGTGCGCTCTTGCGCGCCTTGACGGTGCCGGCGAGCTGGATCGCGCCGCCGAAAAGCAGCAGCTTCTCGGTGAGCGTCGTCTTGCCCGCGTCCGGATGCGAGATGATCGCGAACGTGCGTCGCTTCGCGACGTCGCGCACGAGCTCGGGAGGAAAGGGTTCAGCGTTCATCGGATCGGGAAGGACCGCGCCGGACGGGCGCCCCTCGGCAAAACAAACGCCGCCGGCCGGAAAAGGCAGGCGGCGACGATTGCGCGCAATTATAGCAGGCGCTGCCGCTCGCGCAGGCCGGCCCCCGCCTGCAGGAAAGGCCGCGGCGCGCGATAATTGCGCCAGGCCGTCGCCGCAAATTCCCCGCCCGCGCGACCCCATTCATTCCGGGAGTCCCCATTGCCTTCGCAAGCCTTGCCTGACGCTGCGCTGCAATCCGTGCTGGCGCCGGTGCTCACGCCGTTCGACGCGACGCTGCGCCCTGACAAGGCGGGCTTCGTCCGCCTGTGCCGCTGGCTCGCCGACACAGGTGTCGGCCTCGCCGTCTTCGGCACGACGTCCGAAGCGAATTCGCTCTCGACCCCCGAGAAGATCGAGCTGCTCGATGCGCTCGCAGCGGCCGGCGTGCCGGCGGGCGCGATCGTGCCCGGAACGGGCTGCTGCGCGTTCCCCGACACCGTGGAGCTCACACGCCGCGCGATGGCGCACGGCTGCGCCGGCGTGCTGATGCTGCCGCCGTTCTACTACAAGAATGTGAGCGACGACGGTCTTTTCGCGAGCTACGCCGAAGTGATCGAGCGCGTCGGCGACGCCCGGCTGCGCATCTACCTGTACCACATCCCTCCGGTCGCGCAGGTACCGCTCCCGCTCGCGCTGATCGAGCGATTGCTGCAGCGCTATCCCCGGACGATCGCCGGCATCAAGGACAGCGGCGGCGACTTCGCGTTCACGCGCCAGCTGATCGACGCGTTCGCCGCGCGCGGATTCGCCGTCTACGCGGGCAGCGAGACATTTCTCCTGCCGACGCTTGCCGCCGGCGGCGCGGGATGCATTTCGGCGACCGCCAACGTCAACCCCGCGCCGATGCTGCGGCTCGCGCGCGACTGGCGCGCCGAAGATGCTCGTGCGCAGCAGGCGGCGCTCGACGTCGTCCGGCAGGCCTTCCAGAAATTTCCGCTCGTGCCGGCACTGAAGGCAGCGCTGGCTGCGGGCACCGGCGACGACGGCTGGCGGAGGACGCGCCCGCCGCTCGTTCCGCTCGACGGCGCGCAGCGCGCCGCGCTCTTCGCTTCGCTTCCGCGGGACTTCGCGCTACCAAAGCCCTGACGCCACGCGGCGTTCGCCGTCACGACATCAGCGCGCCGAGGAGGCCGCCGATCGCCGCGGCGCCGATCGCGACGAGATCGCTCGTCCCGTCGGATTCGCGCAGGCGCGCGGCGTCGAAGATCGCATCGATCTGTGCGCCCGAAAGCGTCGCGCGCGTTGCCGCGGCATCGACGGCTCCGGTGGCTCCGGCGGTTCCGGCGAGCGCCGCTCCCGCCGAGAGATCCCGCAGCGCCTTGGCGACGCCGTCCGGATCGATCAGCGCGATCGCCGCACCGCAATGCGGGCAGGCGTCGTCCTTCGCGAGGTCGATCGGCGCGCCGCATTGCGAGCACGAGATCTGCTTCACCATCGCGCGGAGACGTTCGAGCTCGGCGGGTGTCGGCGTGCGTATGAAATTCTTCTCGCGGAGAAACTGGTTGAACGTAATGAGCTGGCCGCGATCCATCTCGCAGCGCCAGTACGTGAACCGCGTCGTGCGCTGAAGGTCGTGCGTGTATGCGAGCGCGCTCTGGCAGCGCGGGCAGCTGAAATGCGATGCGAGCGGCGTGCGCGCCGTCGTCGACGCCTTGCCGATCGCCTCGAAGAGCCCGAGGACGGCTTTCGGCGCAAGCTCGACGCTCGCCGTCCGGTCGAACCAGAAGAGGTTGCACGAGGCGCAGGAATACGTCTCGACGCCGCGCAGTGTCGGCTGCGCTTCGAGCAACTGCACTTCCATCGAACCGGTGCAGTTGGGGCAGTTGAGGCCCATGCGTGTCGGAATCGCGAAAGCGATTTCGCTGCGGGGCGTCAGGCCTGGCCGGCCTTGCCGGATTCGACCTGCGACGGCGTCGCGCGCGCGTGCGCCAGGTACTCGCGCACGTGCAGGACGTCCTGGCGGCCCAGCGAATTGCCGTGGTGCGGCCGGTGGACGATTCCCTCGTAGCCGTTCAGCTTGACGCGTATCCGCGCGCCCGGCAGCGACTCGAGGGTGGCTCCCAGATGGTTCAGCAGGGATTCGATCTCGCGCCAGTGGATGTTGCCGCTGACGGGGTCGTGGAAGATCGCGCGGAGCAGGTTTTCGTGTTTGTGGCTCATCGCAGGGGTTCGGGCAAATGGCGCCAAACCGGAGAATACGGGATCGCGGGCGGTTGCGCAGCCGAGTCCGGCACTGGGTCGGCAGAAGTAAGTGAGCGCACACTCATTTCCATTGATTGCCAAGACATCCATGATTTTTCAGGCAATTCATGCTTGCGACGGGCGCGTTGTCCCTCCCGCCGAGGCACCAGACCGAAGATTTGTTGAATTGGCCCCGTCGTGTGCCCATGTTATGCTGCACCGCAGCAAAAATTTGAAGGGATCATTCGATGAAGGCACGACCTCAACCAGGCGCGGGCGGCATCGACGGCGCCCCCCGACCGGCACGGCCCCGTCCGCGGCCGGACGGTCGGTGCGCATATGGGGCGACGCACCCGCGGCGGTGCTCGCGCCCGTCGACGCGCTGATGGCGCTCGCCGCGTTCAATGCCAACCAGGCGGTGACCGCCCAGATCGACCTCGCGCACTCGTTTGCCCGCGCGCTCAAGGGGCAGGCGGCGCTCACCGAGGCCGGCGCACGCGCGCTCGCACCGGGGCCGATGCGCAACGTCGTCAAAGGCACCGCGAGTCTCCAGGCCGAATGCGCGCGCGAGGTTGCGCAGGCCGCACAGTCGCTGGGACGCCGCTTCGGCCACCTCGCGTTCGCATTTCCCGCAGCGCGCCCTTTCCGCTGATTGCATCCCGACTTCGCGCCACAAACAGGGTCGCGCAGCAGACCTCGCGTTGCAGGCAGGCTTCGATGTGGCGCGCGTGAAGTGCATGCACTGCACCGGGACGTTACAGCGCCGGGAATCCGCGGTACGATCCGAGGCGAAAGGAAATGCCCAGCGCATGGATCCCCTCGTTCTCACCGTCGACATGGCCGGACTCCCGCAGGCATGGGTCGCGCTGGAAGAGGCCATCACCTATCACGCCAAGCAGCTGGTCGCGTGGTCGCTCGGCCACGAGGTCCGCGAGTTCCGCGGCGGCTGGCAGAAGAACGGCGAGCGCTCGCGCATCGCGACCAAGTCGATCCTCGCGATCAAGGGAAGCGCCGGCGGTCATCACGTGCATGTCCCCGGCCTCACCAACGCGCTGCTGTTCGCACGCGACCGGCACCTCTGCGCCTACTGCGGCAACGCCTACATGAGCCGCGACCTGTCCCGCGATCACGTCGTGCCGGTGTCGCGCGGCGGCCGCGACCAATGGACCAACGCGGTGACCGCCTGCAAGAAGTGCAACATCCGCAAGTCGAACCGCACGCCCGAGCAGGCCGACATGCCGCTGCTCTACGTCCCTTATGTGCCGAACCGGCACGAGCAGTTCATTCTGCGCAATCGCCGCATCCTCGCCGACCAGATGGAATACCTGCTGGCCGGCGTGCCCCGCACGAGCCGGCTCTATCCCCTCGCGGATCTCGCGCCCGCCGCCTGAAACGACGCCGCGGCGCGCGGGCTGGCGGTCAGATCACCCGGAAGCAGGACTTGCAGACGTGGGCGTTGGAACTCACGCGCGCGGAGCAGAAGGGGCAACGCTTCGTCGACGTACCCTTGAGGCGCCAGATCCAGCCGACGGCCGCCAGCAATACGAAGCCCGCGATGCCGGTGATCGCCATCCCGTTGAGGATGAACGCATAGTGATCCGGCCCCGCGAAGGAGGCGGATGGGTCCGCGGGTTGCGCGGCGGGCTTCTGCGTCGGCACCGGCACCGCCTGCAGCACGTCTTCGGGGCGCGCCGCCGCATACCGGGCTCCGGGGGCCGGCGCAGCCGGCCGGTCGCGGCCGTACATCGGCAGCCGACCCGGCGCGTACTGGTTCGCGCACTGGGCGACGGCGGCGTTGTCGCGCAGCGTCAGGCAATTCTCCGGCCCTGCCCCTGCCCCGGGTCCGGCCAGCACGAGCAACGGAATGGCAATACACCAGCGCAATGCGGGGGGAAGGGCGATTGTCATTTCGAGTTTTCTGTTGGACGTCATGTCGGAACTCCGCCCGGCGTGACGCGCCGAGATCCGCCTTTGTCGCGCCGTATGGCGCTGCAAGCAAGACCCGTTCCGGCATAAGGCCTCCTATGGAAACGGAATCCGGCCAACGGGCGAGGTGCCGGCAGGCGGCAGGGGACGTACGTGCAGCGTCGTTCCCGCGCGCTGAAATCGGGCGGTGCGGACGCCGTGGTGTGCAGTGCAGCAATCGGCGCGATGGCCCGGCTTCGCAAAGGACGCGGGTGTAGATTCCGTCCATGGCGGAATGGCGCAACCGCGGTCCGGGCCATCACTCCAATGGCCAGCGCGCATGACCCGCATGGCATCGCCGCCAGGTCGGAGCGAACTCGAGGGATGCGGCGCAATGCCCAATCGATCGACCGACCCGTGATGCTTCCGTCCTGCGCGCAACGTGCCAGTGTCGCCTTTCGCCTTCGCCGCCCATGCCTGCGCGGTTCGCAGGGTCGCCTGGGCGGCATCGTGGCGGCATTGTTCGCCGCCTGCGGCCTCCTCGCATCTGCCCATGCCGAAGCGACGCCCTACGAGGCCGACGCCGCGCACACGTCGATCTATTTCGCCGTTGCACACCGGAACATCTCCTTCGTCCGCGGCCGCTTCCAGAAGGTCGCTGCGCGCATCGATTTCGATGCCGATGCAAAGACCGGCAGCATCGTCGTCGACGTCGACCCGACGTCGGTCGACACAGGCAACGGAACGCTCGACGGCGTGCTGCGCTCGTCCCAATTCCTGGAAACCGAGACGTACGCGGGCGTGCGCTTCGTGAGCGGGCGTCTCGTGTTCGACGGCGGCACCCTGTCGGCGGTCGAGGGCACGCTGTGGCTGCACGGCGTGCAGCGGCCCGCCACGCTCACTGCCGACCGCTTCGTCTGCCGCGAGGTCGCATTCGGCCTCGCGCGGCAGTACGTGTGCGGCGGCGCGTTTCACGCGACGATCAAGCGTTCCGAATTCGGGATGACGCGCTACGCCGCCGACGTCGGCGACGACGTCCGGCTGGAGATCAACGTCGAGGGTGTGCGCAAGTGACCGACGCGGGGAGAACCTCGGCGGCCCCCGCATGAAGTCTCCCGAGCCGGCATTCCGGTATCGCTGGTACGCGCGCGGCGACGTCAACGGGTTTTTCGCGCTCTCCGTCGACAACATGGCGCTGCTCGTCGCCATGGCGGGCATCCTCGTCGGCGTGTTTCACATGCCGGCCGACGTCGTCCTCGGGCGCATGGTGCCCGGCACCGCCTTCGGCGTTCTGGTCGGCGACCTTCTTTATACGTGGCTCGCGTTCCGTCTCGCGCGCCGCGAGCGCCGCCAGGACGTCTGCGCGATGCCGCTCGGGATCGACACGCCCTCGCTGTTCGCGCTGACCTTCGGCGTCGTCGGGCCCGCGTTCGTCCTGACCGGGGACGCGCATCGTGCGTGGACGATCGGCATGGCGGTGATGGTGATCATGGGCGTCGCGAAGCTCGCGGCGGCGTTCTTCGGCGATGCGCTGCGGCGGGCGCTGCCGCGCGCGGCGCTGCTGGGCGCGCTGTCCGCCGTCGCAATCGGCCTCATCATGTTCTTTCCGTTCGTCAAGATCCTCGCCGAGCCGATCGGCGGCATGGTCGCGCTCGGCGTGATCCTGGTCACGCTGGTCGGCAAGGTGAAGCTGCCGTGGCGGCTGCCGGCGGTTGTCGTCTCGGTGCTGGCGGGGCTCGCCGCATATGCGATCGCGCGCGAGTTCGGCTACGAGCCGCCCCCGCTGCAGGCAGGCGGGCGTGCGGGCGCGCTGTCGCTGCCGTGGCCGACACTTGGCTTCATGGAGGGACTGTCGGCCGCATGGAAGTACGTGCCGCTCGCGATCCCGGTGGCGATCGCGACCGTGATCGGCGGGATCGACAACACCGAATCGGCCGCCGTCGCGGGCGACGCATACCGCACGCGCTCGATCCTGCTCGTCGAAGGCGTGTCGACGCTCGCCGCCGCGGTCTGCGGCGGCGTGATCCAGAATACGCCGTACATCGGACATCCTGCGTACAAGGACATGGGAAGCCGCGCCGGCTACACGCTCGCGACCGGCCTTTTCATCGGCATCGGGGCGGCGACCGGCGTCATCGGCGCGCTGATCGGCTGGCTGCCCGAATCCGTCGTGGTTCCGGTGCTGATCTTCGTCGGGCTGGAAATGGCCGAGCAGGCGATGGTGACCACACCTCCGCGGCACATCAAGGCGGTGGCACTGGCGCTGATTCCCGTGATGGCGAATCTCGTCAACATCGAGCAGGGGAGCCTCATCGCGGCGGCGCGGATCGACGTCGCGACATTGCCCGATGCGGTCCAGCGCGGGCTCACCGTGCTCGCGATGCTCGGCAACGGCTTCATCGTCACCGCGATGCTGTGGTCGGCGTGGCTCATCTTCGTCGTCGACCACCGGCTGCGCGTTGCGGCCGGGATCGCGCTCGCCGCGGGGGCGCTCACCCTGGTCGGGCTGATGCATTCGCCGTTCGCCGACGCGCGCCTCTTCCTGCCGTGGCAGGCGGGCGTGCCTTCGCTCGTCTTCGCGCTGGCGACGGGCTACGCTCTGGTCGCGTTGCTGTGCATGGCGCTGGCGACGCCCGGAAAGCGCCGCGTGAGTGCGGCCCCGCGCGCGGGCGCCGAAGGCTAGACGCCCGCGCCGCGGCGCGAATCGTGCCGCGCGGCGTGGCGAGTCAGGACTCGCAGAGCATCGACGCCTGGCCGCGCGCGACAAGCGTCGCATTGACGTACGACGTGCATTCGCAGGTCACCTTGCGCAGCTTCGGCTCGAGCTTGATCACCCTGACCGTCGTCACGACAAAATCGCCCGGACGCACGGCGCCGCGATAGCGCTGCGAGAATTCGCGAGCGATCGTCCCAGGCCCGGGCAGCTTCAGACCGAGCACGGCCGACACGTAGGCGGCGAGCAGCGTGCCGTGGGCGACGATCCCGCCGAACGACGATCGCTTCGCGAATTCAGGGTCGACGTGCAGCGGATTGTCGTCGCCCGAGACGGCGGCGAACGCAAGGATCGTGTCGATGGTGACCTCATCGGTGCGCGACGCCGTCATGCCGAGAGTGATTTCGTCGTAGCGCATGGGAGGTTCCTCGTGTCGGAGCGGGCGTGCGCAGCCGGTGCGCGCGGGGCCGCACGCCAGCGCAATCTGCGCCTGCAGGCCAGCACCTCGCCTGCCGCCGATCCGTGCGGCAGCGCACGCGAGAGGCGGATAGTAAGCCCAATCCGGCGCGTTGCGGCTCGGCAGGGTGCATCCGGGCCCCGGCGCATCCCGCGAGCGTCGCGGCGAAGTCCCGAGCGTCCCAGGGGAGCGGCCCGCACCGGACACGGCTCCCGTTGCAATTTCGGCAACGAAGCGTCGCCCCGGCGGCGCGATCCGCCGTGCGTGGCGCGATCTGCGACGGCGGGGTACGTGAGACCGGCGCCAGGCGTCCGCCATTTGCCCGCCGAGCGCGGGGCACGCTACATTGCTGCCTTGATCTTCCGGGGAGGACGGAACGTGATTTCGAATCAGCGACGAAAATTTCTGCTGCGCGCCGGTGCCCTGTCGCTGCTTCCTGCATGGCTCACCGGGAACGCGGCGGCAAAGCGTGCCGCCGCATTTCGCCGCCGCCGCCCCGCCGATGCGGCATGGCCTTCCCCTGCCGAGTGGGAAAAGCTCAACCGCGCGGTCGACGGACACCTCGTCAAGCTCGAATCTCCTCTCGCCGCCTGCAGAACAACGCCGGACGGTGCGGCCTGCGCCGAGCTCTTCAAGGAGCTCAAGAATCCTTACTTCATCGGCGACAACGTCGCGCTGACGCAGACGTCAGGATGGGTCGATGCGTGGGTCTCGTCGCCCAGCGCCTACGCGGTCGCCGCACGCAAGACCGCCGACATCGTCGCCGCCGTGAATTTCGCGCGGGAAAACCGGCTGCGCCTGGTCGTGAAAGGCGGTGGCCACAGCTATCAGGGCACGTCGAATGCGCCCGATTCGCTGCTGGTCTGGCCGCGTGCGATGAACGACATCACGCTGCACGACGCGTTCGTCGGCGCGGGCTGTGCGGGGACGCAGGCTCCGCAGCCGGCCGTGTCGCTCGGCGCGGGCTGCATCTGGATGCACGTCTACGACGCCGTGATGACGAAGGCGGCCCGGTACGTCCAGGGCGGCGGATGCGCGACGGTCGGCGTTGCCGGCCTGATCCAGAGCGGCGGCTTCGGCAGCTTTTCGAAGCGCTTCGGCATGGCTGCGGCGGGACTGCTCGAAGTCGAAGTCGTCACCGCCGATGGCGCCGTGCGCCTCGCGAATGCCTGCACGAATCCCGATCTCTTCTGGGGACTGAAGGGCGGCGGCGGAGGCAGTCTTGGCATCGTCACCCGGATCACGCTGCGTACGCACGAGCTGCCGGACTACTTCGGCGGCGTCAACGCGAAAGTGAAGGCGAATTCCGACGCGGCGTTCAGGAAGCTCATCGGCCGCTTCATCGGCTTCTACCGCGACAGTCTCTTCAATCCGCATTGGGGCGAGCAGGCGCGCTTCGACGGCGACAACATGCTGGAGATCGCGATGGTGTTCGAGGGCCTCGGCCAGCAGGAGGCTGCCGCCGTGTGGCGTCCGTTCTTCGACTGGGTGGCAGCGTCGCCGCAGGACTATTCGATCGCATCCGCGCCGGTGATCGTCGCGCTGCCCGCGCAGCACTTCTGGGACCCCGCGTACCTTGGCAAGCTGCCGGGCGTGATCATTCCCGACGATCGTCCGGGCGCGTCGCCGGGCGACGTGTTCTGGTCGGGCAACCTCGGCGAGGCGGGACAGTTCCTGCACGGCTATCAGTCGAGCTGGCTGCCGGCGTCGCTGCTGCAGCCCGGGCGGCAGAATCGGCTGCGCGACACGCTGTTCGCGTCGACCCGCCACTGGAAGATGTCGCTGCACTTCAACAAGGGCCTGGCCGGAGCGCCGCCGGAAGCGATTTCCGCCGCAAAGGGCACCGCGACGAATCCCGCGGTGATGTCGGCATTTGCACTCGCGATCACCGGCGGCGAGGGCCCGCCGGCGTTCCCCGGGCTGCCCGGCCACGAGCCCGATCTCGTCCGCGCGCGCCGCGAGGCGGCTGCGATCGACCGGGCGATGAAGACGCTGGCAGCGCTCGCACCCCGCCACGCCTCGTACGTGTCCGAAGGCAACTACTTCGACCGCGGCTGGGCGCAGTCCTACTGGGGCTCCAACTATCCTACGCTGCGCGCGGTGAAGAAGAAGTACGATCCCGACGGGCTCTTTTTCGTCCA
>Ga0265330_10001698_pt1 | contig 12454 bp, 9 predicted proteins | sample 41919metaG_FD_202083 | JGI IMG/M metagenome (GOLD analysis project Ga0265330, IMG submission 202083) | Rhizosphere microbial communities from Carex aquatilis grown in University of Washington, Seatle, WA, United States - 4-19-19 metaG | ecosystem: Host-associated > Plants > Roots > Rhizosphere >... | reverse complement strand
GGGGCGAGCGAGGCACGCCTGGGCGGGGCCAGCGAGTCCCACTTCCTGGGGGCCAGCGAAGCACGGTTGGTGGATGCCACGGTCAAAGGCGACGGATCCTATCCTTCGCCTGACTCGATTGCTTCCGAGTCCCCGGTCAAGGAGTAAGCCCCATGCCAACCGGATATTTCGCGCTGGTTCTGCACGCCCATCTGCCCTTCGTTCGTCACCCCGACGACCCGACGGTGATGGAAGAACAGTGGTTGTACGAAGCCATCAGCGGAACCTATCTTCCGCTCATCCAGATCTTCGAGGGTCTGCAAGCCGACGGCGTGCCCTACCGCTGCACGGTTTCGCTATCTGCGCCGCTCATCACAATGCTGACCGACGACCTGCTCAAGACCAGGTACGCCGACCACTTGGACGATCTGATCCTGCTGGCCGAGAAAGAGCTGGAACGCACCAAGCCTGAGCCGCAGTACCACCGCCTGGCTGAGATGTACCACAGTCGCTTCCTCAGCCTGCGCCACACCTGGCGCTGCCATGAAGGAAACTTGGTGAGCGCCTTCCGTCGCCTGCAGGATCAGGGCGGGCTCGAGGTGATCACCTCGACCGCCACCCACGCCTTCTTCCCGCTCATGGACCGCAACTGGGCCGCATTGCGCGCGCAGGTGCACACAGCGGCGGATCTCTACGAAAAGCACTTCGGCCGTCGCACCGCGGGCATGTGGCTGGGCGAATGCGGCTACGTCCCGGGGGTCGATGAACTGCTGCGCGAAGTGGCCATTCGCTACTTCTTCGTCGACAGCCACGCCATCCTGTATGCGGACCGGCGGCCGGTATACGGCGTATACGCGCCCATCTACTGCGCCACCGGCGTGGCCGCCTTCGGCCGCGACACCGAATCATCCGAGCAGGTGTGGAGCGCCAAGCACGGCTATCCCGGTGACCCGCACTATCGGGATTTCTACCGCGACATCGGCTTTGATTTGCCGCTCGACTACATCGGCCCGCACATCCACCCGGAAGGGCACCGGATGTACACCGGGTTCAAGTACCACGCCATCACCCACGACAAGCTGCACGACAAATGGGTCTACGACCCGGACGCCGCCCGCGGCAAGGCGGGGCTGCACGCCTCGCATTTCCGCGGCAACATGGAGAAGCAGGCGCAGCGTCTGGCCGCGGGCATGGACCGGCCGCCCATCATCGTCAGCCCCTACGACGCCGAACTGTACGGGCACTGGTGGTACGAGGGTCCGATCTTCCTGTCCGATCTCTATCGCCAACTTCACTTCGACCAAAGTGTCATTCAGCCCATCACGCCGAGCGAGTACCTCGACCGGCATCCGACCAACCAGCTCGCCACCCCCGGCACCTCATCGTGGGGACTCAAAGGCTACGGCGAGCAGTGGGTGAACGAAAGCAACGCGTGGACCTGGCGCCACATCCACGCCGCGGGCGAGCGCATGGTGGAACTGGCGCGCCGGCACTGGGGCGCAACCAACCCGCTTACGGTACGGGCGCTCAAGCAGGCGGCCCGCGAGTTGATGCTGGCCCAGGCCAGTGACTGGACATTCATCATGTCCACCGGCACGACCGTGCCGTACGCCACGCGCAGATTCAACGAGCACATTGTCCGTTTCACCCGGCTTTACGAAGACTTGACTAAGGGCGCGGTGGACGAGCCCTATTTGGCTAGCATTGAAGCACAAGACAACATCTTCCCGGACATCGACTACCGCATCTACGCCACCTAGGCGCAGCGGAAGCCGAGCGTCGACCGTCCACCGTTCGCAGCCCGGGGTCGAGAGCAAGGCCCGGCACGCTGGGGCGAAGTCTGCGGACGCGTCTGGCAGGAAGCAGGGGCTGCCTTCCTCTGCCGGAAAGCCTCGCTCAACTCGGACTCCCGAGCAAGCGGTCGCCCGGCCAGCGCCCGGCACTGCTGGCAGGCGCGACAGTCGCCACTCGCCGAGCGACTTTTCGATTGTGCCTCCGCCTCCCGCCAAAGCGCCGCTCAAGGTCCTGTTCGTGGCCTCGGAGGTCGCACCATTCCGCAAGACCGGGGGTCTGGCCGACGTGGCAGGCGCCCTGCCGCGGGCGCTGGCGAGCCGGGGTATCGATGTACGGGTGGTGATGCCGCTCTACCAGGGCATCCCGTGGAACGATCTGGAGCGTCTGGAAGGCATGGTCCCGATTCCCATGTACTTTGGCACAGCTTGGGCGGGCGTGCGCATGGGTCGGCTCCCCGGTAGCGACGTGCCGGTGTATTTCATCGAGTACAACCGGTTTTTCGATCGGCCCGATCTCTACGGACCGCCCGGCCAGTCATACCAGGACAACCTGGAACGCTTCACCCTGTTCTCGCGGGGCGCGCTTGAGCTGTGCAAAGTGCTGGGTTGGATTCCTGACGTCATCCATGCCAACGATTGGCAGACCGCCCTGGTGCCAGTGTATGTGAACACAGTCGAGTGGGCCAAGCCGCTACACGCCAGCGCCAGCCTGTACACCATTCACAATCTGGCCTACCAGGGAAATTGGGAGAGCGGCGCACTGTTCATTACCGGCCTAGGCTGGAATCATTTCAACTCGAATGAGTTCGAGCACTTCGGCGACATGAACTTGATGAAGGCTGCCATCCGGCACTCCACCCTCCTGTCCACCGTGAGCCCGACCTACGCGCGCGAGATCCAAACTCCGAGCTACGGCTTCGGCCTCGACGGCGAGCTGGCCGCGCGCGGTCGCGACCTACGCGGCGTGCTCAACGGCATCGACGTGGAGACTTGGAATTCCGCCACGGATCCGCACTTGCCCGCGCGCTTCGACAAGGACGACCTGGCCGGAAAGGCAGTGTGCAAGGCTGCCCTGCAAAGGGAAATGGGCTTGCCCCAACGTCCTGATGTGCCGCTTTTCGGCGTAGTCGGGCGTCTCACACCGCAAAAGGGCTTTGATGTGCTGGCGCACACGCTTGACCACGTCCTGGGTTGGAATCTGCAGATGGTCCTGTTGGGCTCGGGCGACGGGGATGCCGAGCATTTCTTCTCCTCGCTGTGTGCCCGCCGAGGCGACAAGTTCCGCGCATACATCGGGTTTCAGGACGGCCTGGCCCACCGGATCGAGGCAGGCTGCGATTTCTTGCTCATGCCTTCGCGCTACGAGCCGTGCGGGCTGAGTCAGATGTACAGTCAGCGCTACGGTACCCTGCCCATCGTACGCGCGACCGGCGGTCTGGTGGACACTGTACAGAACTACGACGAGCGCGCCGGTGCGGGAACCGGTTTCGTGTTTCACGACCTCTACCCGTCGGCCATCGCCAATACCATGGGCTGGGCAGTCTCAACCTACTTCGATCGGCCAGCTCACATAGCCGCCATGCGCCGGCAGGCTATGCAGCAGGACTACTCATGGGCGAGGGCCGCGGAGGCATATGAGCGACTGTACCTCGAAGCGTATCAGCGTCGGCGCGGGCACCCGTTCGGAGCATGAGAGAGCATAGGCAGAGCATAGGCATCATGGAAGTATGGCGTCCACGGGAAGGTCACGGCTTTCGAGAATAGCACCCATCGGCGGTCAGCTGGGTTTCGCGCGGCAAGAGGCTGGCGCCGCTTGGACGGCGGACAGATGGCCGCGCGATTGCGCCCCGCCGCGGACGTCGTGGCGCCCAGGGGATGCTCGAAGGTGGCAGTGGAGTCCCTCCTCGTTTTTGGGCACGCTTGCTTTGCAACAACCAAGCACCCGAAACAAGGAGGGCCCCCATGGACAAATACATCGGAATCGACGTTCACGCAGCAAGCTGCACGATCGCGGTGGTGGATGCGCGTGGCAAGCAAACGGGTTCGCATGTCGTGGCCACCAACGGCCAGGAGATCGTGGAGTGTCTTCGCGCGATCCCTGGACAGAGACATGTCTGCTTCGAGGAAGGGACGCAGAGTGGATGGCTTTACGAGATTCTAGAACCGCACGCCGTCGAAGTGGTAGTGGCGGGCGTAGGGGCTGGATCGCGGGGCCCGAAGGACGACAAGCGGGATGCCTTTGGTTTGGCCGAGGATTTGCGCCAGGGAGCGATCAAGACCCGAGTGTTCAAGAATGGTGGTCCGTACAAGGCATTGCGCGAACTCGCACGTACGCACCGGATGGTGGTCAGGGATGTCGTGCGGACGAAGAATCGGATCAAAAGCATGTATCGCTCGCGTGGTGTGGCGGTCGCCGGCAAGTCGGTCTACAGCTCTGCCGGTCGCGAGCCATGGCAAGAGCAATTGCCCGAGGCATGCCGTGGGCCGGTTCGCACGCTGTATGCGGAGCTGGATGCTCTGGAAGAGGTGCGCAACGACGCGGAGAAGGCGCTGGTGCAGGAAGCACGCAAGTTCCCCATCACCAAACTACTCTCGACTTGTCCAGGTCTGGGCCCGATGCGTGCGGCCCAGTTGGTTCCCATCGTTGTCAGCCCGCATCGCTTCCGCACCAAGCGCCAGTTTTGGTCCTACTGTGGACTGGGCATCGTGATGCGCTCGTCGTCGGACTGGGTACGCGACAAGAACGGGCAGTGGCAGCGCGCCCAGGTACAGCAGACCCGCGGACTCAACCTGACCCACAACTATCATCTCAAAGCGATCTTCAAGGGCGCTGCCACCACGGTGATCGCCCAGCATCCCGACGAACCGCTCAATGCCGCCTACCAGCGCTGGTTGGCAGCGGGCACCAAACCCAATCTCGCCAAGGTCTCGCTGGCCAGAAAGATCGCCACGATCGCCCTGGTGATGTGGAAGACCGAGGAGGAATACGACTCGAGCAAGCACAGCAAAACGGTTTCGCCATAGGTCGTCCTCGACGGTGTGAACTCGTTGGTCATGGGATCACAGGCCCCAGGCGCAGACCGAACTGTTCGACGCGTAAGCCGCCCCAGCCTCATGCCGCATCAGCCGGCAGGTAGGCACCCGTCTGCCCAGACGTCCCAATTGTGCGGTAGATTACTGCCTTCAAGTGGCCACTTCCCTAACTCCACCGATTCGCCCACCCGACGCCAGGCTCGACACGCCTCACGCGAGTTGCGCCAAAGGCGCTCCGGTTCCCCAGGCCCGCACTGTTTCGCCTACGCGCGCGGCAAGCAAGCTGGGGCAAGGTTAGCGCCGCTGACAGCGCGGGCAGTAGAAGGTCGACCGTTCGGTGTCCGGCGACCGGGACTGCGGCGGGCGGGTTCTCTGACGCAGAAAAAGCCGCTTCGAATCGATTAGGCTCCTCGATGCCATCGGAGTGCACTTGACTGAAATACAGTATGATTGTCCAATTCTAGCCCCAGGCGGACCCTAGCTTCGACAGGTGGCCCTTGCTCGAAAGGAGCTGGACATGCGAGCTGACCGACGCGACTTCATCAGACTGACTACGGCAGGGGCAGCGGCGGGTTTCCTCTTGGTTCGGTCCAGACCGGTATTCGCGGCCTGGCCGTCGTCAGGGAAAATGGCCGTCAACCCGAACATCGACAACATGCGCGTCGTGGCCTGCGTCGACCCTGCGATGCTGAAGGGCACCCCGAGCGCCATGACCTTCGCCGGGCAAAACGCCGTGGTCGATAGTGCACGGGTGGCAGCGAACATGGACGCCATGGCCATGGCGCTCGCCAACACCACGACGGCGGACGCGGCGTGGCAAGCAATCTTCCGCTCGAGCAAGCCGTGGGCCTCGACCCTGGTGGCCATCAAGATCAACATCACCGAGTCCAAGAACATGGCCCGTCTGGCGGTGGTCGAGAAGTTCTGCAGGATCATGGCCGGCTTCGGCGTGCCCGCCAAGAACATCATCATATACGATTGGAACACGAGCTTCGGCGGGAATATGTCCAGCTACACATCGTCCTTCAGCACAACCGACGCGACCAAGATCCCCGGCGTACTCAGCAACCAGAACGATGCCTTGGGCGGCACCACGAGCGCCAAGCTGCCCGATGGTTCGTCGGTACAGTGCACCAAGCAAATTGCCGACGGCACCGTCGACATCCTCATCAACATCGCCAACAACAAGGGTCATACGCTGTTCGGCGGCTCCACCCTGTGTCTGAAGAACCACTTCGGCACGCTCGCGCCCAACCACAACAACATCGCCACCTACGTCTCCAACATCAACAAGAGCGACGCCATCTTGGGCGGTAGTCCGGTGCGCCAGCAGCTCTGCTTCATCGATTCCCTGTTCGCGAACAAGGCGCAGAACAGCGGCACGCCCGAGGCCACGCCAGGCTACCTCATCATGGGAACGTTCGCGCCGGCGGTCGATTACCTGACGGTGAAAAAGGTGCGCGAGGCGGTAATGGGCGCTACGCACGACGCGAGCATCGTCAATTCCTTCATGACCAACTTCGGCTACACCACGAGCGATCCCGTCTGGGTGCTCGTGCCGCCGGCAACCAGCACCAACTCGGATGGTGGAACCGACGCGCGGACCCCTGCTGGCACGGGTGGCTCGGGCGGCGGCGGCTCGTCCACTGCCGGCGGCGGGGGCAGCCGCGGTACAGGTGGTGCGCAAGCGGGTGGGAGCCCCGGTTCGGGTGGTGCGCAAGCGGGTGGGAGCTCCAGTTCGGGTGGTGCGGCCGCCGGCGGACGGGGTGGCACGACCGGACCCGGCGGTAGCGGTGGGGCGGGGGTGGCGGGAAGCACGGGCGCGGGCGGCGCCAGCACTGGTACCGCAGCCAGCGCGAGTGGTGGCGACAGCGGCTCGGGTGGCTCCGGTAGTGGCGGCGTGCTAAGCGCGGGAGGTGTGGGATCGGGGGGAGCAGGCAGCGGTGGCAGCAACGTCGCCGCGGGTGGGAGCAATGGCTTCGCTACTGGCGGCAGCTCGGGCTCGGGTGGCGCGCGCAAGAACGGCACCTCCGGCGGTTGCGGCGTGGGCGGAGGGGTTCCGGCCTCGGGTCGCTGGGCAACGCTGCTGGCGCTTGGTGCGGTCGCCACCGGCCGACAGCTTCGGCGCCTGCTGGTGCAGCGGGAGTTGCTCAGGCGGCCTGACCACGCCCCGGACGGGACCAAGGGCGCGGACATCGATGAGACGAAGGAGTGAATGATGTTGCGAACGTATTATCGGCATTCATCCTGCCCCCTAGCGGGCCTGCTCGTGATGATGGTGGGCGCGTGCTCCGGCTCTTCTGACACGAACGGAGGAGCGAGCAACCCGACGGCGTTCGGCCAGAAGTACAAGCTGGCCGACACCGACATCCCCGGGTGGAAGCAAACCACCGATCCCACCGACTCGATGCCTTTCGGAGTCTACACCGACGCCAACTTGAACAATAGAATCGACGGTGGAAACGAGGCGTACATCTCGCGGGGGATGCGGTTGGCCATGTATCAAGACATGACAGGGCCAGATCCCAACATCTGCACTGTGGTGGCCATGGACTTCGGCACCGACGCGAATGCCAAGGCCATGTTCGATTATGAGAAGGGGCTGACGGGAGCCACGACGGCGGTACCGCCCTACGACACCGCGACTGCCATTGGCGAAATGTTGTCCACCGGTGTCACGGTCTACGCGCACATCAAGGCCTCGTACTTCGAGCTGCTCTTCGACGGCTACGGTGCGGATCCCAGCGCGGCAGTGCCGGTGGCGACCCAGTTCCTGCAAGCGCTAGCAGCCAAGACCAAGTAGCTCTGCGCCTTTCCTACCCCTTGCTCTCCGGAAAGTCATCGCCGAGGGTCAGGCGGCTCCACGTTGATAGTAGTTCAGAAAGCCTCCGAGCCGCGAGCGGCGGACAATAGGGCCATTGGACCCATTGTCGTTCGCAGAGCCAGGCTGGCCCTTGATCAATTGGCCACCCAGCCCCTGATGTGACCCCGGCCACCAATTAGCGCCAGCTTGACGGGGCGGTATTGCCGGACGAATCCACCGGTCAGTCCCGTGCGCCGGCGTCGGGCGTGGTTGCGTTTGCAATCGTGCACGGGGCTTGCGCAATCCCCTGACAAGTTCCACCGGTGCAGGTACCGACGAAGCAGGCCAGTGAGGCGGCGCCCCCGTCGGGAACGCTGCAGGCTTCGCCGTGGCCAGGCAAGGCGACACAGATCCCACCGCGGCAGTCGGCGTAAAAGACGCAACCCGAGCTGATTCTCGAGATCCCGCCGTCAGGGACGCTGCACGCGGCGCCAACCGCCAGGCGGGGACGGCAGGTGCGGCTCGTGGCGTCGCAGAAGCTGCCGACATTCTCGCAATCGGCGGCGTCGGGGTTGCACGCCTGGCCATCCTTGACGTAAGGCACGCAGGTTCCTGAGCTCGAGCTGTCGCAGGCCAAGCCGGACTGACATTGGCTGTTGTACGTGCAGGGCTGCCCCTGGCCCCCCCGCGGCTGACAGGTGCTCTGGAAGGAAGTCACGTAGTCAGTGCCGCAGTAGTCGGCGGCCGAGCAATCGGTCGAGCTGGTGCACGCCGCGCCGACGGCCAGCAGTTGCCCACAGGTGCCGAGGCAACAGCTCGCGCCACAGGATGGCTGATGGCAGACGCCGCCCACGCACTCGGCGTCCGTCACGCAATTCCCGCCGGAGGCCACGGTTCCCTTGAGTACGGTCGTGCACAAGGAATTGGTCTGGCCCCCCTGGGCAGTCGCTTCCTCCGTACAGGCGGTGGCGGCGATCGCGTCGAAGCAGGTGGGCGCATTGCTCGCGTCGTAGATGATCTTGCCGCTGTCGATGTCTTGCGCGAGGGCGGTCAGATCGACCGCGCCCGAGTCGAAGTAGTCGGCCTTACACGCCGACACACTCGGGCTCACGCCACACCTTGCGAAAAACTGGCAAAAGGCGCTGGCATATCGGTTTCTGAAATCTGCCGAGCCGCCGGTGCCGAGAACCGGACCGGCATCTGGCGCAAGCGTGGCGCCGCCACCGCCGCCCCGCCCGCTGATGCCGCCGTTCGCGGAGGTCATGCCGCCCGTGCTGCCACTGCTGCCGCCCACGCCGATCGCGGAGGTCATCCCGCCCGTGCTGCCACTGCTGCCGCCCACGCCGATCGCGGAGGTCATCCCGCCTGTGCCGCCCACACCAGCGCTGCCGCCTGCACCTTGGGTCGCGGGCTTACTACTCCCGCAGCCAACCAGCACGAATAACAGACCGACTCCAGCGAGACTCAAAGTGAAACTACGCATGGGAATCATGCTACCACCAAGACGCTTGGCGAGAGGGGACGTTCCATGTCTGGTTGATGCGATGTGAATTGTCGGACATTGGTTTGGATCCGGTGCTGTCCGAATAGCCATCGCCGGGATTTTTCCACGAAATCTCGAAGATCGGCAGCTTGGAAACGCGGACGTAGGCAGGCAGGGTAGCTGCGGATGTTGCCCATGACGCTGCAATTCCTCATCGTGATGATCGCCTCCGCGATTGACGATCGTCTGCAGCGCAAGCTCGACTATGTCGAAGAAGAGCGGCGCATTCTCAAGGAGCAACTCGACGCTCTGACCGGCGGCAAGAAGCGCTCCTTCACCGCCGACCAGCGCCGCCGACTCGCTACCGCGGGCAAGTTGCTCACCCCAGACGAACGCCGCAAGTGCTGTCATCTCGTCAAACCCGCCACGATTCTGGCCTGGTTCCGCCAACTCGCCGCCGGCTCGATGCCCGCCTCGTCCAAGATGTTCGCCACCGTGGTGCGCCCGATCTCGATCGCGAGGCCCGTTCGTAGGGCGTCCCTGATTCTCGTGTAACAAGACACGGGCAGTAGGAATCGCAGGAATTGCCACCAATCCCGACGGGAAATGGATGAAGCAGATGGCGCGCAATCTGACCGACCCGGTCGATGGCTTTCTTCGACAGGCAAGGTACCTGCTCCACGATCGAGACACTCTGTTCACCGAAGCCTTCGAGAGTAGCTTGCAGTCTCAAGGGATCCGGTCCGTGAAAACCCCTGCGCAGAGCCCAAATTGCAATCTTCATGCGGAGCGATTTGTGAAAACGATCAAGTACGAGTGTTTGAACCACTTGGTCCCGTTCGGGGAACGGCACCTGCGCCACGTCGTGAAGGAATTCATGGCCCACTACCACGGCGAGCGATTCCATCAGGGCCTGGGCGGACAGCTGATCGAGAAGCCGGCCAACTCGCCAGCCAAGCCCGAGCCAAGTCGCAAGGTCCTCTGCCGTTCGCGCCTCGGCGGAATGTTGAACTACTACCATCGCGAGGCTGCGTAGCCATGGCCACGGATTTCTGGACACCACGGGGTAGGGGTCAGTCGCGGGTGAGTGAGCGCGCGCGGCCGCGGGCGCGATCGCCGAGAGGCGAGCCGGCGGCGAGCGTAGCAATACGCGACCAGACCTGCGCGGCTTCGCTGGGTCGCGCCAGCGCCTCCAGCGCGAGCGCTCGGTTGCTCAGCACGGCGGTGTCGTCAGGCGCGATGGCCAAGCTGCGATCGAGAAGCGCAAGTGCCTGCTCGGCTTGGCCGGCGGCCCGGTCGATGGCGCCGAGCCAGGCGCAGGCGGCTGCCTCCCGCTCGGGCGCAAGACAGCCTGGCGGGCTTGCCAGCGCCTCGCGATAGGCGACGAGCGCGCGCTGGTCGTGGCCGCGATCGAGATCGAAGAAGAGATCGCCCAGGCGAAGCTTCCATTCGCAAAGCGGCACCGGCGAGCCAACAGGAGGCGTGTCGAGGGGCGCGGTCGCACTGCCCTCCTCGACGGTGAAGGCGAAGCTGGCGGGGATCTCGTAGCGAGCGATGAGATCGCGCAGCGCCGGGAGACGGCGCACGAACACGCGAGTATCTTGCGCCCGAAAGACCAGGGCCCAGTGCTCGGGATCCCACCAGGCCACCCGCCGGTTGACGTCGGCATAGTCCAGCAGGGCGGATGTGACCCCGAAGCGATCCATGGTGCTGGTCCATTCCTCGCGAGTCATCTCGCTGCGGCCCAGGACCTGATGGAACTCGCGCGGGTAGGCGGGCAGGCGCGGATCGACGAACACGCGATAGCGTGGATAACCCTGCCAGATGAGAAAAGCGCCAGTCTCGAAGTCGTTGTACATCCGTTCGCGCAGACCGTGCTGCTCGACGAAGCCCAGCGCGGCCAGAGGAAGATTCCCGCGGTCGAGATCGATATCCATAAAGCGGCCGTGCCGCTCGACGTCCGCCATCCGGGGCGCGAGTGCAAGCAGCGCGAGCAGCGCACCGGTGGCGCGCTCGAAGTGACCGAAATGTCCCCGAGCAAGCCGGCCTGCCCAGCGCGCGCCGACGGCGGTCAAGAGGGGCGCGGCCAGGATGGCGGCCAGCAGGGCAAAGTCGGCGCCGAACCGCACGTGGCGTCCGGCCAGAAGAGCCAAGCCGACCACGGGCAAGAGATCGCGCAGGCGGGGACGCACGCGCAGGACTGTGCAGACACCGAGGCTGAGCGCCAGGCCGCCGGCATAGATCGCAAGCGGCGCATCCGAACGCCAGGCCAGCGGCCGGAACTCGTCGACCGGATGGATGGTGAAGATGTCGGCGTGGAAGGTGAGGTAGCGGAAGATGCCCGGGCCCGCGGGTGTAGCCATCAAAGCAAGCGTGCAGAGCGCGACAGCAAACACATGGCCGAAAATGGCCCGTCGAGAGGCGAGCGACGAGGCGAGCATTCCCTCGATAAAGACACCCAGTCCCGCCAGACCAACGAGCAGGGGCCCGACAAAGGCGCCCGCGTGCAGATTGGCCCACAGGGCGACGACCGGCACGAGCAGCCAGGCCCTGCGCCGGCCCTCTTGCAAGGCTGGCAGCAGGGACAGCACCACGACCTCGCCCAGCAGGGACACCACGTGGGGACGTTCCACCAGGCGCTCGCGCATGCAGAAGGCGGCAGCCGCGAGCACCAGCGCTGCGATCGCGCGGCCCGAGCCACGCCGGCGGAGCACGAGATAGGCCGCGATGAAAGCCGCTACCACGACGGCCGTCTTGCCCGCGACCACCGCGGGAAAGCCGCCCAGGCGGTAGAGCCCAGCCGTCGCCAGGTCGAACAGCCAAGCGCTGTCTAGATAGGGCTGGTCGGGAAAGGTGAACGAAAACAGATTGCGGCCGGGAACATGGCCGGTGCGCAGGATCTCCTCGCCGTTCGCCAGACGAAAGAAGAGATCCGTTTCTTGGAGCGGGACCAGGCAGAGGCCAGCGACGAAAAGAACCAGCCCCAGCAACGCCATGGATGGGCTCTAAGGCCGCAGAGACGGAAGCTACTTGATGGACTTGGAGAGTTGGATGGCCTGGTTCTTGGTGCAGACTTTGGTGGAGGCTGCCACGCTGACGAAGTACCCGCGGCCCGCCATGTAAAGGCCGGTGCTGCCCGTGACCTGCACCTGGGCCTTGGGCGACTTCGCCTTGTCGGTGACCCAGACCTTGCCCACCTTCTTGAAGCTCATGAAGGGATCGGTGGGCTTGTCCAAGACTTCCTTGGCGACCGGGGAGTACACCTGCACGAAGGTGCTGTCTTCACTTTCACCCGCGACCTTGAAGACGAACTTGCAGGTGTCTTTCGAACCAACCTCACCCAGGAACGTGGCCTCGGATTTG
>Ga0265330_10001697_pt1 | contig 12463 bp, 7 predicted proteins | sample 41919metaG_FD_202083 | JGI IMG/M metagenome (GOLD analysis project Ga0265330, IMG submission 202083) | Rhizosphere microbial communities from Carex aquatilis grown in University of Washington, Seatle, WA, United States - 4-19-19 metaG | ecosystem: Host-associated > Plants > Roots > Rhizosphere >... | reverse complement strand
GCAGGCGCACCCACACGGCATTGGTCTCGATGCCAAGCAGCGCGGCGATGTCTTCGCCAGTGGATTCTTCGAGTGCGGATAGGATCAAGACGGTCCGGTACTTTTCCGGCAGGCGATCCATGGCGGCGTACAGGCGCAGGCTTTCCTCGCGCCGTTCAATTTCCTCGACTGGCGTGGGACCGGCCGACCTGGATTCCGCCAGCGCCTGCCCGTGCAGGCCCCACAACCAGCGGCGGACAACATCGTTGCGGCGCCTCCAGCGCACCACCTGGGCGGTGATGCGAAACAGCCAGGTCGTGATGCGGGCCTCGTTGCGGAATTCCTGGTGCCGCCGCAGCACGACCAGAAAGACATCGTGCAAGAGATCCTCGGCATCGAAGCGCGGACCGGCCAGCCGGCGAGCCCAACGTTCGACCTGCGGGGCATAGCGATCGTAGATCTCCGCCAAAGAATCTGCCGAATTGAGGCCGCTCAATTCCAAGCGCTCCCCTGGCGGTGAAGCGGATGGCGGCGGTTTACGCATGAAAGAAGCCAATGAGGGTTGGTAGCGCGAGGCCCCTCCACCTTACAGAAAATCCAAAACCACGCCACCGCGGTGGGAAAGCCCACTCGCCACGGCCAAGAATTCTAGGGGGAGAGAATCACTGGCGGCGGCGTGATTTGGCCCAGCAGAATCTGGCGGGCTGCGGCCACGGCCGCGTCGGTCCCCGTGAAGACCAGGACGTCTCCCGCCAGCAGCGGCTCATGCGCGCCAGGATAGACCACCCCTTGCCCAGAACGCTCGACGGCAATCACGGTCGCTCCGGTGAGTCCGCGCAGATTGAGCTGGCCCAGGGTCCGCGACACGGCAGGGTCTCCGGGGGCCAGGCGCAAGGTTGCGGCCTCGCCCAGCCCGGGCACCAATCGGCGCGCTTCGGCCGTGTCGGAAAGCGGCTCGTCTTTGGCGCTGCCCTGGCTCGCCAGCGCCTCGAGCAGTACCTGCGCGCCGGCTTGCACGTGGCCATGCAACTCAGTGGCGCTACGCCAGAACGGGATGACCGAAAGCCCGACAGCGATGAGCAAGAGCGCAGCGCCAGGAACCGAAGGCAGAAACGGCTGGGTGACGGCAACCAAGGGAATTCCGGCAGCCAGCAGGGCCGAGAGCTGCATGGTCACCAGCAGCGCCCGGCGTGGCGCCTCGGCCAAATCCAGCGTCGCTTGCTGAGCCGGCAAAGCTTGCGCAGCCAGGAGCGTGCCCAGCGCCCGTGCCACGCGTACCGCCCCCAGCACGAAAGGCGAGGCCAGAAGAATCGACAGTCCCGCGATGGCTGCACGCACGAGTCCGGGGCCGATGCCAGCCTTGGTCGCCGCGAGATTCACCAGCCGGTTCGCGTTCAATGAGGCGGCGATCGTGATGGCGGCCACCAGGATCGTGTCGAGAGCGAGCAGTCGAACCAGCCTTCGCAGCCTCGCGCCGGTCGTACGGGTTTTGGGCCCGGTCCGAAGCGTGGCCAGCCAGGAGCCGTACAGGCTGACAAAGGTCTGCAAGGGATGGGGAAGACGCCGGTCGACGAATGAGGCTACCGGCCCAGACGCGCGCATCAGGAATGGCGTGATCAACGTGGTCAGCGCCGAAACCGCGACCGCCACGGGGTAGAGAAAGTGCCCCACGGCCCCCAGCGACAGCCCAAGGCCAGCAATGATGAACGAAAATTCGCCGATTTGGGCCAGGCTCATGCCGGCCTGGAACGACGTGCGCACCGAATGACCTGTCAAGAACGCCCCGAGCGTCACGCCCACCACCTTGCCCAGCACGACCACGACGGTAAAGGCCAAGACCGGGAGCCAATGCTGGGCAATCACCCAGGGATCTATCAGCATCCCAACCGACACGAAGAACACGGCCGCGAACATGTCGCGTACAGGTTCGATGCTCCGCTCGATGGCTTCGCCCGCGCCTGATTCGGCCACCAGCGCGCCCGCCAAGAACGCGCCGAGCGCCACCGAGTAGCCGAAGTAGCGCGCCAGCAGCGCCAGGGCGAACGAAATGCCGATGCACGCCACCACCGTGGTCTCGGCTTGTTTGGCGCGCAAGATGGTGCGCACGAGCCGGGGCACCACCAGCAGGCCGAGCGCCAGCGTGCAGGCCAAGAAAGCGGCGAGCTTGCCCACCGCCAGTCCGACCTTGGCCAGCGACAGGCCCGCACCAGATCCGAGCGGAGTGAGCAGCGCGAGCAACACGATCGCAATCAGATCCTCGACAATCAGGATGCCGAACACCACGTCGCTGAATTTTCCTTTCACCCGCTGCCCGGCGAAGGCCTTGACGACGATGGTGGTGCTGGAGATGGCGATGATGGCGCCCGAGAAAATGCTTTCGAGGCGGGTCCAACCGAAAAGCCGGCCCGTGCCGTAGCCCAGCCAGATCATGAAGCTGCATTCGATGATGGCGACCAGCACGGCCGCCAGACCGACGCGGATGAGCCTGCGCAGGCTGAATTGCAGGCCCAGCGAAAACATGAGCAGCACCACCCCGATCTCGGCCATCTGGTGCGCCAGGGCCTTGTCCGTGAGCAAGCGCATCGGCACATGCGGCCCGATGATCAGCCCGGCCACCAGGTAGCCGAGCACGACCGGCTGTCGGATGCGACGGAAAATCAGCGTCGTGAGGGCGGCCACGCACATGATGACCGCGAGATCGGTGAGCATTTCCTCGATGATGATACCGCCATTCGAGTCGCCTGGCGCGGGCTGTTGGGTGAAGTACAATCGCGCTTGCTGTGACGTCTCCCCATTCACCCGCTTCCACGATTCCGGTGCGCTTTTGTCGCCTGCGGCCGAACGCCGTGCTTCCGCATTACATGACGCCAGGTTCGGCCGGCATGGACCTGGCGTCTGCTGCCGACGGGCCGGTCGCGGTGCCGGCGGGCGAGCGGGTGGGCATACCCACGGGGTGGGCCATGGAACTGCCGCTGGGTTACGAGGCGCAGGTGCGCCCGCGTTCGGGGTTGGCTTGGAAAGCGGGGCTGACCGTGGTGAACGCGCCAGGAACCATCGACAGCGACTACCGCGGCGAAGTCGTGGTCTTGCTGGTCAACCTGTCGCAGCAGCCGGTGGTGGTTCAGCCTGGCGATCGCGTGGCCCAGATGGTGATCGCGCCAGTTCTTCAGGCTGCCGTCGAGGAAGTGGCGGAGCTGTCGAGCACCCAGCGCGGCGGCGGTGGTTTTGGACACACCGGTTGATCCGAATGCGTCGAGTATGATTAGGTGCACCCATGAGCAGTCCTGTGAGTGACCCTTCACCAAAGCGAGCCGGCATCGTCGGCGTCTCCGGCTATTCGGGGATGGAACTGGCGCGCATCCTGGCCAGCCATCCGCACTTTTCCCTCGAGCTGGTGACCAGCGACAAGTGGGCCGGCAAGCGCTTGGGCGATCGCCTGGCCGTGGCAGTGCCCGCGGCCGATCTGACGTGCTTTACCCACGAGCAGGGCCAAGCCCACCTGGGCGAGGTCGACGTGGTCTTTCTGTGCACGCCGGCCGAGGTTTCGGTCGATCTGGCACCGCGCGTGCTGGCAGCGGGCGCGCGCGTGGTGGATCTGTCGGGCGGTTTCCGGCTGGCGGCTGACCAGTACCCGCAGTGGTACGGCTTCACTCATCCGGCACCGGCGTTGCTGGCCGAGGCTGTCTATTCCATGCCCGAGGCTACCGGCAACGCCGACAAGCTGCGCACGGCCAGGTTGGTATCCAATCCCGGCTGCTACCCCACGGCCTCGGTGTTGGCCGTGTTGCCACTTCTGCGCGCAGGTTTCATGGAGGCCGACTCTGTGATCATCGACGCCAAGAGCGGAACCACCGGCGCCGGCCGCAAAGCGAGTGAAGAAATGTCGTTCTCGGAAGTGGCGGACGACATTCGCCCCTACCGTGTTCTGCGCCACCAGCACCAGCCCGAGATCGATCGGGCCCTGGGCATGAGCGGCGCGCCCCACGTGCGCGTGACCTTCGTTCCCCACCTGCTTCCGGTGCGACGGGGCATTCTGGCCACGGCGTACGGACGGCTGCGCCACGGGACGGGGGGCAGCGATCCGGTCGGCGGTGTGCGCAAGGCGCTCGCTGACTTCGCCGAGGAGCGGCCCTTTGTCCACGTGGTGGCCGCCGAGGAGGTGCGCCTGCAAGCCGCGGTGGGTACCAACCGCGTGGTGCTGGGTGCGTCCGCAGATGCCAAGCTTGGCTCGGTGGTGACGTTCGCCGCCATCGACAATCTGGTCAAGGGCGCGGCCGGGCAGGCCGTGCAGAACGCAAATCTCATGTTCGGATTTTCGGAGACAGCCGGTCTTCTCAGACTGGCCGGGGCCATGCCATGACTGACAGCTACGCCAAGCAGCCAGAGACCCTGGTCGATCGACGCGACCTGGTGGTCGAGGCTCTCAAGTACATCCAGAAGTTCACCGGCACACGCGCGGTCATCAAGTACGGTGGCGCGGCCATGGTCAAGGACGACCTCAAGAGGAGTTTCGCCCTGGATGTGGTTTTGCTGCAGGCCGCGGGCTTGCGCCCGGTGGTGGTTCACGGCGGCGGGCACGAGATCACGCGGACGCTGGATCGCCTGGGCCAGAAGAGCGAATTCATCGACGGCCAGCGCGTGACCGGCGCCGCGGAAATGGGCGTGGTCGAGATGGTGCTGACCGGCAAGGTGAATACCGAGATCGTGGGCCTCATCAACACCCTGGGCGGAACCGCGATGGGCTTGTCGGGCAAGGACGCGCACCTCATCAAGGCGCACAAGTTGCCGCCCCGACCGGGCAAGCCTGACCTGGGCTGGGTGGGCGAGGTCGAGAGCATCAACGTCGAGATTCTGGATTTGTTGCTGGGCAAGAACTACATGCCCGTAATTTCGCCGGTGGGCTTGGGTGTCGAAGGGGCCAGCTTCAACATCAATGCCGACATGGTGGCCGCCGAGATCGCGGTTGCCGCCAAGGCCAAGAAACTGATCTTCCTCACCGATGTGGCCGGAATCTTGGACGAGAACGGCCAATTATTGAGCGAGCTGCGGGCCGCGGATCTGCGCGGACGCCTGCAAGAAGGCCGCGCGGTCAAGGGTGGCATGCAGGTCAAGGCCCAGGCCATTTTGCGCGCCTTGGAAGGCGGGGTGGAGGCTGTGCACGTGGTCGACGGCCGCGAGCCCCACAGCGTGGTGGTCGAGCTGTTCACCGAAAAGGGCGTCGGGACGCTAGTCAGGGCGTAACGACGCGGTCCCGTGGCGATCGCGCTGCGATGATGTTTCAATAACTGTCGAAAAGAGTCGTGACCATTTTCGATGATGTCTCAGACCGCGAGCCGAGTCCGGCCCCGCGCTATTTCGCCGAGCGGCTGCGCCCCAAGTGGGCGATCCAGGTCGTGCCTTGTGGCCACACGCGGGGTTGGGGAGCGATCCGCGTCTTGCCTGCGATTTGCCCGAGGCAAAGACCGTCATCGCCGAGCACGACCGGGCCATGAACGCACCGGGCGCGTGGAAGGCGCTGTGCCAGTCCAATAGCTTCTGAATGAGCGCGGCTGACTTTCTGTGACGGCCGTCGACATCGGCGGATCCGTTCCGCTCGCTTGTCGTGTATCATAGGCCACGACAGTCGAGGGATCTCATGTTTGCCCGCTTTGCACGAGCCCAGGACGCAAATTCCCGCGTGGTCGTGGCGGGCGTTTTAGGTGGGGTTCTCCTGGCGGCGTGGTCGGCCTGGTTTTTCTTGGCACGGGTGGGGCTATACGAGGTCAGTCGCTCGGCGCGATTGGAAGTTGCGACGGCGCCTTATGACGTCGACTCGCCGGTGGCTGCGCGCTTGGTGCGCAGCGCTTTGGTGCTGGACCGTCAGGTGCAGCAGGGCGAGATTCTGGTCGAGTTGGATGCCGAGGCGTTTCGCCTGGAACGCGCGGCCGAGCAGAGCCGATTGGCGACCGTGGGCCCGCAGATCGAAGCCTTGCGCGAGGAACTGGCCTCGCAGGAACAGGCCATGCGCGGCGAGGGACGCGCCAGTGCGGCGCAGGTGAACGAGGCGCGCGCCCATCTACGCGCCTCGAATGCCGTGGCTGAGCAGAAAGAAGCAGAGCGGGCCAAGATCCAGTCGCTGCACGAAAAGCGACTGGTGGCGACGCTGGACCGCGACCGCCTGCAGGCCGAAGTGCAACGCCAGAACGCCGAGACGGAAGCCGCGCGGGTGCAGGTGGGCCGGGTGGGCAACGAGGGCGCGGTCAAGGTGAGCGAGCGCAAGGCGCTGATCGCGGGCCTGCAGGCCGATGTCGCGCGCTTGCAGAGCGAGCGCGCCGACGCCGAGGGCAAGGTTCACATCCTGGACCAGAAGATCGGTTTGCACTCGATTCGCGCACCCATCGCCGGCCGCATTGGACACATGGTGAACCTGCGGGCCGGCGCCATGGTGGCCGAACGCGACCGCCTGTGCACCATCGTTCCCACGGGCGGGCTGCGCGCCGTGGCCTTCTTCGACCCTGCGACGGCAACTGGACGCGTGCACGCGGGGCAGAGCGCGCGGCTGCGCATGCTCGGTTTCCCCTGGACCAAGTACGGCATGCTGCAGGCCGAAGTGGATCGCGTGGGCAACGAGCCCAAAGACGGCCTTATCCGCGTGGAGTTGGTCTTGCTCACGCCGCAGCGGACGAACATCCCCCTGGAACATGGCCTGCCGGCTAGTGCCGAGGTCGAGGTGGAACGGATTTCGCCCTTTGCCCTGGTGCTGGACACGGCCGGCCGGTTTCTCATGAGTGCCCAGGCCAGTGCCGCGCCCGTCGCGCCCAACCCGGAATCGGTTCCAGACAAATGAGCCGGACTCCTTCTGAGGACCACGCCCAAGGTGAGTCGGAGAGCGCGCGGGAGCGGCGGCATTTCTTTGCCCACGAGGTGGTGCAGACCTCGGCCATGGACTGCGGCCCGGCAGCCCTGAAATCCCTGCTGGAAGGCTTCGGCATTCGCGCCCACTACGGTCGGCTGCGCGAGGCTTGTCACACCACGGTCGACGGGTCGTCCATCGACACACTGGAGGACTTGGCTGGAAAGCTGGGCCTCGACGCCGCCCAGATGATGGTGCCGGTGGAGCATGTGTTGTTGCGCGAATCCGATGCACTTCCGGCCCTGGTCGTGGTCAGGCTGCCGTCGGGTCTGACCCACTTCGTGGTGGTGTGGCGCATGTTGGGATCGTGGGTCCAGGTGATGGACCCGGGCCGCGGCCGGCGCTGGATGAGCAAGCGAGATCTCCTGCGCGATTTGTACGTGCACGAGATGCCGGCCCCGGCGGCAGACTTTGCTGCGTGGACGCGTGAGCCAGGCTTCCTTGATCCGTTGCGGCTGCGTTTGCAGGGGCTGGGCGTGCGTGATGCCGGTCAGCGCATCGCTACGGCCGCGGCCGGTGAAGACTGGCGCCCCTTGTGCGCGCTCGATGCCTGCGCCCGGGCAACCGAACAATTACTGAGCGGCAAGGTCGTGACTCGCGCCCGTGCTGCGCGCGCCTTCGAGTGCCTGTGGCAAGAAGTTGGGCACGGCGCAGAGTCGCCGCTATTGCCCGAGACTCTTTGGTCCGCGCGCCCAGCCGCGCCAATCGAGGGGCAACCCATGTTGACCTTGCGCGGGGCTCTTGCGCTGCGGGTGTCCGGCCGGGCCGCGCAGCAAGCCGTGCCAGGGCTGCCGCCCGATCTGGCTGCGGTGCTGGCTGATGACCAGGCCGGTCCGGCGCGCAAGCTTCTCGAGTTCTTGCGCGCCGACGGGCTTCTGCGTTTCGTGCCCGTGCTGGCCGCCTTGGCTGTGGCTGGCGTGGGGACCGTGGTGGAATCGCTGCTCTTCCGCAGCGCCATCGACATCGGCCAGCGCTTGCCGCTTTTCGAGCAGCGCCTGGCCGCGGCGGGCGCCTTGCTCGTGTTGCTGGTCGCGCTCTTCTTCGTCGAATGGCCGTTGGCGCGGGCCCTGTGGTCCGTGGGCAGCAGGCTCGAGCTGCGGCTGCGCCGGGCTTTTCTGCGCAAGCTGCCCTTGCTCGGGGATCGCTATTTCCAGAGCCGGCCAATCTCGGACATGGCCGAGCGTGCGCACCTCCTACACTGGCTGCGTCTTCTGCCGGGGCAGGGTGGACAGCTGGTTCGCGCCACCTGCGAAATGATCACCACAACCGCCGGCGTGATTTGGCTGTATCCCTCGGGCGCGCCCTTGGCGCTGACGCTGGTGGGCTTGATGCTGGTCTTGCCGTTCTGTTGCCAGCCGGCGCTGGTGGAACGGGATCTGCGCATGCGCGGCCACGCTGGCGGTCTGGCTCGCTTCTATCTGGACGCCCTGCTGGGTCTGTCGGCCATTCGCGCGCACACGGCCGAACCGGCCCTGCGCAACGAGCACGGCGGACGCTTGCGCGAATGGGCGCGCGCGGCCCGGGATGCCACGCGCCTGGCGGTTCTCATCGAAACCGCGCAGGGCTTGCTGGGATTTGGTCTGGCGGCGGTTCTGGTCTTCCGCTATCTGGTGTCAGCCTCGGGTTCGGGCTGGGCGATTCTGATTGTGTACTGGCTTTTCATGCTGCCGTCGCTGGGCCAGGAGATCGCGTTTCTGATTCAGCAATACCCGCAGCATCGCAATGTGACCCTGCGCCTGATGGAGCCGCTGGGCGCGCCGGAGGGTCCAGCCGAGTCGCAGGACAGTTCGATGCCGCAGTCGACTGCGGCTGGGGCTGCCGTGGATCTGCGCGACGTACGCGTGATAGCCGCGGGCAACGAGATCCTGGCGGTGGACAATCTGACTCTCGCGGCTGGCGAACACGTGGCCATTGTGGGCTCGTCCGGCGCGGGCAAATCCAGCTTGGTCGGGCTGTTGCTAGGCTGGTATCGCCCGGACGCCGGCGTGGTGCGCGTCGACGGCCAGGAACTGCGCGGGCGCTGGCTGGACGAGCTGCGCCGCCAGACCCTTTGGGTCGATCCCGCGGTGCAGTTGTGGAATCGGTCGTTGCTGGAGAATCTTCGCTTCGGTAACGAGGGCGAGCATCGGGCCGTGGGCGACGCGGTGGAGGCCGCGCAGCTCGACGAGGTGCTGGCCCGCCTGCCCATGGGCTTGCAGACGCCGTTGGGCGCGGGCGGGGCTTTGCTCTCCGGCGGCGAGGGCCAGCGGGTGCGACTGGGGCGTGCCGTTTGTCGGGGCGCAGCCCGCTTGGTGGTTTTCGACGAGCCCTTCTGCGGGCTGGAGCGCTCGCGGCGGGAGGCTCTGCTCAATGCCGCGCGGGCGCGCTGGGCGACGGCGACATTTCTGTGCATCACCCACGACATCGGCCAGACTCTGGAATTTCCGCGCGTGCTGGTGGTCGACAAGGGACGCGTGGTCGAGGACGGCGCGCCCAAGCGACTGGCCGGCCAGGCGGGCACTCGCTACGCGAGCCTGCTGGCGGCCGAGGTGCGGGCGCGTGCCCGTCTCGACGGCCCTGAGTGGCGACATCTGCTCATCCACAAGGGACAGATCGAGGAGCGCCGGGCGCCGGGAGCAACCACGTGAGTCGCGAGCGCGGCGACACGGCGACGAGCGCCAGCCCTGCCGCCGCGGCTTGGCCAGCCGGCCGGTTGGGCGATGCTCTGGTCGCGGTGACCGAGCGCCTGTTGCCTCAGCGACGGGCGCCGCGGCTGCAGGATCCTCCGTCCGATATCGGTGACGGTCCTTCCTTGGCGGCTTTTGTCGAGGATGCCGCCAATCAGCTCGGGCTGGATGTCGAGCCCGTGGATGCGCGCGTGTCGACCGTGCGCGGGCTTCTGGCCGAAGGAGGTCCGGTGCTGGTCGCCCATCCAGGCTCGACAGGGGCGTTGTTCTTGGTGCTGCTGGCCTGTGACCAGCGCGGGCGTGTGGCCCAGGTGTTGGGCGCTGATCGGCTCGTGCATCGTCTGGCCGCGGCCGAGATCGACGCCTGGCTCGACGACGAGCAGCGCGGTCCGTCCGGGCAGGCCTTTGCGCGGTTTGCTTCGGGCGTGGGGATCGCGGCTGGCGATGAGGACAAAGCCCGCAGGATTCTCGGCGGCGTGGTCGGGCCCAGCCGCGCGGCTGTGGGCTGGGCGTTGCACCCGGCAGGCGGCAGCATGACCGAGCGTTTTCAGCAAGCAGGTGCCAGCCGCGTGGTGGGCACCGCGCTGGCTTCGTATCTCGCTGGTTTTGCCCTGATGGTGGGCTCGTGGTGGCTGCTCGGGGCGGCGGCGCTGCAGGGCCGCCTGGAACGCGGCTGGCTTTGGGCCTGGGGCATGCTGCTGCTCACGTTCGTGGTGACTCGGGCAAGCGGAGTGTGGGCCGCGGGCCGTCTGGCCGTGCAGGTGGGCGGACTGGTGCGCGAGCGCTTGCTGGAAGGCATTCTATGCCTGCCCGCGGACCAGGTGCGGGTCAAGGGGATAGGGCACCTGCTCGGCACCGTGCTGGAGGCCGATGCCCTCGATGCCTTCGCGCGCACCGGCGGGCCTCTGTTGTTGGCCGACGTGTTCCAGCTTGTGTTTGGCGCCGTGGTGTTACTGCTGGGCGCGGCGCCGATTCTTCACCTCGTGCTGCTGGTCGGCTGGCTGCTCTTGGCCGCCGGTCTGGTGCGCCGGCTCTATCGGCGCTTGCTCGACTGGTCCGATGCACGCCTGGCGCTCACCGACGACCTGGTGGAAACCATGGTGGGCTATCGCACCTTGGTGGCACAGCAGCCGGCCGCGCAGCAGGGCGACGACCGGGGGCTAGCGGTCTATGCCCGCAAGCAGGCCGCGCTCGACAGCGAGATGGCGCGCCTGTCGGCCTTCTTGCCCCGTGGCTGGCTGGTGCTGGGCGTGGCAGCGCTGGTCCCGGGATTTGCCACCGGTGCAGGGCAAAGCACGGCCCTGGCCGTCAGTCTGGGCGGTGTCTTGTTGGTGTATTTGGCCCTCCGTCGCGTGGCCATGGAAACAGGGCCTGGCCTGGCCGCAGCCGTTCTTGGCTGGAAACGCACGCAGCCTTTGTTCGACGCGGCGTCAGAGAAAGCACAAGCCGGAGAGACCGTGGCGGTGCTGCCCACCGAAGTGGACGAGGCCAGCGCCGGCCGCCGCGGACTGCTGGTGGGCCGCGACGTCAGCTTCAGCTACCCGGGCCGGCTGGAGCCGGTGTTGCGGGGCTGCAATATCGAGATCCGGCGGCGGCAGCACATTCTGCTTGAAGGACCATCGGGCTCGGGCAAGTCGACCCTGGGTGCGCTGCTCTGTGGGCTGCGCCAGCCGTCGAGCGGACTCTTGCTCTTGGGCGGATTCGACCACCACAGCCTGCGACCCGAGCGCTGGCGCCAGCGCGCCGCTGGCGTGCCTCAGAGCCACGAGAACCACATCTTGTCAGCGTCGCTGTTGTTCAACATCGCCATGGCCCGGCGCTGGCCACCGCGTTCAGCAGACGAGCAGGAGATCGAGAGCATCTGTCGCGAGTTGGGGCTGTCTGACCTGATTGCGCGCATGCCCGGAGGGCTGCAGCAAATGGTGGGAGACAGCGGTTGGCAGCTTTCGCAGGGCGAGCGCAGCCGCGTGTGCGTGGCGCGCGCGCTGCTGCAGGAAGCAGACCTACGCGTGCTCGACGAGAGTTTCGCCACCCTTGATCCCGAGACTCTGGACCGCGTGCTTGAATGCGTGGTGCGACGCTCGGAAACCCTGGTGGTGGTTTCGCACGCGTAGGATGCATCCGATTCCGGATCGGATTTCACCACAGAGAGCACAGAGATCACAGAGACGGATGGGAAGGAAAGAAGGGTTCGGAGCCGGATCCGGAACCCTTTCTTTCCGGCCTCAGTGGCCTCTGTGCGCTCTGTGGTGAAACTCCGGATCGCCTCGTGCGGGTGGCGGCCGTTACTTAGCGCGCGCTTGCTTCACGATATCCACGAACAACTGAGCGCGATCGGTGACCAGTTCGTCGCGTCCCTCGCGCAGGGCCTTGATGTCGACCAGGTCGCCGCCCACGCCCAGGGCCTCGGCCCCTGCCTTGATGAAGGCCGCCGCGGTCTGCAAGGAAACCCCGCCGGTGGGGACCAGCTTGATCTGCGGCAGCGGCGCCTTGAGCGCCTTGAGGTAGCTCGCCCCGCCGACAGCGCCGGCGGGAAACACTTTTACGAAATCCGCGCCGGCCGACCAGGCAGTCACCACCTCGGTCGGGGTCAGGGCGCCGGGCATCACCAAGACGCCTTGCTGGTTGCAGAAGGCGATCGTTTCGAGGTTGAGCGCAGGGCTCACGATGAACTGGGCACCAGCTTCGATGCAGGCCTGCGCGGTTTGCGCGTCCAGCACCGTGCCGGCGCCGATGATCACTTCGGGATCGATCTCGGCCGTCAACTGCTTGATCACGTCCACCGCGCCGGGAACCGTCATCGTGATCTCGAGCACCGAGATTCCGCCCTTGAGAATGGCGGCCACCGCCCTGCGGGCCATGTCGGTGGATTCGGCCCGGACCACGGGAATGATGCCGATGGATGTGAGACGGCTGCTAACTTCTG
>Ga0265330_10001696_pt1 | contig 12470 bp, 10 predicted proteins | sample 41919metaG_FD_202083 | JGI IMG/M metagenome (GOLD analysis project Ga0265330, IMG submission 202083) | Rhizosphere microbial communities from Carex aquatilis grown in University of Washington, Seatle, WA, United States - 4-19-19 metaG | ecosystem: Host-associated > Plants > Roots > Rhizosphere... | reverse complement strand
TGGACCGCGCCCAGAGCGAGGCCCGCCGCGCTGCTGCCCTGGGGAATCGTCAGGCCGACGCCTTGCTGGGCGCCATTGCCTTCAAACGCGGGCATCTCGACGAGGCCGAGCGTCTGCTCGGCAAGGCCCTGGAGCGCGATCCAGACAACCCCCGCATCGCCCGCCAGTTGCAGCTGGTGCGCGCGCGGCAGGGCCGTTAGGGGCGATCGGTTATCGCCCCACGGCTTTGCTCCCGCCGGCCAATTGACATCCGGCCACGGCCAGTCTCTGGCAGTCCTGGAACGGCTGGTGCACTACAAGCGCTTCGACGGCTTGCAGGCGCACATCCTGTATGTGGTCGAGGTCCCGATCCCTCGATCCTGGTTTGCCAGGATGTACCGAAGGGTCGGGACGCGCCGGACCTCTCGCCGGCCGCACCTAGCGTCGTCTGGATGCGTCCCGTTTTCTTCTCTAACCTCTTGACGCCATTGCCGAATCTCGCAATCTTGCGCAGATGCGTTTCCTTCGCCTCGGCCTGCTTGGGGTCATCCTGGGATCGGTACTGGTTCCTCGCGTAGTCGCGGCCGCGGCCCACCGCGTGGCCGTGGTTGAGGCGAGCACCAGCAAGGTTCCGCGCGGCGAGGTGGCCGGGTTGCGGGCTGACGTCGAGGACGTGGTGCGCTCGCTGGGTGCCGAGATAGTGCCCTCTGCCGAAACCAAGGCTGCGGCGGCTGGGGACTGCAACGAACCCGAGTGCACGATCGCGATCCACAAGGCCACCGGCGCCACCCACGTGCTACGCGTGGAATCGGTGTTCAAGAAAGGCGCCTTCACCCTGCAGCTACAAATGTGGGACGCCCGCACCGGCAGGACGCTCAGCTCGGACGGCAAGAGCTGCGACATCTGCACCCTGCCCGACCTGCACGCGGCTGTGCGCGAACGCGTCGGCGCGCTCTGTTCGCGCGTGTTCGAGGCCGAGGAAGCCGCATTGGCGTCGGCGCCGGTCCCGGTGCCTCCCCCTCCACCACCCCCGCCGCCTCCAGCCCCGGAGTTGACCGCGCCGACTCCGGCCCCCGCTCCCGCCAGCGCCGTTGGCAAGCGCATCGGCCAAGTCGGCGGCATCGCGCTCGTGGCCCTGGGCGTAGCTGCCGCAGCGTACGGAGGATATCTCTTGCACTTGAACGGCCAGGGGGCGTGCGCAGCCGGCGAAGCGCCACCCTGCATCGAACACCATGTCACGGCAGGCCGCGGCGCCGGTTTCCTGGCCGGTGGCATCGGCGCCGCACTCGCCGGAGGCTTCCTCTTCTACTCCTTCACCTGGTGAGGCAATCCATGAAGCTCAGAATTCACTACTTCCTTCCCTTTTGCCTGCTCTTCGCCTGCGACAAGGTCGAGCGCGACTGGAGCAAGTGCAGCGACGCTGCCACATGTGCGCCGGGCTACACCTGCAGCCCCGACTTCCGCTGCGTGCGTACCGTCGATGGCGGCCGGGCCGACCTTGCGGCGACACCGCCGGATGCGGCCGGCCGCGAGGTGGCCGGGGCCGAGTCGCCGACCTTGACTGCGGACGCGGCGGCGGAAGTCCCGGCGGACGCAGCGGCGGACATCCTGACCGACGCCGAGGCGGACGCTCCGGTGGACGCGCCCACGGACGCGCCCACGGACGCGCCTCAGGTCGACGCCGCAGTCGATGTGAGCGCGGACACGCGACCGGTCGACGGCCAGGGGACTTGCAGCGGCGACATCGACTGTCCTCCCGGCCTGCCCATTTGCCTCGCCCTCCAGTGCACCAAGTGCACCGCCAACATCGAGTGCGCCGGTCACGTCGACAATGGCACTGCAACCGCCGTCTGCGACACCACGAGCGGCCGCTGCGTGGCCTGCGTGAAGAGCAGCGAATGTACGGCCGACCCGGCCAGGCCAGTGTGCGCGGCCAACCAATGCGTGGCGTGTACAGCCAGCAGCGAATGTGCCGCCCAGGGTGACGGCGGCGTCGGCGCCAACGTTTGCGACACCACGAGCGGCCGCTGCGTGGCCTGTGTGAAGAGCAGCGAATGCACGGCCGACTCCACCAAACCTGTGTGCGTGGGCAATCTGTGCGTCGCGTGCAAGTCCGCCGAAAGCGAGTGCCGCATCAAGAACGGCGGCGCACCAGTGTGCGACCAGACCAGCGGAAAGTGTGTGGGCTGCTTGACCAAGGACCACTGTGCGGGCGGCGCAGACGGAGGGGCAGACGGCGGAACGGATGGCGGAACGGACGGGGGCGCCGATGGCGGAGTGGTCGCGGGAGTCTGTGACCTGAGTACCAACCAGTGTGTAGGCTGTCTCAAACACACGGACTGCAACGACCCGAGCAAGCCCATTTGCAGCAGTCAGAAGACCTGCGTAGGCTGCGGCACGCAGATCGCGCCAATCGACGGCTGTGCGACCAAGAACCCCGCCCTGCCGGTGTGCAGGCTAGACACGGGCAGGTGCGTGGAATGCACGGGCAATAGCAATTGTGCTGGTGATGCGGGGATTCGCGTGTGTAACCCCACGACCAACAAGTGCGTGGAGTGCAACGACAACAGCAACTGCACGGCCGACCCGGCGAAAGCATTCTGCGCGAACAATTCCTGCGCAGGTTGCCAGACAGCGCCCGCGGGCTCGTGCACCGGTGCCAAACCGCTGTGCGCTACCAGCGGTGGCTATGTCGGCCAGTGCGTGGAGTGCATTGACAACACCGATTGCAAGGTCGCGACCAAGCCCGTGTGTGACACCAACCAGTGCCGCGCCTGCAAGAAGGACCTGGAATGCACCGGCCTGTCGCCTGCACTGGTGTGCGGCCTGGATGGCTCCTGTCCGGGCGACAGCAGCGTGATCTATCTGCAGAACAGCACTACCTGCTCGACGTCAAGTCCGGGGAACGGCACGCCGGCAACCCCATACTGTTCTTCGGACGATGCGACCGCGGCCATGTCGGCGACCAGATCAGTCATCGTGATCAAGGGAAATGGCCCCGCCTACCCTGTTGGCCCCCTTACCATGCCGTCTCTCGGAAACACGCCTCTCCTGGTGGCGGGCCAGTCCTCGGCGAGAATCAGTAATCTCGGTGTTGGAAGCCACGTTCTCGTGTCGATTACCGCAGGCGACGTGACCCTGCGCGACCTCACGATTTCCAATGGCAACGACGCTGGTGTCAGCGTCTCGGGCGGTGCAACCCTGCGCATGGACCGCTGCTACGTCCTGAACAACCAAGGCATCGGCATCCAGGCCTCTGCGTCTGCCTTCGACATCATCAACACAGTCGTTGCAGGCAATGGTGCAGCCGCTGGTGGCTACGGCGTCAGTCTGGGGAACTACAGCGGTAGTCCCACCAGATTCATTTTCAACACGGTCGTCAACAACGTAGGCGGCGGCGTGTTCTGCGGCACGCCTTCGAACTACACGCTCAAAGGGATTCTGGCCAACGGCAACGGACCGACGAACTTCCTCAACTGCGTGACCGACTCGACCACCTCCACCGCATCACCAAACTTCGGCACCAACTACCACCTGACCGCAACATCGCCCTGCGTGAACGCGGGTGGCACTGCCTGTCCGGCGGACGACATCGACGGTGACACGAGGTATGTAGGCACGGCCTGTGACTGCGGCGCTGACGAGTACAAGCCATAGAGCGGCTCGCAGGCTCCTCAGCCACACTCCCCTTGACTCGTCCGGCGTCCCTCGCCATCGTTGCCGGCATGACGGTTCTGCGTAGCCGGCGCAAGGGCGCGAAGTGAAGCAGCCCGGGCAGAGCATCCCCGACACCTTGTCCTACGACCGGGCGCGGCCGCAGGAAGGGTCCAGCCCTGTGCCGCCGGCGCCCCAGCCCGACTACCCGGCGACCAGCGTGTTACCCGAGAACCCTGCTGACGCCGGCCGCACGCAGGACGCCACGGGGCGCGAGCGCCCCATCCGTATGGATCCGCTTGCGGTCGGGCCTGCGCCGCAAGGGCCGCTCTCGCTTTCGCCGCCCCAGATTGCTGCCGCGCAACCGACCATCGAGCCGATTGCCGGCGCCTTTCGCCCCGGCGAGCAAGTGGACCACTTCGAGATCGTCGGCCTGGTGGGTCGGGGTGGCATGGGCTGTGTCTACAAGGCGTTCGACCGCGATCTGGGCCGCACGGTGGCCATCAAGACCTTGCACGGCATCGATCAGCACCAGCCCCACACGCTTGCCCGCTTCCGGCGCGAGGCCCAAGCCGCCTCGCGCGTGGTCCATCCCAACCTGGTCATCATCTACAGCTACGGCACTCACGGCGATACGCCCTACATCGTCATGGAATACCTGTCCGGCTGCAGCCTGGCGGCAGAGATTGCAGAAGGCCCGCTCTCGGTCGAGCGCACCGCCGATGTCCTGGTCGCGGCCTGCGCCGGGGTGCATGCCGCCCACCGCGCCAACGTAGTCCACCGCGACCTCAAGCCAGCCAACATCTTCCTCGCGCGCACGCCAATGGGCGAGACGCCCAAAATCCTCGACTTTGGTATCTCACGATTCGGCGATGACGACGCCAGCCTCACGGGCACGGGCGACATCATCGGCACCACCTACTACCTCGCGCCCGAACAGGCCGCCGGCCGCGAGGTCGACGCGCGCGCCGACCAGCACGCGCTGGGCGTAATCCTGTACGAATGCCTCACCGGCGTGCGGCCCTTCAACGGGTCGACCGCCTACGCCATCATGCGGGACATCGTGGAGGGAATCTTCCAGCCACCGTCCCGCGTGCGGCCCGAGATCCCGCGTGGCCTTGAGGCCGTGATCCTGCGCGCCATGAGCCGCGCGCCCGACGACCGCTTCGCGCGCGTCCGCGATCTGGGCCTAGCCCTGATTCCGTTCATGTCTGCCCAGGGGCGCCAGCAGTGGAGCTACCACTTCATTGCGCCCGAGGCGGAAATGCCCGTCGCGCACTCGGTGGCCGTGCCCGCGCCAGCCGGCGCAGAGGCTCGGCCTGTTCCCACCGAGATCGCACCCGTCGAGCGGCCCGCGCCGGCGCCCACCAAGATCCTTCCCGTGGGTCAACCCGAACCCTGGCAGATGGTGCCGACCCGTGCGGCGCCTGCCGCGGTTTCGGTTCCGGCGCCCGCGCCGACCACGGTGGGGGAACTTCCGGTGCGCCATCGCGGCCGGGCCGTGGCTTTGCTTGCTGCGGTGGTCGCGCTGCTCGCGCTCGCAACCTGGGCGCTGCGAGGCTCTTTTGTCCGCGATACGGCGCAGCCCACTTCATCTTCGGCGGCCACAGTCGAGAAGAAGACGCCGCCGCCACCGGTCGTGCCCACAGCCAGCGCACCGCCACAGCCACAACCCGCCACTCCGGTCGTTCCAGCGCCTTCTCGGCCGGAGCCGTCCCCCAGGCGCGCCGCACCCTCGCCGCCTGCGGACAACGCGCCCAGGCCCGCGCCACACAAGCCCAAGAAGAGCCCTCGAGGCTCGGTCAATTTCACCCCCGAGGGTGTTCCCATCATCTGAGGTCAGGATCCATCATGATTCGTGGCATAGCGTTCTCGATTGTGGTCTCTCTCGCCCTCGGGCAGGGGCCCGCATGGGCCGATCGCGACGATCCCGACGCGCTCATCGCCCAGGGCTTGAAAGCCATGCGCAAGGGTGACTATCAGGCGGCCCTCGAGGCCTTCCAACGCGCACACCAGGCCCGTCCCACAACACGCTCGCACACCGAGATCGGCCTGGCCGAGCAGGCGCTGCACCGCTGGGTCGAAGCAGAAGCGGATCTGGCGGGCGCGCTGGCCGAGACAGAGGACGCGTGGCTGAAGGAGCACCGCTCGATTCTCGACAAGGCGTTGGCTGACGTTCGCTCCCACCTGGGGATGCTGACCGTGGAGAGCGGCCCGCGCGGGGCGAAAGTGACGATCGACAGCAAGCCCCGTGGCGTTCTGCCCTTGCCCGGACCGCTGTTCTTGCCGCCGGGCATGGTCCATGTCGAAATAGCTGCACCAGGACGACGGCTCTGGCACATCGACGCCCAGATCGAGATCGGCGAGACATCCCGTCTAGCGCCCATCTTCGAGCCGCTGGACCTGCCCCCCGTCATGCCTGTGGCGACCGTCGCACGTCCCGCCAACCCCGAGCCGCCACGGCCGGTTTCGGCCGAACCGACGGGACTGAAGGTCGTCGGCTGGCTCGCTCTGGTTGCGGGCAGCGCCGCCGCTGGCAGCGGTGCCTATCTCCTTGCGAACTCACCAGCCGGCTCATCTAGGCGCTTGGCGGGCATCGAGTGTCTTGCCCTCGGCGGCGCGGTGGCGCTGAGCGGGGGAACGATCGCCGTCGTCGCCACGTGGCGCGGCCCCACCTCAGGTCACGAAGCTGCCACAGGAGTATCCCTGGCCGGCCGCTTCTAACTGGCCGACTGCTTCTAATGCTGGCGCACTAGATCGTGCCGCTCTGAATGATGCGGCGAAGCTCCGAGGCAGGGAGGCGCGACCCGCGCTTCTCTTCCTCGAAGATGATCTGAGCCAGGGTCGCAGTGGTCAGATCGCGGTTGGTCCCGTGATCCACCACCTGGAAGTCCTCGCCGGAACGAACGAGCGCGGCGAGCGCTTGCAGGGTGACGTAGTGGCTCTCGTGCGTGTCATACAGTTTGCGGTTTGAGTAACGCCGAATGGTTCGCATGATGGATAGCATTACACGGCCAACAGAGTTCGCCACCCTGTATCAAAATTAGTAGCCCCGACGCGTTAGCCGCTAAGCGTCTGCGTCAACGACGACCCGACCCTTCGCGCCGCGCACGCTCCCTCTTACAGCTTGTCAACCTGAGTCCGATGTCCAAGACTTCGGCTCGTCATGGACAACATCAAGACGGTTGCGACGGCGAAGTTGGAGATCGACGGCAAGGTACACGAGCTGGCGGTGTTGGAGGGCACCGAGCACGAGCGGGCGATCGACATCGCCAGCCTGCGCAGCGCCACCGGCTGCATCACCATGGACGACGGCTACGGGAACACCGGGTCGTGCCAGAGCGCCATCACTTTCATCGACGGCGAAAAGGGGATCCTACGCTATCGCGGCATTCCCGTGGACGAGTTGGCCGAGAAGTCCACTTTCGTGGAAACCGCGTATCTTCTCATCTACGGCCACTTGCCCAAGAAGTCCGAAATGCAGCGCTTCTCGAAGCTGCTTACGCACAACGAGAACCTGCATGAGGACATGAAGTACCACTTCGAGGGCTTTCCCTCGCAAGCGCACCCCATGGCGATCCTGTCTGCCATGATCAATGCGTCGAGCTGCTTCTACCCTGGGCAGATGCAGCGACCCACGCGCGACGAGTTCGACGAGCAAGCCGCGCGTCTCATCTCGCAGGTGCGCACGATTGCGGCGTTCTCGTACCGCAAGTCGCGCGGGCTGCCCATCATCTATCCCAAGCCCAGCTACAAATACACGGAGAACTTCCTGCACATGCTGTTCTCCGACGTGTACGAGGACTACGAGCTGCGGCCCGAGGTGGTGCGAGCGTTGGACACCATTTTCCTTCTGCACGCCGACCACGAGCAGAACTGCTCGACCTCGACCGTGCGCATGGTGGCCTCGGCGCAAGCCAACCTGTTCGCCAGTGCGGCCGCCGGCGTGTGCGCTCTGTGGGGACCCCTGCATGGCGGGGCGAATCAGTCAGTCATCGAGATGCTGGCGGATATCCACCGCGCCGGCGATGATGGCTCGCGCTTCATCAAGGCGGCCAAGGACAAGACCAGCGGCAAGCGCCTCATGGGGTTCGGCCACCGCGTGTACAGAAACCACGACCCGCGCGCACGCATCATCAAGAAGGCCTGCGATACCCTCCTGTCGGCGCTGAGGATCTCGGATCCGTTGCTGGATATCGCCCATCGCATGGAAGATGCGGCCCTGTCCGATCCGTACTTCATCGAGCGCAAGCTGTACCCCAACGTGGATTTCTACAGCGGCATCATCATGCGCGCGCTGCACATCCCGACCGAGATGTTCACCGTCATCTTCGCCATCGGCCGCATGCCTGGCTGGATAGCCAATTTCAAGGAAATCCTCGACGATCCGAAGGGACGTATCTATCGGCCGCGACAGGTCTACATCGGGCCGACGCTCAGAAACTACGTGCCCATGAATGCGCGCGGGGAGTGACTCGGCCCGCCCGGATCGTCGATCTCGGTACGCGTGACTACGCGGAGGCGTGGCGCGTGCAACTGGAGTTGGCAACCGCGCGCCAACGCGACGAGGTGCCGGACACTTTGGTCCTGGTGGAACACCCCGACGTGCTCACCCTGGGTCGCGGCGCGCGCCGGGAAAACCTGCTCGCGTCGGCGGACATGCCGGTCTTCGAGGTGGAGCGCGGTGGTGACGTGACCTACCACGGGCCGGGCCAACTCTGCGCTTACCCCATCCTGTACCTGCGCGAGGACGAGCGGGACGTGCACCTCTATCTGCGCCGCCTCGAAGAGGCCATCATCCGCACGCTGGCCGAGTTCGCCATCGAGGCCGGCCGGCGTCCAGGGCTCACCGGGGTGTGGGTCGGCCCGCTCAAGTTGGCCTCCATCGGCGTGGCGCTGCGCCGCTGGGTGACCTTGCACGGATTCGCGCTCAATGTATGCACCGACCTCCGACGTTTCTCCGCCATCAACCCTTGTGGTCTCCCCGCCTCGGTGATGGGCTCGATGACCCGTGCCCTCGCCCGGCCCGTGACCGTGGCTGAGGTGCGCGCTCCCCTGCTTCACCACCTCGGCGCGAGCCTGGATCGGTGCTGGGGCGAGGAAGAGCGGGGCGACCGCAGATCGCCCCTACCCAGAACGTGATGAGCGTGGCGCGCGCCCGGCCCACGATGTGATGGGGCGGCACGCAACCCGCCCGCCGCCGTTCGACTTGGGAAAGTCTTTCCGGTACGGTAATCGCACCATGAGTCAGCCTAGAAGAGGGTTCATCGCACGCGGGATCATCGGACAGATGGTCGGGATTGCGCTTGTGGGAGTGACGCCAGCCCTGGCCACACCGGCCGCACCCACCGCCCCTCCGCTGGAATCGCTGCCTCCCACGTCGATCGTGGAAGCCGTCCCCGCCGTGCCAGTGCCGCCCCCACCGCCAGCAGCCCCTGCCACGCCCGGGGCCACCGCCCCTTTGAGGTTGCTGGAAGCGGATGTCGGAACCCGGCTGGGCCTGCGCATACAAAATCCCAGCCAGCCTGACAAGCTCAACGACCTGGGCATGGACGGACAAGTGCAGGTTCTCTTGTCGGGCCAGGCCACGCGCCACATCCTGTGGCAGGCCGATTTCGTCGGGACGTTCGGCACCGTCGATCGACAAGGCAGCTATGACACCAGCGGCAGCGCGGCCGTGCTCGATCTCATCGGGCGGTTCGAATTCCACGACGCCTTCAACCTGTGGGTGGGCCGCATGCTGGTGCCGGCCGATCGATCCGGGCTCAGCACCGAGTGGTCCATGGCGCCCTGGCTCTACCCGGGCCAGTTCGTAACTGGACAAGCGCCGGTGGGCGCCCGCCAGGGACCCCACGGTCGCAGCGACGGGGTGACCCTGTGGGGCCAACTGGGCGGCGGCACCTTCAAGTACTACCTGGGCGCATTCGGCCTTTCCGATCCGACTCAGAGCCCGCTGTACTCGGGCCGCCTCAGCCTCAGCCTGCTCAATCCCGAGCCCGGCTATCGCAATGCCAGCAGCTACTATGGCAGCAAAGACGTCCTCGCCGTGGGCGTGGGCTTTCAGCGCCAACACAACGGCTGGTCAGACCCCACCACGACCCCGCCGGTGGCGTGGTCCGACCTCACCGAACTGAATTTCGACCTGTTCTTCGAGAAGAACCTGGGTGCGGCCGGCGTGATGGACTTGGAAGGTGCTTTCTACAAGATCTGGGGCGGCTTCGCCCCGGATAGCGTCAACTACTTTGTTCTCGCCAGCTACCTTCTGCCCATCGATGTCGGTGCTGGCAAGTTCCAACCCCTGTTTCGCCTGCAGCAGGCACACGATCGTGTGACCGACGACACCAACGCGCTGGCTGACGCCCAGCTCGGATACATCATCGATGGCCTGCGCGCCCGCGTGGCGCTGGACTACCGGTACAGCAAGGTCCAGGGCAAGACCGGCAACGCGGTCCTGCTCGGGCTGCAACTGATGACGAAATAGCGACTAGCCCTACCCTCGCGGGAGGCTTTGGCGAGGCCGAGCGAAGCGAGCGGGGTGGGTGTGGGCCTGGGGGGCCGAAGGGTGAAACGAACCCTCTCCGGGTTCCCATCACAATCGTCGGCCGTCGGCCAATCGAAGAGGTGAGGCAGCAATACTAGCCCGCGCGGAACTGGAAGTCCCGTTGGCGGACTACCTCGCCCTCCTCGAGGTCGACCAGGAAGGCCGTGCCCTCGCCCACCATGCCGTTGAAGGCGCGCAAATACCAAACGTCCAGCCCCCACCTCTTGTGCCCACTTTCGCTAGGCGGAGACCATTCCGCGGCTTCCAGGTCGCCAAGCCCGGGCGGCCGTGCGCGAGTCTGGCTGGCGATTTCCTGAAAGTGGTGCGAGGCACGCACGATCTGCTCAGCCTTGCGCGCCAGCGCGGGTTCGATCTCGCGCCGCCATTCACTGACCAGATGGAAGACTTTGAGATCCCCCCCCACCGGTCCGTCGGCCTCGTACACCTCATCGGCGGGCAGGCCGGCAAAGTCGGCCACGTCAAACTCGGGGAAAATCGTCTCGGCTGCGATCTGCTCTTTGCGCGCGCCGAAGCTTTCCTCAGCCACGCGCATGCCTTGATTGGTGTAGTAGAGGTACAAGCGAACGATGATGCTCTGTGAAGGTAGGCGATGGTCCCAGTCCGCCACCCACAGTGCGGCCTTGTAGGTCTTGCCCTGAAAGGGCAAGAACACAGGCAGCGACTCCGCCAGCTTTTCACGGTCGGCCGCCGTCTCGCAAAAGCCTTGCAACTCGACCCGTGGGTGGCGCCGCAGGTCGCGCTTGAACTCTTCCCGCAGATCTAGCGGAGCCATGAATGCCAGGATACCCGCGATCGGACTTTCGTGCACTCTCCGCGGGTCAGGGCTACAACTCGCCCTTCACCCGACGAATATCCGCGCCCAGCCCGCGCAGCTTCTTTTCCAGGTGTTCGTAGCCGCGATCCAGGTGGTAGACGCGCAAGACCTCGGTGGTGCCCTCGGCGACGAGCCCGGCCAGAACCAAACAGGCCGAGGCCCGCAGGTCGGTGGCCATGACCTTGGCGCCCTTGAACTTGCAGGGACCACGCACGATGGCGGTATGGCCTTCCACCACGATGTCCGCACCCATGCGCCGCAACTCGGGCACGTGCATGAAGCGATTCTCGAAAATGTTCTCGCTCAGCACAGACTGGCCGCGCGCCTTCGCCATCAGCACCATGAACTGGGCCTGCATGTCCGTGGGAAAACCGGGGTAGGGCCGGGTGGCGATGTCGGCCGGTCGGACCTCTCCGCGCCCCACCACGCGCACAGCATCGCCTTCGACCGTGACCTCCACGCCGGCGGCGTGCAGCTTGGCGATCACCGCGTCGAGGTGCTCGGGCAAGCAGTCCCGGACCAGAACGTTGCCCCGGGTCACCGCCGCTGCCACCATCAGCGTGCCTGCCTCCACCCGGTCGGGAATGATGGCGTGATCCAGCGGGTGCAATTCGTCGACGCCCTCAATGGTAATGAGCGAGGTTCCCGCCCCGCGGATGCGCGCGCCCATCTTGTTGAGCACGCGCGCCATCTCCTCGACCTCGGGCTCGCAGGCCGCATTCTCCAGGGTGGTGCACCCCTTGGCCAGCGCGCCCGCCATCATGAGGTTCTCGGTGCCCGTCACCGTGACCATGTCGAACACGATGGTGGCCCCGCGTAGCCGCTTGGCCCGGGCGCTGACTAGGCCGTGCTCGAGATCGATGTGCGCGCCCAGGGCGGCCAGGCCCTTCAAGTGCTGATCGATAGGCCGCGCGCCAATGGCGCAACCGCCGGGCAGCGACACGCGTGCCTGCCCATAGCGTGCCACCAGGGGTCCCAGCACCAGCGCCGAGGCGCGCATGGTCTTGACCAGTTCGTAGGGTGCCTCGAAGTTGGTGATGTGGGTGCTATCCACCGTGGTGCGGCCGTCACCATCCACCTCGGCGCCCAGTTGGCGCAGCAGCTTCTTCATGGTCACCACGTCGCCCAGATCGGGGACGTTGCGATAGGTGGAACGGCCGCTGGCCAGAAGCGAGGAAGCCAGGATGGGCAGCGCTGCATTCTTGGCGCCGGAGACCCGCACCTCTCCGCGCAGCCTGTGGCCGCCGCGTATGACGATTTTGTACATGGAGAGGACTCGACGCTGGCGGCGACAGCCCCGCGCAGCTGTCGCTCGTCAACCGTCCGCGCTTTGGCTAGGTAGCGGCGGGAGTGGCGGCGGCCTCGGTGGCCTCGGCGCCCTTCTTGTGCTCGGCGCAGCGACCGGCCAGGACGGCGGGCTTGCGGCAGCCTTCCTTGCTGCAGATCTTGTAGCGGAACTTG
>Ga0265330_10001695_pt1 | contig 12477 bp, 10 predicted proteins | sample 41919metaG_FD_202083 | JGI IMG/M metagenome (GOLD analysis project Ga0265330, IMG submission 202083) | Rhizosphere microbial communities from Carex aquatilis grown in University of Washington, Seatle, WA, United States - 4-19-19 metaG | ecosystem: Host-associated > Plants > Roots > Rhizosphere... | reverse complement strand
GAAGTAGGTCACCCCCGCATCCAGCGCTGCATGCACCAGCGCTGCCGCCTCCTTCGGGGCGAGCGCGTCTATCCTCATGCATCCGAGGGCGATCTCAGAGCCGGTGACTTCTCCCTTGCCTATGGTGATCTGTTTCATGGGTGCCTCCCGGCAGCGACTTTAGCATGGCAACCGACTGGGAGGACAGACGGGCAAGGATTCGAAGCTTTCGGGGGCCTCGTCGTCTGCGACGCATCGTTCGTGCGCCCCTCTTTCAAGCCTCCGTTTTCACCATTTTCCGCGAACCCTTCTCGCGAACCCGCCCTCTCGTACGTTTCCGCGCTTTCGCGCGAGTGGTTCGCCGGATTCCGAAGCCCCGATCACGCTCCAGGCGCCTAGAACACCTCTATTGATTGGCGCACGAGCGCGCGTCCCAGCTCGACTGCTTCCAGGGCGGACTCCGCGCCACGGTCCTTGAAGCGCAGCCGCACCGCCTCGGCGAGCGAGGCGGTGGAAACAAAATCGATGAGACCCGTGAGCGCACCCAGCATGCAGAGATTGAGGTTCTGCGCGCCGTGCTGCGCCGCGATGATGCTCGCGTACATCGGCAGCTCAACGCACCGGGAGTTCACGTCGTCGCGGCGATGCACGAAGTGCGTGTCAACGAGCACGAAACCGCCGGGTCTCACAATCCAGGAGTACTTGTCGAAGGAGAACTGGCTCAGGCAGATCAGCACGTTGGGCTGCGTCACACGGGGGAACTTGATGGGATCCGTGGCGATGATGACATCGGCGCGCGCCGCGCCCCCGCGCGCTTCGGCGCCGTAGCTTTGCGTCTGTACCGCTTCCAGGCCCTCATAGTGGATGGCGGCTTCGGCCAGGAGGATAGCGGCGGTTATAATGCCTTGACCGCCCGTTCCAGAAAAAACGAAGCGCGTTATCATCGCCCGTCCCCGCCCTTCTCTCCCTCGCGGGCCAACGCGCCCGCCATGTCCGCGTAGGAGGCGCAATATTCCGGCTTGTCGACATCGGAAAAGACGCCAGTCCTGATCTTCCCGTCCGGGCTCTCGGGTGAAGAGAAGGGAATCGTATTGTCGCGATACCACTCCATCATCTCCACCGCGTCTCCCTTGTGGTTCTTCCTTCCGTAATATGTCGGACATTGGGAGAGAACCTCGACGACGGAGAAGCCCTTGTGCCTGATGGCCTGCTCGAAGATGCGCGAGAGCTCCTGCACGTGGTACGTGGTGGAACGGGCGACGAATGTGGCGCCCGCTGCAGTCGCGAGGGCTACCGCATCGAAGGGTTGTTCGAGGGTGCCGTAGGGGGCCGTCGTCGCGTACTCCCCGCAGGCCGAGAGCGGTGACGATTGGCCACCGGTCATGCCGTAGGTGAGATTGTTCATGATGATCGCCGTCATATCGATGTTGCGGCGGGCAGCGTGGATGAAATGATTGCCGCCGATCGCCAGGGCGTCTCCGTCTCCCATGGGCACGAGCATCGTCAGCTCAGGGCGGGCGAGCTTCACCCCCGTCGCGAAGGCGAGGGCGCGGCCGTGGAGGGTGTGGAGGGTATGGAAATCCGCATAGCCCTCGATGCGGGACGAGCAGCCAATGCCGGAAACCATTACCACACTGTTGCGATCAAGCTCCATGCGCTCCACCGCGCGCAGAAGGGCTCCAAGGACGATGCCGTGACCGCAGCCGGGGCACCAGATGTGGGGCATGAATCGCGTGCGCAGAAAATCGGTGACGGCCACGCTACACCCCCTTGCCTTCGATGATGCGCATCACGTTCTTGATGTCGGTCGGCGTGATCATCGTACCGTCTACGCGATTGGCAAGAAACACGCGCTCGGGCTCGTCGACGGCGGCTTTCACCTCCCGCACGATCTGCCCCATGTTCATCTCCACCACGATGACGAATCGCGCCTTGCGGCATTTCTGTCGGACGAGCTCTTCCGGAAACGGCCACAAGGTCTGGAGCTCGAGGAGTCCGATACGCATGCCCACGGCGCGCCTGTTCTCCATGATGTGCAGGGCGCTGCGCGCAGAAGCGCCGTAGGAGATGAGGACGGTGTCGGCATCCTCGAGGTGGTATTCGCGGTAGAGCAGCAGGGATTCCGTGCGATTCTCGATTTTGTTGTAAAGGTGGTGAACGAGGTCGTTGGCCACGGCCGGACGATCCGAAGGGAATCCCCACATGTCGTGCACCAGACCCGTCACGTTGTAACGATGGACACCACCGAAATCCGACATTGGCAGCCGTCCGTCCTCCCGCGGGAAGTACGGGTGATAGTCGACGCCACCGGGCACCGAGGTCGTCAGGCGCTCCGAGAGCTCGATCTCACCCGGTGCGGGCAGACGGATTTTTTCGCGCATGTGGCCTACGACCTCGTCCAGGAGGACGATCACCGGGCTGCGGAAGACTTCAGAGAAATTGAAGGCCTCCACGACGATTCGAAACAGATCCTGGTGGTTGCTGGCCGTCAGCGCAACGATGGCGTGGTCACCGTGCGTTCCCCAGCGCGCCTGCATGACGTCACCTTGCGCGGCGCGCGTGGGCAGGCCCGTGGACGGGCCGCCCCGCTGTACGTCGATGATGACGCACGGTATCTCGGCCATCACGGCGAAGCCGATGGCTTCCTGCATGAGCGAGAATCCGGGCCCGCTCGTCGCCGTCATGGCCTTCGCGCCGGTGAGCGATGCTCCGATCACGGCGCAGAGGCTGCCGATCTCGTCCTCCATCTGGATGAACCTGCCGCCGATGCGCGGGAGGCGTTCGGAGAGGCGCTCGGCGATCTCCGTGGACGGCGTAATGGGATACCCCGCAAAGAAGCGGAGACCCGCGTAGAGTGCCGCCTCGGCGCAGACCTCGTTGCCCTGCAGGAAGCGGATATCGTCCGCGGTCTTCTTTTCTACGGCATCTGTCATAGCTCGGAGCTCTCCTCGCGTGGCTCTGCGATCTCGATCGGTGGCGCGCCGGCCTCGGCATCCCGTACGGTGATTGCAAAATCAGGGCAGCGCAGCTCGCACAGCCCGCAGTACGTGCAGGCCTCGAGCCGAGCGATGACGACCTTCTCTTCGTCATCGAGTGCGAGCACGTCCTTGGGGCAGAACGCGACACAGATGCGGCATCCCTTGCACCAGGCACGGTTCACGGACAAGATCTTGGATCGTTTTGCCATTGTATGAGTGATCCTTCGAGAGTCCACTGTCGTGGAAAATTGGGACCCCAGTATAGCACATCTCAGGCGTCGCGCCAGCCGGGGCGTGCCGGCGGAGCAGCGCGCAGCGTTCTTTTCCTTGTTCGCGCAGGTCATGGCCAATTCTTCCAGCTTTGCGGCCCGCGGATGTAGGGCATGAGTTTCCCACCGCTTCTTTTTGTTGCCTGCCCCCCGCCGACACCGTACATTTGCTCATGCCCGTACAAGCACTTCACAACTACACATGGCGCGGTGCACGCGCCCTCGTCCTTCTCCACGAGCAGGCAATGAGGGACCTTTTGAAGACGTGGCACCGCGCCAAAGCGGTCCCTGTCAGTCTGCCGCCGAGCGACAACCCCGCTTACGCCTCCCTCGACACCGTGTTGCATCACGCGTTCAAAGCGGCGCGCAACATGCTGACCTGGATCTGTGAAAAGCTGGAGCTTCCCGATCCGGCAATCGAGGAAGTGCCAGAACCGGCACTCCTCGCGGCGGATCCGGAGAGGTACATGGAGCACCTTCTTGCCCGCTGGCGCATCCCGCTGGCCGGCGCCGATGCCAAACGTCTGGACGCGATTTACAAGGATCGAAACGGCCATGACACAAGCCTGATTGCACGGCTGGAACACGCGGTCCTGCATCCCCAGCGCCACCGCTTCCAGCTCGATGAGCTGCTGGAAGGTAAGTAGCCGGCACGCGAACGCACGCGACTCACATGCACTGAGAAATCCGGATCAGGTTTCTCCCGCCGTAACCTTCAGCTCCTTGGCAGCCTTCACCTCGTCGAGCCTTTTTACCGGGGAGGAATGCGGCGCATCGCGGAGGAGCTCCGGGCTTTCCACGGCCTCGCGCGCGATGGTGCGCATCGCTTGGACAAAGCTATCCAGCGTTTCAATGCTCTCCGTCTCGGTAGGCTCGATCATGAGGGCTTCGTGCACGATGAGCGGGAAATAGTTGGTGGGCGGATGGAAGCCGAGGTCGATGAGCCGCTTGGAGACGTCCAGGGCCCGAATGCCCGGCGCCGCGGAAAAGGACCCCTGCGCCACGAACTCGTGCATGCAGGTGCGATCCCCGTGGGGAATCGGGTACACGTCTTTCAGCCGCGCCTGGAGATAATTCGCGTTCAGTACCGCGTTCTCGGCCACGGCGCGAAGCCCTTCCGGCCCCAGCATGCGGATGTAGGTATAGGCCCGGACGAGCACCCCGAAGTTTCCGTGGAAGCTTTTCATCCGTCCGATGGATTGTAACGGCACGCGCCATTCGTAACGGGCGTTGCCCGCTTCTTCCACCCGGGCAACGACGGGGCCGGGAAGGAATTCGGCAAGTTCGGCAGAGGCGCCGACAGCGCCGGAACCGGGACCGCCCCCGCCATGCGGCGTGGAAAAGGTCTTGTGCAGGTTGAAGTGCATGATATCGATGCCCATCTGACCCGGCTTGGCCACACCGAGCAGGGCGTTGAAGTTCGCCCCGTCGCCATAGACGAGCCCACCCGCGTCGTGGACGAGCCGAGTCACCTCCAGCAGGTGCTCGTCGAAGAGCCCGAGCGTGTTCGGATTGGTGAGCATGAGCCCGGCCACCCGGTCGTCCAGATGCGCGCGCAGCTCGATCAGATCCACGTTCCCCCGTGAGTCGGAGGGGATTTCGATGACCTCCAAGCCCGCCATTGACGTGGTGGCCGGGTTGGTGCCGTGCGCCGAGTCGGGCACGAGGATTCGGGTCCGCTGAGGCTCGCCGCGGGAAAGATGATACGCGCGCATCACGAGGATGCCGGTGAGCTCCCCATGGGCGCCCGCCGACGGCTGCAATGAGACGGCTTCGAAGCCGCCGATCTCTCCGATCATGCCCTGGAGTCGGTGGAGAAGCTCCAGAGCGCCTTGAACGGTAGCCGGATCTTGTAGGGGATGCAGCTGCGAGAATCCCGCCATGCGCGCGGCGACCTCGTTGACCTTGGGATTGTATTTCATGGTACAGGAGCCCAGCGGATACAGCCCGGTGTCCACCGAATAGTTCATATGGGAGAGCCGTACGTAGTGGCGCACGATGTCCCCTTCGGCAAGCTCCGGCAGGTCGAGCCGCGACCTGCACAACGCGGGCGGAATGGCGGTCTCCGGCACGTCGCACGCCGGCACCGTTGCCCCTTCGCGACCCGGTCGTGATTTCTCGAATATGAGGGGCTCAGGCACGACCCACCTCCTTGAGCGCGTCGGTGAAGAAATCGATTTCCGCCCGGCTATTCATCTCGGTGCAGCAGACAAGCATCGTATTTTTGCGATCCGGATAGTCCGCGGCCAGATTATAGCCGCCGATGATTCCAAAGCGCTCATGGAGCCTCTTGTTGGCGACGTCCACGGGGACGGGACACTTCATGGCGAACTCGTGGAAGAATTCGCATTCCTCTACCGCGTAGCCGGGAATCGAGGCGATCCGCGCCGCCGCGTAGTGGGCTTTATGCCAGCACAGCTCCGCGACGCGCCGGAGACCGCGCGGGCCGAGACATGTCATGTACACCGCTGCTCCCAAGGCCAGGAGGGATTGGTTTGTACAGATGTTCGACGTGGCCTTCTCACGACGAATGTGCTGCTCGCGGGTGCTCAGGGTGAACACGTAGCCGCGGGTGCCGGCTCTATCCACCGTTTCTCCGGCGATCCTTCCGCTGGACTTGCGCACGTTCTCCCTTCGGAATGCGAAGTACCCCAGGTAGGGGCCGCCGAAGGAAGGAGCGATGCCAAGACCCTGTCCTTCGCCAACGACGACATCCGCACCGGCTTCCCCCGGGGGCACGAGCACCCCGAGGGGGACCGGATTGGCTGCCACAACCAGCAGGGCCCCGCAGGCGTGGACGCTCTGGGCAAGGCGAGCGAGTGAGTCGGGAGGAACAATGCGTCCAAAAAAGTCCGGACTTTGCACCACGACGCACGCAGTGGAATCATCGCAAAGCCCGCCCAGATCTTCGAGCGACCTGTCCGTCTCGTCGCCGCACAGATCGAGCCCCATACCCTGGAGGTAGGTGCGGACCACGGCCCGATACTGCGGATGCACGCCGGCGGAGAGCACCACCCGCCTCCGCTGCCGCTGCGCGACGTTCAACGCCATGACGACGGCTTCGGCCGCGGCGGTGGCTCCATCATAATGGGAGGCGTTGGATACCTCCATCCCGGTGAGACGGGCTATCATGCTCTGATATTCGAATATCGCCTGAAGCGTGCCCTGGCTGATCTCGGGCTGATACGGGGTGTAAGCCGTGGAGAACTCGGAGCGCGAGAGGACGAAATCAACGACGCTCGGGATGAAGTGATGGTAAGCCCCGGCGCCGAGAAAGCACGGAGCGTGAGCGCACTCGGTGTTGCGCGCCGCCAGGGCGTCGAGCTCTCGAAGCGCGTCCTGCTCCGCAGCCGGGGCGGGCAGATCCAGAGACGGGAAGCGATGCTCGGCCGGTACGTCGGTGAAGAGGTCGGCCACCGAGGGCACCCCGATGGCGGCGAGCATCCGCGCCCTGTCTTCGGGCGTGTTGGGGATGAAGCTCATACGGTCTCCATGAACTTTCTATACGCTCCGGGATCCATGAGTCCCTCCGCCTCGGCGGGTTTTGAGAGCTTCACGCGGAGAAGCCATCCCTCGCCGAATGGATCCTTGTTCACCAGCTCGGGGTTCTTGTCCAGCTTTTCGTTTCGCCCCGTCACGATGCCCGTCACGGGGGCAAATACTTCCTCCGCCGCCTTGACCGACTCGATCACCATGCACGAATTGCCCGCAACGAGCGTCGCCCCGACCGCGGGCAGCTCGACGAACACGACGTCGGAAAGCTTGTCCTGGGCATGATCGCTGATGCCGATGACGGCCTCGGCCCCCTCGATACGGACCCATTCATGCGTCTTGGCGTAACGCACCTTCTCGTCGACCCGATACTCCATGCTTACCTCCAGTGCGGCGATGTATAGAATGGCCGCTCGACGATCCGAGCGGGCTTGCGTGCGTCCCTGATGACGATCTCGATCTCGTTCCCCGGAGCGGCGAGCAGCGGCTCCACGTAACCCATGCCGAGATACTTGCCCGTGGTCGGGCTGAAAAGCCCGGTCGTAACCTTTCCCACGGTGCGGCCGTCGCGGACGATCGTATATCCGTGACGGGGCACCCCGCCGTCTCTCATCTCGAATCCGACGAGGAGCCGACGCGCGTGGGACAAGGCTATGGCGGCCAATGCCTTTCTCCCAATGAAGTCGTGTCCTTCGAGTCTCACCGCGGCGCGGGCAAGTCCCGCGCTCACGGGATCCGTCTCCTCGTCGATCTCGTTCCCGTACAGGGGAAGACACGCCTCGGCCCGCAGCGAATCACGGGCGCCCAATCCGCAGGGAATCAAGCGTCGGGACTCACCCGCTTTCAGGAGCCCGTTCCAGAGGGTCTCGCAGCCCTTCGCCGGGAGTAAGATCTCGTAACCGGGCTCGCCGGTATAGCCGGAGGTGCAGAGGGTCGACGGCGAGCCGGAGACAGAGCATTCCACGACGTGGTGAAAGCCGAGCGTGGACAGGTCCGTGTCTCCGACCAGGGGCTGGAGGATGGCCTTCGCTTCGGGTCCCTGGAGGGCCACCAGACAGGTGTCCGCGCCGAGGTCACGGATAGTGACCTCATACCCGGCGGCGTTTTCCTTCAGCCATGCGGTGTCTTTTCGGGTGTTGGACGCGTTCACGACGAGGAGCCACGCGCGCGGGTCATTGCGATGATAGACAAAGATGTCGTCCATGACACCGCCGGACTCATTGAGGAGCATGCTGTAGTGTGCGCGCCCCGGGGCGATACGCGTCACGTCCCAGGTCTGGACGCGTTGGAGGAAATCCACGGCGCCCGGGCCCGTAATGGAAAGACGGCCCATGTGATCTATGTCGAAGAGGCCGGCTGCCTCGCGGACACGCACGTGCTCCTCGCGCGGCCCGGTAGCGTATTGGACGGGCATGTCCCATCCGCCGAAATCCACCATGCGGGCGGCGTTCGCCACGTGCCACCCGTGCAGCTTCGTCTCCATGCGGCCTCCGTGACAAAAAAAGGAGAACGGCCGTATGCCCGTTCTCCTCTGTCATAAGCCTGAGAGATTACCCCCGGGGTGACGTGCGCGTCAGGTCCCCAAGGTTGCCCCTTCGGCGGCCGCGCATCCGCTATGCCAATGGCATGCGGCGCGGCGACTTTCCAGAGTGCCGTCACGGCGCGATCCTTTTGCCTGAGAGTTTCGGCGGTCCCGATTTTGGGCCCACCGTTTGCACCTTCGGCGATTCCCCGGAGGGAATTCTCTCGCGCGCCGATCTACCGGCTGAACGAAGCATAGTCTCACGGCTCCGTTCGGTGGTCAAGCCGGGGATTGGTCGAAGTTATCCGACGATCTGGGCGTCTCATAGAAGTACCTATTTTGAGCGCTTTCCAGGCTTCAGATACCGGGAGAGTGATCGTTGACGTCGGGATAGCAATGCCTGTCAGCAATGTTCTGCAACCTTCGAAACCATAATGTTTTCTCGTGGCAATAAGATGTTGTTCCTATCCTTGGAAGAGTTCCGCTAACCGGTGATTAGTCTGTTTGACGGCTGTAGCATTGACGTTCCATTCTCGGTTGATGACCCGTTCAGAGATAATCTCGAAGCAATCGACTTTCTGAACAACGCAAGATTGTCGCAGGACGACCGGGAGAAGCTATCGCACGGGAATGCCGAGCGCGTCCTCGGGCTTTCATCTGATGTCGTGTCTCGCTCGAAGTCAAACCGGTCTTTCCGATCCTCCATTGACGCTTTTAAGGCGAATGTGAAATCAAGGCTGGGTCGTAAAGCGTTGTCCTTCCTGGTCAAGTGAACGATCGAGGGCTTCGCGGGATCTCAGCGCGACATTCTACTGGCCCGAGGATGAGCTCCCGTTAATTTCCTCAAGCGCCTCCTGTGCAGCCGCTTTCACCTCATCGGTGTTGTCCTTGAGCGCCCGAGAGAGAGCCGCTTTCACAGCGGAAGTCTTATCGCCAAGAGCGACAAGCTCGTCGATTGCGGCGAGCCGCACGCGCGCATCGGTGTCTGATAGAGCATTGATGATTGGTCCTGAGCCGCGGGCCTCGCCAACGGTTGCCAATACCCGGCTGACAAAATCCGATCGGAAGAAAGCCTCCTCGAAGGGCACCACGGGTACTGTCTGAACCGATACGCCCGTCCAATCCGTCGTTACCGTTATTTCGCTTGGCGGCGGCTCTTCCCCAGAGAACGGGATTGAAAATGCAATCTCGCCGATCGAAAAGTCGGCCGTACCACTCACCGACGCGCCTGAATAGACGTCGAGCGAGCGGTAGATCCCAACGTCGTAAGAGGCATCCTCAGCTATGCCTTCTAAATCGATTGAGACCAGAAGAGTCCCCGTTTTGATTGCGGTGCCGGTGGACACAGGAATTCCCGTATACCTCAAGATGCGGGTGACCAGGTCCGCCAGAGGAATCGAATCGACGTACACCTTGCCTTCCTTAGTGTAGGATTGAGAGACCTGCACCCGAACTGCCTTGGCGGTCGCGAGCAGCCCAGCCGCATCACTGACTTGCCACACCGCAAAAAGTGTAATACTGCTGCTGCCGACCGTGAGGGTTTGCTGAGGAGTGTATGCGGTCCCTTTCCCGTCGGCTTGGGTGTTCCAGCCCGTAAAGGAAAATCCACCTTTTGCCAAATTGCCGGAATCCAGCACGGACAGCGTTTGCCCTTGATAATGCGGCTTGGCGTCGCCGGGAACGCCGCCGCTGGTCGCCCCGTTTGCGTTATAGGTTACTGTCTGGCGACCGAATTTCCAGACTGCGTACAACATGGTGTCAGCGCCGCTCGCGAGCATGGTCTGTCCCGGAGCGAAGTTGGTTCCTTTCCCATCCGCTCGCGTATTCCAGCCCGCAAATACGAATCCGCTTTTTTCAAGATCAGCGGAATCAGGGACAGTGACCTGTTGGCGCTCATAATGCCGTTCTGCGTCCACGGGTGCTACTCCGCTTTCTGCCCCGTTCGCATCGTATAAGAGCGCGTACGTGGGCAGTGGTTTCCAGACGGCATAAAGTGTCATATTAGCGGCACCAATTTCCAGGGAATCTTTTGGAGCGAAAGGAGTACCTTTCCCGTCGGCTTGCGTATTCCAGCCAGCAAACGCAAAACCGCTCTTCTCAAGATCCCCGACACCGAGGATGGTTACCGGTTGGCTCCTATAGTACTTTTGGACATCCTTGGGTGCCCTTCCGCTTTCCGCCCCGTTGGCGTCGTACGTGAGGATGGAGGTGGGCACGTGGAGACCGCCCAGTGCCTTAACGGCGCTGGAGCGGACACCTGCATCCGGATCCTGCAGGCGAGCGATGAGCGGATCAACTGCTCCCGCATCGTGAAGCCCGCCCAGAGCTTGTGCGGCGCTGGAGCGTACACGTGCCTCCGTGTCCTTCAAACAGATTATCAACGCCGCAAGGGCTCGCACATTGCGCAGATCGCCCAGTGCCTGGGCGGCTCCAGAGCGGACAGCCGCATCCGGATCTTTCAGGCAGGCGATCAATGGGTCGATGGCTTGCGCTTTTTTTATCTCGTCCAGCAAACCGGTGGATTGTGAGTCATTTTGCTCGAGGGCAACCTTCGCGAGTTTGGTGAGCAGTTCGTTGTCTGCCGTGGCCCCTCGCGAAAGAAGCGGCACGGCGACGGCGTAGTTGCCTGTTTCTACAGCCGCCTGCAGTGGCGTCTTGCCTCCCGCGTCGGGTTGGTTTACGTCGGCGCCTGAGGACAAGAGATCCTGCACAGTGGGCGAGTCAAGCACGGTCGCGAGCACAAGCCCGCTCGAGCCGTCTTCCATCTTGCCGCCCTTGCTGATGAGCACGGCGGCGATTTCTGTGTTGCCGGCTTCAAGAGCGTGGTGGAGCGGAGTTTCTCCCTTACTGTTGCGGGAATTCACCCCGTTGAAAGTATTGGAGAGAGCCCTTTGCACCGCGTCCAGGTCGTCAGAGAACAAGCCGTCAACTGTGTAGTATTTCAGGCGAAACGCACATCCGGCTTGCAGGCTGACGGTACCCTGCGGGGACAAGATTACGTCTCCCATGAAAAGTAATCGAAAGTCGCCGGTGCCGAGGTCAAATCCTACGGCAAACGATGGGAAGAAGCCGTTTTCTGTTTCAGGCGCTGTTGTCACGTTTGTGTCGCCCTCGGCGCCATTGAAGGCATTGCTCAGGTACTGATATCGATATCCGACCTGAATTCGAAAGAGCGAGATAAGTGGCATCTCGATTCCGGCGCCGACGTTGAAAGAGGTGGCTGTGTCGGCCGAATTGCGGCCCGTCAAGGATGTCATTGTTGCCGCGCCGAAGAGCTTCAGTCCGATGATGTCTAACCCGTCGTTCGATGAGAACAGCCAAATCGGAAACGCGATCTCCAACGCGGCCGACGGTCCCAAGCCCCCTCCCAGACTCGTGAGGTTGGCGGTCGCGCTGATGTCGTATCTTATCTCTTGGCCAGAGATAGGGTCGACGAGAAAGAGGAAACAAATAAGCGACATGAGAACCGAGAACTTGGACAATTTCATTGTGCGCTCTCCCGCTGCCTCGTGGCCCAATTCATAATCTCTGGGGACAGAATCTCGCCGCAACGCTGCCGCGTAGGCGGCTAGTGCTTTTGCCATTCGCTAATCAGGCGCGTTATCTGAGATGCTCAAGAAGCATATACCATAAGCGCAAAATGAGCGAGTAATTGTGCATGGGTGGAAAACGTCGCGATGGCCGGAGCCTGGGCTCCTTTCACCGGACAAGTCGAGTATGCCACGAGGGTATGTGATTAACCGATTTCGACTACCCCCCGTCTGCCTGCGAACCTATTTCTTGTGGAGCCGCTTGCGGCCCTGATTTCTTACGCATCGTCAAGAACAGCGTGGGGATCGCGGCAACAACGGTGAAACCAATTGCCCACCAGAAAGTGACGTTGAAAGAATGAGCAATTGCATGAAGATCGGAGCCGGCGTGGCCCGCCGTCTGGCGCTGGAGGACAGTGGCAAGAATGGCCGACCCGAATGCCCCGCCGATGGTTTGAAAAATCCTCGTAGCAGTGCTTGCGTGAGGAACCTGCTCTCTTGGAAGTCCGGCATAAGCGGATGTCATGATGGCGATCAGCAAGCCGCCCAGCCCGGCCCCTCTGATCATCAAAGCGGCAGCTAGAACGATCAAATTCGTATCCGTACCTGCAAAAGCAAACGGCAACGTTCCAATCGCAATGGCAGCGAGGCTTAGAAGCACAATAGTTCGCGAGCCGTTACGGTCGGCCGCTTTGGCGGCCCAGCTT
>Ga0265330_10001694_pt1 | contig 12479 bp, 11 predicted proteins | sample 41919metaG_FD_202083 | JGI IMG/M metagenome (GOLD analysis project Ga0265330, IMG submission 202083) | Rhizosphere microbial communities from Carex aquatilis grown in University of Washington, Seatle, WA, United States - 4-19-19 metaG | ecosystem: Host-associated > Plants > Roots > Rhizosphere... | reverse complement strand
CGAATGGCGAAACCGACGCTGTAGGCCTTGAGCAGCAGGAAACCGAAGCTGAAATAGGCCAAGGAAAAGAGTCCAGCGGTGAAAAGGTAATGCTTGAAGTCGGGGCCGAGCGTTCTGTAGGCCCTGACGATGCTCTCTCTCTGGGTGGGCGGGGCGGGTTCTTCAACGATGAAGAAGAGAAGCAGCACGGCCAGGGCCGCAGGTACCAGGGCCACCAGAAACAGGATCTTGAACGTCGAAGCAGTCTCGCCCAGACGGTTCAAGATGAAGTAGGCGCCAATCGGTCCAAGGATCGCACCTGACTTGTCCATGGCCTTGTGGACCCCAAAAGAGAAGCCGGCATTCTTCTGAGTGGCCATGGACGAGATCCAGGCATCCCGCGGGGCGCCGCGAAAAGACTTCCCAAGGCGCTCGATTACGCGAAACGAGGCGGCTGCGAACAAAGTGCTCTGAAGCGCGATGATTGTCTTGGCCAGAGTTGAGAAGGCGTAGCCAAGGATAGTGAGAGTCTTCCGCTTGCCGGTCCTATCGGAGACAAAGCCGGCCACGTAGTCGAGTGAAGAGGCCGCGAAGTCCGCCATTCCCTCGATAAGTCCAAGCAGCGCCGCCGAGGCGCCTAGAATTGCGGTGAGGAAGATGGAAAAGACGGAGAAGATCATCTCCGAACTGAGGTCGGTCAGGAAGCTGACCAGCCCCAGCATGAAGATGCCGCGATGTACGCCGAGAACGGTCTTTTCCAGGACGGGTGCGTTGTGGTTGTTCATGGGCAATTGCGCACGACAGGTCGGAGCCCATCATCGCTTGGGTTTGCTTTTGGCCTTCGCCCTACGCTGAATCGCGTAGCCAATTGCCACGGCTTGTTTGGGTGGCTTGCCCGCTGCGATCTCGGTCTTGATGTTTTGGTTTCGCGCCGTCTTGGACGGTGATTTGATGAGTGGCATGAAAAATCAAACCTTCAGCAGGATCTTGCTGATACCGCCCGCCTCGGCAAGCCGTTGCGCGCTCGCGGCCTCGCCAAGCGGCAATCTCTTCGCAATAGGCAGCCTGAACTTGCCAGCCGCGAGAGCCTCGGAAAGGCTCGCGAGCCGCTTTGAGTCCACGTGCGTTTGCATGCCCTTGCCAATCACCCCGCGCTCCTTGTCTCCGGGAGGTGGCCCCACGGTGCTGGCGACGACTCCGCCATTCCTGACCTTGCCGAGCACCTTCGCCAATGTGGAACCTCCGACGGTGTCGGCCACGGCATCCAGCATCGGCAGATTGGCAAGTTCGGCATCGACATCGAGCGCGACGACGGTCGATGCGCCCAACGTCTCCGCTTCAGCGCGCTGCTGCTGCCGAACACCGGCGATGACTCGGGCGCCGCGGGCTTTGGCCGCGTACACAGCGGCCCGGCCCACTGCACCTACTGCGCCGGTCACCAATACAGTCTGTCCCCCCTGAACATTAGCGGCCTCTTCGACCAACTGTGCACCGGTCAGTGCTGCTAGTGGAATGACGGCCGCATCCTCCAGGTTGAAACCCTTGGGGATGGACGCCCAAGCCTCTGCCGGTGCGGTGACGAACTCTGCGTAGCCGCGCGTCACGAAACCGAGCACACGATCGTCGACTTTGAACTGTGTGACCCCTGGCCCCAGTTCCACCACCTGCCCGGACACGTCGACACCGGGGACGAATGGAAATTGAATGGGCATGAATGCCTTGTAGTCACCGCTGCGAAGCTTCCAGTCGATGGGGTTGAGGCCGGCAGCTGCCACCTTCACCTTGATTTCTCCAGGTCCGGGCTTCGGCTCGGGAATCTCCGCCAATTTGAGGTGGCTGCTGTCACCGTACTCGTTCAGAACAATCGCTTTCATGGTCGGCCTCCGTAGCAAACTTCATTGGTTTCAGAGCATGCGTGAGCCAGTCCCTCATTGAGCCTCTCTCTATTGGATATTGTGCATGGCTGTTGCCTTCCTGGCCAAGCTGCCACTTCCATAGGATGTTGCCGGCCATGCTGCTGTTACTCCTTTTGCCCACGCTCAAGACGGCCGTGTCGCGTATCCGGTGCCCAAGGACTGCTGAAGGCCGAATCCGGGCACATGGGCTTGGCGGGGGCATCCAATCGATCAAGACTTAGCGTAGGGAACACACTCTTTTCTCAAAGTTACGCAATGGCGAAGACAATTCGCCCTTCACAGGGCCGAGTCTCCGCCTGTTGGGGGCGCGCCAATCATGTCTCGAACCGTGGCGGAAGACCTAGCTACGACTCTTGCCCAAGCCGGCGTTCAACGGATTTACGGGCTCGTGGGTGACAGCCTCAACCCGGTGATCGACGCGCTTCATCGCAGCAGCATCTAATCTTCAGACGCCTGACACCGAGAACGTTTCCGTTTCAGTGGAGCCGTGAGCAAGTGGGGGACCTTGCTTGTGGCGCCGCGCGCATAGTCGAGCACGCCGACGAGGATTTCCTGGAATGCGCGTGGATGGTCGGGCAGACGGGCGCGGCTGGCGACGTCGCGGAGGCGGCGAAGAGCAGACTACGGGTGTCGAAGGAGTGCGATGGGAGCAAGCAACGTGGCCCCGGAAATTCGCCGCAGGAGGCGGATCGTGACTTCCATAGTATGTTGACATGAGCAGCACTGAATTGCGCATGGACATGCCGATTTCGGTGTGTGACCAGTCATGATCGCATTTCGATGTTGATATGCGCACCATTGGAAATGCATGTTTGCGCATATCCGGTCCCAAGCCGGCCGTTCGATGAGGAGAGCGAATCCCGTGCAAGCCGTTCGTCGCGTGCGCAAGAAGACTGGCTACCACCATGGCGACCTTCGTCGGGCTCTCACGGATGCGGCGTTGCAGCTGATCGAGCAGCAGGGGGCGGGGGCGGTGACCTTGCGGGAGGTGGCGCGCATGGCGGGGGTCAGTCACCAGGCGCCCTATCGGCACTTCGCCGATCGGTCGGAGTTGCTGGCGGCTGTGGCAGAGGAGGGTTTTCGGGCACTGCATGCCGACATGGTGAAGGCGATGCAGGAGGCACCGAGCGCTTCCGAGGGCCTTCGCATGGCGGGCATCACGTACGTCGTGTTTGCGGTGGAGCATCCCGCGCATTTCCGTGTGATGTTCGGGGCCGAGGCCGCCGCGTGTCGGAGAAAGATCCCCTCGCTGGCGGCGGCCTGCGAGGCACTGTCCGGCCTGCTGAACAAGGGCGTCGCCGAGGTGAGGCGGGGCGTGCCGGGCGAGAACGATACCCTGGATATTGCCCTGACGGCTTGGTCCCTCGTGCACGGCTTGGCTTCCCTGTTGGTGGAGGGGCAGCTGCCAAGGCGTTCCTCGAGTCGAACCCCGCGCGAATTGGCCGATTTGGTTACTCGTACCGCAAGACTGGGCTTGGGCGGATGCAAGCCCGAGAAATGCTGAGAGGAGCTACGATGAATCGTCCAGCGAAAGCAATCCCCGATGAAACGTCGACGCCGAGCTCGTCGCGCCGCAGGCCAGTGGTGCGACTGCGTGACGTGGGCAAGGTCTACGATGACGAGGGCTTGCGCGTGACTGCGGTCAAGAGCGTCACATTCGATGTGCCCGAGCGAAGGTTCGCCATGATTGTCGGGCCGTCGGGCAGCGGCAAGACTACCCTGCTGAACCTCATCGGCTGCATCGACACTCCCACGTCGGGCTACCTGGAGGTCTGCGGTCAGAATGTAGCGGGCCTTCGCGACAACGCCATCACCGACTTCCGATCGCGCCACATCGCTTTCATCTTCCAGAACTTCAACCTCTCGCCGGTGCTCACCGCCTACGAGAACGTGGAGTACCCCTTGCTGCTCCTGCACGTGCCGTCGGCCGAGCGAAGTGAGCAGACGACGGCCATGCTGCAATCCGTGGGGCTGTGGGCCCAACGGAACCACCGGCCCAATCAGCTGAGCGGCGGGCAGAAGCAGCGAGTGGCGGTGGCGCGAGCCTTGGTCAAGAAGCCGACACTGGTGCTGGCGGACGAGCCCACGGCCAACCTCGATACTCGCACCGGCGCCGAGATCATCACCCTGATGCGCAAGGTGCAGGAGGACCACGCGGTCAGCTTTGTCTTCTCCACGCACGATCCTCAGCTGATCTCGCACGCCGAGGAGACGTTCCGTATCCGCGATGGTGAGCTGGTAGAGCACCGCTCGGAGGGGGAGAACTGATGCTGCTCAAGATTGCCATTCGCAACGTGTTCCGCAACCGTCGGCGCTCGCTGATGACCCTAATGGCCATCGCGGTGGGGGCACTTCGACTATACCGCCAAGCTAGTGGGCGAGGAGACCATTCAGGACGCCGATCACAAAGACCGGAACGTGTGGCATCTGGACCTCGCCGCTGGCACGAGCGAAGCCATGTACAGCCGCTTGGAGTACTGGATCGAGAAGGAGACCTACCGCCCCATCAAGGCCAAGTTCTACTCGGACAGTGGGCGCCTGCTGAAGATCGCCTACTTCAGAAAGTACGAGCAACAACTCGGGAGCGTGAGGTCCAAGGAGGCCATCATCATCGATGCCGTGGATTCGCACCTGGTGACCACCATGAGCTATTCAGCCTACCGCCTGGAGGACGCGCAGGACGCTTGGTTCCAGCGTGACTTCCTGCCGAGATTCAAAGAAGAATGAGGCGAGTCGGCGGATGGCCGGCCGTCCTGACGGCGCTGAGCCTCGGAGCGGCACGTCCAGCGGCCGCCGGTGAGGACGCAGATCTCGATCTCATTCCTCCGGAGGTGCAGGGCCCAGCCCCTCTAGGACCAGCGCTGCCAGCGCCCGAGACTCCGACGGACACGGTGAGGGCGCCGAGACTCGAGAAGAAACTGTTCCTCGAGGACGCCTATACCGAGGCCACGCCTGCGCGCAACGTGCCGGTGCCTTTCCCTTCGACCACCTACGACTGGCAGAACCGCACCAGCTTCGACATGTATTTGCAGTGGCGCCCGTGCCGACCGTTGACGGTCAGCCTGAGCGATCGCTTCAACGTCCTCGAGCAAGAGAAGGTCGACTTCCTCTCACGTCAGACCCTGCGCAACGACTTCCGCGAGGGATACTTGACATGGGAGCCCGCGGGGAGCACCTACCTCGAAGCGGGCCGCATTAGCGTGCGCAACGGCGCTGCCCTGGGGGTCAACCCCACGGACTTCTTCAAGAGCCGCACGCTGGTGGGGCAGGCCTCGCTGGACCCCTCAGCCTCCCGACAGAACCGACTGGGCACGCTGATGGGAACCTGATCCTCCAGCTGGTGCGCTACCTGTGACCGGACCTCGCTTCAGTGGCGGTTCATCCCCGTGTGCGCGGGGACCGGTTCTTGACCCTTACGCAAGACCAAGGACATCTGTCTCACCCAGCGCTTTGCCCGCGACAAGTCGATCCTGACCACGGCGGTCTACTCCCACCCCACCGACGAAGACCTGCCTCGCGCGGTCACCGGGCTTCCCTGCTGGGAATGGTCATCAAAGCCGGCTGGCGTAGGCCGTCTTCATCGGCGGATAGAGCGCGAGATCCGGCAGGGCAGTGTACGTGTTCCCCGACCGCTGCCAGAGCGCGTGGGTGGTGGTGCCCGACGGGTCGGACGGCTGAGCCGCATTCCAGCTCCCCTGCGAAGTCGGCTCCCAGTCGAACGTCCCGAGCCCCTGGTTGTTGGGGAGGCCGAAAACGACGTCGTTGATCTGCCGCTCCATGGGGCCGTATTCGGCCGCGAAGAAGCGGATGTTGGGGTAATTCGTCACCAGCTGGGCGAACGTAGTCTGCCAGCTGTTTTGCGTGTTGGTCTGGCTGTTCACGTCGCCCTCGTACTGCTGATAACAGGACTCGCCGAACGCATCCATTGTGGCGCCCTGTTTGATGGCATTGTCGATCCAGTTCTTGGTGGTGGAGTATGCGTTGCCACGATCGATGTGAAACGAGATCAGGATGCCGGTGTCGACATCCTTCACGCCCTGGACGCCGGCCTTGAGCAACATGCCGAGGTTGGGCCAGCCAGCGGTCGTGGCAGCGCCCGCGACCTTGGGCGCGGTGCCGGTCGGCTGGCCGCCTGAGTCGCAGATGTGAAGCAACATACCGGGCGTCGTCTCGTTGCCGATCTGGACCATGTCCGGGCGGGCGCCGCCAGTGATCAGTGAGGTGATCGAGTTCTTGACGTAGTCGTGGAGGGCCGTCGAGAGATCGGTGATGTTGGTGTAGCCCTGCCAGTCGACCGGGACGCACTGCTTGCCCGGATCGGCCCAATTGTCGCTCATGTGAAAGTCGATAAGGAGGCCCATCCCCGCGGCCTTGACCAGCGCGCCGAACGCGACGGTATGGGTGATGTCGCCATAGCCGTTGGTCTGGTCGTATCCGTCGGAGGCCTTGGGATTAACGAAGGTTCGCAGGCGCACGAAGTTGAAGCCGTTGGACTTCATTTGCGACAGGAGGTTGTTGATGGCCGCGGTGGGCGCCGGCTCTTGGTCGGTGACGTCGGCACCGAAGAAGTAGCGCGGCAGCGTGCTCGTCCCCGAGCCACCGGTCCCCGTCGTTCCGCTCGTCCCATGCGCGCCGGCGTTGCCTCCCGTCCCGGTTGCGCCGCCCGTTCCCATCGCGCCGGCGTTGCCGCCGGTGTCGGTTGCGCCGCCCGTCCCCAGCGCGCTGGCGCTGCCACTGGTGCCGGTTGCGCCGCCCGTCCCCGTCGTTCCAGCCGCCGCACCGCCCGTGCCGGCCTGGCCGCCAGTCTCCGTCGCGCCAGCGGTTCCAGACGTGCCAGCCGTGCCACCGCCGGTGCCGGTTGAGGAGCCTGCAGTGACCCCGCCCATTCCCGCGCCGCCGCCGGTTGCGCTCGCCCCGCCGCTGCTGCCGCCGGCACCGGTTGCGCTGCCACCGGCGCCAGACCCGCCGGTGCCGTTTCCACTCCCTCCCGAACCGCCGTGGCCTGGCGCTCCGCCAATTGCGCTCGCCCCGCCGGTGGCGGGGCCTCCGCCTTCACCGGCATGGGTGGTGCCGGAGCTGTTGGCGCAGCCCCATAATGGGGCCGCAAACAGAAGGAGATAGGCGTGCTTTGACATAAAATTCCTCGGATGTGGGATGTGGACGGACAGCCATCACCGCCACCTTCTGCCGAGCCTAGCACTACTGATTGAATTCCTCCCGTCGCCGTCGCTGCTGCGGGGCCCGTCCGCGTTCTCGCTTCTCGGTCAGATACGTCGAGTATCTTCCCTCGGCGCTCGTCGCGGCTGGGCCTCCTCACGACGCGCCGGCTCGGTCCGAAATTCAATCAGTAGTGCTAGCAGAACCAATCAGGGACGAGTTGCTCTCGCGAGCGCGGAGCTGTACCAGTAGCCCTTGGTGCCCCAGGAGTCAGGACGCAGAGACTCCGCACATCGGCTGGGATGGCTCTCATGAAACCCGCGAATAGAAGAAGCGGCAATTTCTGGAATTGCCGCTTTTGATCAATAGCGGCAATCCGCATTGTACCAGGGCCGATATCAACAAACCTCAGACACCCGGCGAACCGTAGATCCCAAACTCGAAGGTCACGTTGCGAACGCCGACGGAGTCAGGGAAGAAGGAGAATCGTCCCCAAGGACGATCAACGAAGTAGCTGGGGCCCGCATCCGCCTGGCCATACCCAGGTGGGGCCGGCGGTGCCCAGCTACCACCCGGAAAGCGCTTCGCCACCTCATTGGCCGGAACTGTCGCTTTCGCGAATTCGATGATGAGTCGTCCCCCGGCCTTCGCAATCCCAGGATAGAACCAGATACGCTTTATCAACAACGGATTCGCGTCGGGCTGGATGGCAGTGGAAAAGTAGATCTCGCCCCCGTTGTCTTGAGATTCGGCCTTGAAGGTTGCATGCAGGTGCTTCTGAAGTTTTGCTTTGGTGAGAGGCAGATCGTCTTCAAGTGCCGCCAGCATCCCCCAAAATCCCGAACGCGGTTCCATGACGTTCACCGATCCTTTCCGCTGGCTCATAGCGATGCCTGCCCCGGCAGCCAACACCAGGGCGATACCCACCACCAGAAGGCTCTTTGCGCGCACCCGCCAAGGCTATTCTCACAACTCCAGCTGGTCAACCTTGGAAACAACCTTCTGACTAGCGCGGGCTAGTCGGGGCAGTTTGGATCGATGGCCTTCTTGATGGTCGCCTTACCGACGGTGATGGTCAGCTTGAAGGGCATACAGCCGTTCAGGTTCTCGGAAACGTCGATGGCGATTTCTGCGTCGCTGGCCTCGCCGGTGCCGAGGTCGATCTTCTGCTGCTCTTCGAGCGTGACGGGCGCGGCACCCCCGGTGGCCGGTTGATCCAGTCGCAGCGCCATCGTGAACGTCGCCGGCTCGCTGCCCCGGTTGGTCGCGGCCACCGTGCAGCGAATGTGATCGTCGTCGATACGGTCAGTCGCTCGCAAAGAGTGCACGATATGCCCGAAGATGCGGACACATCGCATCTTCGCGAGCGTGACCGGCGGGCTGGCCTCAGCCCTTGTCACCGTGGGTGTGACAAGCAAGATCGCGCCGACGATGGTTGCAAGGCAGAAAGCCATGTTCTTCATGGCGCCAGTCTACACGGACTCGTGGCGACGGGGGGCGTGCTGCCGGTTATTCAAAAAGTCACCGATAGCGTGACACTATAACAGGCACGATGCAGGAATGCCGGACACCCCTGGGGCTCAGCCGGATGTTCCCCTGGGTAGCCCGGGCGGAGGGGCAGGCGGAACCAATGCGATGCCAGCGGCACCGGTCGTGGCACGGACGGCGGTGGCGCTGCACTCTCGTGCAACATGTCGGCAAGCCAATACGACAATTCGTGCAAGGTGGATTCCGACTGTGTCGCGGTACCTGAGGGTGCTCACCACGCCCCGCTGATCTCTGACGAAGCCACCGACGTTCAGTAGCGCAAGCTATCTCTGGACGATGGGTGGAATCTGATAGTCGTCCCAGGAAGGCGTGTGGTTGGATTCGCTAGGCGGTTGGTTCCATAGGTACAGAGCCGCAAAGGTCGTCAGGGAGCCGCCGTCGAGCACGACCGCCGTCACAAAGAGCTGAGCAGTCCCCGACCGATGGGAAGAAAAGGTCAGCCAGTAATAAGTCTTACCATTCGCAGATGTCGCATGGGGTGACCACTTGGGCCAGTCATTGGTCAGTCCTGGGCTCTGGATACCGTTCAGACAGGTAGCCACATCATTGGCGGCAAGCCGCTGGGCTACGCCGCCTTTTGCCGGGACCAAGAACACCTCTGCGGCAGAGTTGGAATACGAATTGCCGTTGCCGGCCATACGGGTGAAGGCGATGAGCGTATCGTCGGGGCAGTAGGCTGGGTAGTACTCGGTGGAGTTCGGGTCGGCGGCCCCGGTGATGGGTGTCGCTGCGCCGCCCTTTCGATCGCCGTAAGGGACGGAGTAGATGTCGGCCGGGCCATTGGTCAGACGGCCATCGTAGACTGAGCTGGTGCCCGGTGACGACACATAGGCGATTGTCTGGCCATCGTGGCTGAACGTGGGCTCGGTCGCCAAGTTGCTGTCTCCATTGCGTGCCAACACGCCCTGCTGATTCGGACTGTCAAGCTGCAGCCAGTGGAGGTTGCCAATGTCCGAAGTCGCGTTGTTGTCGCTAGTGGTAATCATGATGCGATCACCATCCAACCAGTGAGCGAGCGAGAACGCCGGCGTGCCACCTTTGGTCGCGCGCAGGGTTGTCAGCGCACCGGGGTCGACGTAGCTGGGAATGTTCCCAGCGGTCCCCTCCTGTATGTCGGCGATGCTGTTGAAGTAGGTCGCATCGCCGTTTGACCCGAGCACCATTCCCACGCCGCGCCCGTCGGGGGTGGCGGCGTGGCAGCCGATGCAGTTGTCCTGGGTCGGAATGGACGCCTTTACCTGTCCGACGAGCAGAACATCCTCCACGCTCTCTTCGCCGATCCCAAAGCCCTTGAGCGAGCCGGCCCCCGCCTGCGTGAGAGCCCAATACACGATCTTTCCCGGCGCCTCGACCGGCGCCACGGTGAAGCTGGAGGTCGCCGCCAGGGAAGGCGCCGTCTGCACGGTGCCACTGGACGACAGGGTCAAGGCGCGAATGCTCACGGCGATCGGCTGGTCGGTGACCGAGGTGCGAAGCTGATCCCAAAGGTTGGCGTCGAGTGCATAGGTGCTGTCGCCCTTGTGCCAGGCATGCGCAGTTTCTCCAGTCGTGTAGATGAGGAGAGGGTGTGCGAAGCCCGCAACAATCAACTTGATTTCGAACAGGTTCTCGTCGGAGGCACGCAAGAATTCAAAGCGCGGCCGGAGCCAGTTCATGGGCACCAAGGTGTTCGGCTCAGGCGACACGATGCAAGGAGCTCCCCAGTTTCGCGGCGCAGTATTCGCGAACAGGTCGGGCGCATTGCCGGGCACGCTCGCTCCGTCGAGGATGGGGTCGACGGGAAAGTCGGTCAGCGGTGGCGGCAGATCTCTGGGAGGCACCGAGTCAACGGACACCGCCGCGTCAACGGACGAGATTATTGTCATGCCGCCCATAGCACCAGCGCCGCCAGAGCCGGCATCCCGCAAACCCATTGCGCTGCTGGCCTGTACTTCCGCTCGACCGCAACCCGCAGCCATAGCCAACAGGAGAAAGGCGAGAAGGCGACATTTCTGGAAACGGGAACCGAAGCGCAGGTCGTACACAATGACCCTCCTTGGTGAAGCGTGAGGACGATTCTATACTGGCATGTGCTGGGAGCCATGTTGAATCCGTTCAGTATGAACTACAACTTGGTAACCACCACGTACAAGGTTCGTTGCGCGCGCTGAGGGTGGGCATTTTGACGTTCGAACTCTTGACCTCCTGCAGAGATCCGTGCCGTCCCCATCAGGCGACCTGTCGGGGCACCAAAGCAATCCCCCTCAAAATCGCACCCACAATGCGGGTGTCGGGATAGTGACGGGCCGCTCTTCTGCTGCCCTTTTAGGGCTTCTGGTAGACGCGCACGTAGTCCACCAGGTAGGTGATCGGGAACGTCGTACTCGACGGGTCGCCGCCGTTCGCGCCGATGGCAAGATTGACGAGGATGTAGAAGGGATTCCCTGTGTACGGGCTCGCACTGGTGATTGTGTAGCCGTACACCAGCTTGTCGTCCAAGTAGAGATTGATAGTCTGCGAATTCCATTCCATTGCCCACAGGTGGAATTTGTTCGACCAGGTCGCGCCGCCGAGGGAGCTCAGCGACTGGCTCACGCTCCCCGACCAGTCGCAATTGCCCCCCGACGGCTTGCAGATATTGGAGCGCACGCCATTGGCGTAGTACTCCATGATGTCGACCTCGCCGGAAGCTGGCCAGCTCAGTCCGTTGCCCAAGATCCAGAAGGCCGGCCAGCTGCCTTGACGGGTATCGATCTGCCCGCACATTTCGAACCGGCCGTACTGGAAGCTTCTCTTCCCCGAGGTCGTCATTGAGGTCGATGTGTACTGGGCGTATTGGCGATTCTGCTTCCAATCGGTGCTGCCCGCATTGTAATTGGGGTTCAAGACCTGTTGCTTCTGCGCGGCAATGGTGAGCAGTCCGCCCGACACCGTTGCATTGTCGGGCTGGTACCACTGGAGCTCCGAATTGCGGACGAATCCCTTCTCGTAGCCCCAATTGGAAGAATCCGGGGCGCCGTCCTTGTCGAACTCGTCCGACCACACCAACTTCCACTTCGTACTATCGATAGCCGCTCGGCTTGTGCACCGTTCTGGCCCACCGCTGCCCGCGTCGATGGTCCCGCCTGCGCCGGCAATGGGACCGTCGGCTGCTCCGTCACGTGAGGCCCCAGCGGTTCCGGCGCCGCCTCCCGAGCCTGCGCTTCCACCGTCGAAACCAACTTTTCCTCCATTCCCACCGCTGCCCACTGAGCCGCCGCTTTCAATGGTGCCCCCGCTTGCCACCATGCCGCCGCTGCCACTGCGGCCACCGGTTGCCATGCTGCCGCCGCTTCCGGACGTATTGCCGGCCGTGTCGGTCGTCGAGCCGCCTGTAACGGTGGTCGAGCCGCCCGATCCAGGGGGCGTTGTGACGCCGCCGCTGCCAGTGACGCCACCCGATGCAGCGCCTACGCCGCCGGTGCTGATCGCGCTGCCGCCGGTGCCAGTGACACCGTCCGATCCAGAAGTTGTGCCACCCGTGCTAGTGGCGCCTGAGGATCGCGTTGAAGAAGAGGTCGTGCTGCTCGTTCCGCCGACATTGCCCCCGGTGTTGATCGAGCTGGCAAAGCTGGCGCCCCCGGTCGACGCGATTCCTCCGGTCCCAGAGCTGCCGCCCAGTGCAGCCGCACCACCGGCAGATCCATCCTGGTTCACGTTGGGCGCCCTGCTGCTGCACCCAAGGCCGAGCAAGCACGCGAAAACAATCGAACCTGCGTTGGTCTTCATGGGCTATCTCCGTGCGCCGGTCAAACCGGCAAGTTGAAAGGAATGAAAAAGTCCAACAGTGAAGAAGTAGCGAATCGCACTGGCTCCGAGCCGTGCGTCGTCGTTCGCAAGGACGAGGGCGAAGCGTCGGCA
>Ga0265330_10001693_pt1 | contig 12480 bp, 10 predicted proteins | sample 41919metaG_FD_202083 | JGI IMG/M metagenome (GOLD analysis project Ga0265330, IMG submission 202083) | Rhizosphere microbial communities from Carex aquatilis grown in University of Washington, Seatle, WA, United States - 4-19-19 metaG | ecosystem: Host-associated > Plants > Roots > Rhizosphere... | reverse complement strand
GGCCCCAGCCGGTGCTCGACACGCACCTGGTAGTCCCAGTAGTCCAGGCTGTACTCGCTGGAGAACGCCGAGAGCAGGACCCCGGTATAGGAATAGCGCCCGGCCACGGCCACGGTTCCGCGACCGTTGTCAAAGGGCGCGGCCACGATTCCGCCGGCATCGAACAGGCGCACGTCGGCGGACACATGCACGCGATCCGTGGCAGGCGCGGCCGTGCGCGCCGAAACGATGCCCGAGACGTAGCGGCCGTATTCCACGGGATAGCCGCCGGGATAGAACTGCATCTCGTCGAGAAAAAACGGGTGGATGACCGAGGGGCCGAGTGCGAAATGGAAAAGCGCGGGCGCGCGCACGCCGTCGATGAAGAAGCCGGTGTTGCCAGGATTGGCGCCTCGGATGGCGTACATGGGCAGAGGCCAAATCGCCTGCACCACGCCGGGCAAGGATTCCACCACGCGAAAGGGATCACCAAACGCGCCGGGTGTGTGGGTTAGTTCCTCGCGCTGCACCGGCACGGCGGGCGCGCGTGTCGGCGCGGCGGTGACCACAGTTTCGTAACGATCGCCAGTCAAGCGCGGTTGCAGGCGCAACACCAGGCCACTGGCGCCGCTCTTGCCGACGTCGAACTTTCGCGAAAAACCCTCGAAGCCGGGGTAGTGCACGCGCACCTCGCAGGGGCCAGGCCGCGCGGGCAGTGAAAAATCCCCGTGCTCGTCCGTCTCGGTGTCGGAAGTCGCGCCGTGGTCCGGGATCACCCGTACCTGCGCGCCGGCCAGTGGCTCGCGCGTGCCGCGCGCCAGGATGCGGCCACTGAGCACCGACACCGGTGCCAGCGGTTTAGCATCCTGCGACGTACGAGTGTCCGCGCCGGCATCCGCGGCAAGGCCGGCGTCTGCCTCGGTCAACGGGAGGCCATCTTCCGCGCCGGCATCAGGGCTGGCGTCTGCTGCGACTGCCAGCAGCAGCGCGGCCAAGATCGAGACGTTCACGCTACTGGCCCCCGTCCTGTCCGGGTGGCGTCAGAGTGGTCCCCCACAAGCCGTCGTGGTCGTTGGACACGCGACCCCGCACGATGTAAGCGACCAGCCCCGCCTTCGTCTGTGGGGTCGGGTTCGGGTCGGACCCCTGTGTGAAATCGGTCACCGCGTGCGCCAGGATGCGGCCCTCGCTGTCTTCCACGTCCTGCACGACCAAGTCGCCGGTTCCGTCCTGAGCCGAGACATTGACCGTCCCGATCATCTGCTGCGAGCCAACCGTCACGCGTCCGATGGAACTGGCCACCACCTTCAGCTCGCCAGTCTCGTGATTGGCGAAGTAGAGGTCAGACGAGTCGCGCACGACATTGGCCCAAAAGACCAAGATGACGCCGGGGCCAGCATCGGTTGTGGGACCTTCGATGAAGAAGTAGTCACCCGACACCACCGACATGCCTGGGGACGAAATCTGGAGGGGTGGGTGATCGAGGGGTTGGTCGACGAACCCGACATCTTGCACCAGCAGCGGTCCGTGCGCATCCGGCTCGGACATGGTCAGAGGCTGCGGGTCGATATAGAGAAGGTACCGGCCATCGGGCGAAAACCCTGGACTCAGCATGCGCGCCGGCACCAACTGCTGCGTCGCCGGATCGACGCGCATGACGGTTCGCCGCGCCTGGTGGTCATTCTTGCCGAAGAACACACCATGGCCCTGGCTGTCGAGGAACAGGGATTCGTCGCTGTTCGGTCGATCCATGATAGGCACCATGTCGACCAGTGGAGCTGGCAAGACAAGAGTGGCATCGCCGCCGCTCACCAAATCCAGGATGTGATATTCGGCGGGCGCATTGGCGCTGGCACTTTGCGCGTAGGTGAACTGGTTGGGGTCCGCGAACCCGAGCCAGCAGCAGGGATTGGGACGTGCCAGTGGTATGTCCTTGCCCGCCTGCACGTCGAGCACCACGGTGGTACTCGTGCCGGCCTTCAGAAGAGAAAGCACAGCGTACTTCTCGTCGCCACGGAGCTGGAAGCGGCTAACATTGGGGTGCAGGTCCTGCGTGGTGTCGGTCAGCTTGCCCAGCCGGCTCAGGACATGGTCGGTGCCCAGCACGAAGTAGGCCATGCCGCTGTCGGTGATCTGCATGTCGAGCAGGCTGGCGCTGGCCACATCCCCCAGGCGCAGCTGGTTCTCGCCGTCCCACAGAAACAGACCCGGAGTTTCGTTGTCAACCTGACGGAAGAGCAAACGATTGTTGAAAAAGCGGTCGGTCGTGAACGTGGAGACATTCTCGAAAGTCTCCTGGGGCTGGAAATTTGAATCGATGCGCACCAGAGTGCCGACCGATTCCAGCTGCCCGTTCCCCGCGCCTCCGCTTGCCACCTGCAGCTCCTTCACCATGGTAAAGAGAGAGCCGCCCGCCCCCATCGAGCCCCATCGATCCGAGCGGTCGGCGATCACCAACCGCTGCTGCGGCCCAGCCCCGACGCCTCCGTCCGCCTCCTCGGCTCCCCCGTCCCCCCCCGCATCCGCCGAATTTCCCATGGGTCCGGCAAGCCACAGGTCAGACACCGCGCCTTTGCTGGGTGTGGCCGGGGACTTGATGCGATTGAAGGCGACCCAGGCCTGCCCGTTGAGCGTGACGAAACCGATCGAGCCAATATCGCGGCCAGGGGCCAGCTTGATTCCCTCGGGCTCCTTGCCGGCCTCCAGGCAGCCAGCAGCGAAAAACAGGACGAAAAGCGAAATGCAACGGGAAGGTGACATGGGACAACCGATGACGGCCCAGTCTAGCGGAAGAACCGCCAGCCGGCGACGGGAACGCAATCCCAGGCAGAGCCCTACGAGATCTCTTCAGTGAACTCGATCGGGAAACGCTCTTTCATCACGCGGTTGACCAGCTCTTCCACCTCGTCCTCGGTGCGCAGACGCAGGATCTCCTCGGTCAGCTTGTCGGCAGAGGCCATGCGCGTGCCGCGCACGATGGACTTGACGATGGGAATCTGCCGCGGCGCCATCGAAAATGAGCGCAGCCCGAGCCCAAGGAGCACCCAGGTGAAGCGCGGATCCCCGGCCATGTCCCCGCACATGGCCACCGGCTTGCCCGCACGCTTGGCCGCCGCCGTCACAGTCTTGACCAGACGTAGAATCGCCGGGTGCAGCGGGTGGTAGAGGTAACCCACATGCTCGTCCTGGCGGTCCGCCGCCAGCGCGTACTGAATCAAGTCGTTGGTGCCGATGGAAAGGAAGTCGCACTCCTCGACCAGCAAATCCGCAATCACGGCTGCGCTCGGCGTCTCGATCATCACGCCCAGGGGAACCTCGGGATTGTGCTCCAGTCCGTCGCGCTGCAGCTCGGCACAGACGCCGGCGCACAACTCGCGCACGGTACGCAGCTCGGCCACGCCGGAAATCAGCGGGAACATGATGCGCAGGGGGCCCACGGCAGCCGCTCGATAGAAGGCACGCAACTGCAACCTGAACACATCCCGCCGCCACAACGAGTAGCGAATCGAGCGCAGGCCCAGCGCGGGATTGTTCCCGGCTGGGATGCGCACCGAGGTGGGCAGCTTGTCCCCGCCGAGATCCAGGGTGCGAAAACAAACGCCACGGCCATCCATGGCGCGCAAGGCGGCCAGCGCGTGCTGGTACTGTTCTTCCTCGGTGGGCAGGGTGCTCCGCTCCAGATACAGGAACTCGGTGCGAAACAGCCCGATTCCGTCGGCGCCCAACTCGGCGGAGATGGGAATCTCTTCCAGCAACTCCACGTTGGCGGCCAAGTGCACACGCTCACCATCGAGCGAGATGGCGGGCGATTCGCGCGCCCGGGCCAGGCGTTCGGTCTGCACCAGATCGCGCGCGGCCCGGTCAGCGAAGCGCCCCTGCACCTCGGTGTCGGGCTCCAGGATGACCTCGCCACGCCCGCCGTCCACGATCACGGTCATGCCGGTGCGGATGTGCTTGATGAACCCCTGCACCCCTGCGACGAGCGGCAGGCCGAGTGCGCGCGCCACCAAAGCCGAGTGCGAGGTCTTGCCGCCGCCCTCGGTGAAGAAGCCGCTTACGCCGGCGCGGCCCAGCTGCGTGACGTCGGCGGGCGAGAGATCGTGGGCAAACACCACCGCGCCCTTGGGCACGCCCTCGTGCCCGGGCGGCGTCATGCCCATCAGATTGCGCAAGATGCGCTCGCCGATCATGTCGATGTCGCTGCGCCGCTCGCGAAAATAGGCATCTTCAATGCGCGCGAACACCGCCTGGATCTGGTCCAACGCCCGCCGCAAGGCCCATTCTGCCGATACCTGGTCACTGCTGATGATCCGCCGCGTCTCCTCGACCAGGTGAACGTCGGCCAACATCATCCGGTGCGCCTCGAGAATGCGGTACTCCTGACCGTCACCGACCTGCTCGGCGATCTGCTGCTGGATGCGCCGCAACTGCGTGTCGCTGCGGCTAATGGCGTCCTCGAAGCGGCGCAGTTCGTTGCCCACCTCGTCGGCAAAGATGCGACGCTCCTGCACCTCCACGCGGCCGCCCAAGAAATGGGCCACGCCCATGGCGATGCCCGGCGAGGCGCCTACGCCCGCCAGCCTAAGCATCCGCAACTCCTTCGCCGAAGCCCTCATTCACCAGCGCGACCAGCGCGTCCACCGCCTGCTGGGCGTCGACCCCACTGGCCACGACCATCACCTCGGTACCCAGGGCCGCCACCAGGGTGAGCAGTCCCATGATGCTCTTGCCGTTGACCTCGGTGTGGTCCTTGACCACGTTGATGTCGCACGCGAAGTGGTTGGCCAGCTGCACGAACTTGACGGCCGCGCGCGCGTGCATGCCCAAGCGGTTGCGGATCTTGACCGAGCGTTGGGCTTGGCTGCCATCCCCCACGTCAGCGATTCCCCCCCACGTCGATCTTGCCAGTCAATTCCGAGCCGATGCGGATGGCGCGACGGCCAGCCTCGCACAGTTGTTGGGCCATCTCTGCCGGCGAAAGCCGCGTGCGATCGATGGTGGCCAGCTTGAGCATCATAGGCAGGTTCACGCCGGCCAACACCTCGCCAGCGCCAGTCCCGTCCAGCATCGACATGGCCACGTGAAACGGCGTCGACCCATACACATCCACCATGATGAGCACGCCGGCGCCGTCATCGACCTCGTTGCACGCATGCGCCACCCTTTGCATGATGGCCGCACTGTCGTCCGCGGATGATGCGCACACCACCGCCACGCCCGGCAACGTGCCGACCACCCGGCGGGCCGCTTCCAGCATATAGAAGGCCACCTGCTCGTGGGAGATCACCACGACGCCCACCATCGGATTCAGCGTCCTAGTCGGCGGTGTCATGCTGATGAATCCATTGTACCCGGTTTGGATGCGAACGCGACGCTGTTATGGCCTTGCGCATGGGATGATTCCGCTACTTGCGCGCCTCGGGCGAAGCAGAGCGCCCCCGCGCGATGTCGCGGTGCCGGACCTCGACGTGAAAGGTCTGCAGCAGACGCGCCAGCTCGGCCGCAATGACCACCGAACGATGGCGGCCACCGGTGCACCCAATGGCCACGGTGGCGTAGGTCTTGCCTTCGCGTTCGAACGCGGCGATGCAAAGCGCGAGCAGCTCCTCGGCCTTGGCCAAAAAAATCTGCGTCTCGGGGTTGTCCAGGACGAACCGACGCACGCTTTCGTCTTCACCCGACAGGGGAGCCAGCGCTTGCACGAAGAAGGGGTTGGGCAGAAAGCGAACGTCGAGCACGATGTCGGCTTCGGTGGGCAGCCCATACTTGAAGCCGAAGGATTCCATGGTGACCGCCAGGTTGCCTTCCGCCCGGCCATAGCGTCCCAGCACGATCGCGCGCAGACCGTGGACCGTCAGCTCGGCCGTATCGATGACCGCGGTGGCCTCCTGGCGAAGAGCGGCCAAGCGCATGCGTTCGGCCTCAATCCCCACACGGATGTCGGTTCCCGACAAGGGATGACGGCGACGGGTTTCGGAAAAGCGCCGCAACAGCACCTCATCGGGCGCGTCCAGGAAAAGCACTTCGATGGAATGTCCCGCGGCGCGTAGGTCGGACAGCACGCGCGCCGAATCAGATAGGAATTCTCCGCTGCGCGCATCGACCACCAGCCCTGCGCGCGTCACCTCCTCGCGCCCGGCCAACAACTCGATGAAGCGCGGCATGAGGGTCATGGGCAAATTGTCGACGCAGTAGAATCCCAGGTCTTCCAGCGCACTCTTGGCGGTGCTCTTGCCCGCACCCGAAACGCCAGTGATGACGACCAGTTTCATCATTCACTCCACGTCGTCGCGAAAGCGCCGTTGTTGTGCGTCGGCCAGAGCCTGATCCAGCCTCTCCTGGAACTCGCGCGCCGAGTGGTGGCCGCGCTGCTGCAGCAGACGATTGCGCGCCGCCACCTCGACCAGCGAGCTCACGTTGCGTCCCGGGCTCACCGGAATACGCAGCAGTGGCACCGACACGTCGAGAATGAGGTGGGTCTGGTCGTCCAGCCCGATCCGGTCCGCCGACTCCCACTCTTCCCAGCGTACCAGCTCGATCACCAGCTCGATCTTCTTCTCGTCGCGCACCGCCGCCACGCCGAACATGTCCTTGATGTTGATGATGCCGACCCCGCGCACCTCCATGTGGTGCTTGATCAGCTCAGCCGCCCATCCCACCAAGATGTTGTGCGACGTGCGGCGGACCTCGACCAGATCGTCGGCCACCAGGCGGTGCCCGCGCATGATCAATTCCAGGGCCGCCTCGGATTTGCCCACGCCGCTCTTGCCCATGAGCAACACGCCGATGCCGAGCACGTCCAAAAGTACGCCGTGGATGCTGGCCGAGGGCGCCAGTTCGCGCTCGACGAAGGACTGCACGGCCTCGATGGCGGCCGAGGAGCGCAACGGCGTGCGCAGGAGGGGCACGCCCAATCGGTTGGCAGCCTCGATCAGCTCAGGCGGAACATCGAGCCCCTTGGTGATGACGATGCAGGCCGGCTCGATGGCCATGAAGGTCTCGATGCCGTGTCGCGCTTCCTGCGGCGGCAAGCTGGCCAGGTACGACAGCTCGGTGGCCCCCAAGATCTGAACCCGCTCGGCCTGCACCTGGCGCACGAAGCCGGCCAAGGCCAGACCGGGTTTCTGCACCCGGTTGACGGCAATTCGCCGGCCCAGCCCCGCCTCACCCGCCAACAGCACCAATCGAAGCCCTGCACTCTCGCTCAAGAGAGAGCGCACCGTCAGAGTCGATGACAGCGCCGTGGGCCCGGTCAATACTTGGCGTCCTCTTCTTCTATGGTCCGATACATGGCGTCCCCATCAGGCGCATCGATCAGTCTCTGGCGAAAACCGGCATCGCGAAACAGCCGCGACAGGCGCGCCAGCGCTTTCAGATGCGCCCCCGTCGACGCCGTGGGCGCCACCAGCATGAAGATGAGATGCGTAGGCTGGCCGTCGATGGAATCGAAATCCAGCCCCGCAACCGAACGTCCCAGCACACCCATGAGGCAGTCTATCGTGTCCAGCTTGCCGTGCGGGATGGCAATGCCATCCCCGATGGCGGTCGAGGCCAGCAGCTCACGCTCCTCGAGGGCTCGCCCGAGCGCCACGGCATCGATCCCGGGCTGTACCTGGGCCAGATGCTGTGCCAGCTCGGCGAGTACTTCGCTCTTGCTGGTCCCCCGCAAGGTCGGGATGACGCAGTTAGAGTGAAGAAAATCGATGACTTTCATCGGCGCTCCGGCAATCCGGGGGCTGTTTTCGGTCCTACGCTCCGGGAGCAGGGGCTCCAGTCTCGATGAGACCGTAGTTGCCATCCTTGCGGCGATATATGACCGAAATGGCCTTGCTGTCCACATCCGTGAACACCAAAAATTCCTTTTCCATCAAGTTAAGCTGCATCGCGGCGTCCTCGACCGACATGCTCCGTACCTCGACGGTTCGCTCGCGCACCACGTGTACCTTGCCCGCCGGGGCCTTGGCCTTGTCGGCCTGATCGTCTTCTCCCGGCTGGGGTTCAAACGATTCGGGCGTAATCACCGCCTGACGGATCGAGAAGCTGGGACCGCCGTGTGGCTTGTGCGTGCGGATCCTTTCCTTCCACTTGCGCACCTGGCGTTCGATGCGTGCCGCCGCCAGGTCGACCGACGAGTACATGTCCTCGGTCGTCTCGCGTGCCTGCAAGACAATACCGTTGGGCAGGGTCAGAGAAAACTCGGCCGTGTGGTTGTGGTTGCGTTCCACCGAGAAGGTGGCGTGGGCCGACAGGAGTTCACGCTGGAAGTACTTGCGGATCTTGTCCAGGCGTTCTTCCGCGTAGTCTCTGACCGCCGGAGAAGCCTCCATGTGCCGGAACGTCGTCGAAATCTGCATGCAATTTGTCTCCATCCAAGGGGTTCGGTTTCGGCCGGTGGTGCAAAGCCTAGAAGACTTGCCGGCGCTTGCTGCTGGAAAGTATCTTCAATTGTTCGCGGTACTTGGCAACCGTGCGACGAGCGATTTCGATGTTCTGGCCGCCGAGAAGTTCCACGATCTTCTGATCAGAATGGGGTCGCTTGACGTCCTCGCTTCCTATGATCTGCTTGATCTTTAGCTTGACCGCCTCAGAGGCCAAGTCATCCCCCTCGCTGCGGGAGATGCCCGAATTGAAGAAATACTTCAGCTCGAAGATGCCTTGAGGAGTGTGGACGTATTTGTTGGTGGTGACCCGAGAGACAGTCGATTCGTGCATGCCGATGTCCTCGGCCACGTCGCGCAAAATGAGCGGCTTCAGGTAAGCCGCCCCTTTCTCGAAAAACTCGCGCTGGAAGCGCAAGATGGACTCGGTGACGCGCACGATGGTGCGCTGGCGCTGTTGGATAGACCGAATCAGCCACTGGGCGCTGCGCAGGCGTTCCTGGATGTACTCGCGCGCCTTGGGGCCTTTGCCAAGCGCCTGCCGGTAGAAGTCCGAAATCTTGAGTTTGGGCAGACCGTCGTCGTTGGCCACCACGAAGTACTTTTCCCCCACCTTCTGGATGTAGACGTCGGGGGTGATATAGGTCGCTTCCTCGTCGGTGTAGGCGCTGCCCGGCTTGGGGTCGAGCCCCATGACCACCTTGGCCGCTTCGTAGATCTCGTCGAGCGGCTGGTTCAAGTCCTTGGCGATGGGCGCGTAGTTCTTCTTTTCGAGGTCGCCCAGGTGCCGCGTGATCATGCCCACCACGATGTCGTCATCGGCGCCGATGAGGCGGGCCTGGATGAGGAGACATTCCTGCAGCGTGCGGGCGGCCACGCCCGGGGGATCGAATTCCTGAACACGCCGCAGGACTTCCTCGGCCTGTTCCATCCCGACGCCCGCTTCTTCAGCGATCTCGTCAAGCGCGGCGTCCAAGTACCCGTCGGGCGTCAGGTTGCCGATGATCAGCAAGGCCACCCGTTCCTCGACCTCAGAGAATTTGCGCGACAGCTTGAGCTGCCACTCGAGGTGGTCGAAGAGCGAAGTGCCCCGGGTCAGGGTGGCTTCCAGGGACGGCAGATCCTCGGTGTTAGGCCGGTAGGTCGGCATGGGCGGAGCGTTCGACTGGGATTCCAGATAGGTGTCCCAGTCAAAATCCGCGACTGCATCCCCAGAGCGGGAATCGGGCTTGATCTCGGTCGTGGTATCGAGTTTGTCCTCGGAAACTCTGGCTACAAGGATCTCCGTCTCGCCGATGCGCTCGGCTTCAGCCTCCGGCGCCGCGGCCGTTGACTGAGCCTCGCTGGTCGACGAGGACGGCTTCTGTTGTTCCGCAGCAATCTCGACCGAGTCCTCGAGCACCGGATTCTCGAGGAGCTCCTCGCGGACCACGTCGACCAGCTCCATGCGTGAGAGCTGCAGCAACTTGATGGCCTGCTGAAGCTGCGGCGTCATCACGAGCTGCTGTGACAGCTTCAGATGCTGTTTGATCTCCATGGACATCGCGTCATCTACCTACTGTCTTGTCGCGTCCTCTTTGGTCCCAACGTTCGGCGTCTAGGCTCACTTCTTGATAGCATCGAGCAATGCGCCAGGGAAGGTAAAAGCCTCATGTGGTACATGTATTGCTTGCAAGCACTTGACAAGTTTGGCACCCGCTGTTCCACAACGCCTCGTCGTCGATTCGCCAATTGGCCGATTGCGCCTCGAAGCATGCTCACAGGGTCTGGTTTCTCTGAGTTGGACACGCCTACCTTTGCCTACCTCTCCCGGCGGCGGAGCGGTGGATCAGGCACGCGATTTTCTGCGCCAGGGCTCTGACTGGCTGCGCGCCTACTTCGGCCATCACTCGCCGCCGCCTCCGCCGCCACTCGCGCTGTCCGGAACTGAATTCCAGAACGCAGTTTGGCGCCAGCTGATCGCCATGCCGCCAGGAACGAGGACGACCTACGGCGAGATCGCGCGTGACCTGGGCATGCCAGGGGCCTGCCGGGCCGTGGGTCAGGCCGTCGGCGCCAATCCACTTCCCATTCTGATTCCGTGCCACCGAGTGCTCGCAGCAGGCGGCAAGCTCGGCGGCTACTCGTCGGGTCTCCGGCGCAAACGCTGGCTCCTCGCGCACGAAGGCCTGGCGTGGATTAGATAGCTTTTTCAACCACAAAGGGCACAGAGAACACAGAGGTCGGAACGGAAGAAGGGGTTGGAACCGGACAGGAACCTCCCACCCTTTCTTCTTCTCTCCGATCCGGCTCTGTGGCCTCTGTGCTCTCCGTGGTGAAACAGCTAGCCCTACGCAAGCGCTGGCGGGCTGGGATCGGCCGCGGTCTGTGCCGTGGGCCGCCGCTTTTCCATGCGGGCTTGCAGGGCCGCGCCGATGAACGACCCAAAAAGCGGGTGCGGCTGCTGTGGCCGTGACTTGAACTCGGGGTGAAACTGACAAGCCACGAAATACGGGTGGTTGCGCAGTTCGATCATTTCGACCAACTGCTCGTCGGGCGACGCCCCGGAAATGAACAACCCAGCCGCCACCAGCCGGTCTCGATAGTCGTTGTTGACCTCGTAGCGGTGACGGTGCCGCTCTGAGATCTCGGTGACCCCATACGCCGCCTCGGCGCGCGTGCCTGGTCGCAAAATGCAAGGCCACGCGCCCAGGCGCATGGTGGCGCCCTTGTCCACGATATTTCGCTGTTCGGGCAGAAGGTCGATCACCGGGTGGGCTGGCGTGGGCTCGAACTCCGTGGAATTGGCCCCGCGCAGGCCGGCCACGTTGCGCGCGAATTCGATGACGGCGATCTGCATGCCCAAGCAGATGCCGAAATACGGCACCCCTCGCTCGCGCGCGTAGCGGGCGGCCAAGATCTTGCCTTCCGTGCCACGCGTGCCGAAGCCGGGAGCCACCAGGATACCGTCGGCGGTGTCGAGACAGGAAGGGCCCTTGCGCTCAATCTCCTCGGAGTCGACGTGGCGCAGGTTCACCCGGCAAGCGTTTGCTATCCCGCCGTGCATGATCGCTTCGTTGAGGCTCTTGTACGATTCGCCCAGTTCCACGTACTTGCCCACCAAGGCGATCTCGACCTCGGCCTGTGGGCTGCGCATGGCCTCGACCACGCGTTCCCAGCCAGTCACCTCAGGGGCGCGTGACCAGATGTTGAGCAGTTCCGCGATCTTCTCGTCCACGCCCTGTTTGAGGAATCGGATCGGCACTTCGTAGATGCAGGCCACGTCCTCCGCGGAAAAAACCGCGTCCGGCGCCACGTTGGTGAAGAGCGCGATCTTCTGTTTCAAATTCGTGCCGATGGGCTTGGACGACCGGCACAGCAGGATGTCGGGCTGGATGCCGATCTCGCGCAGCTTCATCACTGAGTGCTGGGTGGGCTTGGTCTTGAGCTCGCCCGCGGCGGCGATGTAGGGCACCAACGTGACGTGCACGGAAATGACGTTCTGGTGGCCCAACTCGAAGCGCAGTTGGCGCACGGCTTCGAGGAAGGGCAGCGACTCGATGTCGCCCACCGTGCCGCCAATCTCGACGATGAGCACGTCCATGCCCTCGGCGCATTCGAGAACACGCGCCTTGATGGCATCGGTCACATGCGGAATCACCTGTACGGTGCCGCCCAAATATTCCCCGCGCCGTTCCTTCTGAATAACCGCCTGGTAGATCTGTCCCGACGTTGCGTTGTTCAGCCGCGACATACGCCGCGAGAGAAACCGCTCGTAGTGCCCCAAGTCGAGGTCGGTCTCGGCGCCGTCGTCGGTGACGAAAACCTCCCCGTGCTGCGTCGGGTTCATGGTTCCCGGATCGACGTTGAGATAGGGGTCCAGCTTTTGGATGGTGACCTTGAGGCCACGTGCCTCAAGCAGCGAGCCGATCGAGGCCGAAGCCAGTCCTTTGCCCAGCGACGAAACCACGCCGCCCGAGACAAAGATGAACTTCGTCCGCTTGGGAGAGGTTTTACTTCCGGTGGCCATCAAGAGCGACCTCCTTCCGGAAGCCTGACGCCGGCGTACCACCGGTGCGGGTCCCGAGTTTCACGTGACGAATCGTTGCTCAACTCGGGAGGCAATCCTTGGCCCTCGCCCCCC
>Ga0265330_10001692_pt1 | contig 12482 bp, 12 predicted proteins | sample 41919metaG_FD_202083 | JGI IMG/M metagenome (GOLD analysis project Ga0265330, IMG submission 202083) | Rhizosphere microbial communities from Carex aquatilis grown in University of Washington, Seatle, WA, United States - 4-19-19 metaG | ecosystem: Host-associated > Plants > Roots > Rhizosphere... | reverse complement strand
ACGCCCTGTCGAGCAGGGAATTGAGCTCGGCCCGCGCCATGTCGAAGAGTCGTTTGCTGATGGTCATGCCGTCTGCGGCCCAGTCTACACCGGCGCCTATTTGTTGTAGGGCTCGCCACGCAGGGACGAGAGGGCCCGGTAGATCTGCTCGCACAGGATCACGCGGGCCAGACGGTGGGGCAGGGTCAGCGGCGACAAAGACAGGCGCCTGTGCGTGGCCGCAACCGTGGCCGGGGTCAGGCCCTCGGCGCCGCCGATGACAAACACGATGGCACGCGCGCCGCGTACCATGCGCTGGTCAAGGTACTTGATGAACTCCGCCGTGGTCCAAGCAGCGCCACCAGGTTCCAACGCAACGACTTCGGCGCCCACCGGCAGATTGCGCAGCAGGTCCGCGTCGCCGTCGACTTCCTCAACCGCGATGGGCAGGTGTCTCCGCGCCCGATCCACATATTCCTGGCAAACCGACTCCAGCCGGCGATCGCGCATCTTGCCGACCGCGCGAACCAGGATCTTCACAGCTCGGCTGGACCGTCGCTGGCGATCACCATCGCCTCGGGCGGAACCTGCAGCTTCACCCGGGGCGCATCGATCCACAGGCTTTCGATGTCGAACACCTCACGCACCGGGTGATAGAAGACGTGCAGCACCACATCGCCGAAGTCGAGTAAGGCCCAGCGCCCGTTGGCAGTGCCCTCGCGACCGAGCAGGCGCCGGCCGCGCTCCTGCATGACCTTGTGGACGTGATCCGCGATGGCGTCCACCTGGCGATCGCTGCGGCCACTCACCACGCCGATGAAATCGGTGTAGCTGGCCCGGCCCGACACGTCGATGAGAACGGGCAGAAGCGCCTTCTTGGCCAACGCGGCGTCAATGGCAGCGCGTGCGGTGGCCAGCGATTCGCGCTGTGCCTGCGCACTGCTGGGCGGCCTGGGCGCGTCCATCTGGAGTGCCCGCGCAGGAACCGCCTTCATGCCCGATGCCGCCTTGGACCCGGCACGACGAGCGGGCTTGCTTGAGGTCTTGGATGTCTTGCTCTTTGGCTTTGCGGCGGCTTTTTTCTTCACTTGCTTCAATCGTAGCAAAGCCACCCCCTCAATCCAAGTTGCTACTTCTGCGCCACCGCGGCCTCGCGCCAGCGGGCTTCAAAGTCATCGACCAGCCCGCTGAGATAGTCCTGGCCCAAGCTGGCCAGCCGTTCCTCGACCTCGTGCGCGGCGCGATCGAGCCAGCTTTTCTCCTCTTCGCTCTCGTCGATGGGCCAGCCTGCGGGCGCGGCCTCGGGATGGCCGCCGGTCCGCAGCCAACGCTCGGCCTGGCGGGACAGACTGCGCGACACCCACTGCGGCGCCTCCATCACCCTTCTGCCCAGGATTTTGCCTCCCTCGCGAAACGCAGACACCAGCTTGGTCTTCGAGTTCCGGCTCACGGATTCATGAACGACGGCATGCAGCCGCGCGGCCTGCGACCGGCTGACGGGGCCGCCCACATGCAGTCTGGCGCAATAGTGATCGACCAGCGTGGCCACCTGAAATGTCGCCGCCATGTCCTCGGCGCCACGGCCGGCCGCGAGCAAGGCAAAGAACTTACGCCAAGCGAGCTTCAGCGCGACCAGCGTCGCCGCAGCAAAGGTGAGGTTGCGGAGCGCGCTGCCGGTCTTGCCCGCGGCCAGCACCTCGGCCGAAATCGGCGGCAAATCAACCTGACGACTCGTTGCCAGCTTCATGTACAGGCCCGCGCGCACGCGACCCGACAAGACTTCGTCCATGATGGGCACAGGAACCAGCCCGCCCAGGGCCGACGCCAGCAGCGCACGGCGCACGATAAGCCTGCGGTTCTGGGTCAGGTGTGCAAGTCGGGACGAATCCCGAAGCGCCACCGGTTCTGCCCCGACCTCAATGGCCGCGGGCTGGTTGTCGGGCTTGTCGGCGCTCACGGGGTGGCTTTCTTGCCGGACGCTGGTGGCCTCCCAGTCGAGGGTTTTTGCGTGTGCGCCTTCGTCTCCTTCGCTGCCCCCGCGGCCGCCCCTGGGCGCCGCCCGGGGCTCGCCTTTTTCGGCAGCGGTTGAACCGGTGGCGTGCGACCACCCAGGCCGCCCAAGAGTGCGCGTTCTTCCAGGATGGTCCGCTCTCGCGCCTGCAGCGGCTCGGCGGCCGGCATGGTGATCGGCGTAACCACCTCGTCCACCGTGGCCGCGACCGCGATCTCACCTTCGATGGGGGTTCCATCGCGCAAGGCCCGGAAGCGGGCACTGAGCGAAAAGGCCTGCAGCCCGCCGCTGGCATCCAGCCGCGCATCGCCCACCAGGGTCTGGACCTCGACCGTCTCGCGCCACTTGCGCAAAGCTGTTGCCGCTATCGGCGTTGGGCCAGGCTGCGCGATCTTGCCCAGGCGGAAGGCGCGATGGCCGGCCGGCTCGACCGCGACAAACCTGCGGACCGTGTCCCAGGCCGCCGACGGCGATCCCACGCCTTCCTCTAGGAATTGCTGTGGCTCGGGATCCTGCGCCGGCCGACGAATCACCTTGCCATAGCGCAAGGCCACGGCCAACTCGGGACCCACGCGCACCACCTCGCGGCCGCCATCCTGGTCATTGCTCTCGCTCAGACGAAAATTGCCCTGCTTGTCGATCCACAGGTCGGTGGTGGTGGTTATGTCGTCTCGACTGCCGGCATCTGGGCCGACTGCCGGGTTCACCCGAAACCTCGCCGTGGCGTGAAAGTGGCCGCCGGCCATTCGTCGCAGCGACGAAACCAGAGCGGCTGGTTGCACGGCCGCGTCCAGTTCCTGATCCGCCGGCCGGACCTCGGCACGCTTGCCGCGGCCACAGCCTACCCACGCGGCGAGGAGCAGCAAGGCAACGGTCGGTTGATGAAGGCGAACCCTTTTCACGAAGGCTGGCAATCTAGCACTACTCAAGTGGTAACGTGGGGGGGTGGATGCTCTGCCGACCCTCAGCTCTCCTGGCTTGCGCCTGGCCGCCACCCTTGGCGTGGCAGGCCTGGGCGCCCTTTGGGGCAGCTTCTTCAACGTGTGCATCGTACGCATCCCACGCGGGATGTCGGTGGTCAGGCCGCCCTCGCATTGCTTCGCGTGCGGCGCGCGCGTGGCAGCGCGGGACAACATTCCTATTCTTTCATACTTCCTGCTGCGCGGCCGCTGCCGCCACTGCGGGGCGAGATTCTCGGCGCGCCACGCCCTGGTAGAGGCCCTGACGGCGGCGCTGGCAGGCCTGATCTTCTGGGTTTTCGTGGTCGATGCGGCCGGCGAGCCGCTTGGCGTGCGCGCCGCCCGTTTCGCCACCTACTTCGCTTTTGCGTCCGTGCTCATCGTGCTGTCGTTCATCGATCTCGACACCAAACGCCTGCCTGACATCATCACCCTACCGTCGATTGCCGTGTTCTTTCTGGCCGGGTTCGCGGTTCACGAAGTCCCCTGGTCAGAGCGCGCCCTGGGAATCGTGGCCGGGTATCTGCTGGTCCGCATCGTCAGCGACGGCTACTACTACGCCACCGGCCGCGAAGGACTCGGCCTGGGCGACGGCAAGCTTCTGGCCGTGATGGGGGCGCTCTTTGGCTGGAAGGCGATTCCCGCCATCGTCCTGCTGGCGTCGCTCACCGGAATCCTGGTTAGCGTGCCGGTGCTGCTGCTGCACCGGCGTCGCGCAGAAACGGTTGGGCCGGTGGCCGAGCCAACGCCTGCAGACCCAGCTCCGGTTCAGCCGGTGTCAATTCGCAGAACGGAAGTCCCCTTTGGCCCCTTCCTGGCGGCAAGCGCGCTCGCCTACCTCTTCTTGGGAAAGCTGGCCTGGGCAGCCCTGCTGGGCTTGCTTGGCGGCGAATAGTCCTAGAAAGCGAGGAACGGTCCAACGCCAGCGGGGGTCGATTGGCCTTCAATGGCGGTGAACACGTTTCGCCCGAAGTAGAAGGGCAATCCCCAGTCGAAATACGTGCCCATCCCGTTCGGGTCCGAGCTTGGGGCAGAACTGGGCCCGCCCAGATTGTTGAACGCGACATTTAGGGAAGAGAACAAGGCCTCGGCGTTGGCGATGCTGAATCCAACATTCACAGTGACCATACCCAGCGCGTCCTGGTTCCTGGCCGACAGGTTGATGGTGTTGCGAGGACAGTAGAAATCCGAGATGAATTGGTATCTAGCGTCGACGCAGGTTGGAATGCCTGTGGTGGCGCTGCCCAGGAAGTAGATGCCGTTGGATCCGGTATCCGCAAAGCCGAGCGCCGGATTGCTGAGGCCAGAGTACGAGGTCATAAAGGTACCGTACCCGTCGAGCCGGAGCAGCGTGACCCCGCTCAATTTGTTGTTCTCGCGGGTGTCAATGCCGAAAACCAGAGCGCCGTTAACCAGTGGCGACCCTCCGGCAGGAATGCCGGACAACTCGACGATTATGCCATTGTTGTCCTGGCCAAACAGCGCAATCGGATTCGGCACCTGTTTGGCAACGGGCACGGCCGCCGCCTGGCAGTCGCCCACCTTGGTTGAGGAGCAGGCGTAGTACATCCCCGGATTGAGCGACCGGGCGCCCGGAGCTGCCGTGCAGTCCGAGCCGCAGTCCTGCAGCGAAGTGTCCAGCCCGAGAATGCCATTGGCCCCCAGGTCTGCGGTGGTGCCGACGTTGCTGCCGGTGCAATCGTTCGGCACAGGAAAGGCTGCATCGCCAATGATCTGGATGGGAAGGTCGTTGACCTGCTCGCCCGCAATCCTGAAATCGGCGCTGCGCAAGGAGCCCCAGGTGAAGCCGCTGACGAACTGCCCGCACTCGGCCAGGGCAAGCCCGTTGTCGTCTGTCCAGGCCGGCAGCGAGAGCGTCAGCGCCGATGAAATCAGGCGCAGGCCCGTGGATCCCGTGTCGACCAGCACGTGCTCAATGGTCTGGCATTCACTGGTGCCCGGCACGCAGACGGTGACCGTGGCAAACAGGCCGTTGAGATTGCGAACCTCGGGCAAACCCGAGTCGACCACGACCTCGGCCACGTTGTCAGTAGGCGTGGCGATGATGTTGTGACCCAGGCCCGAAGAACTGCCGCCACAGGCCGTGCCCAGCAGAACCACGAACGCGCAGATTCTGCGCTGGTCACTCATCAGCGAATCTCGTCGGTAGAGAGGCCTTGTGGCACCCGATCGGGAAGATAGGCCCTGCCGTAGAAGGCACGCTGGTGGCCGCTCATATGGATGACCAGTCCGGGCAGGACAATGTTGAGGGGACCACGAACCATGCGCGAACCCGCGGCATTCAGGTATGTCTCGTAGTACGAACCGAGAAGATCGCGCAGGTTGGGGCGGAAGGCGCCTTGCCAGGAAACCGCGAAGACCTTCCCGTCGTTGCCCACGTACTCATGCACCTTGGTGCCGGTCGGCGCCGCAAGCTCGTGCATGGTGTGGGTGGCTGCGCTCACGATCCGCGCACTGGCCAACAGGTGGGTCTGTCCGGTTCCGACCGAGGAAGCATCGCCGCCCAGGGCCGCCCTCGCAGGCCGCGCACAGAGGAACAGAGCGAACAACGCGCCAAGAACGGACAGTCTGCGGAACGGGGTCAGGGCGGAGCGAATGTTTTGCATGGCGGCGGCCTCCGAGGGCGGAACCCTTTAGAGTCTACAACGCTTTTGGGCTCGGGGGTTGCAGCTCGGCCGAAATGATCTTTAGGCGGCCTTCAAGATCAGCGCGGATTTCCGCCAGCCGTTGCGGACTGTCGGCTTCGCAACGGAGCACCAGCACCGGGCCGGTGTTGGACGCGCGCACCAGCCCCCAGCCACCCGGAAAGCTGACCCGCGCCCCGTCCACGTCCACCACTTGGTGGTCGCGGCGATAGTGGGCCATCGCACGGCGCACCACCTCGAACTTGATGTCGTCCGAGCAGGGCCAGCGGATTTCGGGCGTGTTGTGCATCACGGGCAAGCCGTCGACCAGCGTGGAGAGCGGACGCTCGCTGCGGGTGAGAAGCTCGACCATGCGCGCAGCCGCGTACACGGCGTCGTCGAAACCGAAGTAGCGATCGGCGAAAAACATGTGGCCCGACATCTCGCCCGCCAGCACGGCCTTTTCCTCGCGCATCTTGGTCTTGATGAGCGAGTGGCCCACCTTCCACATGATGGCGCGCCCGCCAAGCCGGGCGATTTCGTCGTACAGGGCCTGGCTGCACTTGACCTCGCTGACAAAGGTAGCGCCCGGCCGCTCACGCAGAATGTCGCGGGCAAACAGCATCATGAGCTGGTCGCCCCACACGATGCGGCCGGCCGGATCGACCACACCCAGGCGATCGGCGTCGCCATCGAGCGCGATGCCCAGCTCGGCGCCGCTCTTTTGCACCCGGCTGATGAGGTCGACCAGATTGGCCGGCACCGTCGGATCGGGATGATGATTGGGAAAGCGGCCGTCGGGCTCGCAGTACAGCGGCTCCACATCCAGGCCCATTCGGCGCAGCACAGCCACGCAGGTCAGGCCGCCGGTGCCGTTGCCGCCGTCAACCACCACCTTGAATCGCCGGGAACCGAGGTGCATGCCATCAGCCACCTGGGCGATGTACGGTGTGAGGATGTCCACCTCGGCCGCGCTGCCGCCCGGCTCAGGCGCGGGCGGGGCGCTGGCGCGGTGGCGCTCGATGCGCTGACGCAGAACCTGGATCTCGGCGCCGAAGATGGTGCTCGGGCCGCGCATGATCTTGAAGCCGTTGTCTTGTTCGGGATTGTGGCTGGCCGTAATCATCACGCCGCCGTCGGCCTTGCGATGAAAGACCGAAAAATACAGCCCCGGGGTGTGCACCACCCCAATGTCTGAGACCGCAAGCCCCGCGCGCACCAGCCGCGCCTGCATGACCGCGTGGATGCGCGGGGACGACAGCCGGCAATCGCGGCCCAGCGTGATGGCACGCGCGCCCGCTTCACGCAGGTGCTCGGCAATGGCGTCGCCCAGCTCGCTCACGAAGGCATCGGGAAAATCCTGATCCGCGACGCCGCGGATGTCGTACTCGCGAAAGACTCTTGGGTTCATCTTTGCTTCTTCTGCCCACTCATCTCGCTACAGGAATTGCTTTCTCCCCTGCGCGGAAAGCTCATCTACCACGCTGCGAACTTCTTGCGCTCGCTGTTTGGGCACGACCAGCACGGCATCGCGGGTGGCCACCACCACGATTCCCTCGACACCCACCACGCCGACCAGCGGGGCACCCGGCTCGACCATGACCACACTGCCCTTGCTGGACTTTACGATGGCGTCGCCCGAAATGACGTTGCCGTCAGCGTCGCATGGCCTGATGTCGGCCAGGGCGGCCCAGCTCCCTACGTCGCTCCAGCCAAAATCGCCCGGCACCACACGAATCCCCTGCGCATTTTCCATGATGCCGTAGTCGATGGAAATGGCAGGCACACGCGCATAGCGCTGCTCGGCCAAGGCGACCGGATCCGGCGTGGCACAAAGCTCGTCGAGCAGAGCCGACAGTTCGGGCAGGTGCTGGCGGACCTCGCTGAGCAGGCGCCCGGCAGAAAAGAAAAACATGCCCGAGTTCCACAGGTAGTCGCCCGAGGCCAGATACGCGCGCGCGGTTTCCAGGTTCGGCTTTTCCACGAAACGCGCCACATGGCGAACCCCAGCGCTGCCCGCGACCGCGGCCCCGGCTTGCAGATAGCCGTAGCCGGTTTCGGGTTGGGTGGGCTTGATGCCAACCGTGACGATGGCCTGGCTGGCTTGCCCGAGCGCGGTTCGCAGCACCGCCGCATACTGCGGCTCATTGTTGATGAAAGCGTCCGAGGGCACTACGGCGATCACCGCGTCCGCTCCCGCTCGTCGCGCAATATGGGCAACCGCCAAACCCACCGCCGGGGCTGTGTTGCGGGGCGCGGGCTCGACCACAAGATTATCGGCTGGCAAGCTCGGCAGGGCCTGACGAATGGCTTCGGCTTGGTCCGCTGCGGTCACGATCAGGGTACGCTGCAAGCCGACCACGGCGCTCAGCCGGCGAAATGTGGCGGCCAGCAGCGATTCACTGGCGCCCAGGCTGAGCAGCTGCTTGGGCCGGGTGCGCCGGCTGGCCGGCCACAGGCGCGTGCCTCCACCGCCGGCCAGTATCAAGGCAAATTGTTCGGGCATTGCTATCGGCGGACTTTACCTCAAGATTGTCGGCCCATGCTGCTGGCGTTTGTCTTGATCGTCGTTGGCCTTGTGGGCACCGTTTACGGTGCGCTGCTGGCCAGCGAGCGCCGCCGGCCGATTGACCTTGCCGGCGCGTTGCTGGCCGCTGCGGGACTCGGCCTGGCGCTGCTGGGCGCAGGCCGGCTGCTGTCCGACCGATTCTTCTAGCCGCTCGAATCGGCCAGCTTTTTGCCGACAAATAGCCCTGCCTCGATGCTCACAGCGAAGGGCTGGCCGGCAAAGTAGGTGTCGATGGCCTGCTTGACCGCGAGAAAGGTGTCCTGCACCTCGGCTCCCTTGCCCGCGATCTGCTTCCAGCGCGCCAGCGGCCCGAACTCGACGACCGGGGCATAGAAAAACTCGCGCGAACTCCGAAAAACCAGCTCCCAGTGGTCGCGCTCGACCGTGACGGCCGCAAAGCCCGCCTGCTCCATCTGGTGGATGACCGCGCCGGCTTCAGGGAAAGATGCGGCTTGTCCGCGCAGGCTGGCCAACGCGTCTTCGCGACTGAGGCGGAGCAAGACGTCCCGATATACGTCGAGAAATTCCGCCCAGGTTCCCCGCAGCGGGGACGCCACGCGCACCTCGGCCCCGGGCCGGGCCACGCGGGCGAGATCCGCGAAGAACTCATCGGGCCGGACCAGATCCGCCAAAGACACCTGGGCCAGCACGAGGTCGAAGGCGTGGTTCCCAAAGGGCAGACGCTCGGCCAGGCTCTGCACGCGAAAGAAGACCCGGCGCCCGACCTGTTCGGCCGCCACGTTGGCGCGGGCGCGGTCAAGCAAGGCCGGCGCACTTTCAAGGTCGATGATACGACTGGCGTGGTCCAGCCGGTGCAACAGGTCAGCGGTGGCCCCGCCCAGGCCGCAACGGATCTGCAACACCTGCGCGTGTGGCGTGAGCGGCACGCCGCTCACCAGGCGCTCGACCAACCTTTGCCCAATCAGCGGAAAGACCTGCTCTTCGTAGAGGCGGGCGCGCTTCTCCTCGTCGGTCATTTTGCGCGCCGGCGATGTCTGCGTCAGGTCCGGAGGCTGGGCCATGCGACATCCGACTGTAGTCGCTGTCCGGTGCAGGCGCTAGATAGGTCCCTGGAGCGCCGAACAGTTTGTCTCCCGTCGTGAAATCGCGCATTTGCGTCGCGTCCCTTCGTTGCTCCTCGGTCAAATACGTCGAGTATTCTCCCTCGTCGCGCCTCGGGCCGCTCGCAACTGCCCAATTTCACTCGGTCCGCCAAACTGTTCGGCGCTCTATCCGAAGAAGCTTCCGTGCAGGACTTCGGAAAGCAGATTGCACAGGGCGTGGAACACGGCCGCGGGAGCAAGCGAGCCGGTTCGCTGTCGCATCCAACCGAAGACCAGCGCCGGAAATATCACGGCCAGGCGCGCGGGCTGGAACTCCACCAGGAAATGGCCCAAACCAAAAAGCAGGCTGGAAACCAGCAGTGGCCAGCCCACGTTCGCGCCCCACAGGCGCCTGCGCGAGGGCCAGCGTTCTTCCAGCCGCGACATCAGGTAGCCGCGGAAGAAGATCTCCTCGGGCAGTGCCACCACAAGGAGTTGGGACAGCGCCAGCATGGCAAGACCTGCGGGCAACCGCAGGGAGAAGCCGTGCAGCCCCGGCCAGCGCGGACAGATCGGCGCGAGCAAGTCGGTCAGGGGTTGTGCCCAAGCCGCCACCGCACCGGGACAGAGCACGCCGTAGAAGAGCAGAAATCCCGCAAGAAACAGCGGCCAGGTGGATGCCAGGGCCAGGGCCAGGATACGCAGGTTGAGCGTGATCGGCGCCAGGCCAAGACCCGCGGCCCGATAGTCGAAGGGTCGACGAAAGATGCGCGCCGCGTACGAGGGCGTGAGCAGAAAGACCAGGGCTATGGCGCCGTGGAGAATCTCGCCCACAAAGGGCACGACCCGCGCCAGCCAGAACAGGCCCGTGGCGATTCCCGTGGCAGCCAGGAAGGTCGCAAGGGGCTCGACCAGCCCGGTCTTCTCCCTGGTTCCCGTGTTCACCACCGTAGGTTGTCGAGAGCTGCGAGCGCGCTGCTAGCTTGGGCCGTGGCGCTGGTCAGCCGGTCAGCAGCAGCGCCATCGATGCAGGGCTGCGGCTGACGGAGCCCGAAAAGCAGGCTGTCAAGCTGTCCCTCGATGTCGGTGAGCAGCTTACGGCTGTGGCGCAGGGCCGCCACGGCGCGCGGTATCGTCAGGCGGGATTGCTCGGGCAAAATCCGACGCCTTTTTCGGGTGATCACTCGTCGCGGGGGCCGCATGTTGCGAGTCTGGTAGCGGTCAGAATTATGTCAACTTTCTGTGTTGACCCGGCCCGGACTCAGCTGTTGCCACGTACCTTGTCTTCGTCGTCGCTCAGGTACGCGAAGGTGCGCACCAGTGCCTTGATCTGCTCCCGCTGTGCCGGGGTCAAGTCCACGAACTGCACGCCCATGCCGGGGTTGATGCTGTCATGCTTGCGCGGCGGGTTCACCCAGATGACCCGTCCTTCGACGTCAAGTTGCGCACCGCCCGCGGGCTGAAACCGCAGGTTCAGCGAAGTGCCCGGCGGAAGGGGATCGTTGGTCTGGATGAAGATCCCCATGGCGGACAGGTCGGTGATATAGGCGAAGAGAAACGTGTTGTCGCAGCGATAGTCCACTTCCATGGACACCAGCACCCGCTGGTGCTCGCGCCGCTCGCGTCCGGCCCGCCGGTCGTGCCCTACCGCCTCGACTCGCTTGCGCCGCTCTCGGTGGGGCATGGCTACTTTATCTCGATGTTGCCCAACCGCGCCCGGTCGGCGCCATCATTGGGGCCCGACGTGATCTTGATGCGTTTGCCTTCGCCGCCCGGCCAGAAGCCGACCAGCACCGTGTACGTTCCGGCAGGTGTCGTCATGAGCGGAACCTCCACATCATAGGTGTCGCGAATGTACTCGCCGGGCAGCCAGTGGTCAGTGGCAAACGTGCCATTGAGGGGCAGGTGGTCACCGATGACCCGCGGCTCGCCGGGAATGTCGAAGTGCACGAAGATGTGGAATCCAGCCGGCGGCTTCTTGTTCACGCGGAAAAACAGGGACAGCGGAATCGTGCCGGGCCGGCGCAGGGTGGTGGGGAAGTCAGCCCCCACGAGTTCAATGGCATTGCCAAAGGTCACGTTGGCCGGAATGCGCCAGTTCCAGGGCGGCTTGGCGTCGGACCACTCGTAGCGAGTCGGCTCGGCGGCGCCAGGCTCGATCACCGGCTCGGGCGGCCGCGGCGCCATCCACACATACGGCTTGAGCGGATTGCTGTCGGTCTCGCCCTCGCCCGGGCGGTTGGTCAGCAGAAGGAAACGCGAGGATCGGGCATCCACCACCGCGTAGGCCACGCGGGCCGCCTTGAGGGCTGCATCGAGCGGGGCCAGATCAGCCGTCGGCACCAGGGCGAACACGCGATCGCTTCTTTGCAGGAACTCGACCAGGCGGGTCTGGGTCGGCAGATCGATCATCTCGCGCTTGCTGTAGAACCTCGCCCCTTCGCCCTCGACCTTGTACCGGCCGATGGGCTCGTTCGCTCGGGCCAGCCGCGCATAGGATTCCAGCGGCGGCTTGAACGAAAGATCACCGGAAACCCTGGGCACAATCAGATGGCTCAGCACCAGGGCGAAGAGCACCGCCACCACGACCGCGGCCTGAATGCCCCAGCGACCGACCTCGACCACGGCCTTCTCGACCAACCGGCGCCAACGTCGCGCGGCCCCCAGGTCGCGCAGGGCCACCCGCCCAAGCGCCCGGCCGCGAGTGGCCAGCCCCGTGTACAGACCCGCGCCAACCAACAAGCCGGTCCCAAGGAACAGCGAGGCCAGCTTGAGTTTGGCCGGCCATTGCACCTTGTTCAGGGTGTGCACTGAAACCAGATCCTCGGGCGAAAGCACCAAGTCGCGTGCAATCACCATGGTCCCGGTAGCAACCAGCAGCCCGAGAACCGGCTCAGCGCGATCGCCCTCCAGCGCCTCATCGAGCAGGACCCCGATGGCCAGGGCCACCGGCGCCAGCGCACAAAAACGCGCCTCGCCGCTCATGAGCACGAACACGGTGGAAAGCGCGAAGCCGAATGCCGCGAAGATAAGCAGATAGAGCTGGCCAAACGCCAGGCGGTCGCCGTCCGATTCGTCGCCCCCGCCCAGGCGAATGAGCGGCCGGCCCAGTGCGAAGATGGCGAGAGCGCTCCAGGGAAACAGCCCAAATCCAAGCTGGCGGATGAGGTACTCGAAGGTTGCACCAGGCGCCCCGCTGCGCGGGATTCCGCCGAGCAACAAGGAATACTGACCGGCCACGTTGGCGTGGGTCATGGTGAGCACGACCAGCAACAG
>Ga0265330_10001689_pt1 | contig 12488 bp, 6 predicted proteins | sample 41919metaG_FD_202083 | JGI IMG/M metagenome (GOLD analysis project Ga0265330, IMG submission 202083) | Rhizosphere microbial communities from Carex aquatilis grown in University of Washington, Seatle, WA, United States - 4-19-19 metaG | ecosystem: Host-associated > Plants > Roots > Rhizosphere >... | reverse complement strand
ACGCCCCCCTCGGGCACGGTGAGCGCCGACAGGCCGGCATTCAACCCCGCAGGCTCCATCGGGCAGAACTCGGTCCGCTTCCGCCAGAAGGGCGTCAAGGACGCCAGGTGGACGGGCGAAGTCCTGGGCCCCGACGGCGCCGCCCTCCGGACCTTCTCCTTCGCCCCCCTGCCGGATCCCGAAGTGGAATGGGACGGCACTGACGATTCGGGCAAGCCCGTGCCGGACGGCGTCTATTCCTACAGGCTCAAGGCCCTGGACGGCGCCGGCAACTCCTTCGCCTCCGCCCCCGTTTCAGTCTCCGTCGACACCGCCAAGAAGGCAGTGCGCATCGTCGCCGACCTCAAGGCCTTCAGCCCCCTGCCGGGCAGCGCCAAGGATCGGCTCACCCTGACTGCGCAGGTCCAGGCCAACGAGAAAGTGCGCTCCTACGAGCTGGATATCGTGCCCCTGAGCGTCGCGACTTCGGGCGGCTCTACCGCCGCCGCTCCGGCAGTGAGCGCGGCGGCCAACGCGCCCGTGCGCAGCTGGAAGGACGCGCGCGGCGTACCCGCCGCCTTCGTCTGGGACGGCATGACCGACGCCAAGACCAGGGCCCCCGACGGCCGCTACGCCGCCAAGCTGGCGGTCTCCTACCTCAACGGCGACGCCGCCGACTCGACGACCTCCGGCTTCACGATCGACACCGTGGCGCCCTCCGTCAAGGTGAGCGCTGCGCCGCTCCTCTTCTCGCCCAACGAGGGCAGTAAGAACCGCACCGTGCGCTTCTCTCAGAAGTCCGTTCCCGGCGACGATTGGACCGGTACGATCTCCGACGCGGCCGGCAACCCGGTCAAGACCTGGAGCTGGAAGGGCCAGACCGCCGACTTCAGCTGGGACGGCAAGGACGAGGCGGGCAACACGGTCGCCGACGGCAAATACCGCTACGACGCGACTTCCGTCGACGCTGCCGGCAACAAGGGCAGCGCTTCAGTGCCCGCCATCACGGTCGACCAGCGGCAGGTCCAGGCCTTCGTCACCGCCTCCGAGTCGGGCATTTCGCCCAACGGCGACGGCTACAAGGACACGGTCAGCTTTAACCTCATCGTCAAGCTACGCGAGGGCATCGACAGCTGGCGCTTCGCCCTCGTCGACAAGGACGGAGTCGAGAAGAGCGTCTTCGCGGGCAAGGGCAGCGACGTGCCCAACAAGATAGTCTGGGACGGCCGCGACTCCGCCGGAGCGGTCGTCCAGGGCGACTATACGGGCGTCTTCACGGTCGACTACCAGAAGGGCGACCGCGCCGAGGCGAGGACGCCCAAGATCCTCGTGTGGATCGATCCGCCCAAGGCGGAGGTCAGCCTGACGCCCGACGTCTTCAGCCCCGACAACGACGGCGTGAGCGACGAACTGACGATCGGCCTCAACGTCGCGAGCCCCTGCGACATCGCCTCGTGGAAGTTCGAAGTGCGCGAGCTCGCGGTGGTGGAGGGCGCGCAGCCCGATACGAAGCCCGCGGAGCGCGTGTTCAAATCCTGGGGCGGCTCAGGCAGCCCGGCCAAGTCCTTCACCTGGGACGGAAGGTCCGACAAGGGCGAGCTCGTCGAGTCGGCGACCGACTATCCCTTCACGTTCACGGTGAGCGACGTCCTGGGCAACACCGCCAGGGTCGAGGGCGCGATCTCCGTCGACGTCCTCGTGATCCGCGACGGCAACAGGCTCAAGATCAAGGTGCCCTCGATCGTCTTCAGGCCCAACGGCAGCGACTTCAACGGCCTTGATCAAGCCACGCTCGCCAACAATATGAAGGTGATAAAGCGCATCGCGCAGATCATCAACAAGTTCAGGGACTACGCCATCCTCATCGAGGGCCACGCGAACAGCGAGGGCAAGATAGGCGGCTACAGCGCGACCGCGATCTCGAGCGAGGAGAGCAAAGAGCTCCTCCCCTTGTCCACGGGCAGGGCCGAGCTCGTCAGGAGCCTCCTCGGGGAGAACGGCGTCGACGTCAAGCGCCTCTCCACCAAGGGCATGGGCTCCAGCGAGCCGGTCGTCGACTTCAAGGACAGCCAGAACCGCTGGAAAAATAGGCGCGTGGAGTTCATCCTGATCAAGAACCAGGCGGCGGGCGCGTCGCAGTAGCGGTGCTAGGGCGGCGCGTTAAGCGCCGTCCACGCCTGGAAAATTCGGGGCCGTCCTTCGGGGCGGCCCTTTTTTATGGGGGGGGGGAAACTTCCCTTGCCCCGGCGCCCGTCGGCGCGCCGCCCCCCTTCCTCGCCTCCTCCCGCGTTGACAGCGCGCGGGAGCGGAGCCACAATTGCCTCCGAGTTTTTCAAAAAGGATGCCTCATGTCCATCTCCTGGAACGAGATCAAGACCCGCGCGGCGGCCTTCGCGAACGAGTGGAGCGAGAAAGCCCCCGTCGCGCGGGAAGAAGCCGACGCCCAGACCTTCGAAAACGAGTTCTTCCACGTCTTCGGCGTCGAGCGCTCCAAGGTAGCTATCTTCGAGCAGCGCGTGAAAGTGAGCGAGGAGGCCGACGGCTACATCGACCTCTTCTGGAAGGGCCACATCATCGTCGAGATGAAGAGCCCCGGGAAGGATCTCGAGAAGGCCTATCGCCAGGCTAAGGACTACGCCAACGCCCTAAAGAGCGCCGACCTGCCCAAGTGCATACTCATCTGCGACTTCCAGCGCTTCAGACACTACGACCTCGAGGAGGGCGCCAAGCGTACCGACTTCGCCTTGGCCGAGCTCGGTGCCCACGTGGAGCTCTTCGGCGACCTCGCCGGCTACAAGGACGTGGAGTACAAGGAGCAGGACGCGGTCAACGTGGAGGCAGCCGAGAAGATGGGCAAGCTCCACGACACTCTCAAGGCTATCGGCTACTCCGGCCACCAGCTCGAAGTCTACCTCGTGCGGCTCTTGTTTTGCCTTTTCGCCGACGACACGGGCATCTTCGAGCATGACGCCTTCGTCAAGTACATCCTCCAGCGCACTAACGTGGATGGCTCCGACCTCGGCCTCCACCTGGAGAAGATCTTCGAGACCCTCAACAAGCCCGACGAGGGGCGGCAGACTACCCTGGACGAGCAGCTGCGCGCCTTCCCCTACGTGAACGGCGGACTCTTCGAGGGGCGGCTCGACGCCGCAGACTTCGATTCCAAGATGCGGGAGAGCCTCATCGAGTGCTGCGCCCTCGATTGGAGCAGGATCAGCCCGGCTATCTTCGGCGCCATGTTCCAGAGCGTCATGAACGCCGACCAGAGGCGCAACCTGGGCGCCCACTACACGAGCGAGAAAAATATACTGAAGCTCATCCACCCGCTTTTTTTGGACGAGCTCTGGGCCGAGTTCGACAAGCTCAAGAGCCTCAAGTCCGAAGTCCGCGTCGCGCGGCTTAACGAGTTCCACGACAGGCTCGCCCGGCTCAAGTTCCTCGACCCCGCCTGCGGCTGCGGGAACTTCCTCGTCATCACCTACCGCGAAATCCGCATCCTCGAGCTCGAAGTGATCAAGGAGCTCTTAGGCGGCGCGCGGCTTTTGGACGTGGACCACTACATCAAAGTGAACGTGGACCAGTTCTACGGCATCGAGATCGAGGACTTTCCCGCCCAGATAGCCGAAGTGGCCATGTGGCTCATGGACCACCAGATGAATACCCTCGTGCGCGACAAGTTCGGCGAGTACTACGTGCGCATCCCCCTGCGCAAATCCGCCACTATCCTCTGCGCCAACGCCTTAACGACAGACTGGGAGAGCGTAGTGCCCAAGAGCGAGCTCTCGTACATTCTCGGGAACCCGCCCTTCGTGGGGGCGCGTCTCATGGGCGCGGAGCAGAAGGCGGAATTGAATGATATATTCGATGGGCTCAAAGGATGTGGCAATCTCGATTATGTAACATGCTGGTACAAGAAAGCGGCGATCTTTATCAAGGATACCGATATTCATGTAGCCTTCGTATCAACCAACTCGATCTGTCAGGGCGAGCAAGTTCCAATTCTTTGGCCCGAGCTGATGATCAAGCACGGCATGTTCATCGATTTCGCGCATACTACTTTCCGATGGAGAAACGAGGCGAGAGGCCAAGCTGCTGTATATTGCGTCATCGTCGGGTTCTCGATCAGCGATTCCAAGACCAAGCGTCTATTCCTGTATAGCGACGTCGATGGGGATCCTGTCGAGATTAAAGCGTCTCAAATAAACGCATACCTCGTCGATGCTCCGATTGTTTTTATCGATTCTAGACGAGATCCGATATGCAGTATTTCGCCGATGGTATTTGGTAATATGCCAAATGATGGTGGCAATTTGCTGCTTACGAATGATGAACGTGAGGAGATGATTGCTAATGATCAAACAGTTGTCCCTTTTATTCGTATGTTCCTCGGAGCTGATGATTTTATCAATAATAGCCCGCGCTTTTGTATCTGGCTGAAGGATGCTAATCCAAACGCATATAGGAAATGTCCATCGATCATAGAACGAATACGTCGCGTTAAAGAATTAAGGGAGAAAAGCAATAGGGCTGAGACTAGGGCATTGGCTGATTATCCAATGTTATTCGGTGAGATTCGTCAGCCGGATACAGGGTACATTCTTGTACCGCGGCATTCTTCAGAAAATAGAAAATATATACCGATTGGATTCATGCCCAAGGACGTGATTGTTGGGGACTCGAATCTATTAATACCAAAGGCAGATATGTTTGAGTTTGGTGTTATTACCTCCACTATGCACATGGCCTGGATGCGCTACGTCTGCGGCCGCCTTGAATTACGTTATCGCTACTCCGCCTCTATCGTCTACAACAACTTCCCCTGGCCCGATCCCAGTGACAAGCAGCGCGCCGATATCGAGGCAGCCGCTCAAGGCATCCTCGATGCGCGCGCGGCCTTCCCCGACTCCAGCCTCGCCGACCTCTACGACCCCGACACTATGCCCCCCGAGCTCGCGAAAGCCCACCAGAAGCTCGACCGCCTCGTCGAGAAGGCCTACGGCAAGAGCTTCGACTCCGACGCTGAGCGCGTCGCCTTCCTCTTCGAGCGCTACCGGGAGCTCACGGCTGATCTGTTCACCCAGGCGGGGAAGAAGAAAAGCTCGAAGAAGGCGGGAGGGCGCTAGGGATGCCGCGGCGGTCGGTATGGAGCGCATCAAGTCGAGACGCATGAGCCTACCGGTTCCTTGTCATCCGGGCACTATGGTCGGCGAATATGTGCCCTTATGCGAATGCATGTTCAGGATCGGGAAGCATCTTCCCGCGCCGCAAGAACGGGGAACGAGGACATTGTTTTATGGCAGGCGCCTGGGCAACGCCGACCTGACGATACACGTGGAGCCGCGTCTGCCATGAAGTACCGGAGCGCTACTTGCCGATGAGGATGTACACGCCAGGAGAGACGTAATTGGAATTCGTCGATTGAACCCAGAAGGCCAGGTGCGCGTAAATCGGCACTGTGAGATCGGTGTCCCTTGAGAATGCCGAGAAGGGGAATTTCAACTCAATGAAGGAATCGCCTACATGATAATCTCCGCAATTCGTTGATGTATGCGATTTATATAGCCATTTCGACGAGTTTTTTCCCCCGCTATAAGCATCTAATTCGAGGTGAACTTGGCCGAGGTCGAGGTACCAAGTGCAACCATTACTGGAATACGGCGAGCCATTGGCAAAGTCGATTCGTATATAAATATTTTTTTTATCCCTGCAGATTCTCCCCCCCGTGATCTTACTGCCTGGCATGTTTTTCGGGAATGAACTCAAGGCGCCGAAAATCGTTTCTACGCCCTGCCAATCTTCGTCTTTCCCTCTCATTCGAATGGTTTGATACGGAACCGTGTATATCAGGGTCATTCCCCTGATGGTGTACCGTTCGGAGCTATCTATCGGCAGGTTCGCTCGAACCCACCAAGTCTTGTTGTCGTTCACGACTTCGATTTTAGGATTCCCCGCGTCCACCGTCCCTTCGTACGCGAGCGTGCCGTCGGGTGCCGCCGAGAGCGGCCCGATCTCGCTGCCCTCGAGCAGGAGCGTCGATCCGGCGGGGATGTCCGTCACACTCAGCTTAGCCTGGCCGAGCTCCAAGGTCGGACTGTATTCCAGACGCTTCCCCGGCTGGACTGTGACCGACTCCTCGATGCCATGATAGGCTTGCGTTCCGACCAGGACGTCCGGGATTTTAACGATGTGAACACCGGCCTGGACTCCCTCAAAGGTGTGTGGCAATTCCACAGGATCGCCTCCGTCGAGGGAAGCTGTATAGGTCACCACCCCCAAGTGCAAATAAGCCGCCGTAGTGCTGCATGATACCGCTATCGCTCCCGGCGGGGCGCTAGCCCCAGGCTCGGCCGCCGCCGTTTTCCCGAAGGCCGCGTATCCGTCCTGTACGAAAATGAGCCTGTCCCCCGCGGTCGGGGCCGCCTCATCGCCCGCTCCCTTTGGCCGCACGCGCGGCGGCTTGGCTCCCGCGGCCGCAGGAAGGGCCAGGGGCGCCTCGGCGTAATCGCCTCCGTCCACGCTCAGGGGCCTCGAGACGTCGCTCGCCACGAGGACCCGCGCCTTCCCCGCCTGGGCACGCTCGTGCAGTTCCGCGAAGCGATCGGCCGCCCTGATCCAGGGGCCGAAGATCGCCCCAGCCTCCGCTGCCGTCTCCTTCGCGTTCCGCGCTCCCGCCCGCTCTTTCATACCCTTGAGCGTCAGCGCCGCGTACGCCAGGTCGACCAGACGCTCGCTTCCCAGGTACCTAGTCGACAGGGTCAGCTCGTCGCCGAATGCCTTCGCCGCTCCGTCTATGTCGGCCGCGCCCAGGGCCTTGCCGGCTTTCAGCTCGAGCAGGGCGGAGAGCAGGCGCGCGTTCTCCTCGAACGTGGCCTTGATTCCGCTCGGATCGGGGTACGACTTAGCGTCCTCGTAGACCCGGCCCGCCGCCTCCAGGGGCTCGAGCTTCGGATCCCATGCCGAGGCCTCGATGTCCCGTCTGCTCTTGAGGAGTGCCCATTCCCCGCCCAGCTGCCTCGCCTGATCCCTGAAAGCCGCGAGTTTGGGACTGTACGATACGTCGGCCACGAGAGAGCTCAGCTCCGCTATCCCGGCCTCGGCGGCCCCTGGAGCGCCGCCACCCATCCCCTCCTTGATCCGGCTCATCAGAGTCTCGAGCTTCGCTTTCTCGCCGTCCAGGAGGTAGGGCACCGAGAACTCCACGAGGGCGCTCGAGCCTTCCTTCACTTCCACGCTCGCGCTCGCTATCTCCCTGTCCCCCAACATGCGCCTCTGGGCGATCGTGACGCGGCGGCGGCCGATCAGCACTTTGTCCAGGCTCCTCAGATCGCCGCCTACAGCCTGTCCATCGACCATGACACTATAGCTCCCCGGCTCCCCGGAGTTCCTGAGCTCGATGGAGCCGAAGGCGATGCGCGAGCCCGTCATGGACTCCAGGACCGAGACCACCAGCTCTTCCTCGACGTCGAAGATGTCCAGGACGCCCGCCGCCTTCCTCGTCCGAGACAGGCTCGTCTTGCCCTTCGCCCGGTCGTACACGGAGAGGCTGCAGGAGATTCCTCCTCCGCTGACGGCGGCCATCGAGCCGTATACGATGAAGTCCAGCTTCTCTTCCGCAGCCATCGCGCGCAGGCCTTCCTCGCTGATCCCGGCGCTCGCGCCCTCGTCACTTTGGACTGCATACGCGCCCACTTCCCGCAGGGTCAGGGTCAGCGTATCCGTGGCGGCCTTGCATGCCGCGTCGTACGAGCCGGATCCCGTCCCGTTGGCTATCCTCAGGACGGCTACATGGGCTTTTGGGCCTTCGTTGCAATAGGCGAATCGCGCCGTGCAGATCGCGGCTAGGGCGATGGCGGCACGGATAAACGACCGCTTGACGGAAGCTCTCATAGCGCCCCTCCAAGTCCGGTCAGTCTTCCATCCCGGACGGCGGCAATGATACAATAAACCGAGATCTCCCAGATAGCCGGCCAATTCTGCCTTCCGCGGGGGATCTCTTAATCTCCAGACCCGTATTTCTTGTGCCTGTGTGTCGCCGTTCGGCGGAGATTGGTCGCAGCCTGGTATTCGAACTCATGGTAAAGGACGATCGGAGTCTCGGGAGGGCGCCCCACCGGCCTCGTCATGAGGCGAGCGATTTCATGAGCCGGATTCTCATTGGAAGGCAGTCGGATAGCGCATCGGAATCCCTCCGACTCCAGATACTCGCGGATCGAAGCGCTCGGCATTCCCTTCTTCTTCAAGCAGTGGGGCGGGGTATTCAAGAAGCGTCGCGGCCGCCTTCTCGAGGGCCGTGAATGGAACGGCAAGCCCGTGGAACTAATAAGGTCCTGAAAAGCGATGCCGCGTATCGCCAAGGGCGACATCCTCGCCTCCGCGGAGCTCGTCGCATGATGCCCAGATCGAGGAGTGGAGGTCGGATTTCTTGAGTGCCATATATCGATCTCCCTAGTTAGTCTGCTTTTGCAATCCTGGTACAATATGCCTCGAGTGCCTCTCTCGTCGTAATCCACTTGCTCCCGATCTTGACCGAAGCGAGGCGACCTGTCCGGGCGAGGTAGGAAAGGTATTCGATCCCATAGCTGCAATACTGCGTCGCTTCGCTCAAGGGAATATATCCGTGCCGCTCCGAAGGCGTAGCGGCGCTCTTCAAGGCATTGAGGTAGATCGACAGCGATCGATCTACGGACCGACCTATGAAGGCCAGGAAGCCGGAGTAGCGGTCACCGTCGGCCTCCTTCAGCACCCGATAGTAGCGCTTCCGGTCCACGGTGAGGATTACCGCAGGCGGATAGCCTCTGCGCATCAGGACTAGATTCATTAAGAGCCGCGCGGTTCTTCCGTTTCCATCGGTGAAGGGATGGATGTGAACAAACTTGTAGTGGACCCACGCCGCGAGTTCCGGTGGCGAGAGTTTATGTGCCTGCTTTTGGTACCATTCGAAGAACTCCTCCATGAGCTTCGGTACCTTTACAGCCTGCGGCGGGATATGAGCAGCCCCAACGATCATTACGTTCGAGCGCCGATACCGCCCCGCCTCGGCATTGTCGATGTTCTTGAGGATAAGAGCGTGCCGGGACAGTACTAGCTCTTCGGAGAGGTTCTTCTTTTTTCCAATAACACTCTCAAGGAGGGTGATGGCCTCCCCATGATTCAGCACCTCGAAGTGCTCCCTTAGGCTTTTCTTGCCGATTGTGAGACCTCGGTTTAGCACGAGCTCAGTCTCGCGGAGATTAAGGGTATTCCCTTCGATGGCGTTGGAGTTGTAGGTCCACTCGAGGCGGAACTGCTCCTCGAGATTTCTGACTATCGCAACAGGGAAGGGCCTATGTCGATCAAGTTCTTGCTTCATCCCCTTTAGAACGCGGAGTAGATCAGGGGGCATCCTTTCAGCATCGGTTTCCATGGTTTTTATGATAACCGATATTGGGCCGACTGCAACGCCCTGCAGTGAAGTTCAAAGAGACTCGCGCTCGGGCGGGCCCCTCGAGGGCAGAGAGTGGAACGATAGGCCGCCGGGGACTGGCCCCAAGCCGCCGGGGAACGACCGAAGGCCGCGCTTAGCTCGGCCAATACTCCAGGTCGCCCGGCTTCAGCCGCTTGCCGAGCATGAGCGTGAGGTAGCCGCCCTCCTCGGGCTCCCTGCCGTCGAGTCTCATCCATCCTTCCTCGAGGAGGAGGAGGAGGGGATTCTCCGGGCCCGAGCCGCCCTCGCCGGAGGCCTCGGCCTCGTACTCTACGATGATGCTGGGCGCGCCGTTGTCGAGGGCCTCGGCGTACTGCTCTCCCGCCCCGACCCGCGAGAAGACGAGCTTGCGCCCGTCGACCGGCGGAAGGTCGGGGTAGGGGGCGTACTCGAGGTCCTTCGCGAGGAAGTCCTCGGGGTCGGGGGGCGGGAGGAAGAGCCAGGAGTCGCCGCGGTCTATCCAGTCGTCGCGCGTGCCGCCTTCTATGCCCGCGGGGGTGAAATAGAGCCTGAGCTCGAAGCGCTCCGTGCCCGAGCCTGGCTCGGGACCCGAGCTTGGCTCGGGATCGACGAGGACGAGGTAGAGGGGACCTGAGCCTTCCTCCTTCAGTTCGACGAAGGCGTAGGAGCCGGGCTCTGCGCCGCCGCCTTGGCCGGCGCCGCGTCCGCCCCCGGCGAGGCCGCCGCCTGAGCCGCGGAGGGCGAAGCGCCTGACCTCGCCCACCTCGTAGTCGACCGAGCCCCCCGAGCCCGCTCCTGAGGCCAGGGAGGCTTCGAAGGCCTCGGCGTCGGACAGGCCGACGAAGTCCCCGCTCTTGAGCTCGCGCCAGTAAGCGGCGCTCTCCTTGTCGGCGGCCTCGCCTCGATCGCCTCGGCCGCGACGGCCCTTCGGGAGGCCGAAGCGCGGGCTCATCGGTAGTAGCGCTCCGTCCTGCGCCTGGCCGCCCTCGCGATAGCCGCGACGACGACGATGAGGACGAGCATGAAGAGGGCGAAGCCCATGAAGTTCATGCCGTGGCTCAGGTACACGGGCGCCCCTCCCCAGTAGTAGCCGCGGTTGTACATGGCGCCGTCGAGCATGGCTCCGTCGGCCAGGGCGTCGAAGAGCATCCAGGTGCCGAGACTAGGGTGCATGTAGCCGTAGCCTCCCAAGGCGGGGCTGTAGACGACGTTGACGCTGCGGCCTCCCACGTAGGCCGTGCTCGGGATGTAGCTCGGCCTGACCGAGGGCTCCGAGGCGAATGTCGAGCCGTAGTCCTTCGCGTAGCTGCCGCGGAAGGACTGGGCGGCCTCCTCCCGGCTCGTGAAGAGGGTGCCGTTGCGCCTCGCCGAGTCGTAGAGACCGCGTTGGGACGAGATCGAGGAGCGGCTCCCCGAAATTCCGCCTAAGCGCGAGGTCCGCGGCGAGGACTGCGACGGGGAGCCGAGCGAGGGGCGCGTCGCGCTGCCCCATCCGCTCGAGCGCAAGGCCCCCGTCGACCCGAGGGAGCGCGAGCCGAAGGACCTCGCCGAGGAGGCGGAGCGGAAGCCGCCCCCGTGGAATCCGCCGCGGGCGCTGGCCTGGGCAAGGGGGATGAAGGCCAGGGCGGCCGCGAGGGCCGCCGCCATCAGTCTGGTTCGCGTTAGGTTCATCTTGTGCCTCCCGCGCCTTTTAGCCGAGCTGGGAGCGCACGAGGGCGGCGAAGAGGAGCGCCACCGCGACGAAGCCGAGGGCCGATACCGCTCCCGCCGCGACGTTGCCCTGCCGCGAGATCTCGTCGGCCTCGTTCGAGCGGGGAAGGAGGACGAGGGCCGAGAGGGCCCGCGCGGCCGCGAGGAGGACGAGCCCGAAAAGGCCGACGACGAGGGCGGTCAGGAGCTCGGTCGGGACGTCGCTGCCCGCGCCGGCGAGGGCTGCCCGGAGGACGAGGCCCACGGCCGCGAAGAAGCCGCAGAGGCTGATTCCCGCCGCCGCGTCCTTGCGCTCGCCGATAAAGGACTTCGCGTCGAAGCGGGCGATCGCGCGGTAGAGGAGCCAGGATAGGAGGAGGAGGACCTGGCCCGCCGCCCAGTAGGCGCCGATGTCCAGGAGCTCGGCGAGATAGGAGCCGCTCGGCCCCTCCATGACTCCCGCGACGATGAAGCCGTTCGCGAGGAGGAGACCCGCGAAGGCGAAGGCGGCGCCGAGGTTGCGCTCGGCCACGATCTGCTCGTCCAGCTTGAGGCCGGGAAGGATGAGCTTCTCGCCGAGGGCCATGCTTATCCGCATGAGGACGATGGCCGCCAGGCCCGAGGTGCCGAGGTCGACGAGGTTGTCCAGGACCGAGGGGCCGAGCTTCGAGAAGGCGCCGGAGAGGGCGATCGCGAGGCCGAGCATGTAGCCGACGAAGAGGACGCCGAAGGCGGGATTGTCGCGCTTGGTAAGCTCTTCGTCGTCCTTGATCCTAGGCGTGGAGACGTCGAAGAGGAATTTGCCCAGGAAGAAAAGCGCGAGGGCGGCGACGAAGTAGGGGACGATGCCGAGCATGGCGGTGAGGGAGGAGACGAGGACCGTCATTTAGTATCTCCTGGCGCGCCGGCGTGGATTTGGGAAGCGACTCGCCTTCCCGGAGTTCCCGGCTTTCGCGCCCGCAGCGACAATATACTGGCGCGCGGCGGCGGAAGGAAAGCGGGCCGCCTCGGCGGTCCCGGGCGGGCGCCGCCTCAGCAGTCCTTCGCGCTCTCGCCTTCCGGGCCGGGCTCGAGGCTCGGCCCGAGGCCCATGCGGAGGGCGACGCGGCCGCCCTTGAGCAGGCCGACGATTTCGCCCAGGATGCGGAGATGCTCCTGCGGGCTTTGGGACGAGGGCGCGCAGAGGAGGACGAGGAGGCGCGCCGGGGCTTCGAGGGAGAGGACCCGCAATCCCGCGGGGCTGGAGCCGAAGAAGACGAGGGGCTCCGCGGCCTCGTCGACGTGGGCGTGGAGGAGGAGGACGCCGGGCTCGAGCTCGATGGGCTGCTTCTGCGCTATGTCGGTGAAGAGGGCCGAGAGCCTGGCGAGGGACTTGCGGTCGGCCTCGAAGCGCGTG
>Ga0265330_10001685_pt1 | contig 12516 bp, 11 predicted proteins | sample 41919metaG_FD_202083 | JGI IMG/M metagenome (GOLD analysis project Ga0265330, IMG submission 202083) | Rhizosphere microbial communities from Carex aquatilis grown in University of Washington, Seatle, WA, United States - 4-19-19 metaG | ecosystem: Host-associated > Plants > Roots > Rhizosphere... | reverse complement strand
GTTCTCCATAGCGACGAGGGCGCCACGCGTCCTGTGGGCAAGCTCTCCTTTGTGCGGTTCGTAGCCATGGAAGTTGTGGTGAAGTATGCCGGTTCCTTTTGTCTGCGTCAAAAATTCACCACGGAATCCTATCAATCCCCGCGAAGGAACAAAAAACTCGAGCCGTGTATTCCCGTTCGAGCTGATCATATTCTTCATCCCACCCCTTCGCCTGCCGAGGTTTTCTATGACTGTGCCGACGAACTCATCCGGCACGTCAATGATCACATGTTCCACCGGCTCAGAGAGGACATCGGCGATCCGTTTGTAAATCACTTCCGGACGTGAAACCAGGAATTCAAAGCCTTCACGCCGCATCGTCTCAATAAGGATGGCCAGATGCAGTTCACCCCGGCCGCTGATCTTAAATGCGTCGGGGGAATCAGTCAGCTCAATTCGCATGCTGACATTCGAACGAAGTTCACGGGCAAGACGCTCGCTGAGGTGTCGGGACGTGACATACTTCCCTTCCTGACCGGCAAACGGCGAATTGTTCACCATGAAGACCATCGACAAGGTAGGTTCCTCAATGGCAACAAAGGGAAGCGCCGAGGGATCGGCTGCCTCGGTAATTGTCTCGCCGATATCGACATCCTCCATGCCGGCAATCGCAATGATGTCGCCGGCGGACGATTCCTGGGTTTCAATGCGCTTCAACCCGTCGAAGGTATAAATCTTCGTCACTCTTGCATCATCGACAGTCCCGTCCCTGTGGATCACCTTCATCGGTCCACCAAGACGGATTGTTCCCCGATGAATGCGTCCGATGCCCAACCTTCCAAGGTAATCGTTATAGTCAATCGTCGTTACCAGCATTTGGAACGGCTGGTCGAGATCGCCTGGCGGCGGAGGAACCTGTGAGATAATCGCTTCGAAGAGCGGCTCCAACGTCGTGCTCTCGTCGGTCATCTCCTTTTTGGCAATCCCCTGTTTGGCAATGCAATAGATGGTCGGGAAATCGAGCTGAGTGTCATCGGCCCCGAGGGCGAGGAAGAGCTCGAAGACTTCATCCAGCACCTCGTGTGCCCGCGCATCCTTGCGGTCGATCTTATTAATGACAACAATCGGCTTCAGATGGAGATCAAGTGACTTCTTCAATACGAATTTCGTCCCAGGAAGGGGGCCTTCCGCGGCGTCCACGAGCAGGAGGACGCCATCAACCATTGTCAATGTTCGTTCGACTTCTCCGCCAAAGTCTGCATGGCCCGGCGTGTCGACGATATTGATCTTTATGTCCTTGTAATGCACAGACGTATTCTTGGCCATGATGGTAATTCCACGCTCGCGCTCGAGGTCAATGGAATCCATCACGCGTGTGACCAGCTGCTGGTTCTTCCTGAACGTCCCGGTTTGACGCAACATATGGTCGACCAGCGTGGTCTTCCCATGGTCAACATGAGCAATAATGGCAATATTTCGAATGTTTTCCCTACTCTTCATTCACTCCTCAATTAGGTAGACCAGTATGATATCGATAAAACTGGTGATTTCCAACAGTTTCGATGGACACAAGAGGTCTATCCTCATAGATCGGCAGGATTAGGGAATTCATTAACTGTCAGGCCTTCTGATCGTGTTCAAGGTCACTTAATCGAAGGATGAGCGCGCCGACAGATAGTGAGATCTCGCGGATCATCAAACCCAGCGATCCCATCATGAGCAGCAGACTGATCCCAAACACATAACTTGCGACGGTAGCATTGCCCGTGTACAGCATCAGCATGCACAAGACGCAAAGGAAAAAACTCGCCACACCCAACACCTGCATATCGCGGATCAAAAGAACCCGTCGTCGCAAATTGGCAATCTGGTCCAAAATGATCTTGTCGGGTTTCTCCTTATAGCTGGCGTACAACTCGCGAATCAATGCCGCCAACGCCAGGAACCTGCTTGTGTAGGCGAGCAGCAACAGTGAAATTGCTGGAAACAGAAGTGCCGGTGTTGTGAGCGTGATTTCCATTGTGGTTCCGTTCTCTGCTATATTTTGGGAATACTCAACCGACAACTACTCAAATGGCTGTCGGATAATTGTCTTGAGTTTCTCCGGCTTTGAGCGTCGTGGATCGTAATATCCAGCGCCAACGATCTCGCCGCTCATTCATAAAATCCATCATGTCATCGGCCCACCAGAGTCCTTCCAGCGGCGCAACGTGGTAATCGCTTTTTCCCTTCTTCTTCAGAGTAAACTTCAAAGTATACGAAATTCCGTAGAGCGCTTCCACAGATTCCGGAAATCCGGCACAGGCAGCCGGGTCTCCTATTCCGTCAATGGTAAGAAAATTCCAGGCGGGCAGAGTAATGATTTCCGGTTTGTCTTTCTTTGCACTATAAAATGTCTTCATGGTCTGTTCAAACGTGCTCATTGAAGTTCTCCGATTGTAGTGAACGTTCATGGCCACAACCGATGAAAGGCGCGGTGCGCCTCGCCATCATGCAAAGTGTTCCATTCGTGTGCAGCATTTCCCACGCCCGCAGGATATCCGCTTGCAATGCGTTCGACGACAACACAAGCGCCTTGAATTCTGAAGAAGATCCTCCACGACCATATGGAAAGAACGCTGGAGCCATCATCATATGTTTTGATACGTCTGTAAGGGTGGGGATGCGGATCACGGCCAAGAACCGTCTGAATTCTCGGTCGGAGATCAATTCGATGTTCCGATTTCAGCCATGCGAGCTGCTGCGAGGCGAGTGAACGAAATTCAATGGTGAATGGCTGTGGTTGTTCCTTGTCAAGTGCCTCGACCCATCCAGCTCTTGCGTGCGGGAACGCTTCAACACCCGGAAGATACGGCTTGAGATCGAGCACGGGTGTGCCATCGAGAAGATCGGGGTTCTCAACGCGAACGGTTCGACCCTTGATTTCGATAAGCGTGCAGAGGGACAACCCGATCGGGTTCGGACGATGCGGCGACCGGGTTGCGAATAATCCGCGTTTGCGGCGGCATCGAGGAGGGAGAATCTTCGGCTTCCACGACGTTGCACGGTCGAACCACGTGACGACCCAGATTCTCTCAAATCCCTCAAGATCCTCGAGGGCTTGTTCGAAATTGCGGCGGGGAAACAAGGTGATCACGCCAATGGCGTGTTCATGCAATTCCCCAGGTTGCCGGGGAGTTTCGGCCTTGTCGCTGTAAGGAGTTCTGATGACTCCGATGGGATGAAGAAGAATCGAATCGGCCATGGGAAAACGCGTGAAGGAGACCGGTGAAGAGAGAGAAAGTCAGGAGCTAAATACCAATTGACATTGCATGATCGATTGACTAAGATGTCTTCGTATTCCGGGAATTCATGGAAAGTCCTCCTTATGCGTCAACGTACAAACCCCATCACGCTGACAGGTATTGTTCAGATACTCCTGTACGCGCTCCTCGTCTACCGTTTGACGGGCATTTACTTTGCGTTGTTCTCAACCGGTAATCCCGTTACTGCGGATGTGGATCGCTGGAATGGTGGACAATTGGTTCGGCCATTTGCCACACGCGTTCTTGTCCCCATGGTTGTTCTTGGTGCCGCAAAGGTGACCCCGGAATTCATCCGGGAACGCATTGAGGCGGGAACACTCCGGGTGCCGGTGCGCAACGTTCCCGCAACGGTTGCCCATCAATTTCACGCCCTCCTTGTTCTGGCGTGCTTCGCAGGATATGCGATAACGATGCGCAAACTCCTTCGGGCAATGTTTTTGGCGACGCTGCTGCAAGTGGAAATCATCACAATTGTCTCGATGGTCTTAATGCCGGTGATGTTTCAATATCACAACTACTTTTATGATCCTGTGACGTTGTTCCTCAGCACCTTGCTCTGGTTGTACGCGTGTCGACGGGAATGGACTTCGTATCTGGTGGTCTTTGGTATTTCGTGTTTCAATCGGGAGACCACAGTGCTCTTTCTCCTCAGCGCGACGCTCTGGCGTAGTTCGCTGGATGGATGGAAGAAGGCGTTTGTCTACTCCGGGCTCCTTTTGGGATTGGCAGTGGTGATCCGGGGAGGGATCGCCTGGTGGAGCCAGGGCATTCCTGGATCAATTGCCGAATTCCATCTCTATGATCATAATCTTCCGAAACTGTTGATGTTTCTGAATGAGCCGGAACTGGTAAGTTGTCTTTTCCTCGGTTTTCTGGTTTTCGCATTTTGGAAGGAAAAGCCGTTGCTGGTGCAACTGGGAATCCTCCAGCTTCTGGCGCTTGTGGTCTTGGCTGTGGTTGCGGGATATGTTGATGAGTATAGGCAGTATTTTGAGTGCTACGCCATTCTTGTAATTACGATGGCATACACACTGACGAAACTGGGCGGGATGCCATTGCCGATAAATCACGCCAAGCTGCAACCTGCGAACGATGTGTGAGGAGATACACAACGAAGCCATGCTACTCGATCGCCTGACCCCTGTTGACCGCCACAAGGGCTGCTTCCGCAATGAGCAAGGAGAAAGTATCCGGGTCTATCTCTATGCGTTTCGCAACAACAACATGGCGAACGCGCTTTCCTTTGCCTGCAAGCAGGTTTTCGGGATCGGTGAGAGCGGATCCGTGGTCGAATCCCAGATGCACTTCTTTCGTGGCCGTGGCAAGAAAGCAAAATGCATACGACTTCTTTCCTTCAGCCACTCTGTAGACAATGCGGTGTGACGACACCTGAAAGTGCTCCGTCACATCGGGAACGCTCGAACGAATGAGTTTCCGAAGTCCAATCAGGACGGATTTGACAGCACGGGGCTGTTGCTTTACGAAATGATCCACAGCGTCGAGATGACGGGTCCTTTGCATGGTTTCACACACGGTAATGGTTGGACAACAGCTTGGTTTGGATCCCTGGGCATTCAGTGTAACACACCAATCGACAAATAAGATTCCTCGTTCGATCCCAAAAACAGCAATTCCCTTCTCTTAACGCTATTTAACGGCCCCTGTTGCTTGATATTCTACAGCAGCCCGGACGAATTCCCGGAACAACGGATGGGGATTCGTCAGGCGGGACTTCAACTCCGGATGAAATTGACCTGCGACAAACCACGGGTGGTCGGCCAGTTCTATGATCTCCACCAGACCGTTGTCCGGACAGATTCCGCTGATAATCAGCCCCTTCTCTTGAAGTAGGGCCCTGAAGGCGTCATTCACTTCGTAGCGGTGTCGATGGCGTTCATGGATATTTTCCGCCTTATACGCTTTGTATGCCTTTGAGTTTTTGTCGACCTTGCATTTATACGCGCCAAGGCGCATCGTTCCGCCGTATTCCTTCACCTTCTTCTGTTCGAGCATCATGTCGATGACGTTCTGGTCTGTCTCCTTGAATTCGGTGCTGTTGGCCCGTTCCAGACCGCACACATTTCTTGCGTATTCAATGACGGCACATTGCAGTCCCAGACAGATCCCAAGGAACGGAATGCCATGGGTTCTGACATAGTTGACGGCTTTGATTTTTCCTTCCACACCTCGTTCTCCAAAACCCGGAGCCACAAGGAGACCGCTGAAACCATGAAGGTGTGAATCAGGGCCGTCTCTCTCGATATCCTCAGCGCGAACCCAGGAAAGCTCTACGTGGACATTATTCGCTGCGCCTGCGTGAATGAACGCTTCAGCGATGCTCTTGTAGGCGTCTTGATGTTCAGTGTATTTGCCGCAGACTGCGATTCTGACGTTCCCGCCCGGATTCTTGATGCGATCCACAAGTTTTTTCCATTCCCGCAGATTCGGTCTGGGACACGTCAGATCGAGTTTTTCGAGGACCAGTTCATCCACTTCCTGTTCAGCAAAAATGAGGGGCACTTCATAGATGGTCTTTGCGTCGCGCCCATCCACGACACACTCGGCTTCCACATTGGTGAACAAAGCGATCTTCTCGCGCACCTCGCGGGAGAGAGGACGATCAGAACGGCAGATGAGCATATCGGGCTGGATCCCGAGCTCCAGCAGCGCCTTCACGCTGTGCTGCGTTGGTTTTGTCTTTATTTCACCGGCGGAAGTAATATAGGGAACGAGAGTCACATGGATGGCAAGAGCGTTCTTCGGGCCGACCTTGAACATAAACTGGCGCATGGCCTCCAGGAACGGCAGACTTTCAATATCGCCCACCGTGCCGCCGACTTCGGTAATCACCACATCGTATTCGCCTGTCTGACCCAATGCCTCGAAGCGGCGTTTGATCTCGTCGGTGATGTGCGGTATCACCTGGACGGTCGCGCCAAGATAGTCGCCCCGCCGTTCCTTGGTGATGACTTCATGATAGATCTGGCCGGTCGTGGAGTTGTTCTTCCGTGACGTTGTCGTGTCGAGAAACCGTTCGTAATGCCCCAGGTCGAGGTCGGTCTCGGCACCGTCGTCGGTGACATACACCTCCCCGTGTTGGAAGGGATTCATCGTCCCCGGATCCACATTCAGGTATGGGTCGAACTTTTGAATGGTCACGCGCAGTCCGCGAAGCTTGAGCAACAACCCTATCGATGCGGACGCGATGCCTTTGCCGAGGGAAGATACAACACCCCCCGTGACAAAAATGTATTTAACTTGTCTTCGACGTGTCAATTGGGAACTCGCTTTCTGATGCAGTCCTGCTGGTCACTTCACCCGGTACAATGATTCCTCCAGAGAGCACCAGCTTCAGGCCTTCTTCTACAGTGATGTTAAGGACAACCGCCTCTTCTTTCGGGATCAGGGAGAGAAACCCTGCCGTGGGGTTGGGCGGACTAGGAATGTAAACATTGAAAAGCTCGTACCGTCGGCCTTCGGGTGTGGTATAGACCATCACATTAGTGACAAATCCAATGGCGAAAATACCTTTCCGGGGAAATTCGGTAAGGACAACCAGCCTGAAGGTGCGTCCCTTGCCCCCGGTGGCGAATGAGCCGACCAGATCCTTGATTGCACCGTAAACGGATCGGACAAAGGGAATTGTGCGAACCAGGTCTTCGAGCCATGCCAGGAACAATCTTCCGGCAAGATTCCTCGTGAGGAGCCCAACGACGAGAATCAACACAATCATCGCCGCGAAACCCAACCCCGGGATATGCCTGCCGATAACCTCCTCAAACGCCGGTGAGAGTATGCCGTCTACCCAATTGAGAAGAAACCTGAACACCCAGTAGGTCAACACCACGGGAACAATCACGCCGATCCCGCGCAGGAACGTTGTCCGGAGGTGACCGAGGATTGACTTCTGCGAGGTTGTCATCGTTGTTCGCTTCCCATCAATGCCCTGACTTTTTCCAGGTCGCCGGGAGTGTCGACGGAAATGCTCTCCAAGTTCGTCACTGTCGCCTTCATTTTGTAGCCATGCTCCAACACCCGAAGCTGTTCGAGTTTTTCCGCCTTCTCGAGGGGCAACTGAGGAAGAGAAGTGTATGTGAATAGGAATTCCCGCCGATATACATACAATCCGATGTGCCTGTACATGGAAGTGCTCTGGGCCCACTCTTCAACCGGGATGTCCCTCACATGGGGAATTGGCGATCGTGAAAAGTACAGGCAGAAACCGTTCTTGTCCAGCACCACTTTCGGCAACGACGGATTCAGGAGTTCGTCCTTTGAAGTGATGGGCGTGACAAGAGTTCCCGCCACAAGGGTTTGGTCATCCAATAATGGCCGAACTGCCTGATCGATCATGGCCGGTGGAATTAGAGGCTCATCGCCTTGCACATTGACAATAATTTCGCCGTGAGGATATTCGCGAAGGGCAGCGGCGATCCGATCCGTGCCGCTTTGAAGATCAGACGAAGTCATGATTGCACGGCAGCCGGCAGAGTGCGCTGCGGCCGCGATCTTCGCGTCGTCCGTGGCCACCAGAACTTCGTCGATCAGTGATGCCTTGCGCGTCCGATGTATGACATGCACGATCATTGGCTGCCCGCAGATGTCAGCCAGGGGTTTTCCCGGGAGCCGCTGCGATGCCATACGGGCCGGAATAACTGCGATGACGCGGGGTGGTGTACTCATCGATCGCCAATGACTTTCGGTACTTTGAAAAACTTATCGGTATGTGACGGCGCATTCTTCAGGATTTCCTCCTGTGGCATGCTTTCCCGCAGTTCATCCTGACGGAATGCGTTTCCAAGCTCGATGACATGGGAAAGCGGCTCAATATTGTCTGTGTTGACGGTGTTCAGCTCGTCCATGTACTGAAGGATCTGATTCAGCTGTTCCATGAGTTTCAACTTCTCATCGTCACTGAACGAAAGCCGCGCGAGCGACGCAACATGTTCAACCACCTTGAGTGTGACGGCCATACGGGATACTCACTCCTGACGATGTTTGTCGTAGTTCTTTTGGATCGCTTCATGGACTCGGTCCATGAGCCGCAATTCCTCCTCTTTGCCCTGCCCCTCCACCGGAATCGGAGTATCAAGAACAATCTCCGCCGGCCTGGGACGAATGACGATCGATCCTTTCGGTAGGATGGGGAATGTTCCGTTCACCGTTAGCGGGACGACAGGAATTCCCGCGCGCACGGCGATATTAAACGCACCTCGTTTGAACGGTTGCAGATCTCCATCCTGCGTGCGGGTGCCCTCCGCATAGAGGAGGACTGACGCACCGTTGCGAATCTTATCGATGGCCTCTTCAAGGCTGCGCATAGCCTTCGGGCCTCTGCCTCTGTCGATCCCGATATAACTGCCCCATTTCAAACCCCAGCCGAATATCGGAATCACCTCCAATTCCTTCTTGTAGATAATCCGAATCTGATCAGGGACCGATGCAACAATTGCCGGAATATCGAACATACTTGCGTGGTTTGACACGTATACATAATTGCGCGAGAAATCCACTTTTTCAAGTCCGCGGACATGGACTTTCACGCCGGAGGAGGCCAGGACGGCGCGCGCCCAGAACCTGGCAAGAGCGTGGAACACGCGCCCGCTCTTCCGTTGCACGGGAAGAAAAAGAATCTCCAGTGCCGCCATGCCGATGGAAATCACAACTCCCGCGACAAAACGGGAAACACCAACTAGTCCGTACATCATACTCGTATCGACTCGATGGATCGGATCCGTTTTCCGATCGACGGATGACTGTGGAACAGGAACTCGACCAATGGATGAGGCTCGGGATCCGCGAGATTCATTGTTGCCAGCTTCTGCAATGCAGAAATGAAGGCTGGCCCATTGCGGGTGACCCGGACGGCATACGTGTCGGCCTGACGCTCGTGCCTTCGTGACAGGATATTGCCCAACGGGTTGGTCAACAATCCATAGAACGTCAACCAGACTGCGAGGAGCGGCAGGGCAGCGATGTCGTAGAGCGTTGTGAATCCCAAGAAATTCACCGACCATGCGTAGGCCAGGGAAGTCAGGTACAACCCCAAGAATGTGGACACGACACCGAGTGACATACCAATCGCGATATGATGATGGCGGTAATGCCCGAGTTCGTGCGCAAACACTGTTGCGACTTCTTCTTCTGTGAACGCGTTCACGAGAGTATCGCCGAGGATGATCCGTTTGGCCTTGCCAATTCCGGTGAATGCGGCGTTCGCCTTCCGTGTATTCTTGCTAAGATTGAATGTGAAGATGCCTTTCACATATACTCCGGACCGACTGCACAGATCAACAATGCGACTTCTCAATGGTCCTTCCGTAAGCGGAGTAAGCTTGTAGAACAAAGGGAGAACGAGTATTGGGGCCAGCCGCGCAAAGACCACCGAGAGCAGCGTTAGTGCGATGCTGAGCGGGAGCCACCAAGACGAGCCCCATGTTGTCAGGCAATAATACAGAACCATCAGCACTCCCGCCATCACCGGTCCGGCAACAATCGTTCCCTTGATTTTCTCCCATGCCCAACGCGCCAAAGTCTGGTTGGATAGTCCAAACCGGTGTTCTACCAGATATCCCGAATACCACGAACATGGCAGTGTCAGAATCATCTGGATGCAGCCCACGAGTGCGGAAAAGATCAACAGCCGACCATAGGGGTGTCGAACAGTGGTCGAACACCAATCGGCCAGCATCCGGGAAGATCCCGTTGCGACAAGGTAAACCATCAGCGAAAAGGAAAGCAGAGAGGAAACAATCCCGGTGCCGAGTTTGATGCGGTTGTATTTCTTGCTGTCGCTAGAAGGAAGGAATGAGGAAACAGCAGTTACGTTCCCTTCGGGCGCCATAGTCCGGGCAGATTCTCGTAGTGGAACGCCGTGGTTTTTTTATGATAGTCAAATGGGTCTTTAAATGCAACAATTGTGTGAGGTGTGAAATTGGGGCTTAGGGTTGCGAATAAGGGGAATATATTCATAGAACACAAATGCGAAAAACTGGAAGATGTATTCTATCGGTGTTACATTCAAGGTACAGGCTCTCATCAGGTACGCTCCACTGCACATGCAGTGATTTTCCAAACCCTTGCGGGAATGAGTTCTGTCAGGCATAGTTCGCCACAAGGTTTGCCAGGAGCAGATCACTCACGGAGTTCTTATGGCCATGATACGGAAACAGGATGCGCTCGACTACCACAGCAATGGACGGGCCGGGAAGATCGAAGTTGTTTCAACCAAACCCTGTGCAACCCAGCGGGATCTTTCACTGGCGTATACCCCGGGGGTCGCCGAACCGTGCCGTGAAATTGCCGCGAATCCTGTCGATGCCTACAAGTATACCGCGAAAGGCAATCTTGTTGCAGTTATTAGCAACGGGACGGCAGTCCTGGGTCTGGGGAACATCGGTCCCCTTGCCGGCAAGCCGGTGATGGAAGGCAAAGGAGTGCTTTTCAAGAGATTTGCCGACATCGATGTCTTCGACATAGAGTTGGACGCGCACGACCCGGACGAGATCATACGCATTGTCAGGGCGCTCGAGCCAACGTTCGGCGGAATCAACCTGGAAGACATCAAGGCGCCGGAATGTTTTTACATTGAGGAAGAACTGAAGAAGACCATGACCATTCCGGTCTTCCACGATGATCAGCACGGCACGGCGATTATTTCGGGGGCGGGATTGCTGAACGCCCTGGAAATCGTCGGCAAGAACATTGAGAAAGTGAAAGTGGTATTCAGCGGGGCCGGAGCCGCAGGCATCGCATGCGCAAAATTCTATATCACGTTGGGAGTGAAACGGGAAAATCTTATTCTCTGCGACACCAATGGTGTGGTGTACAAGGGGAGAACAAAGGGGATGAACCCGTACAAGGAATTCTTCGCGGTCGAGACTGAAGCGCGGACCCTGGCCGACGCAATAAAAGGCGCAGACGTTTTTGCCGGCGTTTCCATCAAAGGCGCACTGACGAAAGAGATGGTGCAGACCATGGCCAAAGATCCCATCATTTTTGCCATGGCGAACCCCGATCCGGAAATCTCATTTGAAGATGCCAGCAGTGCCCGCAGCGATGCCTTGATCGCGACCGGACGATCAGATTATCCGAACCAGGTGAACAACGTGTTGGGGTTCCCGTTCATTTTCAGGGGAGCCCTCGATGTGAGGGCTACGGTGATCAACGATCAGATGAAACTTGCTGCGTCGAAGGCCCTGGCCAGCCTTGCCCGCGAGGATGTCCCGGATTCTGTCATCAAGGCCTATCGAGGAGAAAAAATACGATTTGGGAGGAACTACATCATTCCCAAACCCCTCGATCCGCGGGTCCTCCTTTGGGTCGCTCCGGCCGTTGCCCAGGCGGCAATGGAAACAGGCGTAGCCCGAAAACCGATTGACAGCTTGAACGTTTATCGGGATCAGCTTGAGAGCAGATTCGGTCGATCAAAGGAAATCATGAGGATCGCGATTCACAAAGCGCAGCGATCGCCCAAGCGTATTGTCTTTCCGGAAGGCACGGCGGACAAGATCCTTCGTGCAAGTCAGATCATCCTCGATGAAGCCATCGCCAAACCTATCCTTCTCGGCGACGAAAAGGTGATCCGCGAAAGGGCCCAATCTCTGGACCTCGACATCGGCGAGGCGGAAATCGTCAACCCTGTTGCATCGGCAAAGTTCGAGGAATACACGGTCAAATACTATGAAATGAGGAAGCGAAAAGGAGTAACACGGACAGATGCCCGTGAGATCATCCAGCGGCCCATCGACTATGCGATGATGATGGTACACACAGGCGATGCCGATGGCATCGTGGCCGGGTTGACGCAGTCGTACCCTGAAACGATTCGGCCAGCCCTGCAGATCATCAAATCCCGGCCGGGAATTTCCGTTGTTGCGGGAATGTATATGCTCATCTTCAAGAACGATGTCCGCTTCACGGCTGACGCGACGGTGAATTTCGATCCCACTGCTGAGCAACTCGCCGACATCGCTCTCCTTGCGGCGGAAAAGGTGCGGGGACTCGACATCGAACCGCGCATTGCCATGCTGTCATTCAGCAACTTCGGAAGCACCCGTCATCCTTCTGCGGAAAAAATGGCGCGTGCGGCGGAGCTGGTGCGCCGCCGTATGCCGGAATTGATGGTCGATGGAGAACTCATGGCCGATACGGCTGTCGATCCGTCCATTATGGAAAGTCTGTATCCTTTTAGTGTCCTGCGAGGAGGCGCAAATGTCCTTGTGTGTCCCGA
>Ga0265330_10001683_pt1 | contig 12521 bp, 9 predicted proteins | sample 41919metaG_FD_202083 | JGI IMG/M metagenome (GOLD analysis project Ga0265330, IMG submission 202083) | Rhizosphere microbial communities from Carex aquatilis grown in University of Washington, Seatle, WA, United States - 4-19-19 metaG | ecosystem: Host-associated > Plants > Roots > Rhizosphere >... | reverse complement strand
GCCGCGATGGCCATCAGGTCGCTGTTCGCGAACACGGCGTCGAGATCGGGGGCCCGCTCGAGCAGGGCGCCCATGACCGCCGCACCCGACGCCTCCGAGAAGTCGCCGTGCCCGACGAGCGCCGGGTCAACTTCGCGGCCCGCCTCGTGGAGGGCGGCCTCGTACCCGCGGTAGCGCTCCTGGACCTCGACCGCCTTCGCGAAGCCGCCGAGGAAGGCGATCCTGCTCCTCCCGGCCTGGAGCAGGTGCTCCGTCGCGGCCTTGCCGCCGGCGAAGTTGTCGCCGCTGACCGAGGAGTACCCGCTGCTCCCCTCCTGGATACCGAACATGATGAACGGCGCCTTCGCGTCGACGAGCGAGCGGATGTGCCGCTGCGTACACGTGGCGGACATGACGATGAACCCGTCCACCCGGCCGGACTCGAGGTACTGGCGCACCCAATCCGTGTCGTTCGGCCCGACCTGGATGACGAGCAGGTCGTAGCCGCTCGCATGCAGCCCGGCGGCGATCCCGCTCATGATCTCGAGCATGAAGGCGTCGGGCACCGAGGTCTCGGCCCTGTACACGTAGGTCACGAGGGCGATCACATGGCTCTGTCTCAGGCTGAGCCGGCGCGCCGGGTCGTTCATCTCGAAGCGGTGCTCGCGGGCGATCTCCCGGATCCGCTCCTTCGTCTCCGCCCCGATCAGCGGGCTGTCGTTCAGCGCCCGCGAGACGGTCGACTTCGAGACACCCGCGAGGCGGGCGATGTCGGCGATGGTGTGGACGGGTGCGCTGGTCATCTGCAACCGGTTGCATGATACCAGACCCTCCTACAGCCTGCCGCTCCGGACCACCCCCCAGAGCAGCCACAGGCCCAGCACCGCCGAGAGCGCGAAACCGATCACCGAGATGACGTTGACCCCGAGCAGCTGCGGCCCGCCCGTGGCGAAGATCCCGATCAGGCTCGAGCCGATCAGCCCACCGGTGACGATCAGGGCGACCGCGAGCCGGTTGAAGATCCGCTGCAGGCTCTCGAGGAAGTCCTCGAGCCCCTTGTGCACGAAGCCGACCTCGATCTGCCCGTCCCGGACCTGCTCCATCAGGTCGTACCACTGGTAGGGCGCCTCGCGCAGGATGTGGGCGTAGCGCATCGCGTCGCGCCGCGCACGACGCGCAATCCGCTCCGGCGTGAATCGCTCCATCATCAGTCCGCGCGCGTACGGGCGGGCGACCTCGAACACGTTGAACTCCGGATACAGCTCGATCCCCACCGAGCCGAGCGTCGCGATCGCGCGGTCGAGCAGCAGGAAGCGCGTCGGCAGCTGCAGGTTCATCGTGTAGATGAGCTGGAACGCCTCGCGGACGATCTGGATCGGGTCGATCTCGGCGAGGCTCGCACCGAAGTAGCGGTAGTAGATCTCGCGCAGCTCGACGAGGAACTCCTGCTCGCGCTCCTTCGGATAGCGCACGCCGAGATCGGCGAGCCGCTTGGGCAGCACGTCGATGTTCTCGGCGGCGGCGTCGATGAAGATCCGCGTCAGCTTCGTCATGTCGTCGTCGCTGAGCTTGCCGACCGCACCGAAGTCGACCAGACCGATCGTGCCCGCCTCCTCCAGCACGAGGATGTTCGACGGATGCGGGTCGCCGTGGAAGAACCCGTGCCGGAAGATCATCGTCATCCACGTCTCGGTGATCAGGTACGCGAGCTCGCGCCGCTCCTCGAGCGAGAGCGCGGTCGCGTCGACGTCCCGGACGTGCGTGCCCTCGAGCCACTCGAGCGTCAGGACGCGTGCACGCGTGTACGACCAGTAGACCTTCGGCACGTGGACATGCGGGTCGCCCGCGAAGTTGCGTCGGAAGCCCTCTGCGTTCCTGGCCTCGAGCCGGTAGTCGAGCTCGTGCCGGAGCTGGCGGGCGAACTCGTCGACGAGCGAGTGCGCGTCGATGAAGTCGAGCGCGCGCACGCGCTCCTTCACGAGCCGCGCCGCCTGGTAGAGCAGGGCGAGGTCGGCCTCGATCTGACGCGGCGCTCCCGGGCGCTGCACCTTGACCGCGACCTCCTTCCCGTTCGGAAGCGTCGCGCGGTAGACCTGGCCGATCGACGCCGCCGCGACCGGCTTCGGGTCGAACTCGACGAACAGCCGCGCCAGCGTGTTCCCGAGGTCCTCCTCGATCACGCGCTCCGCCTGCTCGAACGGGAACGGGTGCACGTCGTCCTGGAGCGGGCGCAGCTCCGCGATGATGTCCGGCGGGACGATGTCCGGCCGCGTCGAGAGCAGCTGGCCGAACTTGACGAAGGTCGGCCCGAGCTCGTCGAACAGCTCGCGCAGGTGCTGGCCGCGCGTCGAGGTCGCGCCGCCGTTCGCGCCCGCCGCAAGGCGCACCTCCGCCGAGCGGCCCGGCAGGAGGTCGGTGAGCTTGTGTGCCTCGAGGAAGTAGCCGAAGCCGTGCCGCACCATCACCTGCGCGATCTCCGACAGGCGCGCAAGACTTCGCGTGGCTGGCTGCGCCATCACGCGAAGTCTACGGCTGAAGCGCTTCGCGCTTCAGCCGTGGGGATGTTGTGCTCCGCAGAGCGCGCGGCGGCAGAGCCGCCACGCTCTTGTCTGCCGTGAGCGAAGGCCCCTGCGAGCGCGCGCGGTGGTGGCTTCGCCATCCCCGCACGCGTGGATCCGGCCTCCACGAACGCGCCTGCGGCCGCGTTCGTTCCGGCCCTGGACCGTTGGCCAGGAGAAGGTTGAAACCGCCGCTCGTCGACCGCTCCAGGGCCGCAGGCTAACGCCGCAGGCGTTGGGCGGAGGCCGACCTCTCGCGGACGGGGATGGCGCAGCCACCACCGGCCGCGCCACCCAAACGATCACCCCTGGTCACATAAGAGCCCGGCGGCTCCGCCGCCGGGCGCTCTGCGGAGCACAACACCCGCGGGGAAAGTGCGCAGCACTTTCCCCGGCAACCTCACCCCCCGCGGGAAGCGCGGAGCGCTACCCGCGGACGCCGCGTCCATGGACCCGGCGGAACGAGCAGCTGCTCGACGTGGAGGTACGCGAGCCCGACGATCGGGAGATCGCTCAGCCGCTCGACGCAGAGGTAGCGCGGACGCCACTCCGGGAAGAACTTCCGGTTGAACGAGTACAGGCGCTCGAGCTGGAAGACGCTGTCGGCCGCAAGCAGCGCTTTCCGGAGCACGCGCCGCGGTACGGTCACGGCGCGTTCGACCGAGATGAACTCGGTGAACACGCAGAAGTTGAGCGAGAGCTCGGTCGCACCCACCCCCTTCGCCCACGCGAGCGTCTCGACGATCAGGAACTCCGTCAGCCCGTTCGGGACGTCGGGACGCCGTCGCATCGTGCTGAGCGACCAGCCGCCGCCGGCCTGCGTCGGCGCCAGATGGAGGAAGCCGCCGACACGGCCCTGCTCGCATTCCGCAACGGCGAAGACGGTGCCGGGGACGTAGAGGTCGTCGATCGACATCGTGAAGCCGCGCTCCGGCTGGTTGCCGCGCCATGCCTCGGACACGGCGTCGAGCTCCGCGCGCAGCTCGTCGTCCGCGTCCTCGGCCGCAACGACGCGCAGCCGGTAGCCGGCGTTTGTCACCCGCGAGACGGACTGGCGCACCTTGCGAATGGCGCGCCCTTCGAGCGAGAACTCGTCGGGGCGCAGCACGGCCTCCTCGCCGATCGGGATCGCACGCATGCCGAGCCGCTGGTACCGGTCGAGATGGTCACGCGACGCGCCGAGAACGGCAACGCGCCAGCCGTGCGTGTGCGCGACGCGCCGGAACTCGGCGAGCAGCGCGTCGAACTCCTCGTCGTCGCCGACCGGGTCCGCGCTGATGAGGGCGGCGCCGGCGACGACCCGGTAGGCGAGGAACGCGCGCCGGGTCGGCGAGAAGAAGTAGCTCTTGTCGTGCCGCAACGCGAAGAAGGAGAGACTGTCGCTGCCGTAGGCGTCCACGAGCGCGCGGGCCACGCGCCGCTCGCCGACGGTCTGCGCGACCACCTGCGAGAGCGGACGCAGCCAGAGAAACAGCGCCGAGAAGCCGAGCAGGATCGAGAGTGCCGTGAAGAAGTCCGACAGCCGGTCCGGGACCTCGCCGCCGTGCAGCTCGATGCCGAGCACGACGGCCGCGACGGCGCCGGTCGCAACCACGAGACCGAGCAGCGGCCGCACCGTCGCCGGGTCGCCGGGAATGTCGAAGCGGCGCCGGTAGCGGATGAGCGCGGCGAGCAGCACGAGCGAGATGACCGCCTCCTCGACGTCCAGGCCCTTCGCCAGGTGCGCGACCGCCGACGCGAGCACGATTCCGACCGCGAGCTGCCAGGCCCGCCGGCGGCGGCGCGCAAGCGAGCGCGAGAGCCAGATCAGCGCGATCCCGAACGCGAGCGCCGCGATGCGCGCCGCCGCGATCCCGCCGGGCGGCAGCACGCCGTGGACGACCCGGAAGCGGTCCGCCATCTCCGGCGTCAGCGCGGAGACGACACTGATCAGACCGACGACCGCCGCTCCCCAGGCGAGCAGCGACTCGGGTCTCGGACCCCGCAGCTTCACGCTCTCAGCGTAGCTCTGTAGGCGGCGAACGTCATTCGGGCGGGCTCTGCTCGAGCAGGCGCAGCCGATGCTCGAGCTGGGCGACCCGGAGCTCGAGCTCGGCGAGATCGTCGCGCGTGACGAGGTTCAGCTCCTCGATCAGGCTGCGCAGCCCTCCCAGCGCCTGCTCCGAGAAGCGCGCCCTGGTGCCCCGCAGCCGTGCCGGAAGCTCCGCGAGCAGCTCCTCGACGGCGTCGATTATCCGGTCGCTACCGCGCTCGGCCATGCGGCCTCGTGCGCCGCCGCTGGCGGCGCTTCTCGCGCCTCGCCTGCGCGGACGGCTCCGAGGGCGTCGCGGTGATCGCGTCCACGAGCTCCGGCGTGGGCTCGGCGGCAAGCGCCGCCTCCGAGTCGTGCAGCGCGACGGCGCCCCGGTCGAGCTTGCGGCGTCCGTGCTTCCGGGCGTCCACGACCGCCACCGCCTCTTCCCCGCCCGTGTACTGCTTCCGCTTCGCGTACTCCGGCTCGCGCTCCTTCCACATCGTGAGCAGCGGCGCCGCGATGAAGATCGACGAGTACGCACCGGAGGTGACGCCGATCATCAGCGCGAACGCGAAGTCCTTCAGCGTCGTCCCGCCCAGAATCTCGAGCGCGGTGATCGGGAGCAGCGTGATGAAGGTCGTGGCCAGCGAACGGCGGATCGTCTCCCACAGCGACACGTTCGCGATCGTCGCGAACGGCTGCCGCCGCATCAGCGGGATGTTCTCGCGCATGCGGTCGAAGATGATGATCGTGTCGTAGATCGAGTAGCCGAGCACGGTGAGCACCGCGGCAACGGTGTCGATCGTGACCTCCTTGTACACGAGCGAGTACACGCCCACCGTGATCGCGATGTCGTGGAGCATCGCGATGATCACCGGCAACGCGAACTTGATGTCGAAACGCAGCGCGATGTAGACGATGATCAGCAGCATCGAGACGACGATCCCCCAGATCGCGTCGATCGCGATCTGGTGGCCGAAGCTGGCCGAGACGTTCTTCGTGCCGCTCGCGTAGGCGCCGACCTTCTGCGTCAGGCCCTGCTCGAGGCTGCTCTGCGCCGCCGGCTTGAGCGACCTCGTACGCACCTGCCAGCTCGTGTACTTCCCGTTCACCGCGCTACCGCGGCCCTGGACGACCGCGTCGGCCTGGCCTGCGGTGACGGCGACGCTGCGAATCGCATTCGTCGTCTGGGCGCTGTGCGTCTTGAACTCGAACTGCGTGCCGCCCTTGAAGTCGATCCCGAAGTTGAGGCCGCGCACGCCGAGCGAGGCGACGCCCGCGACGATGATCACGCCGGAGATGGCGAACCACAGGTAGCGGCGGCGCATGAAGTCGATCTGCAGCCACTGCGCCGTCTGCTGTCCCTGCGCGCCCATGAAGCGCGGGTTGCTGAACCAGCGGAAGCCGCTGAGCAGCCCGAGCAGCGCGCGTGTCGCCGCCACCGCCGTCAGCAGCGAGATCAGCGTGCCGATCAGCAGCATCAGCGCGAAGCCCTTCACGTCCGCGACCGCGATCAGGAACAGCACGAGCGCGGTGATCGCCGTGACGACGTTCGCATCCAGAATCGTGTGGAAGCCCTTGCCGTAGCCGGCGGCGACGGCGGCGCGCACGGACTTCCCGGACCGCACCTCTTCCTTGATGCGCTCGAAGACGACGACGTTGGCGTCGGCCGCGACGCCGATGGTGAGGATCAGGCCGGCGAACCCAGGCAGCGTCAGCGTCACGTTGAAGAGCAGGATCGCGGCGTAGTAGAAGGCGGCGTAGATCGCCAGGCCGATCACTGCGACGAGGCCGAGGAAGCGGTACAGGACGAGCAGGAAGAGCGCAACGACGAGGAGGCCGATCAGGGCGGCGTGCCACGCCTGCGTCAGCGAGTCCTTGCCGAGCGTCGACGAGACGTCGGTGCGCTCGATCTGGTTGAACGTGACCGGCAGCGCACCGGTCTGGAGCACGAGCGCGAGGTTCTTCGCGTCCTGGAAGGTGCCGCCCTGCCCCATGTCGATCTCGGCGTTGCCGGAGATGCCGCTCTCGAGATTGCTCTGCGTGAAGTCGATGTACGGCGTCGACTGGAGCTGGTTGTCGAGCACGATCGCGAAGTGCTGGACGTAGGGGCTCGCCTGCCCGGCCGGGACTGCGGGACGGCCCGCGAGCTCCCACTTCGTCCGGCCGCGCTGCCACTCGTCCTTCGTCACCCGCTCGAACTGGTGGGAGCCGTGGCTCGTGAACTGGAGCAGGACGATCGGGTTGTTGTTCTGCCCGAAGTCGGCGCGGGTACCGGAGAGGACGAGGTCGCCGCCGGTCATCTCCGGGATCGGCCCGTTGCCCGTCTTCCGGTCGGGGAAGAACTTGAAGAGGTAGTAGTAGACCCCGTTCGGCGAGGCGGCGGCCGAGCCGATGCAGCCGTTCGCCACCGGGCAGCTGACGACGCTCGTGTTCGGCGGCACCTCGAGCACCTGCGACTTCGCCGGGAGCTTGCCCTGGTAGGGCTTCAGCAGCGCGCTCCGTGTGTCGGCCGGCCCCTGCAGGAGCGTGTGCTTGAGGACGGCCTTCTTCGCCGGCTTGAGGATCGTCGTCTTCTTGCCGTTCTTGCCCTTGACCGTCACCTTCTTCGTCGTCTTGACGGTCGCCTTCACGTTGCGGAAGAGGTAGAACGCCTCGGGCGAGCCCTTCGCGGCCTGCTTCTGCACCTGGGTGAGCAGGGCGTAGAGCGACGGCGTCGCGATCGGGTTGCCGTTGAGGTCGGCCGACACCCCGGGGACGAGGTCGGCCTCGAAGTCGTAGAGCTGCAGCTGGGCGGTCTTGCCGATCAGCCTGGCGGCGGTCGCCGGGTCGTGCACGCCGGCGAGCTGGATCACGATCTGGTCCTTGCCCTGCTTGCGGATCTCCGGCTGGGTGACGCCGAGCTTGTTGATGCGGCTCTGCATGATCGAGACCGACCGGTCCATGTCGGCCGGCGTGAGGACATGGCCCTTCGGCGGCACGGCCTTGAGCACGACCTCGAGGCCGCCCTGGAGATCGAGGCCCAGCGTCGGCTTGCGGTGGATCGGGGAGCCGGGTACGGCCAGCAGGACCGCGCCGACGAGCGCCGCCACGATTGCGCCCATCAGGATCAGGTGCTTGCGCCGGTCGCTCACGTGTCCTGGGAAGCCTAGCCGTCGTCCCCGAAGGGCGTGGGCTCGGCGTCGTCGGGCTCGCCGTGCGGCGTGACGACGGCCCCGATCGCCCGCCGGGCGACCCGCACCTGGAGCTCCGGCGCGATCTCGACGCGCACCTCGTCCTCGTCCAGCGCGGTGATCGTGCCGAAGATCCCGCCCGCGGTGACGACCTCGTCGCCGACCTCGAGGCTCTCGAGCATCTGCTGCGAGGCCACCTGGCGCCGCTTCTGCGGCCGGAGGAGCACGAGGTAGAGGAACCCGAACGCGACGACGATGACGAGTACGGCTGCTCCGCTCATGAAGTCTCCGCTGTCGGCCCCGGCAGGCGCGCAAGCGCGTCCGCTCTCCAGCTCGCGAAGTCGCCGCCGGCGATTGCGATCCGTGCCGCGGCGACGAGGTCGAGGAGGAAGCGCAGATTATGCAGGCTCAGCAGGCGCAGGCCGAGGATCTCCTGCTGGTTGACGAGGTGGCGAATGTACGCGCGCGTGAAGGTCGTGCAGGCCGGGCACGCGCAGCTCTCGTCGAGCGGGCGCGGGTCGCGCGCGAAGCGGGCGTTCCGGAGGTTGAGCCGCCCCTCCCAGGTCAGCGCGCTGCCCGTGCGTGCGGTGCGGGTCGGCAGGACGCAGTCGAACATGTCGACGCCCCGCGCGATCACCTCGATCACACCTTCCGGGTCGCCGATGCCCATGAAGTAGCGCGGCTTGTCCGCGGGCAGGAACGACGCCGCGTCGGTCGTGGCGGCGAACATCGGCGCCCGCTCCTCGCCGACCGAGAGCCCGCCGATCGCGTAGCCGTCGAAGTCGAGCGGCACGAGCTCCTCGGAGGAGCGCGCGCGCAGCTCTGTGTCGAGCCCGCCCTGCGTGATCGCAAAGCGAAGCTGCCCCGGTGCGCGCGGCAGGTCGCGCTGGCGGCGCGCCCAGAGCGTCGTGCGCCGGACGGCCACCTCCAGGTCGGCCCTCGGCACGCCGGGAGGCGCGCACACGTCGAGGCACATCGCGATGTCGGAGCCGAGCTGCTCCTGGATCCGGGCGGCCAGCTCGGGTGTGAAGCGCTCTGCGGCGCCGTCGTAGACGGAGCGGAAGGTGACGCCGTCGTCGTCGAACGCGAGCAGCGTGTCGCGCAGGGAGAAGACCTGGAAGCCGCCGCTGTCCGTGAGGATCGGGCCGTCCCAGCTCATGAAGGCGTGCAGGCCTCCCAGCTCGGCGACGAGCTCCTCGCCCGGCCGGAAGTGCAGGTGGTACGTATTGCCGAGGATGATCGACGTGCCGAGCGCGCGCAGCTCGTGCGGGTCGACCGCCTTCACCGTCGCCTTCGTGCCGACGGGCATGAACGCGGGCGTCGCCACGTCGCCGTGCGCCGTGTGCAGGACGCCGGCGCGCGCGGCGCCGTCGCTCGCCTCGAGCGTGAACGTAGTGCTCATCGGGCGCAGGCTAGTGCGCCTAGCACGGCTTGCCGCCGAGGACGCGCACGGCGAGCGGCGCCGAGAGCACGCGGCCGAGCAGGCGGTAGCGGACGGTTGCGACGTACTCGCTGCCGCAACCGTACGGCAGGACGAGCGTGCCGAAGCCGCGCGCGGGGATCTCGACCGGCGGGGCCGGCAGGCGGTGCGGCGGGGTGGGCGGATCGAGCTCGACGACGGTGGCTCGGGCAAGACCGACGTTGTGCACCGAGACGACGACGGCGTCGCCCGAGCGGAACGCGGTGCTCGTCCAGAGCGGATGCGCCTCGGCGTAGGAGACGGCGACGAACGCGGCAGCGACGAACACGACCGCGACCGCGAGACGGTGGCGCCGGAGCGCGAAGACGGGGACGCGGTCGATCCCCCACCGCTGCACGAGCCAGGCGACGGCGACGACCGCGAAGAGCCCACCGAAGGGCCGGTCGCCGAGGTACGGCGCCCAGCCGGTCAGGGCCGCGAAGAGCAGCACGCGGCTCCAGGAGACGCTGCACCCCGTCGCATACCGGACACCGATGGCGACCCCTGCCGTCATCACGGCGAAAAGCAGGAATGCGACGGCGAGGTCCGCGAACAGGCTCCACGGGCCGTTGGAGGCGAACGGGTGCGAGAGCACTCCCGCCACGATTCCCTGCGTTCCGCGCCGTTCGACGAGCCCCAGCAGGTCGGCTCCCATCACCACTGCGCCCAGGCCCAGCCACGCGACGAGGGAGCCGGCAACCGCGCCGCCGAGCACGCGCAGGTACGGGGGGCGCACCGGGGCCGGTGCGGTTGCCGTGACGGCGCTCATCCCGCCGGACGGTAGCGCGGCGTAGCGCGATGCGCTACAGCACGAGCATCGCGTCGCCGAAGGAATAGAAGCGGTAGCGCTCGTCGACGGCGAGCCGGTAGAGCCGCCGCGTCTCCTCGACGCCGGCGAAGGCCATCACGAGCGCGAGCAGCGTCGAGCGCGGCAGGTGGAAGTTCGTCAGCAGCGCGTCCACCCGCCTGAACTCGAAGCCCGGGGTGACGAACAGCTCCGTGCGGCCGGCGACCGGGCCGCCGCGGGCGAGCGTCTCGAGCACGCGCACGGTCGTCGTGCCGACGGCGAGCACGCGCGCCGCGCTGCGGATCCGCTCCCAGGCGGCCGGCGCGACCTCGTAGCGCTCGCCGTGGATCCGGTGCTGCTCGAGCCGCTGCTCGCCGACGGGCCGGAAGGTGTCGAGGCCGACGTGCAGGGTGACCCGCTCCACGTCGAGCAGGGCGAGCAGCTCCGGCGTGAAGTGCAGGCCGGCGGTCGGGGCGGCGGCCGAGCCGGCCTCCCGTGCGTAGACGGTCTGGTAACGGGCCGGATCGGCCAGCGGCTCGGTGATGTACGGCGGCAGCGGCGTCACCCCGGCCGGGGCCCCGTCGAGGCGCAGCCGCCAGCGGCCCTCGCCGAGGTGCTCGAGCAGCTCGACCGGCCCGTAGCGGCGCCCCGGCTGGAGCCGGCGCGTCGGCCGCGCGAGGGCTTCCCAGACGTCGCCCTCCAGCCGCTCGAGCAGCAGCACCTCGCCCCGCGGGGAGGCGATCGGGATGCGTGCGGGAATGACCTTCGAGTCGTTGACGACGACGAGCTCGCCGCGCAGCTCCTCCGGGAGCTCGTCGAAGCGCCGGTGCCGCACCGCCCCGGTCGCGCGCTCGTAGACGAGGAGCCGCGAGCCGTCCCGCCGGACGGCGGGATGCTGCGCGATCAGCTCCTGGGGCAGCTCGTAGTCCAGCTCGGAGACGTCCATCCGATCGTCACGGTAACGTCGCCGGCGATGGACGAGGCAGCTGTGCAGCGCGCGATGGAGCGGATCGCGGGCCACGCCGAGGGCCGCACCGAGCCTGCCGCGGTGGACGCAGCGCTCGAGCGCGCCCGTGAGCAGATCGAGGCGCTCGCCGCGACCGCCGCCGAGCTCGAGGCCGGCCTCCCCGTCCGCGTCGGCGACGCGGTGCAGGACGGCCTGCGCGAGCAGGTACTGCCCGTCGCCCGCCACCTCGCCGAGGTGCGCGGCCTGATGAACCAGCTGATCCGGCGGCTCGAGCGGCTGGAGGGCGATCTGCTCGCCGAGCGGCACGCCCGCGTCGACGACCTTGCGCTCCTCGTCGACCTCGTCTCCTCAGGCTGGCGCGGCGTCGACCAGCGGCTCGCCCGGGTCGAGCAGGGCCTCGAGCAGCGCGCCGGCGCGGTCGTCTACCGCATAGAGCGCGACGCTTCGTGAGAACCGCTACGCGCTTCTCACGACTCTAGGTTGTGCTCCGCAGAGCGGACGGCGGCTGAGCCGCCGTCCTCTTCACGTTCGGGGCAATTGCTCACGTGGCGCGGGCGGCGGTGCCTTCGGCATCCCCGCCCGCGTGTGGTCGGCCTCCGGCTAACGCGCCTTCGGCCGCGTTAGCCTGCGGCCCCCACGTCGCGCTCGGATGGTTGTTTCAGGCCTTTGCCGCCGGAAGAAGCAGCGTGAAGCGGCTTCCCAAGCCGGGTTCCGTCTGCAGCTCGATGCGGCCGCCCAGCGCGGTGGCGAGCTCGCGCGCGATCGCGAGGCCCAGCCCGGTGCCGCTGCCGTCGCGCGAGAAGAAGGGCCGGAAGATCCGCGCCTGCTCCTCCAGGGAGATCCCGGGGCCCGAGTCGGCGACGACGAACGACACCCAGTCCGCGTCGGCCGACAGCGACAGCGTGATCCGGCCGCCCTCCGGGGTCCAGCGGAAGGCGTTCGAGAGCAGGTTCGAGATGATCTGCAGGACGCGGTCGCCGTCGGTGACGATCACCGGGCGCGCCCCGAGATCGAGCCGGTAGTCGATCGCGCGGCGGCGCGCCGTCTCCGCGAACGCCGTGTACGCGCGGTCGCTCAGCTGCTCGAGGTCGACCTCTTCCCGGAGCACGGTGAAGCGGTGCGCGTCGAGCTTCGCGAGATCGAGGACGTCGCCGACGAGCCGCTCGAGCCGCAGCGCCTCCTCGCCGATCACGCCGAGCGAGGCCTCGCGCGCATGCGGATCGTCGATCACGCCCTCGCGCAGAGCCGACACATGGCCGAGGATCGCCGTCAGCGGCGTCCGCAGCTCGTGAGAGACGGTCATCAGGAAGTTCCGCGACAGCTGCTCGGACTCGGCCAGCTTCCCCGCCATGTCTCCGAAGCGCGCCGAGAGGTGCGCGATCTCGTCGCTGCCCCGCAGCTGCGGCACCTCGACGCCGTAGTTGCCGCCGGCGACGGCGTCCGCGGCCGAGGAGAGCGAGAGCAGCGGCTTCGTGATCCGGCGCGAGAGATAGACGCCGAGCAGGCCGACGACGATCACGCCGCCGGCGAACGCGATCGCAAGCCGCTCGATCAGGGTCACCAGGCGGCTGCGCAGCTGCGAGG
>Ga0265330_10001679_pt1 | contig 12542 bp, 14 predicted proteins | sample 41919metaG_FD_202083 | JGI IMG/M metagenome (GOLD analysis project Ga0265330, IMG submission 202083) | Rhizosphere microbial communities from Carex aquatilis grown in University of Washington, Seatle, WA, United States - 4-19-19 metaG | ecosystem: Host-associated > Plants > Roots > Rhizosphere... | reverse complement strand
ACCGAACCCGTTGGCGGGTGCGGCCGTAGGGTGGGTGACGGGTTTTGAACCCGCGACAACCAGTTCCACAGACTGGCACTCTACCCACTGAGCTACACCCACCGTGCAATCGGTGGGGATACATTGCCAAAACCGAATGGAAAAGTCAAGTAGAGCTCCGGCGAAAAAAAAGCCGCACGCCGCCGCCTTTTACGCCCTGCCGCGCCTGAGCGCCTATTTCACGAAGATCGGCAGCGTCGCCCCGCAGGCCGCGCAGGTCGCGGCCGAGCCTTTCGCGCGCAGGCCCGCGAGACCTATGCGATAGCCCTTGCGGGAGACGACCGTCGCTCCGCAGTTCGGGCAGATCGTGTCGCTATCGATACCCGCGAGATTGCCGATGTACGCGAAGCGGAGCCTCTCTCGCGCTACTCCGGCGAGCTCCGCGATGCGTTCGGCCGAGCTCGCCGGGGCCGAGTGCCGCCACGCCGGGTGATAGGCGGATAAATGCAGGGGGATGTCGGGCGAAAGGGAAGCCAGGAACTCCGCGATCGCGGCGATGCCCTCGCGGGAATCGCTGATCTCGGGCACGACTAGGGTCGTGACCTCGAGGCTGCAGCACGCGGACGCTATGCGGATGAACTCGAGCACGGCGTTCCTATCGCCGCCGAGGGTCTTGGCGTAGGATTCCGTCGACCATGTCTTCAGGTCGACGTTGACCGCGTCGGTAAGCCGGAGGAGCTCTCGGGCGGGCTCGGGATTGATGCATCCGTTCGTGACGAGGACGTTCTTCATGCCCGCTTTGCGGGCTGCGGACATGGCCGCGAGGAGGAACTCGAAGTGGATGCCGGGTTCGGAATATGTGTATGCGATGGAAGGGCAGCCCGAGCGCAGCGCTTCCCCGACGAGGCCTTCCGGCGTCAGGACCTCGCGCTCGGTCGGGAGCTCCTGGGATATCCGCCAATTCTGGCAGTAGGGGCAGCGCATGTTGCAGCCGACGAAGCCCGCGGAGAACGCCCTGCTCCCCGGCAGGAAATGGTGGAGGGGCTTCTTCTCGATGGGATCGACGGCGAGGGAGGAGACGAGGCCGTAGTAGGGTAGGGCCATGCTCCCGCCCGCGTTGCGGCGCGCCCTGCAGAGCCCGCTCTTGCCCTGGGCTATTCGGCAACCGTGGGGGCAGAGCTCGCAGACTACCGAACCGTCCGGCTCGGCATGCCAATAAGCGGCGCTAGCTTCGGCGTGCATCTTCCGCGGCCTCGGCTTCAGGGCCGGGATCCGGAGAGCACGTGCTCGTGGAGCCTCGGGTCTCCCAGGAAGCGCAACGGCTCGTCGACTTCGAAGGGCTCGTAGCGGAAGCCCAGGCTGCCGCGCCGTATCCAGAGCTTTAGGACCTGCCGGGGATGGCCCGATTCGTCCACGGGCGAAGCGAGCTCCTCCATGCCGAGTATGTCGGCCTTGCGGAACTCCAGGATCGCGGGAGTTACGCCCGAAGGACCGCTCCCGCCGTGATCGGAGCGCGTGATCGAAGGCGTGGCCGAGGGCGGCGGATCCGCGAGGAGGAGGCATTTCTCGGCGTCGTAGGGGTGCTTGCGCAGAGTCCCGGTGAAGGCGACGGCGTTCCGAGGGGCGCCTGACTTGTAGCGGATGAGCTCGAAAATCGGCTCTTCCTCGAGCTGCTCGATGAAGTTCATGCTACAGCCTCCTTCCGGCGGCCGTCGCCGACGCTCAGCGCCCTGCCGCGGCCGGCTCGGTCATGCCGTACTTTTTCGCCGTTCTCCGACACTGAGTATAATGAACAGGGCGGCGGAAAGTAACAGAGCGGCGCGGGCGAACCAGTCTCCGAAGCTGATGTACGGGGTGGGCGAAGCGTCGCGGTAGATCGGCACCCGGCAGGTCAAAGCCCCCGCGGTGAAGAGGGGCAGGGAATCGAGCAGCTCGCCGTAGGGGCCCACGACGCAGGTCAAGCCTCCGTTCGTCGAGCGGACGAGAGTGCGCCTCGCCTCGATGGCGCGGAAGCGCGCCGCCGCCCAGTGCTGTATCTCCGCGCTCTCTGTCTTGGACCAGGAGACGTCCGTCAGGTTGACGAGGAGGTCGGCGTCCTTCAGGTAGAAATTCCTGCAGACATCCGCAAAGGCGTCCTCGAAGCAGATCGGCGCCCCGAAGCGGAAGCTGCCCTCCTTGGTCGGCAATTCGAAGATCGTGTAGTCGGTGCCCGATGCCCAGCCCCCCTCGAGCCCGACCTCGTCCTGGATGAATTTCCGGAAGGGCGCAAATTCCCAAAAGGGGATAGTCTCCGCGAAGGGCACGAGGTGGATCTTGGCGTAGCTTCGGACGAGGCGCCCGCTCGGATCGATGAGGATCGCCGAGTTGGTCGCGTCGCCCGTCTTCCAATCGACCACAACCGGCGCCCCCGCGAAGAGCCAAGCTCCCGACTCGCGGATGAAGGGGACGAGGGGATCCAGCGCCGGGTGCTTGGAATAGTAGTTATGGAACTCGGCGTAGGGTCGACGGAGAGTCGTCTCGCTGAAGAGGATTATATCAGGCCTTCGTCCTTTGGCCCTCGCCTCCTCGATCGCCTGCTTCGCGAGGCGGATATTGACGGTAAGGGCTTCATCCTCGGTGCTGACCCATGGGTCCGTATTCTGCTGGACGAGGATCGCGTCGATGGAACCCGCGAGGGGAATCGGCCGGGCCATGCGAACGAAGCCGTAGCCGAGGGCTCCCGCCGAGAGGGCGAGGGCAAGGGCGACATAGGCCAGGCGCGGCCGAAGGGCGAGGGCCTCCGGCTTCGATGCGCCGACCCATGGCGGGATTGTCGCGAAAGACTGCGATCCGGCTCCGAAAAGCAGCTCCGCGAGGGCGGCATTGCAGGCGGCGAGCAGGGCGCTTATTCCATACACTCCCGCGAGATCGGCTATTTGCAGGAAGGGGAGGGCGTCGGTCAGCGAGTATGGCAGAAGGCCCCAGGGGTAGCCGAGGAAGCCCGTCGACTTGAGGTATTCGAAGGAAGCCCACAGGAGGCCGAAGGCGATCGGCCGCGCCCTTCCCGAGCGATGGAGGAAGAGCCAGAGGTAGAAGCCCAGCACCATGTAGAGGACGAAGTTGGCGGCCGTAGTGCTGCCCAGCGTCCAGAAGCGGAAGTCCTTGAAGAACCAGAGCCAGAAGCTCGAGAGGCCGTGCTGAAGAGATCCGAAGAGGCCTACGACGAGGGCGGTCGCCTTCGGACCTTCGGTTTCCAGGACGGCAAGATACAGGGGGACGAGGGCTACGAAGCCGAGGGCGGCGAGACCCTGCTTGAAGAGCTCGTTAGGCAGGGCGAGCGTCATGAGGATCGCGGACAGGACAGCGAGGGCGAGCGCGTGCGGGAGCGAGCGACGGCTCTCGCCTCGCCCCGTGATGTAGTTCATGGCCCCGGATGATAGCCGCTCGAGGCATGAAAAGGAAGGAGGCGCCCCCTCCGCCAAGCTCTCCTCGTCGCGCCCTCCATCTCGGCGCTTTACGAGGCCCGCCTTGACCCTCCATCGCCGGGGCACTACAGTTGCGCCATGATCAAGGCCATCTTCCCGGGATCCTTCGATCCTCCCACCTTCGGTCACCTCAACATCGTCGAGCGGGCATCGGCGCTCTTCGACGAGCTCCTCGTCGTTGTAGCCGTCAACCGCCAGAAGACGGGCCTCTTCGCTCCCGAGGAGCGTCGCGACCTTCTCCTCGAACTCCTCGCCGGCCATGCCAACGTCTCCGTCCATCTCTGCGACACGCTCATCGTCGAATTCGCCAGGAGCCACGGCTGCAAGGTCCTCGTGCGGGGCGTTCGCAGCGTCCCCGATTTTTCCTACGAGTTCGAGCTCTCGATCATGAACAAGGGACTCAATCCCGGAGTCGAGACGATCTTCATACCCACCGATCCTAAATTCTTCGTGCTGAGATCGACCGCCATCAAGGAGCTGGCTTTCTACGACGGCGACATCACGTCGATGGTGCCGCCCAACGTTGCCAAGGCCGTTAAGGCCAAGGTGAGCGCGATCGGAGGGCATTCCTCCTAAATAGACTTCGGTCTTGACAACTTTTCAATATTTGTGTAGGTTACTCGAGCTTTATGAGAATTCGATCGAGCGCCACTATCAGCTCCGGCATGGTCTGTGGTATCTTACCGTTCGAATTTTCACTATAACGAGGTTTTTCATGGCTGTACCGAAATTTAGGACTTCAAAGGCTAGGACTCGGAGGCGTCAGTCCATCAACATGAAGCTGACCGCCCCCACTCTCGTGACCTGCGGGAACTGCGGGAATCCCGTTCTCCTGCACCGGGTCTGCCCGAAGTGCGGCTTTTATCGCGGGCGCCAGGTATTGACGCCTGAATCCAAGGCATAAAGGAGAGCGGCATGGACGAGCTGTTCCTCAAGATTAAAAAGATCATCGCCGAGAAGCTCGAGGTCGAAGAGGACAAGATCACCCTCGAGGCGAGTTTCAGGCAGGATCTCGGCGCTGACAGCCTCGATACGTATGAGCTTGTGTACGGCATCGAGGAAGAGCTCGGCATCACCATTCCCGACGAGAAGGCGAACGAGTTCGAGACAGTCAAGGATGCCTACGATTTCATCAAGTCCCAGGTGAAGTGAGCCGTTTCGGCGCCTCGCGGACAGTGCGGATCCGTTGTCGATGAACACCGGCTCCCTGTCGCGTGAGCGCAAGCTTCTATTGCACGCCTTCCAAAAGAAGGCGGGCCTAAGGTTCAGGAGCCTCGAGCTCCTGAACCTTTCTTTTACCCATCGCTCCTGCGCGAACGAGGATACCTCACACTCCCAGAACAACGAGCGCCTCGAATTCCTGGGCGACGCGGTCCTCGGCCTCGTCGCCGCCTCCTGCCTCTACGAGCGGCTCGGCGAGCGCGCGGAGGGCGAGCTCGCGCGGATCAAGAGCTATGTGGTATCGGAGGAAGTCCTTTCAGAGTTGGCGAAAGCCCTGAAGCTGGACGAGTACATCCTCCTCGGCAAAGGCGAGGAGCAGTCGGGCGGCCGCGAGAAGAAAGCCATCCTCGCGGACGCAGCCGAGGCCCTCTTCGGCGCCTATTATCTCGACTCAGGCTTCGAGGTCGCCTCCCGCTTCGTGCGGGCCCTCGTCGAGCCCGAGGTCGACAAGGTCCTGCAGAATCGCCATCACAAGGACTACAAGACCATGCTCCAGGAATATGCCCAGAAGTACAGAAGGACATATCCCCTGTACCGCCTCATGAAGAAGACCGGTCCGGACCACGACAGGACTTTCTGGGTGAACTGCGAGCTGGCGGGGGCGGAGTACGGGCCCGCGATGGGCAAGAACAAGAAGGAAGCCGAGCAGAGCGCGGCCCAGGCGGCCTACGACGCGATCATAGCGTCTGGCGGGCTCGAGGCGGCGAGGATGCTGCAGATAGAGAATCAATAAAGGGAAACCTGCGAACCGAGCGAAGCGAGAGTTCGCCGAGCATGGCCTCCCATCTCCACCGCCCGCGAAGCTAGGCCGTCGTTCGACCAAGCGGCGAAAGAACCTTTTAGCGACCGCTGTTGGCGGGGCCTGTCATGCGAATCCGCGCACCCCGCTTCGCATTCATATAGCGCTACGCGGGGCACGTGGTTCGCATGACACCCGCCGTGTTCCGGCAATTGCATGAAGTGTCACCCCTCTAGGCCGATCCACGCCGCATTCGTTTCGCGGGCGGCGGTCACTCAGGTACCATTGCCTGTAATCCCGCTGCTTACGCTTCGCTAGGCCTTCGGCTCCCCCGCGCTGCACCCTCCTAACGCTTCGCTATGCCTTCGGTTCGGAATCGCGCGGTACAGGTTGCGCGATTCCTGTGGTGGGTTCCGCTGCCCCCACTCCTGTTATCCTGCCGGACACCACTTGCGGGGAGCGGGATAGTGATACAATAATAATTAAACCAGGAGGTCGATCATGGTCCTGCAGTTTCTGGATACGATCATTGCCTTCGTCGTAATCATGCTGGGAATCAGTCTCCTGATCACCGTGCTGAACCAAATGATCTCGGCCTTGTTGGGCAGCCGGGGGATGAATCTGCTCTGGGGCTTGAAGACGCTGCTGGGCACTATCGACCCCGGGCTCGAAGCGAAGGCCGAGGGCTTGGCGCGGGAGTTTTTGGAGACTCCCCTCGTCTCGGATTCCCTGTTCTCGAAATTCCCCGCGGATTCCCCGCTAGGCAGGCTGACACGGCGTTGGAGGCTCGCCTCGGCGGTCAGCGCCGAGGATCTGGCGAAGGGGCTGGGCAGGATGGCCGATGCCCTCAAGGACAAGGACGCGCCGATGGCGGCGAAGATAACCGCCCTGTTGGGCGCTCCGAATCCAGAGACGGTCCGAAGGGTGCAATTGATACAAGAAGTGGCTGCGAGCCTTGGACCCAACGTAGTCCCTCAGATCGACAATGCCGTTCGGCAGCTGGGAGCCGGCGTCCAGGCTTCGATAGGCAGGCTCGAAGCGGGATTCGATGCCGTCATGAAGCGGGCTTCTCAGCGCTTCGCCCTGCAGATGCGCATCTGGACGGTGATCTTCGCAGCAGTGATCTGCTTCGGGCTCAGGCTAGACTCGGTCGGCTTGGTCCAGAGGCTTTGGGCCGATCCGGTAGCGCGGAGCAACCTGGTGGCGAAAAGCGAGACGATCGATAAAGAGGCTTCCGTATTGCTCGGCGACGGCTCGGTCCCGAGCGGAGGAGATGAGGCAGTGCGAACCGAGTCGGACATTGCGCCTCAAATACTGGCCGAAGCGATGGCTAAGCTGAAACAGGAGCCGGGATTTAAAATCGAGGCTCGGGATATCCCCCCATTCGTCAACTTGAAGGCTGCGACCGAATGGCTCGGCAAAAATCTTGCCGGCGAACAGGCCCTGCGCGCGAAGCTTATGAACGACTACCAGCTCTTCGCCTTCGAAGGGCTGAGGGCGCATGCCGAGGCGATACGGAAGGATTTAACCACTTCCGCGTTCCGCATCCAGATGCCCTCATCGGGGCAGACCTTGAAGGAGTATTATGCGGGTTTCAGCATCCTGGGAATCCTGGCGAGCATCGCGTTATTGAGCCTGGGAGCGCCGTTCTGGTTCACAGCGCTGAAGACGCTGAGCAGCCTGCGACCCTTGGTAGCATCGGAGGACAATCCATCGCAGGCTTCGTCGACCTAGCCCTTCCCGGACGCGTCCTCCTCGGCGATACGAGGGGCTAGAGCCCGTACTTCGGCTTTATCGTCTTTGCGATCTCGAGGAGGCGGCCGCGCTCGTTGAGGGCGGGGTCGTCCATGACCGTCTCGAGGAGTTCCTTGAGCATCGCGCCCATAGTCCTTCCGGGCGGGACGCCGATGGCGCGGAGATCGTCGCCCTTTACGGCGAGGTCGGAGAGGCCGAATGCTTCCTTGGCCGCGAGGACGGCATCCATCCTCGCGCGCAGGGGCTCGAGGCTCCGGGGATCGACGGGGTGGCCCACGATGGCAGTGCCGTCCGCGATGCGCAGGGCGAGGAGGCTCTCGATGCTCTCCGGGCCTACGCGGGCGAGGAAGCGACGGACCGCCGCGTCGCTCCAGGCATCGTCGTACGAGAACATATGGCAGCGGATGAGGTGCGCGACTTCCTCGACGAGGGCGTTGGGGTATCGGAGGCGCTTCAAGATCGACTCGGCCGCCTTGGCGGAGTACTCCTCGTGGCGGTAGAAAGTCGGGTCCTCTCCGGGAGCTTCTACCTTGGCCTCGGGCTTGCCGACGTCGTGGAGGAGGGCGGCCAGGCGCAGCGCCATCTCGGGGGGCGAGGCGTCCACGCTCGCGTAGAGGTGATCCAGCACGTCGTAGACGTGGATGCCCCGCTGCTCTACGCCGCGGCAGGCGGCGAGCTCGGGACTGATCCTCTCGAGAAGGCCCGTCGTCTCGAGGATGCGGAGGCCGCGCGAGGGAAGGGGCGAGACCAGGATCTTGGAGAGCTCCTCGCGGACCCTCTCGGGTGAGACGAGGAGGAAGCGGTCTATCGACGGGCGGATCGCCGCCAGGGTGGCTTCTTCGATCTCGAAGCCGAGCTGGGCAGCGAAGCGAACGGCGCGCAGCGGCCTGAGCCCGTCCTCGCGGAAGCGCTCCAGCGGTTCGCCCACGGCGCGCACGAGGCGGCGGGCGAGGTCCTCGCGGCCTCCGTGCGGATCGAGGAGTTCCTTCGTATCGAGGGAGAAGGCCATCGCGTTGATGGTGAAGTCCCTGCGCGAGAGGTCTTCCTCGATGGTGGAAGCGAAGGCGACGCTGTCGGGATGGCGGCCGTCCGCGTACGACGACTCGGTCCGGAAGGTGGTCACCTCGATCTCGAGGCCCTTCCAGAGCACGGTGACCGTCCCGTGCTTGATGCCCGTGGGGATGACTCGCCTATATAGCCCTATGACTTCCTCGGGCCGAGCGTCGGTCGCGGCGTCGAAATCGCTCACCTCTCGACCGAGGAGATAGTCGCGCACCGCGCCTCCGACGAGGTAGCAGCTCTTGCCGCCCTCAGCGAGGACGCGGGCGAAGTCGAAGATATCGCGGGGCGGGCGGATTTGTCCCATCCAGACGAAGGTATACCGGAGACCCCGGTCTGGGCAAGCTCGGCGCGCCTCTTCGGCGCGGCTCCTTCTTGACAGCGAATCCGCGCGCCGCCAGACTGCCTCGCATGGAAGCCCTGCTGGTCACCGGAGGAAAGGCCCCGCCGCGTCGGCGCCTCGAGGCCCGTTTCGGCGACTTCGGCCTCGTATGCGCGGCGGACTCGGGCCTCGATACCCTCGTGGCCTGGGGAATCGAGCCCGACCTCATCGTGGGGGACATGGACAGCGTATCGACGCCCTCCCTCGTGGAGCGCTTCCCCGCCGCCGAGCTCCGTATCGCGCCGCGCGACAAGGACGAGACCGACACCGAACTAGGCCTGGACGCCCTGGCGGCAAGGGGCGCCGAGAGGATAGTCCTGGCCGGCGGGGGAGAGGGCCGCCTCGACCACCTCCTCGCCATCCGTTGTCTCTTCGAGCGCAGGGGAGACTCGATCTTCGAGCGCCGCGGGAGGCCGAGGCCTTCCGAATGGCACACGGCAGGAGAGGCAGTCCACCTCGTGGAGGAAGGGCGGAGCCTCGATCTCGACGCGGCTCCCGGCTCGATCGTCTCGGTGTTCCCCGTAGCGGGCGGGGCCGAGGGCATGTCGAGCGAGGGCCTCAAATGGCCCCTCGACGGGCTCTGCTGGGGGAGCGGTGACTACGGCGTGAGCAACGTCGCCCTCGATGGGCGCTTCGGCATTCGGGCGGGGAGGGGCGATCTCCTCGTCCTCCTCCTCGTCGACCTATTCGCCGACGCTTCGGTCGAAGGCGGCCTTTAAGAGGCTTCTTGTCTCTCGGGGATCCTGCACGAGGACGCGCGAGCCCGCGATGAGCTCGGCTATGCCTATCTCGCGGGGATAGCGCGGGATGATGTGCAGGTGCAGGTGCTCGATGCTCGCGCCCGCGGCCAAGCCCATGTTATAGCCGATATTGTAGGCGGCGGGCTTCATCGTCTCGTCGAGGATCCCCAGGCACCTGTCGGTCAGCTCAGCGAGCTCCGAGCGCTCCGGAGCGGCGAGAGAGCGTATGTCGACGAGGTGTCGCTTCGGAAAGACGATGAGATGCCCGGGATTGTAGGGGTAGAGGTTAAGCGATACTACGAAGGAAGGCGACTCGTGGACGACGACGTTCTCGACTTCCTCGGATCCCGCGGCTACGAGGCAGAGGATGCAGCCTTCGGGCCTGGCGCCCCTGACGTAGCCGAGCTTGTCGAAGTTGAAGAAGTATTCCATTATTGCCATTATACTACGAGCTGAAGGCCGAGGACCAAGGCATGGACGCGCATGACAAACCCCTCATCATGATTCTCGTCAAGCGCGCGGCGATATTCACGTTCGCGATTTGCTCTATATCCCTCATCTACTGGATCTTCGGCTCGGCCGGCGCCTTCCTCGACGAAACGCAGGCGATGCTCCTCAAGATTATGCGGCTGTCTTCCCTCGGCATAGTGGCCTTCTCGGGCATGGGCCTGCTGCTCTCCCTCTGCTACGCGGCTTCCCGGCGCTACCGCCTGCGGGTATTCGGGATCTTGGGCTATCTCCTCGTATCGGCCCTCGGGACAGGGGCTCTCTATCTCGCGCAGTCGGTCATAATCCTCTCGCGGGGTCTTCGTTAAGCCTGCTTTTGGAAGCGCGGGCAGGCTTAACGCGCGGGTGCTTCGCATCCGCTTGGAAAAGCGTCAAGCTTGACCCCCTACAAGGGCGGCAGATATACTCGACGCATGCAAGTCAGAGTACGCTACGCACCTTCGCCGACCGGACTTCAGCACATAGGCTCGGTCAGGACCGCCCTCATCAACTACCTCTTCGCCCGCGCGAGCGGAGGCGTCTTCATCCTCCGCTTGGAAGATACCGACAGGACCCGCTTCTCCGAAGACTACGTCAAGAACCTCTACGATACCTTCAAGTGGCTCGGCTTCTACTGGGACGAGGGTCCCGACGTCGGCGGGCCCTACGGACCATATATTCAGTCCGAGCGCTTCCCCCTTTACCGCGAGCATGCCGAGAAGCTGATCGAGTCGGGCACTGCCTACTACTGCTTCTGCGACGAGGATCGCCTCGCCAAGCTCAGGGTAGCCCAGGAAGGCTCGGAGAGCTCCGATCAGGGCTACGACCGGCATTGCCGGGGCATCGACCCCAAGGAGGCCGCCGACCGCGTCGCAGCGGGCGAGAAGGCGGTCATCCGCCTGAAAATTCCCCTCGCGGGCTCGACTAAATTCCACGATACCCTCCTCGGCGACATCGAGTGGAAGAACGAGGACGTCAGCCCCGATCCCGTCCTCCTAAAGTCCGACGGCTTCCCGACCTACCACCTCGCCAACATTGTGGACGACCACCTCATGCGCATAACGCACGTGATGCGCGCCCAAGAGTGGATCCCCTCGGCCCCCTTGCATATCATCATGTACGACGCCTTCGGCTGGGAGCATCCCGAGCTCGTCCACCTGCCCATGGTCCTCGGCCCCGACGGGCACAAGCTCTCCAAGCGCCACGGGGCCACTGCGGTCGACGAGTTCCGGAAGTCGGGCTACCTGCCCGAGGCCCTCGTCAACTACGTGTCGCATTTAGGCTGCTCCTTCGAGGAGGGCCGCGACATCTTCCCCCTGTCCGACCTCGAGAGGCTCTTCAAGGTCGAGAAGCTCAACAAGGCCCCGGCGATATTCGACTACCAGAAGCTCGAGTGGTACAACGGCCAGTACATCAGGATGAAGAGCGACGAGGAGCTGAGCGGCCTCGTCCTGCCCTATCTGGAGCAGGCGGGCCTGGTCGGCGCGGACCCGACCGAGGGGCAGAAAGCCCTCGTCCTCGGCGCCATGCCCCTAGTGAAGGAGCGCCTCAAGTTCCTCTCGGACGCCCCGGCGATGATGCGCTATCTCTTCGAGGAGCCGCCCCTCCCGGCGGCCGAGGACTTCATCCCGAAGAAGCTGGACAAGGCCAGGACCGCCGAGTTCCTCGCCGCCGCGGAGGCGCTCCTGCCTTCCTGCGACCTCTCGGACCTGCATGCCGCGGAAGACAAGTTCCGCGCCGAGGCGGAGCGGCTGGGCGCCAAATTCGGCGACCTCATGATGCCCGTCCGCGTGGCGGTCACGGGAGCTCGCGTGAGCCCGCCCCTCTTCGAGTCTATTCGGCTTTTAGGATTGGAAAGAAGCATCGGACGGATGGCGAAGGCACGACAGTCCCTCGAGGCCTAAACGGCTGCGGAAGCGGCCGCTAGTCCTGCGAGAAACGCCTCAGGAAAGCCTTGGTCCTCTCGCTCTTCGGGCTCTCGATGAGCTCCCTGGCGGGGCCCTCCTCCAGGATCACTCCGCCGTCCATGAAGATGACCCGGTCGGCCACGTCGCGGGCGAAGGCCATCTCGTGGGTCACGATCACCATCGTCATCTTCTCGGCCGCGAGGGCGCGGATCACCTTGAGTATCTCGCCAGTCAGCTCGGGGTCGAGGGCGCTCGTGGGCTCGTCGAAAAAAAGTATCTCGGGGTCGAGGGCGAGGGCACGGGCTATCGAGACGCGCTGCTTCTGCCCGCCCGAGAGCTCGCAGGGGTAGGCGGCCGCCTTCTCCGCGAGGCCCATCTTGCCGAGGAGGGCCAGGGCTCTGTCTCTCGCCTCCTCGGGCGAGCGCCCGAGCACGCGCACCTGGGCTTCCGTGATGTTGCGGAGCGCCGTGAAGTGGGGGAAGAGGTTGAAATCCTGGAACACGAGGCCGAGCTTGAGGAGGACCGAGCGCAGCGTGGCCTTGTCCGCGTACGCGCCGTCCGCGAGCATCCTTTGGCCGCAGACTTCGATGGATCCTTCGGACGCGGTCTCGAGGTGGGTGATAGCGCGGAGGAGGGTGGATTTGCCCGAGCCCGAGGGGCCTATGATCGCGAGGACTTCGCCTTTCCGCACCGAGAAGGACATGCCCTTTATCACCGCTAGGTCCCCGAAGGACTTGGATAGATTCTCGACCGTGACGACGTCCATGGCTTGCCTGTCCTGGGTCCCTAGCTGTAGTAGGCGAGCTTCTT
>Ga0265330_10001676_pt1 | contig 12549 bp, 10 predicted proteins | sample 41919metaG_FD_202083 | JGI IMG/M metagenome (GOLD analysis project Ga0265330, IMG submission 202083) | Rhizosphere microbial communities from Carex aquatilis grown in University of Washington, Seatle, WA, United States - 4-19-19 metaG | ecosystem: Host-associated > Plants > Roots > Rhizosphere... | reverse complement strand
CCCTTCGCCAGTATGGGCGTGGGTCCCTAGCCAGAGACGTGATGGCAGACAGCCTCGCGACCACGTCCGGGGCTCGACGCGTCGATGTTCCCGTCCGCGGCCACGCAACCTTCCCTTTCCGAACCCAAGGAGTGTTAGGAGAACATGATGAGGTCTACCCGAATCCTTCAGAACCTCGCCCCGGTCTGGAGCATGCTGGCTATTGCCGTTCTCGGTATTGCGTCCTGCGACGGCGCAGCCGCCAGGCCGCCTCATGGATTTGGAGGCCAGGGTGGCACAGCTGCCAGCGGCGGTTCCGGCGGGCAGAGTGGAGGCAGCAGCGGTAACGGGGGCAGCACCGCCTCGGGCGGGCAGGCAGTCGGCGGCGGAGCCACCGCCTCGGGCGGGCAGGCAGCCAGCGGCGGAGACACCGCCTCGGGCGGCCAGACAGCCAACGGCGGAGACACTGCCTCGGGCGGCCAGACAGCCAACGGCGGAGACACCGCGAACGGTGGCAGCGGCGGCTCCGGTGGGGCCGCAGGCAGTGGGGGCAACGGCGGCTCTGTCGGAACTGCAGGGAGCGCGGGCAGTGGCGGTGCCGACACCGCCTCGGAGGGCGGCCAACCTGCCGACGATGGCGGAATCGCTGACGATGGCGGCGGCGCGGGGGCGGACGCCCCCACCGAGCCAACGGATGCCGACCGGTGCGCGACGAGTGGCGGAACCTACACCGACAACAAATGCACGATCGATTGCAGCGCTGCCGGCGCTTGCCCATCCGTGGTCGCCTGTCCGTCCCAACTCACTTGCCAGATTACCTGCGGGCAAGATGGATGCGCAAAGGGGATTGATTGCAGTCTGGCCGCCGGGTGTGACATTGCATGCACTGACTCGAATTCGTGCGCGGGCTCGATCGACTGCGGCGGTGGTTCGTGCACGGTGGCTTGCAGTGGAACGAATGCTTGCAAGAGCGGGCTGGCCAGCCGTGCTTCCAAGAATCAAATCACTTGTGGCGGCGACGGCGCCTGCGCCTCGAACGTAGACTGTTCGGGCGACTCGTGCACGTTGACCTGCTCGGGGAACGGGTCTTGCGCGGGCCCCGTGGCGATTTACGGGAGCACAGTCTCCGCCGGCTGCACGGGCCAGAAGTCGTGCCAGGGGACTATCTCCTGCGCCGCCTCAACCTGCGAGGTCGATTGCACGGGCTCACAAAGCTGCCCCAAGAATGTCTGTTGTTCGGCTGGAAAATGCACGCTCCAGCCCTCCACGCTCACCTGCACGCACTAGCCCACGAGTCGGATGCGACGATTCGCCGCGCGCGAACCATCGGGCGAGGCAGCATCGCGAACGCCGGATTCATTGCTGCTAGTGCAAGCGGCAAGGAGCGCCAAGCACATGGCCACAAGCAACTGTCGAATGCGTCGCACGATCGTCATTGAAGCAGGAGCCGGTCGCAAAAGGAAGCAGCAGTTCCCGTGTTGACAGCTCTTGTGAACTCCCGAATAGTTCGATCTGTGGAGACAAGCAAGGTATCGAAGAAGACTGCCGTCGTGGGTGGGATCCTGGCACTCGCTGTCGTCCTTGGCATCGTTGCCCTGTCGGCTGGAAGGCAGCCCGCGGCCCCACCGGCCCCACTACCGACCCCACCTTTCGAACCGGTTCGCCTCGTGCACCACCCCGATGATGCCTCGCTACCGCCCGTGCGACTCGCGCGACCCGAACAACCGAGCAAACCGCAGGGCCAGATCGTCTACAAGGACGAGGCCTCATTGATGGCGAAGATTCGCGAACTGGGGTCGGGCGATCTTGAGTTGTCCCTCAGGCTGGCGCGAGAAGGCAACGAACGTTACCCGAACAGCCCCGAGGCTGCCGAGCGCACGTGGTTCATTTGCAAGTCCCTAACTGGATTGGGACGGCCTGAAGAAGCCCATTCCGAGGCGCTCAAGATGGTTCAGAAGTACCCCGGCACGAGCTGGACGAGCGACATCCAACGCCACGTACTTTCCAACCCAGAAATCCCGCCGACCGTTCCGTGAAAGTGTCGTGGGTCACTTGAAGCTGGGCAGCTTGTCCCGCGTGATGACGTAGGGGTTCGAATAGACGGCCTGGAGATGGGCCGTGGTGTTGTAGGGTGCATTGAAGTATGGATTTGCCCAGACATTGAACAGCAGCCACTTCGTTCCTGTCGACTTGAGTTGATCCGGATCCGGAATCGTACCGCACTCGTGCAGCGCAACCATCATGTTGGGGAACGCAGCTTGCGCTTGCTGGAACATGCTGGTCATGGGCTGGGTGTCGCCGGCCGCCACGTAGTTATCCGCTCCGCCGAAATCGATGTATTGCGCGCCGGGGTTGTAATCGGCCGTTGGGTGCTGACAGAGAGGCGCCAACCACAGAACATTGTTGAGCCCCTTGGTGGCCGTCAGGTAGTTGAACGCGTACTTGAACAGACTTTGCCACTGGGCCGAGGTCCCCATTCCCCACCAGAACCAGGCGCAGCCGTTACCGGCTTCGTGGAAGAGCCGGAGAATCGCAACGCCGCCGGCGGTTTTCAGCGGCTGAACGAACTGGGCGATCCGATCCAAGTCTGCATTGAAGCTCGTGTTCTCGGCCGTGCCCGCAGCGAGCACGTTGTCGATGTTGGTCTTGGTATTGTAGTTTCCTCCGTTGATGCCCATGTGGTAGCCGAACATGCAAATGCCTCCGGCGTTCCAATGGGAGACGCATTGAGTGGGCGCCTGACTGTTGTTCACGTCGAAGGCGCGTATCGCCGGGTACTTTCCCGTCGCCGCAAAGACCGCGTTCATCCCGTTGTCGTTGTTGTCCTCCTCCTGCCCCGAGAGGATACCGTTGCCGTATATGCTGTGCAGATAGCACAATACGTTGCGCGTCTGTTGGGTGGCATTTGGTGTCACCGGCACTGCCGTGCAATTGCTGTTCGTGGTTCCGCCCGCGCCCGTGGTTCCGCCCGCGCCCGTGGTCCCACCCGCGCCCGTGGCTCCGCCAGCGCCCGTGGTTCCGCCCGTGCCCGTGGCTCCGCCCGCGCCCGTGGCTCCGCCCGTCCGCGTAGCTCCGCCAGCGCCCGTGGTTCCGCCCGTCCGCGTAACTCCGCCAGCGCCCGTGGTTCCGCCGGTGCTCGGCACTCCGCCGGTGCCAGGGCCGACTTCCGCATTCGAACGTCCGTCAGCCTCACCCGAATCCCGGTTGCTCGTGCCCGCATCCGTCGAGCTGGCGCCTCCGGTTGAGGTCGTGCCACCCGTCTGCACCGAGCCTCCGCTGGCGGGACTCCCGCCTGTGATGGTGCCGCCGGTCGGACTGGCGTCAGGCTTCACGGTGCCGCCACTGCCGGTGCTGCCGCCGCTGGCGCTCGCGCCACCGGTTGCGATCGCGCCGCCAGTGACGACTGTGCCGCCGGTCGGGATCGTCCCGCCGGTCGCGATCGTTCCTCCCGAGGCCTGCGCCCCACCGGTCGCGGACGCGCCGCCCGAACCGACAACGCTGGTATCCGGCCGGTTGACAGTTCCATCGGTACTCGAACAACTCCCGATGGCTGCCGCGATCAGGAATAGACCGGAGACGTGCAGAGTTCGAAAACCGCGGGGAAGAGGAGTGAATGGCGTGTTCGAATTGCTATGCGGCATGGGTCGCGTTCTCCTTCGGAGTCAGTGAGCCCCAGTCGCCAAGGACGATGGGGTCCACGAACAATTGGCAAGAGGGCCGAAGCCATGCGGGACCTTCACGGAATCGGATCCACGAGGTCGCTGCGGCCACGATTGCGCCGAGCGGGAGAAGCGACTTGAACCCCGGACGTCCATCCGGGCAAGGCGCCCAAAGAGCTTATGATTCCCAAGCGTTAGCGGGCCTGAACGGGGTGCAAGGAAAGGTCCCTCGGCAAAAGCGGGCAATTCACGTCCCGGGCCGCCCGCCGTTCACGCGCTGCGAACCGTTGTTCGACGCCAGGGAAGGCTGGCGAGCGGCAGGTGCGCGAACAGGCTGGCCACTATGGGATCCGGTCTGCCAGAAATCGCCCCGATGCTTTCGACTGGAACCAGCGCAAGCAGCGCGGAGTCCGTCTCGTCGGGGGGCGCGTCACCTATGTTCCAATCACTGCTCCGGCGCTCCGTCCACGGATCGTCTCCGTCGAGAGATACGATCGCACAGGTTTCATCTAGGATTGTCATGCCTGATCCGTACTCCAACCGCAAAAAGTCGTCGGCGCCATCTTGGCAACATTCGCGTGGCGCGTCTGTGACACAGGCTGGATGGCGGCACAGTGCGCTGCGGTGAGTTCAATACATTCGGCACACAAGAGTTTTCCGTTACGTCACTTGTTCGTTACCAGGGCTCGTCAGACTACGGACCATGAGATCGGAGCGCGGCCTGGCCGTCGACTGGGTTGACGGCGAGCATGTCCCGACCGGCCCACCTGCCGTTCGGCAGGTGCCCGCGATCTGCGGAGACGATGCGCCGACTGTACGCACCGGAGGCCGTCGAACATGACAGGACGGACGTATATCAATCAGGGATACGAGGATGACCTCCGGCGCCTGCGTGTCCAGGTGATCGCGATGGGCGGTCGGGTGGAGACGCTCGTCAACGCCAGCGTCAGGGCACTGACCGAGTGCAACGCCGAACTGGCCCGCCGAACCATCGAATCCGACTCCGCGATCGACGAACACGAGATCGCGATCGATGGCCTGGGCCGCGAAATTATCCAGCGTCGTCAACCGGCGGCCGCCGATCTGCGCATCGTCACCGGTTCCCTCAGACTGGCGACCGACCTCGAACGCATTGCCGATCTGGGCGTCAGGATGAGCCGGAGCGTGATCTCCCTGTGCCCCCACAAGCTGTTCATACCCGAGGTGAGCCTTCCGCGCATGGCGGTCGAGGTCGAGTCCATGTTGCACGAGGCTCTCGATGCGTTCGTCGCCGACAACGCCAGCAAGGCCGCCGAGGTCATCGCTCGCGACCACGTGGTTGATGACCTCTCCGCCCAGATCTTCTGCGAACTCTTCACCCATGTCGTGGGGAACGCTCGATGTATCGCGCCGGTCTTGTGGATGCAGTCACTTGCCAAGCACATCGAGCGTATCGGCGACCATGTTACCTACCTGGGTGAGACGGTGCTGCTGATGGTTCGCGGCGAGGATATTCGTCACGGTGTTGAACTTGGAGGTTTCATTCGTGCTATCCCAGACCACGAAAGAAACTGAACCGCCCGGCGGTCCGAAGCCCAAGACGTCGGCAGGCCGTGGCGCAGAGCCGGTCGCCAGTCCGCGCACGACCGGCTCAGAGGCCGCGCGTCGGGGCAAAGTCCGGGTCTTGCTGGTGGAGGACGAGGAGGATCTGGTGAGGAGCCTCTCCTACAGTCTGGAGGCGGCCGGCTACCAGGTGTCGAGTGCACTCGACGGCGCGACCGCGCTGCGCCTGGCGACGGCCCAGCCGCCGGACATCGTTTTGCTGGACCTCATGCTGCCGGACATATCGGGACTGGAGGTGTGCCGGCGGATTCGCGCCAGCGGCCACGCGCCGCAGCCGATCGTGATCATGGTCACTGCACGGGGTGAGGAGGTGGACCGCGTGGTGGGGTTCGAGGTGGGCGCCGATGACTATCTGGTCAAGCCGTTCAGCGTGCGCGAGTTGCTCCTCCGCATGGAGGCGCGACAGCGCACCCAACCCGTGGCAGACGAGCCCGGCGCCGCACCTGCGGCCGGCTTTGCGCCGGGCAAGGCCCGCATCATCGTCGGCAATCTCGAGGTTGACCCCGAGTCTCACCAGGTCTTCATCAATGGCAGCGAGATTCACGTGAGCGCGCTTGAGATGCGTCTTCTCCTGCACCTCCTGGAAGTGCCGGGGAAGGTTCGCTATCGCCGCGAGCTACTCACCGAGGTCTGGGGCTACCACCCGGAAGTCTCGAGCCGGACTCTGGACACCCACGTGAAACGATTACGCCAGAAACTGGCCGACGCTGGTGCGCACATTCACACCGTCCGCGGCGTAGGCTATCGCATCGTCGCACAGGCTGCCGCCGGTGAGTCGCACGAGCGTCCGCCCACAGAAGGCTGCAATCTCTGGCAGCGCTAGCGTGGCGAGCCCGCCGCCCTCGCCGGCGGCGCACCATCGCGGGAGGGAATGGGAGCCCTTTGAGGGTTCCCATTTAGGTGCTGACAAAGATCGCGGCCGGCCGAGGCGATGGAATCGCGCGACAGATCCAGCAACGAAGCCAGCGTGCGGGTGAAGGCATCGAAGCGCAGCGGCTCCACGACCAGCGTGCCCGCGGGCACGCGGCCTGGCGCCCGCAGGTAGAGTGGCACGCTGCGGTCGAAGCGACGGGGCGAGCCGTGGTTCGTGCCCAGGCCCGGGTCGAGATCGGCATCGAAAAAATCGTCCTGGCCCAGTTGCACGAAGAGGTCAGCCGCGATGTCGACCGGAATCGACCGACACAGAAGCGCATCCGCGCCATCCGGAGAACAGCTACGCGCAAACTGACGCAGGTCGAGCACGCCGCGTGCGCCAAATCTTTGGCCGAGCACATCCTGGGCGACGCGCACCAGGCGCATCCAGTCCGCAGGTGCAAGCGACGCCTCGGCCAGGTAGACAAACGGGCCCGCCGCACCAGCGACCCAAGGCTTGGGACGACCAAACTGGTCGGTCAGGGCGCGGTCCAGAACATCGCGCACGGTTTGCCCGGACGTTGCCGAGTCCTCCTTGGCAACCGCGCGCACCCGCCGGGTGGGCGAGCACGGTCGCTGCCATGGGTCGGGGCTCGCGCACCAATCACGCTCTCGCAGCGTCACCTCGGGCAATGGGTTGATGCCGTGATCGCCGGTGAGGACGACTGCATAGGCGTTCGCACCCACGGCGTCGTCAAGGAACGCGAAGAACCGGGCCAGAGATCGGTCGAGCCGCAGGAGTTCGTCCCATGCCTCCCAGGACTGCGGCCCGAAAAGATGCCCGATGTAGTCGTTGGAGGAGAGCGAGAGCGCCAGGAAAACCGGCCGCGACGACTTCGCCGCATCCTGCACCGCTGCTCGCGCCACATCGAGCACGAGGTCGTCGCCCGAGGGCGTGGCCCGCAACGCTGCCGCCGACCCGATCGCATGAGGGAAGCGGTTGCCGAGAACGTGCGTCGATTCGCCCGCGTGATCGTCGTCCGGGTAGGCATGGCGTGCGACCCAGGCGCGCTCGTCGCCCTCCAGAGTCCAGGGCGTTTGCAGCAGTTTTGCCACAGCAGGACCACCGCCAGCCTGGGCCGCCCACGCAGGCGCGGCCTGGGCAAATGCGGTCGAGCTGACCATGCGGCCTGACTTGGTGTCGAGCCACAGCACCAGGTCGGGATGCCGGCCGCCGCCAAACAAGGCACCGCGATCCTTGAGCGAGAAGCTGAAGACCAATCCCTCCGGGTGCACCGCACGCCACAAGTCAGCCACTGTTGCCACGTCGGCATGGAGCGCTGCCAGTGAACTGCCCTCGCCTTTCGCAAACTCACCGTCGACCGCGACCAGGCGCGTGGCTCGATCGCGAAGAATCGACACCGTCTCGCTTTCGCCCGGCCGGAGAATCTCGTTGGAGTAGATTCCACTTTCGCGTGGCACCCGGCCGGTAAAGAGCGCCGCGTGCCCGGGCGCCGTCTCGGTAACGGCGTGCTGAAACTCCATTTCCCGCGCATAGAGTCCCTCGCGGGTCAGGCGGGCAAAGCCGCCATTCGCGGGCAATTCCTGCGCTCGCTCGGCCATCACCCACGCCGCCAGCTGATCCACCACGATCGCCACCACCACCCGATAGCCCGCCGCGACCGGAGGCCCGGCCGGAGCCAGCTCACGCGTGGCGTGACATGCAGAGAGCGACGAAAGCGCAACTCCGAACGCGAGAAGTCCGGACCGGCTCATTGCGTGTGGCCCGGGGCCACCTCCCTGGCGGGCAGGCCTGCCGGTCTCCCGACGTAGTCGGTTGAAACGGGCCGCTTCGGCTCGTCCTGGACCAGCGCGGTGCCCGCGCGGCGAAAGGCCCACGCCGGCGGCGGGGTCCCGTCGGCCGCAAAGGGAACGAAGCCGCCGCGGCCAAGCAGCAGGAAGAAGCGTGCCCCCGAGCATTGGGCACGCGACGACTGTGGCCGGCGATCGGTGCGAAATCCGCCGCAGATGACGAAGTCGAAACCGCTCAAGCGAGGTGACGCATGCTCCGCTACCATGCTCCACACGGCAAAAGGCTCATCAAGAGCAATCACCCGAAACCCTTTAGCACGAAGCCTGCGGCTCATCCAGCGTCGGGCCTCTGGATCTTGGAGTGCGACCAGAATGCGCGAAGCAGTCTTCACGTCGACCGCTCGGCCGTTGTTGTCATTGAGCGCGCCAGTCTCGAAATCTCCGGACTGAATGGGCGTGAAGCTCGAAGCGGCCATGGGACTTCTCCTTTCGATGGCCGAAGCATGCCCGGCCTGCGCGCTCAACCCGGTGGCGTCTGGGTGACAAGTGAGAAACTCCGCTGGCACTGTCTTCGTCGTGCGCCGGGGACGGTTTCGCAAATGCCTCGCAACAGTGACGCCATGTTCACAGGAACCCCATTACCCTCAGATCAGGTCCGCACTTGGCAGGACCCATGAACCACTTTCCAGCAAAGGCCTGCATCGGAGGAACCCAATGACCGAATACGACGCGAATCCCTACCAGAAACAGGATGGCGGTGTCCCCGCCGAGCGGCGAAGACAGAACGAGCCAGCGTCTCATGCAAACGAGAACCCGCGGGACGATGAGGGGGTGGAATACGACGACGATGGAGCCGTGGCCACTGGGATGGGCGACGACGATGATGGTGCCCCGACCTCCCCGTGGCGGCACGAAACCCTGGGCTTTCAGCAACCGTCGCTGTGGGACGAGGCCATCGCCAGAATCTTCGCCTGCAAGTCCCGCAACGGCTCTCTCTAGTCGCGTGGGGAGTCGGTCGGGCAAAGCAAACCCTCCCAGGGTTCCCACGATCGCGTAGGCGAAGGCGGGCTTTGCCCACGGACTGGCGGCTGCTGCCGCAGCTGCCAGTCCTGGAGCCAGAGCGCGGGAGGGATTGGGAACCCTCCCAGGGTTCCCACGATCGCGTAGGCGTAGGCGGGCTTTGCCCGCCGGAGCCAGTGCGCGGGAGGGTTTGGGAACCCTCCCAGGGTTCCCATTAAAAAGTGGGCCACCCAGGTCCCAGGAGATTGCGGCGAACCCAGGCGGCCCACAAAGGCTGCGAGCGTTCCCCGCTGGCGGAAGCTGCTCCGGCCGGCACAGACCCCGAACGCCCGCAGTCAGGTTAGCCTACGGCGCGGGGGCGTGTCGGAACAGTTGCGTATCAGATGCGAAAACGCGAAGTGACGGTTCTGTCGAGCCGATTGGCCGGTCGCCATCACGGCCGGTTCTGGGTCCAAGCCGAGCGCCGACGTTGGTACCCTGGGGACGGCAGCGACAGCATCTCTCTGATGGTTGCCAGTCCTTGCGAGCAGATACGCACACGCGTGACTTTCCTCGAGCGAGAGCTCCGGGTGGCCGCGCTCACGAACGGTGCAGGATCGGCTCTGGTGGCCATGGATGGCCGATACGATAGTCTGCCGTGCTTGGCAGCTGCGTGACAGATCGGAGAACTATGACGGCAACGAGGGCTTGCCGCTCAGTGCGGGCTTCATGCCAGACACGCCGCTCTTCGTCGGGCTCTCGTGCCCTTCCACCACATACTCCTCGCTGTCCTCCCTCCGAGCCGGCGCTACCTCCGCGGATCGTCTCGCCAGTTCGATGAACCGCTGCTGGCTGCGTCGCAACGGATCGCCGTTTCCAGGGCGCAGACGCTTGTAGGTTCCGTCGGGCAGCAACATGCGCGTCTTCACGTTGTCCTCGCGGCTGACGGTCAAGATCTCATCGATCAAGCGGTCGCGCAGCGATTCGTCGTCGACCGGAAACATGACCTCAACCCGGCGGACGAAGTTTCGCGGCATCCAGTCCGCGGACGACAGGTACACCTCGCGCCGGCCGCCGGCGTGAAAGTGGAAGATGCGGGCGTGTTCGAGGTAGCGATCGACCACGCTCAGGACGCGGATGTTCTCGCTCATGCCCGGAATTCCCGGCCGCAGGCAGCAGATCCCGCGCACCAGCAGATCGATCGACACCCCAGCCTGCGACGCGCGATACAGGGCGCGGATTACCTCCGGGTCGACCAGGGCGTTCATCTTGGCCACGATGCGGCCCGCGGAGCCGTACATTCGCTCGCGATCGATCAGCTCGATGATCCGCTCGGCGAGGCCCAGCGGCGCCACGGTGAAGCGCTTCCACGAGGGCGGAGCGGAATACCCGGTCAGCAAATTGAACATGGCCCCGGTGTCGTCGGCAAATGCCTCGCGCGCCGTGAAAAGCGAAATGTCCCCATAAGTGCGGGCGGTCAGTGGATTGTAGTTTCCCGTGGACAGGTGCACATAGCGACGGATGGTATCGCCCTCGCGGCGCACCACCAGCGAAGCCTTGCAGTGGGTCTTCAAGCCGACAACGCCATAGACCACGTGCACACCCGCCTCCTCCAGCACGCGTGCCCAGGTGATGTTGCGTTTCTCGTCGAAGCGTGCCCGCAGCTCGATCATGGCCGTCACCTGCTTGCCATTCTCCGCGGCCCGGGTCAGCGCGGTGACGATGGGAGAATCGGCACTGGTTCGGTACAAGGTCTGCTTGATGGCCAGCACGTCGGGGTCTGCGGCCGCCGCGGACACGAAATCCACCACGTGATCGAACGATTCGTAGGGAAGGTGCAAGAGCACGTCGTGCTCCGAGATGACCCGAAACATGTCTGCATCGACAAAAGCCGCTACCGGCTGGGGAACGAACGCCTCGTCCCTGCAGTCCCGCAATTCGTCACGCGCGGCCAGCGGAGACAGATCGGCCAGGTGCAGCGGTCCCGGGGCGGGATACACGTCGTCCGGCAGCAAGTGCAGTGCCTTGCGCAGAAAGCTCTCGACCTCGGCGGGCGTGTCGTGGGCTAGTTCCAGGCGTACCGCTTGATTGCGCTCGCGACGCCGCAGTTCGCGCTGGATGGTCTTGAGCAGGTCGTCGGCCTCGTCTTCATCCACCGACAGATCGAAATCGCGGGTCACCCGGAAGCAATGACAGCCCACCACGCGGAAGCCGGGAAACAGTTCGCCCACGTGCATGGCGATCGCATCCTCGAGCAAGACGAAGGCGGCCCGATGGGGTGGTGAAGGTGGAATCTCCACCAGACGCTTCAAGACCGCCGGTACCTGCACAACCGCGAAGATGCGAGAGCGTCGAACCACGCGTTGGCGTTCCTTGCGCAGGACTACGGCTAGATTGAGGCTGCGGTTGCGCAGAACCGGAAAGGGATGGCCCTGATCCACCGCGAGTGGCGTCAGCACCGGCCACACGTTGCGACTGAAGTGCGCGTTCAGGAACCCCTTCTGCTCGGGGTTGAGCTGGTCGGGTGCCAGGATGGCCAGTCCCGCCTTGGCGGTCAGTTGGGGTGCGATGAAGTCGAGGTAGTTGCGATACAGGGCCGCAACCATGTCGTGGGTGCGCGCGGAGATCGCCGCAAGCTGCTCTCCCGGCAACATCCCGTCAGCGCCGCTGTCGGCCACACCGGTTGCCAGCAACTGCTTGAGCCCAGCAACCCGAACCATGAAGAACTCGTCCAGGTTGGACGCCACGATGCCCTGGAACTTGCAACGTTCGGCCAGCGGCACCTCCGGGTCACACGCCTCCTCCAACACGCGCCCATTGAACTCCAGCCAGGACAGCTCGCGATTGATGAAGTGGTGCGGGCGCACGTCATGGCCTTTGCTGGCGGGCGCGTCGCTGTCGGCGGCATGGAAACGCTTGGGAGACACGCATGCAGGTTCTGCTCCGCGCTGAGGCGCCCTTCTGTGACATTTATGTGAACTCCTGCGATGCCGTAGCTGCCAGAATGTTACCGCAAATCATTCAAGCCACTTCGACCCGCAGGCGACGGCGGAAGACCTGGCGAAACAGCGACGCCTCGCGCGCCGCGTCCCATAGTTCCAGATCCACTGTTCCTCGCGCCACCAGAGTCAAGACGATCTCGTGCGGACGCACCCGGGCCAGCAGGCGTCGCACCGGCCGGGCGTGACTGCGATCGAGCGAGTCCGCCACGCGCAATAGTGTCGCCAGCTTTCGCACGATCCCGGCCTCGCTGCGAGACAGCCCCTCCATCCCGCTGTGGTGCAGGTCGGGGTGGCTCCTGCGATGATAGCGAGCGATGCGCGCCACCAGATCGCGCTCGCGATCGGCCAAGCCCGGGATGTCCGTGTTGCGCACCAGATACTCGGTGTGACGGTGGTGCTTCTGGTAGTTCACGGAATTGCCGATGTCGTGCAGCCAGGCGGCTGCCTCCAGATAGGGACGAACCGCTGCTGGCAGGCGGTGAATCTGTGGGATCCGATCGAACAGGGTCAAGGCCAGCGTGGCGACCTGGCGTGCGTGCGCCTCGTCGAACTGAAACCGCCGCCCGAGGGCGAGGGCTTCGTCAGCCAGCGAACGGTCGCGCAGACTGGTGCTGCGGCGGTTGAGCAGATCCACCAGCACGCCG